>OMBL01000311.1_pt1 | contig 22829 bp, 9 predicted proteins | sample 1644871 | NCBI WGS metagenome assembly OMBL01 (sample SAMEA103958115, study PRJEB25191) | human gut metagenome | biome: human-associated habitat [ENVO:00009003]; feature: intestine environment [ENVO:2100002]; material: feces | place: Germany | collected 2013/2015
AGCATAACCTTTTTATAAGATTCATATATGCGATTAATTTTGAACACCTACTTAAACAAGAAAAATGTGCTTGAAGTGGGGCGGTAACTATATTTTTTTTTGAGTTATCGCCCCACTTCAAGCATGTTTTTATGGCTCATCCGGAAAATGGAGTGATAACAACCTATGCAGAATAATGCAGAAAAACGCAGAAAAACAATAACTTGTCAGCACATCCACACATGAAAAAATAAGTTAGGGCTGCAAACGGCATTGTTGCCGTTTGCAGCCCTAACTTATGTATGTGTGAATCGTCAAGCCGATACATCCCCAACAAGAATTGATTGCTCCCCTCTCCCCTTTTTGGGGAGGGGTTGTGGGTGAGAGTAGCTTTCGTTCTTTCTAAGAACAAAAAAATATTATTGCGCTTCGCGCGGTTTTAAACATTAATTTCCATTAATGGGTCATTAATGGAAATTAATGTTTAAAAAGACAACGAGCGCGAAGCGCAATGTAGATATTAATCTTCGCGAAAGATCAGCAAGCTGCCTTTACTTCACGTTAAATCCTGTAACGTCGACCACAGGGTTGCCCTTGCGCATGTCCTCATTGTTCCAAGCCACCTTGATGGTGCGCTTCTCGCCGGGGAGGAGATGGAAGTAGTTGTCAGAATAGTCGACAGGCAGAATCTGGTCGCCGTCACCGTCGAGGAGGTTCAGGCGCACCATCATGGCAGGAGTCTTTGAGGTGTTCTCCAAGGTGATGATGCGACGGCTCTTGTTGCAGCCCGTAGCCTGAGCAGAGCAGCCCGCAGCCTGTGCCGAGCAGCTTTGAGCCTGTGCTGAGCAGCCCTTGGCCTGAGCCTGGCAGCAAGCCTTCTTTGCGTCCTTACAAGCCACCGTCTCCACGCTGACCTTTATGTCGTTCTCGCCGAGCACGGGCAGAGCGTTGAGGTCTTGCAGGTTGCCGTGGTCGTTAGAGTCGACATAAGTGTTGGTTGAGAGCACCTTGCCGTTAGAATCGCTGAGGGTCAGACGCACGATATACACGTTCTTGCCGCCGAGGTCATAGCTGTCGTCCACATGGAGCGCCTGCAGCGGGGTCGTGGTGTCGTCGTTGGTGTCGAGCGTGGCCACATCCACCTTCACGGTCTTGCCGTCGAGGCCAATGACCTCGCGCTTGGCGGTGAGCTGCTTGTGCTCTCCCGCAGCGAGGTTCACCACCTCGGGGTTGCGTGTAGAGGCGTTGAGCTGTATGTGGAGCGGCTCACATGCCTTCTTGCTTCCGAAGAAGGCGGCGGTGGGCTCAAAATAATAGTCGTAGCAGCACCACGTCATGCTTGGCCAGCAAGAATGGCTCATCCAGATGATCAGGCCCATGCGGTCCTTTGAACCCGACTCGTACATGGCGCGGTAGCCGTCATAGTTCTCCCACTGTGCGAGCGCCGTAAACTGTCGTGCGTCGGTCACCTTTCCGAAGGCTTTCTCTATGATGCCGTTGAAGCTGGCGCCGCGCTGTGCGCCCTCCATGCCGTAGTCGTGCTCACCCCATACGTCGCCTTGCGGCCACAGGGCGTTGGGAGCGAGTGTGCGTGACAGGCCCTCGAAGGTCATGACGTTAGGCATGCCTCGCTCCGAGTGGAGCTTGCCGGTCTGGTGTTCAAAGTAGAACTTTGGTGTGCAGGCCCAGTAGGGACCGTGTCCGCTCACGCCGTCGTCAGCCGAACTTGAGATGTAGCCCATGCCGGGGTTCATGGCTGCCACATACTGGCGCAGAGCCTTGTCGATGGTTGCTGGCGGGTAGCCCTCGTTGCGTCCGCAGTAGAGACCTATCGAGGGGTGCTGGCGCATGCGCAGGGTGTAGTCGCGTGCGTTGGCAAGGAACATGTCCTCGTTCTGCGGGTCTGGTCCGTCGCAGGGGTTGGCGAGCCAGAAGTCCTGCCACACCATGATGCCATATTTGTCGCAAGCCTCGTAGAACTCCTCGTCGCCGGTCATGCCCACCCAGTTACGGATCATGTTGAAGTTCATGTCGCGGTGATAACGCACGGCGATGTCATACTCGCGGCCTCTGTAGAGCAGGTTCTGCTCGCTGAAGCCCCAGTTGCCGCCGAGCGGAATGAAGCGTTTGCCATTGATGTACATCGTCAGGCGGGTATCAATGTCCTTGTATGTCATCTGTCTGATGCCCGCCTTGTAGCATGTGCGGCTCTGCACACCCTCGTCGGTAGCAAACTCGAAGCCCGCCTTATATAGATAAGGTGTGCCGTAGCCGTTGGGCCACCACAGCTTCATGTTCTGCTCCTTGAGCTGTGCAAACTCGTCGGGCGAGAAGCTCACCTCCTGTGTGGCGTTGGGTGCGAGGGTGACGGTCTTGCTGAAGCTTATGTCGCCGATCCATCCGCGGAGCTCGCCCTTCACCTCACGGGCCTCGTTGTTGGCAAGCACGACGGTGGGTGTCATCGACGCCTTGTTGTCGGTGCCTGTCAGCGTTGTCGTGACGACAGGGTCGCTCAGGCTCACGTCGCCGGCGGTGGTCAGCGCCACGTCGTTCCAGATGCCTATGTCGCGTCCGCGAACGGTGGTGATCCAGTCCCAGCCGATGGTGGCGTGGAACGTCGGGTTGTCATAGCCCAGGATGCCGCCGTTGAAGTCGGTGTTCTTGCGGTTCTTCACCTTTATGGAACCGGGGTGAGCGTTCTTCACAATCTCCACCGCCAGGATGTTGGCACCGTTGGCGTTGAGCAGGTTCGTGATGTCGACCTTTGAGCGTGTGAACGCACCCTCTATGCGGTCAATCTTCTTGCCGTTGAGGTAGACGTTGGCCTTCCAGTTGATGCCGTCGAAATTGAGGAACACATGCTTGCCCTTCATTTCTGTGGGCAGGTTGAAGGCTGTGCGGTACCAGAAGTTGCTGTTGAAGAACGACTCGGAAGCGTTGTTCCAGTTGTCTGCCAGAGCGGGGTCAGGCAGGGCGCCTACGTTGACATAGCTCGTGAGCACGGTGCCCGGCACGGTTGCCGCCACCCATCCGTTGGTGTTGAAGGCCGCCTGTGAGATCTGCTCACCAGAGCCTTTCACCTCCGATGCTCTCTGCACCTGCCATGATCCGCCGTTGAGCAGGTAGCGGCCGCCCTTCATGCCGCCGAGCGCATGAGGCTGTGCCACCAGTCCGCCGCGGCCCATCACCTCCATCTCGCTCATGATGTAGCGGCCGGTGGCGGTGGGCTGTGTCATGAGCACGCGCACGAAGCGTGCCTTCACAGGCTCAAACTTGAGGTTGTCGTCCAGAGCCTTGCCGCCGGGAAGCTGCGCCACGGTGGTCCAATGGCCCATCTCCGTTGCCACGTCAACGCGGCCCTTCACGGCCTTCTCGATCCATGACAGCTTCACGTTGTCGATCTCGGCAGCGGTGCCAAGGTCCACATAGGCCCACTGCTGTCCGCCCTTGTCGCTCATCCACGCGCTTGTAAACTCGCGTGCGGGCTGCAGGTCGGTGACCGCCTGTCCGTTGTTGAAAAATTTTATCTCCGTCACGGTCCAGTAGGCAGCGCCCGCCATGTCGAAGTTGAAGCGCAGGTTGTCAAACTCTACCTTGCCACTCTTGCCGATGGGCAGCTCCATCTCCACGATACGCAGAGGCAGCTCACCCGAGGCGGTCTGCTTGTTGGGGTCGCTGCTCACGCGCTGCTTCGACTCCTTGCCGGGCAGCTCGTCGCCAGTCTCCTCTGCCAGCACATGGTTGTCAACGCTCACCTTCACGCTGTAGCCTTTCTTGGCCTCAGCAGGTTTGTAAGCCACGGTGCAGATAATCTTTACCTTGTCGGCCTTGATGAGCATGTTGTTCCAGCGATACTGGAGCCATGCCTTGGTGCCCATGAGATTCATGTTGGTGTACTCGTTGCCGTCGATGCCGCTCTCGCGCTCGCGGTTCTGCAACACGCCGCTGTTGGTTGTTGCCACGAGATACTGTGGTGAGTTTGTGGCTATTATGCCATCTGTGAGGAGCTGTGGCGTGAGGTTCAGGTCGTGCTGCGACGATGTTCTCACAATGCGGTGCAGGGCCACGTTGCGGTAGGCGTTGTCGGTTCTCAGCGACGGGGCGTAGCTCTCGGCTGGGTTGCCGGGATACACACCTATGCCGCGCGTCTTGCCGTCGGTGAAGCTTGTCAGCGTGAGGGCTGTGAGAGCCACGGCTGTGAGCTTCAGGTTGGTGATAATGTTCATTTTGGTTTGGTTTTGATTGCTTATGATGCAAAAATAATAATATTTTCGCGATGTTTGACTAACGAGGCGGTTAATTTTTTCAAAATGGCATTATTGTGTCAGTAGATGCAAACAAAAAGGGCGCAGACTCGTCTCATCATGAGATCGGTCTGCGCCCTTTTTAAAATATAGAAAATAAGTAGCTTTTCTTTCTGTGTGCTTTACATTTGCAATCATTCATTTTTAAGCAGTTACAGCCATCATGAAAAATTTAGAGGGCTGTTCTGCAGGTTTAGATTGCTGTTCTGCAGGTTTAGAGACCGGCAACCTTCAGGCCGCTCACCTCTATGGCGCCGCTGTAAGAGTTGATGCTCCAGCAGTTGCGCTGAATGCCGTAGATGCGGTTGGTGTAGCAGCACACATCGTTGACATATATCGTGCAGATGCTGTTGTCGGTGGTGATGACGATGTGGTAAGTGTTGTCGGCGGGGCGCTGGAACACATAACCGTCGTTGTCGGCAAGGAATCCGCAGCCCTTCTCACCCTGCTGCTCAAGGTTGATCTTGCGGGTGTCGTTGCTCTCGTCGTTGACGACGAGCGAGTAGAACACGTCGGCATCGGTGCCGCGCACCAGCGAGATGCCGAACTTGTCGCGGTTGCCGCTGGTCTTCACCGTAAACTCGATGCGGTTCTTGTAAGCCAGACGCGGGAAGAGCGCCCATGCGTTGCCCGTGAGCTTGAGGTTTGAAGCGTCGCCCTCGACGGTGCCGGCAGCGCTGTTCTCGCTCTTGGCGGCAATGGCAGGTGTGGCGGCATCTGTAAACTTGGCAGCTATGGCGGGCACCTCACCGAGGGTCAGCGTGCCGTCCTCATGCTGTATGAGCTTATGGGCAACGAGGTTGCCAGCCCACTCTAAGGCCTTGGTGTTGTCCTTGCCGGAGCGTGTGGCGCACCATCCCCAGATGTAACGGTTGGTGCCGTCAGATGCTGTCTTTCCAGCATACAGTCCGCGGCTGTCGAGGAAACCCTCGTGCGCGTCGGGCCACAGACCGGCGTCGTTCCGTGTGCAAGCCTTCAGCTCATCGAGCGTGCGGCCCTTGAAATACTGTACGCGGCGAATGGCGTTATGCTGCTCGCTATATACCAGATACCACCAGTCGCCCATCTTGAACACGTCGGGACACTCGTAGAAGCGGTCCCACATGTAGGTCATGAACACGCCCTTGTGATTCCATTCCTTCATGTCGGTAGAGGTCCACTCTGCCAGCACACCCTTGCCGCCCTTCTTGGCAGACACGAGCATGTGATAGAGCTTGTCGTCGCCTCGGAAGACGAAGGGGTCGCGGAAGTCGTTCTTCTCATAGCCATAGTCGGCGCCACGGAGATAGAACGTGCGGCTCTTTGTCCATGTCTTGAAGTCGGGGCTTGTTGCCATCATGACCATCTCGCGGCTGTCGCCCTCGTTCAGCTCATACTTATGTCCTGTGAAGAAGGTGTAATAGAGCTTGTCGCTCTCGTTGTAGACGGTCGATCCTGTGCCGATGGCTGCATCCTGCTCGTTTATGCCACCGCAAGGAATCATTTCTCCCAGCGAGGTGTAAGAGGCAGCGTCGGTGGTGCTCACCGCCCAAATGGGGTGATAGGTGCCCACGGGGTTGGGGCGGTAGTCTTGCAGATAGAGGATCTTGAAGTCTTTGGCCACCGGGTCGTAGAACGGCATGGGGTCACCCACATATCCGCTCTGCGGCTTATAGTAGATGTCTTGTGCTGCAAGATCAGACGAGGCAAAGAGGGTGGTGGTAGACCAGTCGCGCTGCTCCACAACATCGTTGTTGTCGCTGCAACCCACCAGCGGTGTCACGGTTGCAGCAGCCATAAGGAATGAATATATCATAGTTTTCATTGCTTTCATTTTTCTACTTGTTCATAAGATAATTAATTGCGTTCATTGTCATCGTCTCCACGTTCTTGTGGTAGCGGTCGCTGCTTGCGTCAACGGTGGTGTGCCAGTCGTAACAGCCTGAACCAATGCAGACGATGCCGCCCTTGCCCGCGTTGGCAGGGAACTCCCAAACCACGATGGCACCGTCGCCGCCGTAGCCCAGATCCTTGGCACCCGTCTCTTTGCGCCATGTGGCGTAGTCGGCGTAGCCACCCCAGTCAGCGCCGATGTGCCACTGAGCGGTAGAGTTGGTTATGCCGTAGCCTGTGTCGCAGGTGTACACGGCGTTGCTGTCGTCGCCACTGACAAGGTTCTGGTAGATGGCGTGGCTGTCGTTGCCGTTCTTTAAGAAGCTCCAGGGTCCGCCTGTGATCTCAGGACTGCCCTCTGCTCCACCCCAACAGTTGTTAGGCACGCGACCGTCTTTCTGTGCGCCGATGTAGGCGGGCAGGTTGGTAGCGTAGCGTGTGAGGAGGAATGCGCCGCCGTTGTTATAGTAATCGCGCAGCTTGGCAGCGGCGTTTATTGCTTCGGGAGCAGCCTTCTCGAAGGCAGCGGCCTGGTCCACGCCACCGTCCTTGTGGAAGTGCCACCACATGAGCTTACACTCAGAGAGGTCTACCGAGCCAGTCTTTATGGCATCGAACGACACATAGAGCGAGTTGGGCACGTTCTGCAACATCCAGTTGCAGGCGTCAGCCTCCTCAGCGTTCAGGCCGCTCATGTCCGGAGCAGTGCCCACGAACACCATTGTCGGCTTGCCGATAACGGTCACGGTGACGGTGTATGTGGCCTTGGCGGTGTTGTTTTCAACGGTAAACTCTACAGGGTTGGTGAAGTCGACAGGTGTGTTGCTCTTCGGTGTCACGGTGGCGTTCTCGCTCACGGTAACGGTGGGCACGAGCTTGGTCACGTCGGCATCGGCAGGCACAAACACGCTGATGGTCTTGGCAGCCTCATCCACGCTTCCCACATAGGTGCCGTTGAGCTTGAACGACAGAATCTTGGCCTCGTCGCGCACAGCCCTCACGGTCCAGTCGAGGAACACGTCTTCGTTTGTCACATGCAGAGAATGGGCCACGGTCATGTTGAGCTTGTCGCCGGTGGCGATGTCGGCCTTTGCGCCGTCGCTCAGTTCGAGCTTTGTCACAGTCATCTCCTTGGTGTCGTAAGTCTCGGGCACACGCACGGTGACGGTGCGCGAGGCGGCATCGACGATGCCTTCATACTGGTCGAGGGCCAGTGAGTTGACGTTGCAATCGCCGTTGAGCAGCAGATCCGACGTGTTGTCATCGGAGCACGCCGTTGTGGCTCCTGCCATCACGACCACTGCCAGGGCTGCATATATAAAATGTGCAATCTTGCTTAATGTTTTCATTGTTGTTTGTCTTTTTTGTTGTTGTAGGAGCAGGGCGATGGCCCCGCTCCTGTAAACCTGAACTTTTTTAGACGCTCTGGCTCTTACCAGTTGCCGATGTTCTGTGTGTAGTGGCCGTTAGAAGCGGAGATCTGACTGAACGGAATGGGCAGATACTCGTTCTTGTTCTTCGTAAACTTGGCGTCTTTGTAGATTGAGCAGTCGCCTGCCTCCTCAGCATAATACTTGTTGAGCACGTCGGCAGCCTCGCCCCAGCGCACGAGGTCGAAGAAGCGTTCGCTCTCCATGCCCATCTCCACGCGGCGTTCCATCTTAACGATCTTGAGAGCCTGAGCCTGGTCGTAGCTACCCTTGTAGGTAGAGATGTTCATGCGCACGCCATAGTCGGTCTCATAGTTGGAGATCACGCCCATGCTCTGCTTGGCGCGTGTGCGGAGCTTGTTGACCAGGCTGATAGCCTCGTTGATGCGTCCGTCGTTGAGCTGCACGAGAGCCTCGGCACGCTCCAGCAGCACGTCAGCATAGCGGAAGACGATGCGGTTCTCGGGAGTGCCCCACCATGAGCCCTTGATAAGGTAGCCACAGTCGGGATCTACGTTCTGCTTCAGCGTCACATAGTAGCCATAGAGACCGTGTGAGCGGCTCCATGTGTCGGTCTCGTCCATCATGTACTTAGAGTTGAACTCGTAAGGCAGACCCGGTATGCCGACGGTGAGGAAGAGACGTGGGTCAGCATAATCGGCCGACTTGTCATAGTCTTTGTCGTTGAAGGTGTCGAGCAGTGGCAGACCCTCGGCGTTGGTGCGGAAGGCGTTGACCATGTTCTGCGACGGCTTGTAGAAATCGCAACCGCCGTCGGTCACGCCGGCAATGTTGGGTACGATAAGACCGTAGCTCCAGTTGAGGTTACCCAGCTTGGTGCCGTCGTTCATCGAATACTGTATGGCCCAGATGCTCTCCACGCCGTTCTCATACTGTGTCTCGGGGCGGAAGTTGTTATGGAAGTCGGCCTCAAGGTCGAAGCCGCCGGCCTGGTAGATGGCGGGGTCGCTATACTCTACCACCTTCTTCAGATCGTCGGCAGAGATAGAGGTCACCTCGTTGCTCTGTGCGTTGTCCTGATGATAGGCCTTGTAGAGATATGCCTTTGTCAGGAAAGCGGCAGCGGCAGCCTTTGAGGGGCGTCCCACCTCTTTCTGCTTTACGGGCAGCACCTTGTAGGCATCTTCAAGGTCGTTGATGATAAGCTGCCAACCCTCGTCGTTGGTGTACTCGGTGTTTGAGAGGTTGTTATAGTCCTCGACGGTGAGGTTGGGGTTCATCACGAACGGAATGTTCTTATACAGACGCTTCAGGAGGAAATGACCGTAGGCACGCAAGAACTTCATCTCGCCCACGCGCTCGTCTTTCAGCGCATAATCCTTCGAGTCGAGCTGTTCGAGCTGTGCCAAGGCGGTGTTAACGCGCGAGATGCAGTTGTAAAGGCGTGTCCACATGTCGCTGATGTTCCAGTTGGTCGTCAGTATGCCCTGCGATATTTCCAGCTGATGGAACACGTCGCCGTCGCTCGTTCCGTTACCGCCTTTGTAGGCATCGTCGGAACGCACGTCGAAGTTCCACATTGAGAACGAAGAGTTGACATCTTCGGCAGACATATAGACGGCATAAGCCGAGATGACCAGATTGTCGATGCGGCTGGGGTCTTTCACCTGTGTCTCGTCCAGGGTGCCCTGCGGCTTCTGATGGTCAAGAAAATCGTCGCAGCTGCCCAGTGACAGCGCACCTGCCGTGAGGACGGTGGCAAGGGCCAAGCGGCTAAATATTTTGGTTTTCATTGTTGTTTTCTTTTTTAAGTTTTTTCTTTGTTTCGGAAGAGAAGGAAGTTATGGAAGTGAAGGAAGTGAGCGGAAGTTAAGGGAAGTTAACTCGCTTCGCTCGTGAAGTTAACGGACAATAGCCTTGGCTATAGGATTTTTCACTTTTCACTCTTCACTCTTCACTCTTCACTCTTCACCCTTCCCTCTTCCCTTCTTAAAAGGTTACATTCAGTCCGAAGGTGATATTCAAAGGAATGGGGTAACCATAGTTAGGATTCTCGGGGTCCACACCTGTGAAGCTGCTGCTCTTGACGGTGAACAGGTTCTGAGCGCTGAGGTAGAAGCGCAGGCGCTCCATGGCGAGCTTCTGTGCGAAGCTCTTCGGTACATTGTAGCCAATCTGCACGGTGCGCAGCTTGAGATAAGAACCGTTCTCCACCCAATAGCTTGACACGCGCTTCTCGTTGTTGTTGTCAGAGAGCGACACAGCGGGGATGTTGCTGTTGGGGTTGGTGGCGCTCCAGGCGTCGAGCAGACGACGGCCCTTGTTCAGGAAGCCGATGTTCAGACCTGCCCAGATGTCGGTCTCTTTCTTGAGGTCAGAGATGATGTCGACACCCTGCACGCCCTGGAAGAAGGCGGTGAAGTCGAAGTTCTTATATTCGAGGTAGATGTTGAAGCCGTAGGTGAAGTCGGGCGTGGGGTCGTAGATCCACTCCTGATCGGCCTCTGTGATCTTGCCGTCGTTGTTGAGATCCTTCCAGCGTATGCGTCCGAGGGCTGCACCCTCCTGTGTTGCGTGGTTGTCGATCTCATCCTGCGACTTGAAGATGCCGTCGGCCACATAGCCCACCTGCGATCCCATGGCGTGACCGATAACGCTCTTCACGCCGTTGCCGCCGAAGGTGCCGTTGGCAGCCACTGTTGTAGGCAGCTTAGTGATCTTGTTGCGGTAGGTGCCGATGTTGGCATTGATGTCGTAACGCAGTCCCCACTTGGTGGTCTTGCGGTAGCCGATGTTAAACTCGAGACCCTTGTTCTCCATCTCGCCGGCGTTGATCCACTGTGACGAGCCTTCGCCCATGGTAGCGATGCCGGCCATCTGAACGAGGATGTCCTTGGTCTTCTTGAAATACCAGTCGAAGGTACCGTAGAGCGAGTTGTTGAACAGCGCATAGTCGAAACCGAGGTTGGTCTGTGTGGTGGTCTCCCACTTGATGTTGTTGTTGCCCAACTGGTTGCGTTTGAAGCCTGAAGCAAGAGTCTGGCCGCCGTTGGTTCCAGCAATGTCGTAAGAGGTGCCGTAGCTCTGGCCGCCGTTCTCGTTCACGCCATAGTTGCTTACATAAACGGTGTAACGGGCGAGGTTAGATATCTCCTGGTTACCTGTCTGACCCCATGAAGCGCGGAGCTTCAGGTCGTCGAGCCATGAGCTTGTGGCCTTCATAAACTTCTCGTTGTTTATGCGCCAGCCTGCCGAAACAGAGGGGAAGGTGGCATAGCGGTTGTCCTTGCCGAAGCGTGACGATCCGTCACGGCGCATGGTGAGCGATGCCATGTAACGGTCAGCAAAGTTGTAGTTGAGCTTACCGAAGAAGCTGACGAGCGAGTAGCCCTCGCCAGAGCCATAAGCCTGTGCGATGCCTGTGCCGGCATCGGGCCACATGTAGTCGGGGCTAAGGATGATGTAGTCTTCCTTACGTCCAGAGAAGGAGTTGTCGTCCTCGCGGTTCAGCTCCATACCCACCATGGCATCCATGCGGTGCTGTCCCAGCTCGAGGTTGTAGGTAGCCACGGCGTTCCACATCCACTTCATCCAGTGCTCCTGCTTTGCCTCCACAGCGTTGGTCTTGTTAGCCACGTTGCCCTCGGTCACGGGGTAGGTGAAGATGCGCTGCTGCTTCTGCGAGTAGTCGATACCGAAAGTTGAGCGCAGGTTGAAGCCCTTGAACAGGTTAAGGTTCACATAGGCATCGCCGAACGTACGCCAGAAGGTGTAGCGGTTGTCCTTGTTGCGCTCAAGCACAGCCACGGGGTTGTAACGGTCGGGGTAGCCACCCACAGGACCTGCATAGCCACCGGTGGTGGTGTAGACGGGGAGCGAAGGGTTAAACTGCAACACGTTCTGGAGGAAGCCGCCGGGTGCTGCCACCTCTGATGTGCGGTTCAGGGTGAAGTGCTCGCCGATGGTGAGCTTGTCGTCGATGAGCTTATACTCGGTGTTGAAACGTGCCGAGAAGCGCTCAAAGTCGCTGGTCTTGATGATGCCGAGGTTCTTGTAGTAGCCCAGCGAGAAGTAAGACGAACCTTTCTGCGAGCCGTTGCTCACGCTCACGTTATAGTTCTGGATCACGCCCGTGCGGGTGGTCTGGTCATACCAGTCGGTGTCGGCAGCGGGTGTGGTGCCGGCGTCGTCGAGATATTTCTTCATCGTGATGCCGTTGAGCACAGCCTGTCCCTGGGCGTTGTAGCCCCAGTCGTAATGGTAGCCCAAGCCGTTGGTGTTGGGATCCATGCCGTCGTTCACATAGCCTTGCCACATGACCTGACCAAACTCTTTGGCGTTGAGCACGTCCATCTTGTGGCTGTACATCGAAGCAGCCACCGATGCGTCGAGGTCTACCTTCAGCTTGCCGTCCTTGCCTTTCTTTGTGGTGATGATGATCACACCGTTGGCAGCACGCGAACCGTAGATTGAAGCCGAGGCGGCATCTTTAAGGACCTGTATGCTCTCGATGTCGTTGCCGTTGAGCTCGTGCATGCCCGCCTTGGTGGGCACACCGTCGATGATGTAGAGAGGGTCGTTGTTGTTAAGAGTGCCGATACCGCGAATGCGCACGGTAGCAGCGCCAGAGGGTGAGCCGTCGGCAGAGATGTTCATGCCGGGCACGCGGCCTTGAAGGGCCTTCATGGGGTTGTTCTCGTTCTGCTTCTGCAGGTCTGTGACGCTCACCACCGACACAGAGCCTGTGAGGTCGGCCTTGCGCTGTGTGGTGTAGCCTGTTACCACCACCTCTTCAATGAGCTTGGTGTCCTCGCTGAGGGTCACGTCCATCTGTGGCTTGGCAGCGGTGGTGACAGTGTTGAAACCGATGTAGGAGATTACCAACTCGGCACCTTCCTTCACCTGCAAGGTAAAGTTGCCATCGAGGTCTGTCACGGTGGCGTTGGTGGTGCCCTTTTCCGTTACCGTTGCTCCGATGATGGTCTCACCATCGGGCTGCTTCACGACACCCTTCACCTTCACGTCTTGTGCGAAGGCTGCGGAGCATACCATTGTGAGCATGGTTCCGAGAATGACTTTCTTAAGATTTCTCATTCAATTTTTACTTTTAGGTTTATTGTGTTTATTGTTTTCTTTTTTTCTTTCTTTGTTTTTAGTTATCGCATACAAACGAGATGACTTTCAATAGGATTTTTCACATGCACCTTTTTTTATATATGTAACATGCAAAACTAATTGTTGTCGATTGGTCTTGTAAGCGATTGTTGTGCTGCAAAATTAATCTCGTTTTTAATGAAACAGGATAAAAATTCGTTCATCAAACTATTCATTTGTTGCAATGTTGCAAAAATGACATGATATGAACGAAATTTACAATCATCAACTAAAGTTTCGCATGCCTTCGACATGCTGCCAGCAGACGAGTAGACAGGTAAAAAGAAGGAGATTAGCCTTTCCGGTTTAGGCCTACGGGCAAAAAAAAGAAGGACGGAACAACGTGTTATGTTCGTTCTTCCGTCCTCCTAACAATTTCCTTTTCAATCGCCACGACCAACCTCACGGCCTCTCGTGGGTAGAGCAGCGATAAAAACCATAAACGCTGCTCGCAAATTACCATCAATTAATAAAACCAAATTCTAATTTATCAACCAAAAAACCTATTTCGTGTATCTTTTTTCTGTTTGCAAAGTTAGCAATTAACAAGGCTATGCGACATAAAAAACGTTCATTATTGTTGCACTTTTCTTTCACGAAACATTTTTATAAAAAAAAGCAACAAAATTCGCGCTTTTTTCTTAATTTTGCAATGTGATATTTCCTTGACAACTATTATTTTAGAATTTCCACATTTTTAGTGAATACATCTTTAGAATGAAAACTATCCATAAAACAAACAAACGCCATTCTCTGTCATGGTTTGCAAACGCCGTCACGGTGCTGGTGCTCACAGCTGCCGTGAGCCTGTGCTTCGCATCGTGTGGAGGCGAAGAGACGCATAAGCGGTTTGTAGTGGGCGTGTCGCAATGTTCTGAAGACACATGGCGCGATAAGCTGAACGAGGAGCTGCGCATAGCGGCTACCTACTATGACGTGGACCTGCAGATAAAGTCGGCCAACGACGATGTGCGCCTGCAAACGGAGCAGATAAACCGGTTCGTGGAACAAGGCGTGGACCTGCTGGTGGTGGCACCGGGACAGGTCACCATCTCGCCAGCCATAGACAAGGCGTATGAGAAGGGCATTCCGGTCATTGTCTTCGACCGACGGACACATTCGGACAAATATACGGCCTACATAGGTGCCAACAACCACGAGATCGGAGCTTCCATGGCCGAATTTATGGCTAACGCCAACACGGCCGGCACAAAGGTGGTGGAGCTGTGCGGACTGTCATCGTCGTCGCCAGCCATTGAGCGCGGCGAGGGCTTCGACAGCGTGGCGACACTACGGCCAAACATAGACATCGTGAAGAAGGTGTATGCCGACTGGACAGAAGAGGGGGCCTACCGCGTGATGGACTCGCTCCTGAGCACACCCTACCCTGCCTTCAACGGCATCTTCGCCCACAACGACCGCATGGCGATGGGGGCGCGACGGGCGGTGGTGAAGCACGGCATCGACCCTAAGACCATAAAGCTGTGCGGCATCGACGCCATGCCTCAACAGGGCGGCGGCATGCAGCTCGTCGCTGAGGGCAAACTCTTCGCGTCGTCCATCTACCCCACGCGCGGTGACGAGGTCATGAGGCTGGCAATGAAAATTCTTACGCACAAACCTTACGACCGCGAGAACCGCCTGTCATCGGCTCTCGTGACGGAGGCCAACGCCCGCGTGCTGCTCATGCAGTATGACGAGACGACTCGTCAGCAGGGACACCTCTCGGAGCTGCGCGACCGCGTGGACAAGACGGTGAGCGACTTCAAGACGCAACGCATCTACCTGCTCATCATGTTAGGGGCGCTGCTCCTGCTTGGCATGGCTTATGTCTATGTGGTAAGAGCCAACCGCGCAAAAGCACGCTTGAACAGGCAGCTGGCTGACAGCGTGGAGCAGCAACGGCAGATGACGAAGCACATAGAGGAGCTGACGCACACGCAGCTACAGTTTTTCACAAACATCAGTCACGAGCTGCGCACGCCGCTCACCCTCATCGCCGGCCCTACGGAGCAGCTGCTTGAAGACAAGACGGTGCAGGGCACGCACCGACGCATGTTGCAGATGGTGGAGCGCAACACGAAGATCCTGATACAGCTGGTGAGCGAGATCCTCGAATTCCGAAAGGTGCAGAACAACAAGGCGGTGCTGAAGCTGAACCGCTTCAACCTTGCCGAGACGCTGCGGCTGTGGGCTGACGACTTCGACGCCGTGACCTCGCGCAAGGGAATAACGGTGAAGGTGGACGCTCCCGCCGATGCGGCACAAGCTACGGTCATTGCCGACCGCGACAAGCTGGCGCGTGTGTTCTTCAATCTCATGTCGAACGCGGTGAAATATACACCGAAGGACGGAACGATAACCATAACGCTGAGACACAACGGGGGATCCTTCTTCTCCACGATGAACAACGACTCGGTGAAGACGATAAGCAAGGACGACCTGCCTCACATCTTCGAGAGGTTCTACCAGTCGAAGGACAGCATTGGCGGCACGGGCATAGGTCTGGCGCTGGTGAAGGCCAACGTGGACCTGCACCACGGCAGCATAAGCGCCACAAGCTCACAAGAGGAGGGAACAACGTTCAGCATAACTCTGCCCGACACGCAAGAGGGCTATGACCCTGACGCTGACAACGACGGCAACAAAGACAACAGCACGAAAGCGGAGCAGGGATATGTGGACGACTCTTACGCTCCCGTGAACGTGGAGGCGGCGGAGAAGGCGGAGCGCATAACCAACGCCGAAGACTTTGACGCGGACCGCCCGCTGGTGCTCATCATCGACGACAACAACGGCATGAGGGCTTATCTGCGTTCTATCCTGCAAGACCACTATAACGTGTCGGAGGCGGTCAACGGACAGCAGGGCTTGGAGCGCGCCCGCCGCGAGGTGCCTAAGCTGGTGGTGTGTGACGTGATGATGCCTGTGATGGACGGCCTTGAGTTTACGCGCCGTCTGAAGGCTGACACGGCAACGAGCCACATTCCTGTGATCTTGCTCACCGCACGCTCGCTCTCTGAACAGCGCGAGGAGGGCTACGGCACGGGCGCCGACTCGTATCTCACGAAGCCGTTCACGGGCTCGCTGCTCCTCGCCCGTATAGATAACCTCATCCACTCGCGCACGCTCCTGCGCTCGCTCTTCTCGGGCAACAGCAAGGAGGAGGAAAAGGAAGAGGAGATGCTGGGGGCTCAGGACCAGACCTTCGTGACGAGGCTGCGCGAGGTGATCCGCGACAACATGGGAGACAGCGACTTCTCCGTGGAGCGCATTGGCGAGGAGATCGGCCTGTCGCGCGTGCAGCTCTACCGCAAGGTGAAGGCTCTCACGGACCAGACGCCTGTGGAACTGCTGCGCAAGGCTCGTCTGGAACGCAGCCGTCGGCTGATAGAGAAGACGGAAAAGTCGGTCTCGGAGATTGCCTACGAGGTGGGCTTCACCTCACCGTCCTACTTCAACAAGTGTTTCAAGGACGAGTTTGGAATAAGCCCCGGCGCCATGAGGGAGAAGGCGCAAGGGTGAGGCTCCCACCTTATTATATTATAAGGCTTTCACATCGTTATCGACATCGCGCTTTGCGCGGTTTTTTAAACATTAATCTCAAGCAAACGTCAATAAAAGTTCAGTTAATGTTAAAAAACGTGCAAAAATAATGCATTAAATTTACTTTTGTATTGTATTTTTTCAAAACAGCTTAACTTTGCCAGTATAATAAGGTAATGCTGACAAAACGTAACATGTGGAGCTTGAGGAACGGAAAAAACAGATGCTTATGAAGCCGTAAACGACATCACGAAAACATGCATAAATATGCGCTTTGAGGTGCATATTTATGCAGTTTCCCGTTAAGCCCATTTGACAAAATGAAAGTGCCTTTATGACGTTCTCATTAAGCCTCTTTGACAGCCTCAAAGAGGCTCTTTGACGTCCTCAAAGAGGCCATTTGACAACTCAACCCTATTTTTAAGACTTGTTAACAATTAGCGTCAAAATTTCGCCTTTTTTCTTTTCGTTTTGAAACCCAATCCCCTCTTATCCCTTTCTTTTTGTCATTCTGTATATTTATGCAAAAACAGGGCTTTTTGAGGCTAAAAACGACAAGAAACGATTGAACTTTTACAACGATTTCCCGGACACGATGCTCCGTAAAGCATCTTCTATGACCTCTTGCGAGGTTATAATTTAACGCTTGTCAGGCATGATTTTTCAGCCCCTCAATCTCCTTTTGAAGCTTGTCTATCGTAGCGTCCTTTACATCGTTTTGGCGTTCTAATCGCCAACAGCCTATTAGCACCAGGATGCTTCCCACGCCAAGGACAAGACCTGCCACCTTATCGTTGGCATCGACGTTTTCAACAGCCAAACAGCCGGTAGGCAGCAGAGCTATTGTTAAAAAGAGAACAGAAATTTTGGTTGAGATGTGCATTTCTGAAGCGCGGAGCGCATCTATTATAACATTTTTACACTCCGTAGGTGTTGAAGCGCTTCGCGCGGTTTTAAACATTCTTGCGCTCCATAGGTGCTCAGGCGCTTCGCGGAGTTATTTCCATTAATTGAACATTAATGACAATTAATGGGTCATTAACGGAAATTAATGTTAAAAAAAACACAAGCGCAAAGCGCGATGTAAATGTCAATTTTGTTTGAGAAAGCTCAATTATTTATTTAAAACGTTGCTTTTCCACTAATTGTTCGTTGATGGCCAACCCGGTGTCTGTGTCAGCGTGTAACCGTGGATCTGGTAGTCGTTGATCTGGTTTGTGCCGATAGGACAGAGGTAGGGGTTCACGTTTGTGATGTTGAGGAACGGCTGACGCGGCTCGGTCGTTTCGGCCTGGAACCAGCCCTTGACCTGGCGTTTGTTGTTGCCGTCATAGACCACGAATTCGCCATTTGCCTTCTGAACGCGAAGCTTGCCCACATAGTTTTTCATGTCGCCAAGCATGCTGTTCTTGCCGCTGCGGCTGATGTCGACGTATGCACCGAAGAGGATGTCTGGGTTCTCGGTGGTGTCCATGTAGTTGAGCTTGTGCCAACGGCGCAGGTCGATGATACGTCCTTGCTCGAAAGCAAACTCCATGCGGCGCTCACGACGGATCTCCCACAAGAGCTGTGGCACGTCGGCATCGCGGTCGGGGTCGTCAGGCAGGGTGGCAAGCTCCATGTGGGCAGTCTTCTGCACACCGAGAGCCTCCTGGCCGGCGTCGAGAGGACGGTCACGAATGGCGTTGATAGAGATGTCAATGTCGTCCTGGGTCACAGCAGCGCCGCCAAGGGTCTCAAGCTCTGCCTTTGCCTCGATCCAGTTGAGGAGTACCTCCGAGTAGCGAAGCACGGGGAAGCCCGTTGTGTTGTTGGTTCCTGTCCACGCTGTGGCAGGTGTGCCGCCCGGCTCCGACAGATAGTTGAGAGCAGCGCGAGGAATGAACTTGACAACATAGAGCATGCTTGAACGAGAGCTGTTGGTCAGCGAATCGTAGAAGGTAGCCTCGAAACGGGGGTCGCGGGTCTTGATAAGCTTCTCCAGACGGAAGTCGGTGGCGCTTGCCACGGTCGACTCCTGATAACTCTTGCCGTCAACACAGCAGAACGACTTGATAAGGTCGGCGGTGGGGCCTTGTGCCAATGCCTCGTTCACGTTGCAATAAGAAGCCACACAGTGGGTCTTGCCCAGCGAGCTGTCATACTTGCGATAGAGGAGCACGTCCTTGGCCTTGGTGAGGTCTGTAGAGCAGAACAGGTCGCGGAACGGGGTGACGATGGCATATCTGCCACTGTTGATCACCACGTCGCCAGCGGTCTTTGCAAGCTCGAAGAACTTCTGTGCGCGCTCGTTGTTGTTGTAATAATATTTCTGCCAGCTGCCCTCGTAGAGAGCGTAACGGCAAACGAGAGCGGCTGCCATGTAGCGGTTGATGTTGCCCTCGCCATCGCTCTTGCGGATGTTGTTAAGGGCAAAATCGAAGTCTTCATAGACCTTGTCCATGACCTCGTCGCGCGGTGTGCGGTCTTTGTAGACCTCGTCGCGGTCGAGGTTGGAGAGCTCGTGCTCATAATAAGGCACATCGCCAAAGACGTTGACCAGGCGAGCATACTCGATGCCGTGGAACAGACGGGCGAAGCCCATCCAGTGGTTGTAAGCCTCATCGCTGAGCGAGCCTTTCATACGGTCTTCCAGACGGTCGCGCATGATGTTGATCTTGCGGATGAAGGCGAAGTTCCATGTCGGACCCTGATATTCGCTCTGATAGTTGCTTGTGGTGGTCGTAATGGCACCCTTAGAGAGGGGCACCTGACGCGTGAAGTTGGTCTGTGACGAGTTGCTGAGCGCGTCGTCGCTGAAGCTGGTGTTGTTGACACCGGGAGCATAATAGACTGTCCAGCCTGTACCGTAGCCAGGGAAGAAATAGTCGTAGAAGCTGTTGGCGTAGAGACGCACCTTGGCTTCATTGTCCCAATAGTTGTCGTCCTCCTTCTCTGTCTTTGAAGGACGGTCAAGCACATCGCTACAGCTGGTGAAGCCCATGAGACCTATCAGGGCGATGGCTATTATAGAAAAAATATTGTGTTTCATGATTACTAATCTTGATTAGAATGAAAGTTGTAAACCGAAAGAAAGCGACTTGAAGACAGGTGTACCTGTACCTGTGCGACCGAGGTTGTAGTTGTCAGAGAACATTGAGTAGCCTGAGATAGCCTCGGGGTCGATGGGCAGACCGCGCAGATGGTCGAAGGTGAAGAAGTTTTCAAGCGACATGTACACGCGCAGGTTGTTGATGTAAGCCTTCTTCATCCACTTCTGCGGGAAGGTGTAGCCGAAGTTGATGTTCTTCACACGCAGGTAAGCCATGTTGAGCAGATACTTGCTCTGTCTCTGCATGGTGAAGCCTGTGTTGCTGCCGCCGAGGTCCCAAGCACGGGGATAGTAGGCGTCGGTGTTGTCTTCTGTCCAGTAGTCCTTACAGAAAGTCTCAGGCATGGCGCCTTCCTTAGCGTTCCAGCCGGGGATGGCGAGCTGACCGGCACCCCAGATCTTGCGCTTGCCGATGCCTTGGCAATAGATCGAGAAGTCGAAGCCCTTGTAGTCGGCACCCAGACGGAAGCTGTACTCGTAGCGCGGTGTAGAGTTGCCGATAACCTTGAGGTCGCCGTGGTCGCCATTGGTGTTGTTGCCGTTGTCGATGTAGCCGTCGCCGTTAAGGTCAACAAACTTGACGTCGCCGGGAGAGCAGATGAGCTTGTTGTTGTCCTCGAAGGCCACCTGATAAACAGGATACGGAGTGTTCTGCACATGTGTGGTGCGGGCGGTTCCCTTGTAGATGACGGTTGTCTTCTTGATCTGGCCGTTCTCGTCATAAACGAAGTCGCCCTTCTGGTACAGACGGTCGGTAACGTAGCCATAGATGTCGCCATAACGACGGCCGGTAGAGAACGTGGTGCTCAAAGAACGGTCTTCCCACGGTGTGAGGTAGTCGGCACCACGAACGGTCTTGGTGGTGGCGTCAGAGATCTGGAAGTTGGCTGTGATGCCAAGACCGTTAGAGAAGCGGTGACGATAGTCGATAGAGAACTCCCATCCGCGTGTCTCCAGCTCGCCGTAGTTGCCGTTTGGCACACTTGCGCCAAGGGTCTCAGGCATGCTCTCGCCAGGGATAATCATGTCTTTTGTGCGGCGTGTGTACCAGTCGAACGATGCACCCAGCTCGTTGTTGAGGAAGCGGAGGTCGACACCCAGGTTGAGGGTCTCGATGCGCTGCCATCCGATGTTGGCATCGACGAGTGACGGGGTTCCGAAGTAAGTGTACTGCTTGCCATCGTAGCCAATCCAGTTGGTCTGACCGCTTCCAAGGATTGAGTTGTAGAGGTTGTTGGCTACCGACTGGTCACCGATAGAACCCCAAGAGGCACGCAGCTTACCGAACGAGAGCACCTTCTCAAGAGGCTTCATGAACTTCTCGTTGGTGAACACCCATCCTGCCGAGAATGAGGGGAACCATGTCCAACGCAGATCCTTCGGGAACTTGGATGAACCGTCGCGACGGAGGTTGGCCTCGAAGAGATACTTGTCCATGAAGGCATAGTTGATACGACCGAAATAGCCAAGCTGGCTGTCCCAGTTGCGGCCGGCGCTGATGAACTGGTCACCCGATGCCAAGGCAAACTGTGGGTTGGTGGGGTCTATGAGGTCGGTCTTCTTGCCTGTGTATGAGCTCCAGTCGCTGCTTACGAGGTTCATACCGAGCATGAACTTGAAGGCATGCTCCTTCTCCTTGCCGAGGTAGAGACGGTAGGTGGTGTAAGCATTGAGGGTGTTCTGGTTGCGCTTATACGAATAGTTTGAAACTGAGCTGATGGTGTTGTTTGAATAATAATTCTGGTAGGGGAAGCGGAAACCGGGCATTGCACCCTCGGTTCCTGCCGGTACCTGGTTGCCATTGGCGTCTACATAAACCTGCTGGCCGTTCTCGTCGATCCACTCGGAAGGAGTGTACCATGTCTGGCCGCCGCTATACTCTATTACAGAGGTGTTCTTGTCGGTGGTCTGGTGGTCGTAGATGTAGTCGACCTGAACGTCCCAATCTTTTGTGATGTTAAAGGTGGCGCCGAGGTTTACGTTGAAATATTTGTTTTGCAGGTTGTCGGTGTTGCTCTGTGCAACCTCCGATACCGGCTCACGCAGGTTGTTGCCAAACTGGTCGTTCACACCCTCGGGCATGAGGCGGCTCCAACGGTAGATGTAAAGCCATGGGTCGGCAACGGTGGTTCCTACGCCTGGATAACGCTTGTTACGGTCAGAGTAGAGAGCGCCGCCACGCACGGTTACATACTTGTTGATTTCTGACGAGACGTTGACCTTTGCGTTGTAACGGCGGAAGTCGTCGTGCTTGGCAGCACGCATCATGCCGTCCTGGTTGAGCAGACCGAGACCGATGTTGTAAGAGGTCTTGCCGCTCTTGCCATTTACAGAGAGGTTGTGCTGTGATGAGGGAGCCCAATCGCGGATCATGGCCTTCACACCGTCGAAGAGACGATAGCCAAACTTGTTGGTGCCGTCAAAGTACCAGTCGCGGCCGTAAACAATAGGATCGTTGTATTTCACTTTGCCGCCATACTTCTCCTGCCATTCCACGGCCTTGGCATAGCTGTCTTCGTCGATACGCCAGAAACCGCCCGCAGGCATGGCGCCGCCACGGTTGATCTGCGCGTCGAGGGTGTAACGCAGTCCTTCAAGGCCTGCCATCTTGATGTCGTTGGCAAGGTGCTGGAACGAGAAGTTGTTGGTGTAGGTAACCTCAAATTTCTCGGTGTTGGCACCCTTCTTCGAGGTGATAAGCACAACGCCGAAGGCTGCCTTGGCACCGTAGATTGAAGAGGCAGCGGCATCTTTCAACACAGAGATCGACTCGATGTCGTTGGGGTTAACCATCTGGATGCTGGGAATCTCGACGTTGTCGAGAAGGATGAGAGGGTTGTTGTTGCCGTTGATAGAGGCCACCTGACCACGGATCTTGATGAGAGGGTCAGAGCCTACCTCACCTGTAGGTACAACAACGTTCATGCCGGGAACAACGCCCTGAAGACCACGGCCGGCGTCGGCGATAGGACGGCTTCCAAGACTCTTGTTCACGTCGACAGAGGTAACGGCACCTGTGAGGTTGGCTTTTTTCTGGGTGCCATAGCCCACAACCACGACCTCGTTGAGCTCCTTGCCGTCCTCAACCATCTTGATGGTCATGTTGGGCTTGGCCTGAACGGTTGTTGGGACGAAGCCGATGTAGCTCAGCTCCAATTGTGATTTGGGCTTTACAGTTATTGAGAAATTGCCGTCGATGTCGGTGATAACGGTGCTCTTGCCACCTTTCTCTGTGACGGTGACACCTACAAGCGGCTCACCATTGGGGTCGGTCACATGGCCTTTCACCGTGATGGTGGCTTGCTGCACTACATCTAAGGCATACGCTGTACTGGCCGCGCTTCTGACCAGGCTTCCATCGGCAGCCATGACATTGGCTGAAGACAGCAAACCGAGCATAAGACATGCGCAAGCTGTTTTCCGAACAGAGTGGCACTGTGTGTGGAAACAATGTCCCCTTTGCTTAACGAAATAAGTATCTATACTCATGTT
>OMBL01000320.1_pt1 | contig 22642 bp, 20 predicted proteins | sample 1644871 | NCBI WGS metagenome assembly OMBL01 (sample SAMEA103958115, study PRJEB25191) | human gut metagenome | biome: human-associated habitat [ENVO:00009003]; feature: intestine environment [ENVO:2100002]; material: feces | place: Germany | collected 2013/2015
TTATAATAATTGCATTGGTTCCGAATACAATGCGGTGTGCCATAGGATTTCTGGCAGGAGTTATATATTCGGTATTTGCAACATTTCATATGAGCAGTGGAATACGAAAGATAGTATATGGTGGTGCAGAGTCAAGAGCAACTATGATTATTGGTTATCTTATCCGTCTTTTGGTTATGCTTATATTATTCGTACTGTTATATTTCCTTAATATTGGAGATCTGCTATGTGCGGTTATTGGAATGTTTTCTATGAAGGTAGCGGCTTATTTACAGCCGTTCACTGATAAATTAATAACTAAAAAAGGAAGGTGAGAAGGTGGGAAGCTCTTATGTTAACACACTTGTAGCGTGTGATTCGAGTTTTATGATTCAAAGCCTGAAGGAATTCCATATTCCAGGCATTGATTATACTTTTAGTATTAACACGACACACGTTGCTATGCTGCTGGTTTCAGTCTTCATAATCATTATGGCCATAGTTGCCAGGGTGAAGATTAATAAGGTCAAGCCTGACGACACACCGGGAATGTTCCAGAATGCTATAGAGATTATAGTGGAGATGCTTGGAACTATGGTTGATGGAATTATGGGTAAGAATGCTAATAAGTTTGTCAATTATATTTCAACATTATTCTTATTTATAATTATATCTAACATATCCGGACTTTTTGGTCTAAGGCCACCTACAGCCGATTATGGTGTGACGTTATGCCTTGGTCTTATAACATTTATACTTGTTCAGTTCAACGGCATAAAGAAGAATAAGGGAGGACACTTTGCTGCTTTATTCCAGCCAATCTGGTTCTTGTTTCCAATTAACCTGATTGGTGAGTTTGCAGTTCCGTTGTCACTCTCACTGCGTCTGTTTGGTAATGTTATGTCAGGAACAGTTCTTATGGGACTTATATATGACTTATTAAAGCCATTTACTATAGGATATCCTGCATTATTACATGCTTACTTCGACCTGTTCTCAGGTTGTATTCAGGCGTATGTATTTTGTATGTTAACAATGGTATATGTTAACGATAAGATTGCAGACTAGTATAGCTGGTCATAATAATTTATTTAACGGAGGATTTTAAGATGAATATTAGTGGACAGGAATTTATTCAGGCTATGTCAGCCATTGGTGCAGGTATTGCGATGATCGCAGGTGTTGGTCCTGGTGTTGGACAGGGTATTGCAGCAGGTCATGGTGCAGCAGCAGTTGGACGTAATCCAGGTGCTAAGTCAGATATTACATCAACAATGTTACTTGGACAGGCCGTTGCCGAGACAACAGGTCTTTATGGTTTCGCCGTAGCTATTATCTTAATGTTCGTTCAGCCATTTAAGGGCTAATATAAGACATTTAGTCTTGACGACAAATTTATTAAGATAACGGAAAGGAGGCCAACAATTGAATTTGGGAAGTACATTTGTGGCTCTTGAAACATCAGGAAGATTATTCGGCCTTGATTATCAGCTGCTTTTTGATGCTGCTATAACAGCTATCAACGTATTTATATTATTCCTGCTTTTGTCAGTTATTCTTTTTAATCCTGTACGTAATATGTTAAAGAAAAGACAGGACAAGATAACAAGTGACAGAGAAACTGCTAACCAGAGCAGAGAAGAAGCACTTGCTATGAAGGCAGAGTATGAAGAGAAGCTTAAGGCTGCTAATAAGGAGGCAGAGCTTATATTAAGTGATGCCAGAAAGACAGCAGTTCATAATGAGCAGAAGATTATAGATGAAGCCAAGGAAGAAGCTGCAAGAATTATCGAGAGAGCTAATAAAGAAGCAGAACTTGAGAAGCAGAAGGCAGCAGATGATGTTAAACAGCAGATAGTTGCAGTGTCAGCTATGATAGCTTCAAAGCTTATTGCTAAATCTATCGATGAGAGTGAAAGCAATGCAATTATTGAACAGACTTTAAATGAAATGGGTGAGAACACATGGCGAAATTAGTAGAAACAACTTATGGTGAGGCATTATTTGAACTTGCTGTCCAGGAGTCTAAGGTTGATGAACTATGTGAAGAAGCTCAGGCTGTAATTGATATTTTTAAAGATAATGAAGATTTGGTAAATGTTCTTAAATCTCCAAAGGTTGAGAAGAAAGAAAAGGAACAGCTTATTGAGAATATCTTTAAGAAGTTTGTATCTGAGGATATTACAGGACTTCTTGTGATAATGGTATCTAAGGACAGACAGACTAAGATAGTAAGTACACTTGAATATTTCATAAAGAGAATTTATGAGTATAAGAAGATTGGTGTTGCTTATGTAACTACAGCCAGACCTCTCACGGATAATCAGAAGCTGTCGATTGTAAGCAGATTGCTTTCAACAACTGATTATGTGGATTTCAAGATGAATTATGACATCGATGAATCACTTATAGCAGGTATGGTTATAAGAATCGGTGACAGAGTCGTAGACAGCAGTATAAAACATAAAATTGATGAGCTTACCAGGAATTTAAAGAATATCCAGTTAGCGTAAGCTTTAAGCTAATAGAAAGTAGGTGCATAAGGCTAATGAATTTAAGACCGGAAGAAATCAGTTCAGTTATAAAAGAACAGATAAAAAGATATTCAGCCGAACTTGAAGTATCAGAAGTAGGTACAGTAATTCAGGTAGCAGATGGTATCGCAAGAATTCATGGACTTGAGAAAGCTATGCAGGGAGAACTTCTTGAATTCCCAGGAGAAGTATACGGTATGGTACTTAACCTTGAGGAAGACAATGTAGGTGCAGTTCTGCTTGGTGATTCAAGAAACATCAGCGAAGGTGATACTGTTAAGACAACTGGACGAGTTGTAGAAGTTCCAGTAGGTGATGCGTTAACAGGACGAGTTGTTAATGCACTTGGACAGCCAATAGATGGCAAAGGTCCTATTAATACAGATAAGACAAGACAGATAGAGAGAGTTGCCTCAGGCGTAATCACAAGAAAGTCAGTAAGTGTTCCACTTCAGACAGGTATTAAGGCTATCGATGCTATGGTTCCAATCGGAAGAGGACAACGAGAGCTCATTATTGGTGACCGTCAGACAGGTAAGACAGCTATAGCAATCGATACAATTATCAACCAGAAGGGTCAGGGAGTTCATTGTATCTATGTTGCTATTGGACAGAAGGCATCAACAGTTGCAAGTATCGTTAAGACACTTGAAGAATATGGTGCAATGAGCTATACAACAGTAGTTGCATCAACAGCCAGCGAACTTGCTCCACTTCAGTATATCGCTCCTTATTCAGGATGTGCTATCGGTGAAGAGTGGATGGAGAATGGCGAAGATGTACTTGTTGTATATGATGACCTTAGTAAGCACGCAGCAGCATATAGAACACTTTCACTTCTTTTAAAGAGAGCTCCAGGACGTGAAGCTTATCCAGGTGATGTATTCTATCTTCACTCAAGACTTCTTGAGAGAGCTGCAAGAATGTCAGATGAATACGGCGGAGGATCACTTACAGCCCTTCCAATTATTGAAACACAGGCCGGTGATGTATCTGCATATATTCCAACTAACGTTATATCTATCACAGATGGACAGATATATCTTGAGACAGAGATGTTCAACTCTGGTTTCAGACCAGCTATTAATGCCGGTCTTTCAGTATCACGAGTTGGTGGTTCTGCTCAGATTAAGGCTATTAAGAAGATTGCAGCACCTATCCGTACAGAGCTTGCCCAGTACAGAGAGCTTGCTTCATTCTCACAGTTTGGTTCAGAACTCGATGCTGATACTAAGGAGAAGCTTGCACAGGGCGAACGTATCAGAGAGATGTTAAAGCAGCCACAGTATAAGCCAATGCCTGTAGAATATCAGGTTATTATAATATATGCTGTTACTAAGAAGTTCGTTATAGATATTCCAGTTGATAAGATTCTTGATTTTGAACAGGGCTTATTCGATTTTATAGATACTAAGTATCCACAGATCCCAGAATCTATTAAGGAGACTAAGGAACTTTCAGAAGATACAGAGAAGTTACTTGTAAGTGCTATTGAAGAGTTTAAGAAGACATTTAACTGCTGATTGATCAACGATTAACAGCAATTAATGCTTGGAATGGAGGTAAATTCTATGGCCTCAATGAGAGATATAAAAAGGCGTAGAGATAGTATTCAGAGTACAGGTCAGATTACCAAGGCTATGAAGCTTGTTTCCACTGTTAAACTTCAAAAAGCAAAGGGAAAGGCAGAGAGCACAAAGCCTTATTCAGATCTGATGTACGAAACGATATGCAATATGCTTGCCAGATCAGGTAACATCAATCATAAGTATCTTCAGGCTGGTGAGTCTGAAAGAAAAGCTGTTATAACAATAACGGCCAATCGTGGACTTGCTGGTGGTTACAATACTAATATAACCAAGCTTATTACAGAGAGCGGAATTCCTAAGGAAGATATTGATATAATTGCAATAGGAACTAAGGGAAGAGATTATCTTGCAAGAAGAGGTTACAATATAACAGATGATTGTTCAGATGTTATTAACGAACCACTTTATACGGATGCAAGAGATATATGTGATAAGCTTCTTGAAAGATTTGCGGATGGACAGATAGGTGAAATATACCTTGCTTATACATCATTTAAGAATACAGTTGTTCACGAGCCTAAGCTTATTAAGCTTCTTCCAGTATCAGTTGATACTGAGAGCGTGAGTGCTGATAAGGAAGATACAACACCTATGAATTATGAACCAGCCGAAGATGAAGCTTTGAATCTTATCATACCTAAGTATGTGTGCAGTCTTATATATGGTGCACTTATTGAAGCTGTTGCCAGTGAGAATGGTGCACGTATGCAGGCTATGGATAATGCGACAAGCAATGCCGATGAGATGATTTCTGATTTATCACTTAAGTATAACAGAGCCCGTCAGGCTTCTATTACACAGGAACTTACAGAGATTATTGCTGGTGCAAATGCTATCGGCTAATTAGAGTTTGTTATAACTCTTGGCGGGTCTGTGTATTCAGCCCGTGTACAATTAATTAACAATAGATGGAGGTAACAATGGCAGAGAAGAATATCGGTAAGATTACTCAGATTATCAGTGCTGTAATAGATATTAAATTTGCAGAAGGTAATCTGCCAGAAATCAATTCAGCCATCAATATAAAGACCAAAGACGGCGGCAAGCTCGTTGTAGAGGTTGCTCAGCATCTTGGGGATGATACAGTAAGATGTATAGCCCTTGGACCTACTGATGGTCTTGTTAGAGGTATGGAAGCAGAAGCCACAGGAGCACCTATTTCAGTACCTGTTGGTGAGCAGACACTTGGTAGAATCTTTAATGTATTAGGAGATCCTATCGATAATAAGCCAGCTCCAGAAGTAGAGCATATGCCTATTCACAGAAAGGCACCTACATTTGCTGAGCAGGCTACTAATACAGAAATGTTAGAGACTGGTATTAAGGTTGTAGATTTACTTTGTCCTTACCAGAAGGGTGGTAAGATAGGACTTTTCGGAGGTGCTGGAGTAGGTAAGACAGTACTTATTCAGGAACTTATCAGAAATATTGCAACTGAGCATGGTGGATATTCAGTATTTACTGGTGTTGGAGAAAGAACAAGAGAGGGTAACGACCTTTATCATGAGATGATGGAATCAGGCGTTATCGAGAAAACTACCATGGTGTTCGGACAGATGAACGAACCACCTGGAGCAAGAATGAGAGTTGGTCTTGCAGGACTTACAATGGCTGAGTACTTCAGAGATAAGGGTGGAAAGGATGTACTTCTTTTCATTGATAATATCTACAGATTTACCCAGGCTGGTTCAGAGGTTTCAGCGCTTCTTGGACGTATGCCTTCAGCCGTTGGTTATCAGCCAACATTACAGACAGAGATGGGTGCTCTTCAGGAGAGAATCACATCTACCAAGAACGGATCTATTACATCTGTTCAGGCTGTATATGTACCAGCCGATGACCTTACTGACCCGGCTCCGGCTACAACATTTGCACATCTGGATGCTACTACAGTTCTTTCAAGATCAATCGTTGAGCTTGGTATCTATCCAGCCGTTGACCCGTTAGAGTCTACATCAAGAATTCTTGATCCAAGAATTGTTGGTGAGGAGCATTACAAGGTTGCAAGATCAGTTCAGGAAATCTTACAGAAATACAAAGAATTACAGGATATCATCGCTATCCTTGGTATGGACGAGCTTTCAGAGGATGATAAGCTTGTTGTTTCAAGAGCAAGAAAGGTTCAGAGATTCTTATCACAGCCATTCTTCGTTGCAGGACAGTTTACTGGTCTTGAAGGAAGATATGTTCCTGTAAGTGAGACTATTCAGGGCTTCAAGGAAATTATCGAAGGAAAGTATGATGACATTCCAGAGAGTTACTTCCTTAACTGTGGTGGAATTGATGATGTTTTAGCTAAGGTAGAGAAGTAGAAAAGAGGTTGTAATGGCAGATTTACAGACAATAAAGCTTCTGGTTAATACGCCGGACAGAGTTTTCTACCATGATGACGCTACATTTGTTGAACTTTCTACCAGTGAAGGCGATATAGGTGTTTATCCGGGACATATTCCGCTTACTGCAGTTGTTGTTCCTTGTGTTCTTAGCATACACAATGGTAATGATGTAAAGAAAGCTGCGGTACACGGTGGAATTATAGAGATTCTCAAGGATAAGATAACTATTCTTGCTGAGGTGGCAGAATGGTCAGATGAAATCGATGTAGAAAGAGCTAACGAGGCGAGACTGCGAGCTGAAAAGAGACTTGCCAGCCATGATAATAGTCTGGATATGGTAAGAGCAGATGCAGCGCTTAAGAGATCGCTTGCGAGAATTAAGGCTGTTAATTAAATAATATGTATAAACCTTCCATTATCTGGGAATATTTCAGGTGATGGGAGGTTTTTTATATGGTAAGGATATATAGATTTCAGAGGCTGCTGATAGCAGCCGCAGTAATTATATGGGCAGTATTTGCCGGCAGACTTGTATACAAGGGCATAAAAGGTGAGACAATGGATGTTGTAGATACATTTTGTGAAAATGTGTACTATGATATAAGTGCCGACATATCAGCGACAGGAAAGCTTGACAATGGGATGTCGGATACAGCAAAGAAACTTATGATGACACAGATGGCAAAGACTCTGGGGCTTAACAGATATAATATAACGGAGGATGAAACAGGAATATATCTTACACAGCAATCAGTTAATGGCAGCGCAGATATATCAATAAAAAAGAGCAGTACAGGAGAATTTTTTATAACTGATATAGAACTGTATAAGGGATTTGAGAGCACTTCAGATTATGAAAAGCTGATGAAACAGGTGTTAGAGGAATATGGAATAGATACTCATGTAACAGTCAGCATGAAAGGAAGCATAGCTGGGGATATGTCACAGTATGATAAGAGCGAGGTCAGCGGCAGGATGCTTAAGATGCTGGGGGCAAAGACTGTGACTACGGGACAGATACAGGATTCATATGTTGTGTATGCTTATGCTAAAAGCGTTAAGGATTCTGTAAGCATAGGAAAGAATAAGATAAATGTTAATATAACAATGAATTATGACGAGACAAGGGGAGTGACGGATATACAGCTTTCAACACCGATATATAATGAGGATTTCTGATGATGATTTTTAAGGCATGAAACTTGCTATTGTGGTTTTTGCCTAAAGAGATTAAAATAACCATGTATAATCCAGAGGATAAATCAAGAAAAGATGAGGCAGATATGGAATTAAAAGAGCTTTTAGATAAATGTATTAATGACAGGCTTATTGATCTTACAATAAGCGGACAGAAGGTTAAGAATGAAGAAGGTGTGATGAGAGTTAAGATTCGTCCGGTCCAGCTTAAGGATGAGATAAAGTATCAGGCATCAGAATTCGTGGGAAGAAAAGTGCTTCACACCAATTATTCAGAAGAAGAGATTAAGACAAGAATTACAGAATATATGGAGAACACATTTAAACAGGCGCAGTTTAATATGACAGATGCCACAGCCACAGTGCTTAGTTCAAAGAAGGGCGCATGTACCTGTAAGTATAAAAGGCTTGCACAGATAAAGAGTCAGAAGGATATGTCACACAACAGAACCAAGACATATATTCTTAAAGAGGGCGAGAAGGTGGATTTCCTCGTTGACCTCGGAGTCATGACCAAAGAGGGTGCGATTGTAAGGACAAGATATGATAAGTTCCGACAGATTAACAGATTCCTTGAATTTATTGAGGATATCCTGCCACAGTTAGATAAGGATAAAGAACAAACAATAATTGATTTTGGATGTGGAAAATCATATCTTACATTTGCAATGTATTATTATCTTAAGGTTCTTAAGGGATACAATATAAGAATAATCGGGCTGGATTTAAAGAAAGATGTTATTGAGCATTGCAACCAGTTAAGAACGAAATATGGTTATGAGAGACTCAATTTCTATGAGGGAGATATTGCTTCTTACAAGGGTGTTGAGTCTGTAGACATGGTTGTAACACTTCATGCATGTGATACGGCTACAGATTATGCACTCGCCAAAGCAGTAAAATGGGGTGCTAAGGTTATACTTTCTGTGCCTTGCTGTCAGCATGAGGCAAACAGAACAATTGCAGATGAAACTCTTTCACCTGTCATGGATTATGGAATCTTAAAGGAAAGATTTGCAGCAATAGCGACAGATGGTGCAAGGGCAAAGCTTTTAGAATCCAAGGGTTACCAGACACAGATACTCGAATTCATAGACATGGAGCATACACCAAAGAATCTGCTTATAAGAGCTGTTAAGACTGGAAAGCCTGATGCAAAGGCTTATGATGAAGTACAGAATATGAGCAGGGTGCTTAATATTGACCTTACGCTAAAGAAGCTTTTGGAGGATTAAATTGAAAAGAATCAGGAATTATAGTATATCAGGTTCTAAGTATTTTATACTTGGAGTTATATTTTTAGTTACGGTTATCATAACATTTATATCAATGAAATTCGAACAGATAATGCCGTCAGCAACCACTATGGCAGATGCAACTCTTCCAACAGTTGCAATGGATACAGAGGCAGGAACACAGTATAATGTGCTTCATGGTTACACTTCGGAGCTGGATTCAACATTGTTTTATGGCAATATTACACCGGTTAATAAGGATAGAAAACTTGCGATAACAATTAATACATATGGAGAAGATGTTGAGTCGGTCGGCTATAAGATACGTTCTTTAGAGGACAAGTCTCTCATAGAGAATACAGAAGTAAGTGGATATCAGGTAACTGATAATAAGATAAATGTTACATTGAACATAAAGAACCTTCTTGATACCGGAAAAGAGTATGCTCTTGAGGTTGTTCTTAAGACAAAGAAGCATGATGCAGTTTATTATTATACAAGAATTATGTATGGAACAGATTACGATCTGCAGAAGAAGCTGGATTTTGTCAGGGATTTCAATGCATGTACATTCGATAGTGCAAGACTTAAAGATATAGGAGGATATCTTGAAACTTCGAGTGTTGGAGATAACACTAATTATGGAAAGGTTAATATCAACTGTTCACTGAGTCAGATTGGATGGGGAGATCTTGAACCATATATAGAAAGTGAGATAACACCAGAAATTATATCTATAAACGACGACGTTGCAATAATAAGGCTTGATTACAGAGTAGGAGCTGCTAATGATTATTCTTCAAGTGATACATATAATGTGAATGAGTATTACAGAATACGTCAAACTAATAGTGGCTTTTATCTTCTTAATTTTGAAAGAGAGATGAATCAGGTATTTGATGCGAAGAATGACCTTACTTCTTCAGCAAAGATTAATCTTGGAATTAATTCTTCAACATATGTTAACTGTACTTCTGATGAAAAGGGAATATATACCTATTTTGTCAATCAGGGGTCACTGTGGTGTTTTAGCAGCAGTTCACAGACATTTACAAGGGTATTTTCATTCAGGGGTGAGGAAACTGATTCTGTCAGAGAAGATTATGATGCCCATAACATTAAGATAATGAAAATAGAAGATAACGGAGATGCAACATTTTTAGTATCAGGATATATGAACAGAGGAGAGCATGAAGGACAGGTTGGCGTATCTTTATGCAGATATTCATATTCAGATAATGATGTTACTGAAAGACTGTTTATTCCAGTGGCGATTCCTTATAACATTCTCACACAGAATGTAGGCGGCGTTTCTTATGTTTCTAACGACAAATTCTATATACTTATAGATGAGACACTGTATTCTGTAGACCTTGTAAGTAAAGAGGTCATGACAGAGATAACAGGACTTAAAGAAGATGCTTATGCAGTGTCCGATGCGGGAGATGCTATCGCATACAGTGTTTCAGGAGATATATATAACACAGATACTATAAGAATACTTAATATGAGCAATGACAGCGCATATGAGGTAAATGCAGATGAAGGTGATACATTAAGACCGCTTGGTTATATTGATTCTGATTTTATATATGGAATGGCGCATAAGGACGATATTATATCAGGAGCAGATGGAAGCAGGACTTATGCAATGTACAGGGTTGGAATTATTGATGTTGACTACAATCTCATTAAGGAATATGAGCAGCCGGATATATATGTTTCCAGTACAGAGGTTCAGGGAAAGCGAATTACACTTTCACGAATTGTGAAATCTGGAAGCGGTTACGTATCGACAAGTATAGATCAGCTTATTAATAAAGATGAGAATGTAATAGAAAATGCTGTAAAAGCAGAGACAATAAGTACAGATGCAAGAAAACAGGAACTGTACATTGATCTTATAACTAAAGTAAATGATATATCGGTTACTTACAGAACTTCTGGAGAGATAATATTTAAAGATAATACAAAGCTTGAACTTGAGGATGATTTTTCATGGAATGGAAGATATTATGTGTATGGTTATGGAAAGTTCCAGGGAAGCAGAACACAGTTGGAGTCAGCAATAACTCTTGCATATGACACATATGGAACAGTAGTTGACAGCAATTCCAAGCTGGTATGGAAGAGATATAGGAGTACACAGGCATCAATAGATGGTATTGTCCCTGTGACATCAGGAGATTCAATTGTTAATGCAGTTGTTGCAGTAAGTAATTATCTTGGTGCTGATTTCAATGCAGTGTCTTATATGGAGCAGGGACATACCGCTGTTGAGACATTTGACAATATAAGAGGTGTACATGGAATCAGTCTTACGGGAATAACTTATGAAAAAGCACTCAGCTATGTAGGGGACGGAAGTCCTGTGATAGCAAGGATTGGAGAAGACGAATATATAATTATTACTGCATATATTGAAGCGTCGACTGGAGCACAGAAGACAGCTTCAATGAATGAGGCAGGTAAGATGTTTTCTCAGGGTGGTAATATATATGTAACTTATTACAAATAATGATATTCATAAGGATTTAAGTTTATGGCTAAGAAAAAATTATCTAAAAAGAAAAGAAGACGTAGATTAATAAGAAGGCTTGTATTATTAATAATATTACTTGCTTTTGTAGTAACTCTGGCGATATTTTCACCAAAGATAGTAAAAGTTATACAACTGGCACAGGATGCGAAAGAACTTGTAAATGATAGTTCAGCAGACACATTTATGGCATCAGGAACAACACTAATATATGACACTGATGGCAATGAGTTATGCTCAATGATGGAATCAAAAGACATGTATTATATAGATATTGGGCAGATTCCTGATACACTGGCAGATGCATTTGTTGTAATGGAAGATAAAGATTTCTATAAACACAAAGGAATTGATATCAAAGCCATAATAAGAGCTGTAATAGCTAATACGGAGAATGACGAAATTGTCCAGGGAGCCAGTACTATAACACAGCAGCTTGCCAAGAATATATTCTTAAGTCAGGAAGTTACATGGCAGCGAAAAGTCAAGGAGATATTTGTTGCGACATATATAGAGAAGAAGTACTCGAAGAATGAAATTCTTGAGTTTTATCTTAATAATATCTATTTCGCCAATGGATATTATGGCGTTGGAGCTGCGGCAAGAGGATATTTTGACAAGGAAATTAATGAACTTTCTCTTGCAGAACAGGTATTTATTGCGGCAATACCTAATAGCCCTACAAGATATAATCCGCTTACTAATTACGATAATACGATGACCAGAAGAAATCTTATACTTGAGAAGCTTCTTGAGAATAATAAGATAAGCCAGGAAGATTATGATACAGCAGTTAATACCCAGATAGTGCTTGCGCAGCAGCCGGAGGTATCTAAGAATAATTCGGTGGAAACATATGCAAGACATTGTGCTATAGAGGGTATGATGCAGGCTAACGGATTCGTATTCAGAACGGATTTCAGCAGTGATGATGATTACAACAAGTATAAGGATCTATATGAACAGAGTTATACATTGTTCCAGCAGAAGCTTCTTTCGGGTGGATATAAGGTATATACAAGTATAGACATGGATTTACAGCAGAAACTCCAGGATGCAATAGATGACAATCTTAAAGGTTATACGGCCATGAAGGATGATGTCTATGAGATGCAGGCGGCAGCTACATGTATAGATAATGAAACTGGAAATGTAGTGGCTATTGTGGGGGCAAGAAGTCAGGAACTTGAAGGATATACATTAAACAGGGCATATCAGAGCTACAGACAGCCAGGAAGCTCCATTAAACCAATACTTGATTATGTTCCATATCTTGAGCGTGGCAATACACCTGATACAATCGTAAAAGATGAGTATATTGAGAATGGTCCTAAGAATGCTGATGGAACATATATGGGCAGTATTACATTAAGGACGGCAGTAAATCTGTCACGAAATACAGTTGCATGGAATGTGCTTAAAGAAATTACTCCGAGAGTTGGAAGTTCATATCTGCTTAATCAGGGATTCCATAAGATATGGATGGATAAAGACTATGATGCCATATCAATAGGTGGTTTCACATATGGAGTATCGACAGAAGAAATGGCTGGTGCGTATGCAACAATTGTTAATGACGGACAGTACAGAAGAGTTACATGTGTGTCACAGATAAAGAATGTGCGTGGAAAAGTTATATATGATTCATCTAACAGACAGCAGAAGATATATGATTCAGATGCATGCAGAATGATGACTGACATGCTAAAGACAGCAGTAACTGATGGAACTGGACGGGAAGCAGCAACGAATAATGCTATTGTCGCAGGAAAGACTGGTACAACTAATTCTAATTATGATTCGTGGTTCTGCGGATATAGTGCTTATTATACAGTTGCTGTATGGCAGGGGTATGATTATCCTGCAACAATATCACAGATCTATACTAAGCAGATATTCAGGCAGTTTATGGAATCTGCACATAAAAATCTTTCAAAGAAGGATTTTCCATCATATGGAAAGAAGAGTGATGTGCAGGAGACAACAAAGGAGACAGAATCTGAGACTGAATCGGTAAAGGAAACACAGAAACAGACACAATCAGAGACACAGAAATCTTCACAGACACAGAATCCAAGCCAGTCACAGCAAGAATCACAGAGTGGTTCATCAAGTGGAAATACTGGTACTAATCCAGATAATACAGGTTCAACACAGGAGACAACACAGAGTAATAATCACACAGATAAAAAGCCGGACGCATAAGCGCCCGGCTAAATTATTATAACAATTAAGCTGTAAGTGAATAATTACTTACCGTAATGAAGTTCGTTATATTCCTTAACTCTCTGCTGGATTCTTTCAACAGGGCTTAAGAGGTTACTGATTGAAGAATCATGGTTAAGTGTATCAATAAGGAGAGCCATGTATTTGCTCATATCAACATTGATGTACCAAGGCTTAGAGAGAAGCTCTGATGGCTGGTATACAAGGTTAGTTGTAAGGATTCTGTCGATAATACCATTCTCATATGCTTCATCAAATTTCTTGAATCCGTTAGTGAAAAGACCGAATGTAGTTGCACAGAATACTCTGCTTGCACCACGCTTCTTAAGCTCAGAAGCAACATCAATCATACTTTCACCAGATGAAATCATATCGTCAATAATAATAACGTCCTTTCCTTCTACATTAGTACCAAGGAATTCGTGTGCAACGATAGGATTACGTCCGTTGACAATCTTAGTATAATCTCTTCTCTTATAGAACATACCCATATCAAGACCAAGTACATTGGCAAAGTATACAGCACGTCCCATACCACCCTCATCAGGGCTGATAACCATCATATGTTCGCTGTCGATGTGAAGGTCGTCAACACCAAGTAAAAGATACTTGATGAACTGATAAGTACAAGATACTGATTCAAATCCCTTAAGAGGAATTGAATTGTGTACTCTAGGGTCATGTGCATCAAATGTAATAATATTTTCAACGCCCATGGCTGTAAGTTCCTGAAGCATAAGTGCACAGTCAAGAGATTCTCTTCCTGATCTTTTGTGCTGTCTGCTTTCATAAAGGAAAGGCATAATAACATTAATTCTTCTTGCCTTTCCACCTGCAGCTGCGATTACTCTCTTAAGGTCTGCATAGTGATCATCAGGTGACATATGGTTAGTTGTACCACAGAGTGAATATTCAATGCTGTAGTTGCATACGTCAACCATAATATATAAATCGTAGCCACGTATAGAATCGTTAAGGACACCCTTACCTTCTCCTGAACCGAATCTAGGTGTGCTTGCACTTACAACATAGCTGTCTCTTTTGTATCCGCTAAAAGCAAGATTAGACTGATTCTCATGTTCTCTTTGTTCTCTCCATTGTACAAGGTAATCATCAACCTTTTCGCCCATTTTAGAACAGCTCTTTAATGGTACTATTCCTAATGTTCCGTATGGAATTGTTGCAGTATGACGTTCGTCTCGTGGCATTGTATTGTCCTCCATTGTATATGATTATAAATATATTGGGATATGGGTATTATCACCCACGAATGTATGCGGAGTGCTTTGCATTACCGCATATATATTAATTCGGTTATAGAAGTAATATAAGCATTTACAACTAACTGAATAAACATACATAGTTAAATATAATCTTAATTACATTATAAGTCAATCACTTTAGCATAATTAAAATGATTAAAATGACTTCTACAACTGAAATATAATTAATGATATGAATTATCAATTCTTAAGCATCTTGGTTCGTTTAAGGTAACGTATATCAGTTCCAAATAATCTTAGAATTGTATATGAGCTTATTATTCTTGAGAATATTCTTTCTGAGTAGAAATCCTCAATCTGTGAAATTGTAAAATTTGATGATATTATCACACTTTTATTGCGGAGAAGCCTCTCATTAATTACATAAAAAAGTTTGGAATTAGTGTAAGAGTTGCTGCTTTCCGTACCAAGATCATCAATTATTAACAGGTCACATTCAAGAAAGTAATTAACATCTATACTGTTATCAAGGTTACGTCTGAAATCGCTGTTCTCAAAGCATTTAAAGAACTCAGTTGCAGTCAGGTATATCACACTGTGGTAAGTGTCTAATAATTCCTTAGCGATACAGTTGGCAAGAAATGTCTTTCCAACGCCGGTCTCGCCTGTTAATAACAAGTTAGAGAAACTATTATCAAAGGTCTGTACAAAAGACTGGCATACATCAAGAACTTTGTGCATATTATTGTAAGGTGTGAGCCCTGTGACAGGATCGACCTGTTTCTTATCGTACCATTCAAATGAAAATGTAGAGAAATTCTCACTTGAAGTTATGTTCTTAAGGTTAGAGTCTTCATATATAAGGTCAATAGCCTTTTTCTTAAAACAAGAACAACGTGAACCATTAACATAACCGGTATCGTGGCATACCGGACATGTATAGATATCATCAAGATAATCTTTTGGTTTGCCGATTGAGGCGAGTAATTCAGCTTTTCTGGCAATCAGCTTTTTGAGCTTTAAGTTATATTCATCTAAATCCGTGTCTGATGAATCAGAAACAATACGCCTTGAAGCTTCTTTCATAGAAAGCGTGATTATCTCATTCTCAATTAAACTATATTCAGGACATTTATTAACGACTTCGTTATAGCGTTCAGTCTGTAATGCCTGATTATGTGAGCGTATATCGTCATATACACGCATAACTGAGGCATATTGGGTATTGGTAAGCGGCATAGTTTAAACCTTTCTAGTTATTGTTGCTAAGTAGTGAATTGTACCAGTCATCAGACTTCTTGTCTCTTTGCTGGAAATTGTTAAAACGGTTGTTAGCCGGCTTTGAAGAAGCTGTCTGTTTAGGCTTTATATTGTTGCCAGCGGCATATGCGGCATCGGCTTTTTTAACATCTTCTAATGAGCTTACATTGGAATTCTTCCAGTTAGCAAGTATGGTGTCGGCATATTCAAAGCTTGGCTGGTGTATAGCTTTGATTGTCCTGTTGCAGGCCTCAATTATCATATCGGTATCAAAGCAGTAAGTGTCAGCCCATTTGGCAATCATAGCCTTTTCGTGCTGTGCAGGTTCTCTGTTAGATAGGCCAAATGCTTTCATAATCTGGTATACATAATCTGTGTGGTTAGAAGTCTCCTCTTTAGCTTCGGCGATTGTATGTATATTCTTGGAAGCCCACGAAAGAGCGACTTTTTCAATGTAGTTAATGCTTTTTTTGTTGTGTTCTACACAATATTCAAAAAGATATTCAATAAGGTCAGTTGAAAGCTTCAATCCATCGTAGAAATATACAATGGAATTGGTTTCCTTAGTGGAAAGTGGACGTCCCATATACTGCTCAATAACGAACAGAAGCATTGAAAAGTTGTCATTAGCAAGAAAACCGTTAAGCTGTTCCTTTGAATAGGATACTTTTGAAGGCTCTGCTGTGTATATAACCTCGGTCTGTTTAATATCAGGCTTGGCAGCTCTCACAGTTTCAGTCTGGTATGAAGAAGTACTATTAACTGAAGCACTTTCAGCAGCTATTGGGTCAGCCATAGCATTAGCAGCTTGCCCAGTGTGCTTAATATCACGAAGTACAATGTTGGACAGGCCGTTGCCGGGACCATTAAAGGAAAGTGATATAACATCAAGGCTGTCCCAGTAACGCAGAGCTCTCATAATATCAGCTTCTGTCTGGTTAAATGTATCAGCAAGCAGGGAAATGCTTATGTTATTGCTTCGTAACGACATAAGGTGCAGAAGATAAAGGTAAACTTTTACAAATTCACCATTAGCACCAGGAACATACTCGCTGATAAAAATATTAGAAACGGATGTGTATCCTTCACTTGATTCTGTGGATAAAATTAAACTACTCATATATCTATGTTAATAAGTCTGTAAAGGCAGACTTACCCTCCTTGTTCCCACTTATTTGTGCTCATTATAGCATAGTGGATAATAAATGAAAAGCAAGCTAAAAGCAGGTGGTTATCAATGTGGATAATGTGGATAATGTGGATAACTCGTGGATAGAATTAAGAAAAGTCAGTAAATTGCTGTATTTTTAACAATGTGATTTTTCACAAAAAAATCCACATTCTTAAACCGTGCATAACGGGATAAAAATGTGGATAATGTGGATAACTTTGTTGACAAAATATAAAAATGTGTAAAAAATGGCTATTTTAGAAGTTCTTCGCCAATTTTATATACATCTCCGGCCCCCATAGTTATCAACAGGTCGCCGTTGATACAATTATTTAATAAAAATTTTTCGATGTCCTCAAAAGATTCGTAATAGTAGCAATCTTTGCCTTCTGCTTTAATAAGTTCCATAAGGTCAGCAGAACTTATGCCAAGATTATCTGTTTCTCTTGCAGGATATATTTTGGCGAGCACAATATTATCAGCAAGGCTTAATGCTTTAGCAAATTCTGGCATCAAAGCTTTGGTTCTTGAATAAGTATGTGGCTGGAATACGCACCATATTTTATTATGTGGATAATTCTTAGCTGAATTAAGGGTAGCTGTTATCTCATCAGGGTGGTGTGCATAATCATCAATTACGGTGACACCATTGAATTCGCCTTTCTTTTCAAATCTTCGGTTAGTACCTGTGAAATGCTTAAGACCGGCCTTGATATTGTCTATGCTTATGCCAAGCTTAAAGGCTGCAGCTACAGCTGAAAGTGAATTGTATACATTGTGAAGACCAGGAACTGATAATTCAATTGTTCCACTATCTTCATTATTAATAAGAAGAGTATATGAACAGCAGCCATATTTGTCGTAAGTGATATTTGTTGCACTATACATACTCTTTTCAGGGTCAGAACCAAATGTTATGACTTCACAGTCAGTATCCTTATAAAAATATTCATAATTGTCTATGTCTGAGTTGATGATAAGTGTTCCGTCAGATGGAAGCTTTTCAGTAAAAAGCTTGAACGAATGACGTATATCATCAAGGTCTTTGAAGAAATCAAGGTGGTCAGCTTTGACATTAAGTATAATATTGATAGTAGGGTTAAATGATAAGAAGCTGTTAGTGTATTCGCAGGCTTCTGTAACGAAAAGGTCAGAACGTCCAACTCTTATATTACCGCCTATGCTGTTAAGTATGCCTCCTACTGAGATTGTAGGGTCAGCATCAGCAGCAAGAAGAATTTCAGTAATCATAGAAGTTGTAGTAGTCTTACCGTGAGTACCAGCTACATTTACTGCGGTATGGTAATTCTTCATAATCTGTCCGAGAAGCTCAGCTCTTGTCAGTGTTGGGATACCAGCATCAACAGCAGCTTTAAGTTCAGGATTATCAGGGTGGATTGCGGCTGTGTATACAACAAGGTCAATGTCACCTGTGATATTGTCAGCAGACTGTGGATAAGAGATTATACATCCGTCCTGCTGTAATTCAGTTGTTAAATCTGATATATGTGCATCAGAACCGGATACGGTAAAATGACGATCAAGAAGAATCTTTGCAAGACCGCTCATGCTTATTCCGCCGATTCCGATAAAATGTACATGTATTGGAGTATTAAAATCAATTGTAAACATAGGAATTTCCTTTCTTAAACTAATTCAAGTAAGATTATATGCCTAAAAGCTTTTTTTTTCAAATTGTTTTGTTGTTAAGTACTTAAAAAATACTGATTAAGAAATTGTACGAAAAATTATCAAAAAAATGCAAAATTATTTTTACTTAATGGAAAATATATGATATAATTTATACAACTTAAGATAGTAAAATAAACATCAGAGGTGGTAGCATGATTAAAAAAGAAATGATAGCAATGCTGTTAGCCGGTGGACAGGGTAGCAGACTCGGTGTTCTGACGGCTAAGGTTGCGAAACCAGCAGTAGCATTTGGTGGTAAGTACAGAATAATAGACTTTCCATTAAGCAACTGTATTAACTCAGGAATTGATACGGTAGGTGTCCTTACACAGTATCGTCCCCTTCGTCTTAATTCCCATATAGGAATAGGTATTCCTTGGGATCTGGACCGTAATGTAGGTGGTGTAACAGTTCTTCCTCCATATGAGAAGAGTACCAATAGTGAATGGTATACAGGAACTGCTAATGCTATCTACCAGAATCTTGAATATATGGAACAGTACAATCCAGAGTATGTTCTTATATTATCTGGCGACCATATTTACAAGATGGATTATAAGATAATGTTAGATTATCACAAGGCTAATAATGCCGATATTACAATCGCAGCTATGCCTGTTCCAATTGAGGAAGCAAGCAGATTTGGTATAGTTGTTACAGATTCGGACAACAGAATAACAGAATTTGAAGAAAAGCCAGCTAATCCTAAGAGCAATCTTGCTTCAATGGGTATCTACATATTTAAGTGGAGTGTATTAAAGGACGCACTTATTAAGCTTAAGGATCAGCAGGAATGTGATTTTGGTAAGCATGTAATTCCATATTGCTTCAATAATAATAAGAGAATATTTGCATACGAATATAACAGTTATTGGAAGGATGTAGGAACATTAAGCTCATATTGGGAAGCTAATATGGAACTTATAGATATTATTCCAGTATTTAATCTTTATGAAGAATTCTGGAAGATATATACAAGAACAGATACAATTCCACCACAGTATATTGCGGATAATACATTTATAGAGAAGAGTATTATTGGTGATGGAACAGAAGTATATGGAAGAATATATAATTCAGTAATAGGTTCTGGTGTTACTATCGAAGAAGGTGCCGTAGTCAGAGATTCAATTATTATGAATAATTCTGTTATTGGTAAGAATACAATCGTTAATAAGTCAATAATTGCAGAGGAAGTTGTTATAGGTGACAACGTAGAGCTTGGTGTAGGAGAAGAAGTACCTAATGTTAAACTTCCTAAGATATATAATTCTGGACTTGTAACAATTGGTGAGTGTTCAGTTGTTCCTGATGGAGTTAAGGTTGGAAAGAACACAGCTATATCAGGTGTTACAACTGTTGAAGATTATCCAGATGGATTGTTGCCAAGCGGAGGAATTATTATTAAGGCAGGTGAAGTTGAATGAAAGCAATAGGTATAGTATTAGCAGGTGGTAATAACAGAATGATGCGCGAATTGACTAATAAGAGAGCTATTGCTTCAATGCCTGTTGCAGGAAGCTACAGAGCAATAGATTTCGCACTTAGTAATATGTCGAATTCGCATATCCAGAAGGTTGCAGTAATAACACAGTATAATGCACGCTCACTTAATGAGCATTTAAGCTCATCTAAATGGTGGGATTTTGGTAGAAAACAGGGTGGACTTTATGTGTTCACACCTACTATCACTGCTGAGAGCAGCAGCTGGTACAGAGGAACAGCAGATTCATTGTATCAGAATATAGATTTCTTAAAGTCAAGCCACGAGCCATATGTTGTAATAGCCTCTGGTGATGGAATATATAAGCTTGATTATAACAAGATTCTTCAATATCATATTGAGAAGAAGGCAGATGTTACAGTTGTCGTAAAGAAGCTTGATAACAGAGCAGATATTGGAAGATACGGAGTTGTTGCACTTACAGACGAGGGACGTATAACAGATATTGATGAGAAGCCGTTAGAGACTAATCTTTCAACAGTATCAACAGGTATCTATGTTGTAAGAAGAAGGCTTCTTATTGAACTTCTTGAGAAAGCTGCTGAAGAAGACAGATACGATTTTGTAAGGGATATTCTTGTAAGATACAGAAATATCAAGAAGATATATGGCTATATGCTTGATACATACTGGAATAATATATCATCAGTAGATTCGTATTATAAGACTAATATGGACTTCTTAAAGAGAGATGTAAGAGATTACTTCTTCAAGCAGTATCCGGATATATATTCTAAGGTTGAGGATCTGCCACCAGCTAAGTATAATTATGGGGCAAATGTTTCTAACAGCCTTGTATCCTGTGGCTGTATCGTTAATGGTACAGTGGAGAATTCAGTGCTGTTCAAGAAGATATATATTGGTAATAACGCAGTTGTTAAGAATTCAATAATTATGAATAATGCTTATATAGGTGATAATGCTTATATTGAGAACTGCATAGTTGAAAGCAACAGCACTATAAAAGCTAACTCAAGATATGTTGGCGAGAATGGTGTTAAGATAGTTATTGAGGACAGCCCATCATATTATTAATGCCATTTTGATATTAAATAATTAATAAAAGCCTCCGGTGTATATAACACTGGAGGCTTTGTTAGTTATTTTTATGTGCCGGGGATGCATACTCGCACTATATTCCTTTATTACCCTTTGCTTTGCGGAATTGTGTTGGAGATAAGTGGTTGAGGTGTTTGAAGGCATCACCAAAATAGTTGCTGTTATCATAACCGCATTCAAGTGCAATCTCTGTTATGCTCATATCCGTTTCTAAAAGAAGTTGCTCAGAATGGTTAATTCTTATGGTATTGAGGTATTCCTTAAATCCAAATCCGTTAACAGCTTTAAACTTTTTAGAAAAATAAGATGGGTTCAGATGAAGCATATCAGCTATTTCATCAAGTGTAATATCTTTATTATAATTAAGCATAATATAATTCATAGCCTTTTGTACGGATACATCTGCGATGGATACAGTATCAACAAGGCTTGCAGGGGAAGCAGGCTTGTTATCACAGTACCGGCAGAGCAGTATTAACAGATTTTGCAGGTAATTCTTGTATACAGGGTGAAAGAGCATTACTGTTCTGTCTTTCGTTAATCAGAACACTGAATATAGATAGGAATTCGTGCCTGTGATTATCCGGTATTGAGAAGAAGTGCATATAAAATGTATCTTTAAACTGTTCAAAGCCTAGTATGTCGATAAGGTCGCTTATATAATCGTCAGTGAATTCTATATAAAGGCGTTCGTGATAAGCGTTATTAAGATAAGTGGTCTTATGAAGCACGTTATCAGGAATAAACAATATTGTGCCAGCTTCCATACGGTATGTATTATCGTGTATAAACATATTGCACGAGCCATTCATAAGATAATAAAGCTCATAATATGAATGTGAATGGGCAGAGTGCATAGCATAGGCTGAATTATAAATCTGCTGTGATATTTCAAATCTTGAAGCCATAGAATACCTCTTTCGGTGTTGGGTGTGCTATAGGTAAAAAAGTTATTTTGCTAAGGAATAATAGCTTTTATATTTTTAGTATCTGCATTATATGATGTTGGGGTCAAAAGCCCCCACCTATGAGCAAGCTTATGCGGGTTTAGACCCTTTGACTCTGGTATCATTATATAATAATATTACACACGATTAG
>OMBL01000323.1_pt1 | contig 22578 bp, 24 predicted proteins | sample 1644871 | NCBI WGS metagenome assembly OMBL01 (sample SAMEA103958115, study PRJEB25191) | human gut metagenome | biome: human-associated habitat [ENVO:00009003]; feature: intestine environment [ENVO:2100002]; material: feces | place: Germany | collected 2013/2015
AGAGGGGAACGCGGCGATCTCATACGCGCCGAGCTCCGTCGCCTTCTGGATGACGTGCTCGAGCTTGTCGGCTTTGGCGTAGCCGTCGGCTGGGGCTTTCCAGATGATGGCGAAGAGGATCACGCCGACGATGCCCAGGGCTATGGCTACCTCGAAGACGGAGTTCCATCCGAATTTGTCGGCAAGGGCTCCGAAGACGAGACCGGAGATCGCGGTGCTGGCGTAGCCGAGGATGCCGGCCATGCCGTTGGCGGAGGAGGCGACACGCTTCGTGGCCTGGTTGGACAGGCATATTCCTATAAGGGCCTGAGGCATGTAGATGAAGAAGCTGGCCATGATGATCAGGGCCACTGACAGGCCGCCCATCTCCTTAGGGGTGAGCCAGAAGAGGATGAAGCAGGCTGTCGCGCTGGCCAGGCCGATGAGACAGGTTCTGTGGGCCTTGCTGCCGAAGAACTTGTCGGTCGCCCAGCCGGCGAGAAGTGTTCCCACGATGCCGAGCACTTCAGTGATGCCCACCACCGTCGAGGCGGTCTGGATGCTCAGGCCTCTGTCCTGGGTGAGGAATGTCGCGCCCCAGTCCAGGATGGTGAAGCGGATGATGTAGATGAAGAAGTTGGAGGTCGCGAGAATCCAGACGATAGGGTTCTTGAACACCATCTCCTTGACGAATCTCTTGTAGGCGAAGTCGGTGAACTCCTTAGGCTCTGTGACGACTTCCTTGACCGGAGCGTTGTCGTCAATCTCCTCAGGATCAGGCAGCCCTACTGACGCAGGGGTGTCCTTGAGGCCGAAGAGAACCAGAACGGCACCGGCTATTGCGAGGAGTGCCGGGACGAAGAAGCACCATTGCCACGCTGAATATGAGAAATGGTTCAGAATGAAGGTTCCGCAAAGGAATGCCACGAGGCTGGCTCCGATGGAGTGCGAGCTGTTCCAGATGGCCTGCTTGGTGGCAAGCTCCGAAGGCTTGATCCAATGGGCCATAAGGCTACCGCAGGGAGGAAATCCCATTCCCTGGGTGTAACCGTTTATGAGCCAAAGGCTTCCGATGAAAGCGACCATCCCCATAGTGGCCTTGCCCTCACCGTCCATGAAGTTGAACAGGCCGTTCATCTCAGGGCTGAGTCCTATGAATATATTCACGAGCGCGGAGAGGAAAAGTCCCGTGGCCATCATCTTCTTGCGGCTGACACGGTCGGCGATGAAGCCGTTGATGAACCTTGAGAGGCCGTAGATGATGCCGTGCAGGGTCAGGAAAAGGCCGAGCTTGACCTTGCTGATACCCAGCTCGGCCTCAAGGGCCGGCATCGTGATGCTGAAGTTCTTCCTTACAAAATAGAAAAGGGCGTACCCGATCATCAGGATGATGAGGGTTCTCCACTGCCAGTAGTTGTACTTTTTCTTTACTGATTGATCCATTCTTTTAGCGTTTTAAAACGGGGGACACAAAGATACAAAAAACGGCATTCTTAATGAAGAAATTGTTATTTTTGTAGGATATGAAATGAGCGGTCGCGGAACTGTTGCTTCGCCCGGTCGCTGAGCTTGTCGAATCGGCAGTTGGTTCGACAGGCTCACCAATCATCGAAGCGGTCCCTGAACCTGTCGAAGGAACCGGAAAAAGAAAGTAATTAATTATTAATGAATATGACAGAAAACTATAACAAGTCTCTCACAGCAGAGCAGAAAGCCAAGCTTCGCCGGATCAAGCATCTGGCCCTGGACATGGACGGCACCATCTACATGGAGAACAACATTTTCCCTTTCACCGTCGAGGTGCTCGACACGATGAAAAGGAACGGGGTGGGATATTCATTCTTGACGAACAATCCGACGAAGTCGGTGGAGGACTACCTCAGGAAACTCGCCGGAATGGGAATCCCTGCCGATGAAGGGAACATGTACACGACCCCGATCGCCACGATCGACTACATCAGGAAGAATTTCCCTGATGTGAAGAAACTCTTTATGTTGGGTACTCCGAGCATGATCGGCCAGTTCGAGAAGGCTGGCTTCGTTTCCTGCGCAGACGATCCTGATGACGTGCCGGACATGCTGATCGTGGCCTTCGACACCACGCTGGTATATTCACGCCTTTGCCGCGCCACCTGGTGGGCCAAGCAAGGCATTCCGTATATGGCGACGAACCCGGATTGGGTCTGCCCGACAGATGCCAGAACCATCCTTGTGGACTGTGGCTCGCTTCAGAAGTGCATCGAGGCGGCTTCAGGCAGAAGACCGGACAAGGTGATGGGCAAACCGGATCCTACGATGCTTGACGGCATCCGTGACCGTAACGGTCTGCAGGCCGACGAGATCGCCATGGTCGGTGACCGGATCTACACGGACATCGCGATGGGACACAACGCCGGAGCCGTCAGCGTGCTCGTGCTTTCCGGCGAGACCACGCTTGAGACTGCCCTGAAAGTGGCCGAGGACGCCCGCGTGAATCCTCATCCGGAGCATTATCCGGCTGACTTCATCGTCCGCGACCTCAAGGAGCTTGGCGACCTGATCCTCGAGAGCCACAAGGACTGACAATCCCGATGAAAGTCCTTTTCATTCACGGACTTGCGTCCTCCGGAGCCTACAAGATGGCCTCCTCCCTGCGGATTCTCCTGAAGGGGAGCGAGGTCATCGCTCCAGACGTGCCCATCGAACCCGGCGAGGCTTTGACCTTTCTTGAAGGAATATGCCGGGACGAGCGCCCTGACCTTATCATCGGCCTGTCCCTCGGCGGATTCTGGGCGCAGAAACTCCGCGGCCACCGCAAGATCCTGGTCAATCCCGACTTCCACATCTCCCGGCTCCTGCGCACGATGACAGGGGTGCGTGAATATCTCTCCCCGCGCCGCGACGGAGCCTTGACGTTCACCGTCACCGATGCTCTATGCGATGAATATGCTCGTTTGGAAAGCGTTGAGTTTGATGGACTTGCCTCCGAGGAAGTCGCATTGACCACCGGAATGTTCGCCGACCGTGACGAGATGGTCAACTGCAAGGACGAGTTTGAGGCTTATTATCCAGGTCGGTCGCGTTCCTACCCTGGAACCCACCTGCCCAATTACCCCGAAATCAAGAAATATATCCTACCTGTAATCGAATATGAAGTATCTGATAAATAACTCCACCGACCCGTATTTCAACCTTGCGTTCGATGAATATTGCCTTGAGAACATTCCGTCCGAGGAACCGTACTTCTTCCTCTGGAGGAACCGCCCGGCAGTGATCATAGGCCTGAACCAGAACGCCTACAGCGAGGTGAATCTGGACTATCTCAATTCGCACGGCATCATGCTGGCCCGTCGTGTGACCGGAGGCGGGGCCGTCTATCACGATCTCCAGAATATGAACTACACGATCATCGGCAGGAATCCGTCCCCGCAACCAATGGTGGACGCTCTGCGCAGTCTTGGCGTACCAGCCGAGCTGACAGGCCGCAACGACATATTCGTGGAAGGAAGAAAGGTCTCAGGCTACGCCCGCCGCGTCTCCCACAATCAGGAGATCATCCACGGCACGCTGATGTACAACGTTGACCTTGACACTCTTATCAAGGTGCTCGACACTCCGACCTCGAAGATGCAGGCCAAGGGAATATCCTCGGTCAAGAGCCGTGTGGCCAACCTGAAGGGATATCTCCCTCAGTTCAGTTCCTTGGATGAACTCCAGGCCAAGCTTCAGGAGATTCTTTCAGCAGGTGATGGCCAGATGCCCCTTTCCGCCGAGCAGATCGCTGAGGTCCGGAAGCAAGCCGACGAGAAGTTCTCCACCTGGGATTTCATCTATGGTCACTCCCACGAAGCCGATTTCCGCTGCAAGGCCAAGCTGGCCTGCGGCACCGTAGAGGCCGACATCCGTGTGGACCGCGGCCTGATCGCCCGTCTGGATTTCTCCGGCGACTTCCTCTTCGACACCCCTGCCCAGGAGCTTGCCGCCAAGATGATCGGCCTCCGCTACGATCCCGCTGACATAAAGGCCTTCCTTGCGTCCCAGCCCGTCGCCTCCTATTTCCGTGGCGCCACCCCCGACGACCTCGCCGCCCTCCTCTTCAAGCCTTCCTCCGAGTAGTCGTCTTCGTCGTTCGCGAAATTTCCCGCAAGCGCTCCCGTTGCAACTCTACAAGTCCCTCTCCGGCAACGAATATATTCCAAAATGTCGCCGAGACTTTTTGTCGTAATCAAAAAAGAGCGGTCGCTGAGCCTGTCGAAGCGCCGCTCCTTTACGTAAAGGTCACAATTATGCCGTCAGCAGCCCCGCATATCGCGGCTTCTGTCGCATGTAAGCAATCTGAATCACCGCCGGAATCGTCACACGATAAGCCGGCCCGGCGATGTCGATGACAGTCCAAAGCGCAGTAACCGCCCACCCGATCGGCCCGGCAAACACAGACAACCACTTGGTCAAAGCCGCATTGGCCGCAATTGTCAAACCTCTGCCAGTCAGGAACTTCGCTAACGCATTCGCGACCACAACAAGCCACTTGTAACAAGCGAACCCTCCTTCCCGAATAGCCAATTGAAGCGCCGCGACCGCAGCCTCGCGTGAGTAGTACTTGAGATGAATGTCCATCTGATCCATCATCTCCTTAAGCTGCTCATCAGTCATCGTCTTCGAGATGTTGTCAAACATCTTCTCAAGCAGATGCCGCTCGATAACCTCGTCGGAATCTCCAGACTTGATTTTGACCTTCTGCCTTTTAGCCACATCCCGAAGAATCTCTGAATATTCCGGCCCCTCTCCCCGGACAATGTTGGCGAAAGTGTTGCCTCCAAACCTCCGGAACTCATCCACCATCTCCGGTGCGAGAGCCCTCATGTTGCCCGGATAATTCATCCGATAGCCAGCCGTCCCCGTCAGCTCCTCAGTGAGCCTCGGACTCCCGTCCTTGTCAAGCGTAATGATGTCGCAAAGCGTCCTAAGATCCTCGTTGGATGCGGTGTTGATAAAGTCTAATGTGTCCATATTTAATATTTTAGTAATTAATCCTAATTGTCTTTTGATTCTGTCATCCAGTGGCCGGGTTCCTCGATCGGGATAGATGACCACTGATGACGTGTTCCTTAGCGGTTTTTCCTCATCTTTTTGTTCTTCCTCTTCCCTCTGATGATTGCGATCCCCGCTCCGACCGCTCCTATTCCAGCGACTGTCCAACCGACAGGCCCGAGAGCCGCCAAGACCGCACTTCCAGCAGCCATTCCGCCTCCACCAGCGGCCAGACTTCCGCCTCCGACCCATGCGAGAAATGTTGAAGTCTCCGCCGCCCCAGCCAATGCCGCACCCGGCCCCGCGCTGAACGCTGCCCAAAGAATAGTCTCACCTGCCACAGCCGCGGTCGCTCCCGCAGCACCTGTCGCTGCCATTCCAGCAGCTGCGATTTTTTCAATCTTCTTCATGATTAATTGATATTGTTTGTTTTATAATTTCTTACCGTTTGAATGAAGTCTGCATTATTGTCAATCTTGTGCATTGAGCTCCCGCATCTGATGTAGAGTTCCCGGTTGGCTCCGTAAAGTACAATGTCCCCATGATGCTTCACATCGATTCTCATCACTGTCTGTTTGCTGATATTAATGAAATCCACAAAGATGCTCGTGAGAAATGCCCCGGATGTGAGTTGCTTTGTCATGTTGAAGAACATCGTCTCCAATTCATCTGTGCCGAAGTTCTGTCCCCAATTGGGCAGATCATCTTGTATTCCAGACACGTAGTATCCATTCTCACCTCGTCTAACTCCGATGTAGATTCGTATGTAATGTCCCTCGGAGTTCGCTCCTGCCGTGCATTCCTTGATAATCTCTTTCATCTGGTAAGTGTGATCATGGCTGTCTTCTGGATTCGCAGGATGCCACACACTTGACTTGAACTCAAGCGTCGCACTTTCCTGCTTCTTAAGATCTTCAAGAAGTTCTAAAGCAAGTGGCTTCAATGTGCTTGGCGTGGCTACAGCTACCCCATTGCCATAGACTTTCTCATCCAGAGCATATCGCCCAAACCCATTAGGGAAGGCAATCCTTACCAATGAAACGGTCTTGCCGCATGCGAGCTGACCATCTTCGTCCAATAATGACTTTGGAACAGGGACTCTCGGATTGTTGTCAATCTGAGCTCTAGGAACACTAAGCTTTTTACCATGGGCTAGACCCATGAAATACGTTTGATTAGTAGCTTCAAGGATTCTCGCCTTGAATGATATTAATACAAGTTTCATAATATTGAACCTTTGTATGCGTGGTAGGCAATTACCAGCAAGAATTTAACATTATGGGCTATTGCCCGTCCTTTCTGAGTTGAGAGTTTTCTTTCCTCAATTCGGATGCAAAGATAAAGTTTATTTTATTATTCGCAAAATAAATCTTTAGAAATACTAAATATTATTTTTTATTGAGGGGCGAGGCCTTATGTTGATGACCTCTTTCCTAAAGTCGTTTGGTTTCTATGGAAAACCGGTCCGTGGAAAAAAAGTTGGCGATGAGTCTGTCAAGAGCTGTGGCTTTAATCCAGACGCCGAACAGAAATGAATGGAATTGCGCAACCGCACAGCTTACCCGTCAAGTAACATGCACTTGAGGACTTGGCACCACCATAGAGATTCTGCTTTCGAAAAAAAACTAAAGCCGGGTCTATGGGCACCTTGCCCGAAGATTCTGCTCTAACTGTGAAGGAGGTAGGTGAAGGAAAGGAGTTCATCGGTCTACCTGGCCTTTTAATGGAGAACTATGCCATCTCCGTAACGATGAAAGTAGTCCATGTGTTATATGCTTCGTTTGTTTATGGGATTTTTTGTCTTTATGGATAGCTTTAGAATTACTTAATTTGTATTTTTGTTTATTATGCGCTATCTTTGCTGTGCACCGGTTATTTATAGGTGTTAATGAGAAGTAATAATGAGAAGTAATAATGAGAAAGATTATGTTTCCTGAAGACATTAAACAAAGAATGATTTTACTAGGCGTTACAAACAGCCAGCTATCGGAACTAACACACGCTACTCAGGCTCAACTCAGTCTTTTTTTTAAAAAAGGCTCAAGGGCCTCTTTGAAGACCGAACATTTACAAAGTTGCTTTGATGCCCTTGGCATTGAGACTTCTGTATATACAAAGCGTTATGAGTTGGCAAAGAAAGTTGCGGCAGGGCTTAAAAACAAGACAAAACTGTCGTTGTCAGAAGTGTGTGCTTTAAGCAAGGCGGAGATGGCAAAAGTTTCGGGTTGTGATGAAGTAAGGTTGTTTCCGGATGTTAACTATGACGAGTTCATGCATATAAGAAAAACCGGGGTGATAGATCCGGAATCAACTTATCCGTTTTTTAGGACGATGGTAATGCATGTTATGGGGATGCTTCCGGATGGTAGGGTTGTGAAAGGTAAAGATCCAACTTCAAAAGATGCGGAGAATTCATTATTGAAGATGGCAAAGGTTTTAGGTTTAGTTGCTATGCCGGCTGCGGTGTTTTCTATGCCTTTTTTGGGAGGACTGTCTATAGGTGCATTACTGTATTCTCGCTTTAAACATGATCCGATTGACCCTCATCAAATTGGAGAAATGCCTAATTGCGCTTTTTCTTTGATGGCATATACTATTTTTATTCTTGAACAGCAGAGGAATGTTTAGTATGCAAAATAAGATTGATCAAGGTTGTCCTTGTGATGATAAATTGCACCGTTTTTGTGCGGAATTAGAATCGCATGGATCTTCAATGTCGCAGAAATGCGGAATTTTATTAAATGTGATGGATTTGTGGGAGAGTAACTCACAATCCGAAGATGATATAATTTATTCGAAGCTAAGCCCTGTAATCCAAACGCTTTTGGAACGCTTCTGGGAGATACGAAAGCCTGTGCCTCGTAGTAACGGACACTGGAATGGGGAAAGAGGAAACAGTGTATTCTATTTTGACGAGGATTATCTTCCCAAAAAAGATACTAGAAATGGGCTAAGATGGGGGGAATTGGTGGCGAAATATAAAAATGATTTCTCTCTTGATGTTGACGGAGGGGTTCGCTATTCAAGTCGGCGTATAGATTTGTCTCCCTATACGATAGCATCGGTAAAAATCAGTTATGAAAAGTCCGACATGAGCAAATTATGTTGTAGGGGTGGAAGTGCGAATACTATTCAGAGGATATGTGCACCGCTATTTGAATCTGCTCTCGAGAATGAAATTAAACAAGGTGGTTACAACGATTTTTGGGAATTTAAGGATGGCATTCACAATGGCATATTCATTCGTGATACACCGTTAGTTATTCATGAGGATTACGATGGGCAAACAATGTCCCTTGTTCCGAAATATTTGCATGACAATTGGAAACATTATGGTGGTGTGGCTCTTGCCAGGGCTATTTATGAGGTTTTGTATTAGGAAGATACGAAAGAGAACTGTAAAACATGATGTATTGTTCTCTTAATATGTGGGAAACTTTGTCTGGGTGATGTATACTTATGTCCCGAAATTGGGCAACCTCTGCTGATTGCAAACGTAAGGACGCCTCCTTTCTCGCTGATCTTAAAGGTACGTGTTGCCATTTTGCAAAACAGCGGCATACGATTATGCTTCCACGCTATTGTGAGGCACGACCGTGTGCCACCTACGGATACAGAAACTATAGGTGGCATATCCACAGGCTCTCGTCGTACTCAGTGCGGGTTTGTAAGCCGCCATATTCACAAAATGCGGGTGTCGACAGCTCGTACATAATTTTCGGCGACTGCCTGCACGCCATATTAGTCAACTGCTATATAGTTACCATAAACAGTGCGCCAGTTCGGAACGGATGTCCTTCGAGCGGATGTGCGACATACATTCGTGCCGCCGCAGGGGGTGTCAGAGGGTCGAACATTCGACTTGGGAATTTAACCTTTAGTCGATGTTCTCGACAATTGTTGTTGTAGTTTTGCCATCGATGGTTGATTTAAACTCAATGGCATATGGCCTTTTCTCAGAATCTCGATAAAGCAATTTCCTTTCCGATGTGACTTTCTTGCCCTGTTTTAGAGCATCTTCCTCAAGACGCTCAAGCTCACGCCATTGACCGTTCCGGTTCAGCTTCTTTGACATCGGGACTTGATTTATAAGTTCGTTCGGCCCACCCGTGGAGTTTGCGAAGAGATGTCCGCCATCGTCCAGGCCTGTTCTGCCTTCCAGACTTTTAACGATATACTTTTGGATATCAGTATTTCGTTGTGCGTTTCTGTTTATCGATTTGAAGGCCTTGCTCCTGTCTGCGGAGCAAGATATGACACGCCCCAAATCATCTGTTTTATACACAAAGGCATCATCTATAATATACGTCTTGTTTGGGAGCAGTTTGTTGAGAAATTCGTTTACCGGGCCGGAGTTTACAAGGCTTCCGCCTTTGCCGAAGACTACATTGTTGGTAATTTTGATTGCGGAATTCGGGAAGTCCTTTGACACCAATTCAATCCCTTGTTTTGTGGATTTGACTATAACACCATCAGCAAAATCTTGCATATTACGTCGAATGAAATCTTCATAAAGAATGGCCAGATTCTTATTTGAAGTTGCCAATTCTTTGAGGGTCTTTTCAGCAACACTTCTCCCCGCTTTCTCGACAGCTTCTTCCGCCACTTCTTTAGCGGCTTTAGCTGCGACCTTTTTACCAGACTTCTCCAATCCTTCTTCGGCAGCCTCTTTCACCACTTTTCCCGCTACTTTCGATGTAACCCCGGAAGTGCTTTTATTAATGATTTTCGATACGAACGTATCGCAAGAGCTGAGGCCTAATGACAAGGCAGCCAATGCAACAAGTTTTATACAATGATTTCTCATAAACCTAAAAGTTGAGTTATGACATTCTGGGAATCAATAAACAGCATATAATTATCCACAAGCATCTGTTTGATGGATGCTTCGAGCTCCAATGAGAGCGCCGTAGTTCGGAAAACGCTCAAATACAGGCCTATACCGAAAGCTATAATACCCATTATAATATCAACAATGCCAGCATACGGTGCAAGACTCGGGATGAAGCGCCCAATAAAAAAACCGATTATGAATGCAATAACGAGACAGATGATGATATCAACCAATATCCCGACCCCGATATCTGTAGTTTCCAGAGCTTCTCTCTCAAAGACCTTCAGGGCTACATCCGTATCGACTATGGCATCATTCGGAAACTTATCCAACTTGACATAAGACAGTTTGTCTGAAGCAGTTCTGTTATAGTAATCTACTTTCTCATTTATGAAGTTTTGTATGTCTTGGGCTGATACTTCTTTGCAGAAATACTTCTGGGCCGAGCCAGCTCTTTTCACATCTGACTTGAACCACGGCTGGAAAAACATTCTCAGAAGATTCCAGAATCCGAATCTTTTTTCCACTTTTTTGTCGAAATTCGCCTGTAGGTGTTCCCTCAGTTCGGAGTCCAAGCTAGAAATGAATTCCATCTGAGATGTAGCGACAGGAAGGTCCTTTTGAACAATCTCTTCTTCAACAGCCAAGGTGTCTGACGAAAACCATCTTTTCGTGGCTTTGGCCAAATCCGAGAAAGCAGACGTAGATATGCTTTTTGTCAGTCTTCCTTCTTCCCAGCGGCCTTCCTGACAGATGCCGTTTTCATAGAGTTTGCCACGTCCATCATACTGGTCATTTCCCCACTCTCCCTCATAGGCGATAAGTCCTCCTGCTTTATACTGTGTGCCATTTCCGTGACGTTTGCCGTTTTTCCAGGAGCCATTGTAGATCAGTTCCCCATTTTCATATGCCTGACCGATTCCGTTGCGCAAGCCTTTCTTGAAGCCGCCCTTATACACGAGTTCTCCATTGGCGTATTCTTCTCCGACACCACTAATCTTTCCCTTCTTCATAAATCCGAACCGGACAGGCATCAGTTGACCGTCGACTATTGAATATTCTTGATAATTCCCCTTGTTTAGGTAGCCTTTCTTGAAATATCCTATTTTTACGACATTGCCTTTTATCAAGACACCGAACCCGTTCGGGAGGTTTTTCTTTTTCTTACCCAAGTAAGAACCGACCTCCGTGGTAACATAGGAATAGTCAGAAACAACACCAAGTTTTGTGGTGACCTGTACACTTTCTTTTAGCTGTCCCTCATCGTCAAAAGAAGACAGCGTGCCATTCCCGTCAGCCAACACTGCTTTACAAGGGCCGTCCCATACCAAATTGTACTTGTCCTTGATTTTTCCGTAGATGTATTTCCCGTTACTGGTTTGCACCCAATGCGGCTTTGTGCAGCCGGCTAAAGTTAAAATGGAAACAATCAATATTAGAAGACGTTTCATATGTAGATTTAGAAGCTGTTTTGAAATAAATCAAAAATTTTGTTATATGTATTATAAATGATTGATTATCAGTTGTTTTGATCGAATGTAATTTCGTAACTTTATAATTATAAAGCAGTTAAGTTATGATGACGTATTCAACCATGCCTCGTTGATAATCAGTCGCAAGTTACAGAAAAAATCATAATCGCGCAAGAGAGGAAACATTAACTCCAAGGCAACCGCATCAAATTATTGCACCCCTTAGTAGTTCCAGAAGGTGGTCTTGCGAGAGCGACGCCCTGAACTGCCTCTTCCTGACGCTTCTCTTGTCGTGGTGGACCTTGACGATCTGCGGGGCCAGTTTACTGATGGTGGAGAGGTTCTGCGCAGCGAAGCCTTTCTTGGTGCGGCACGCGTCCTCCTTGAAGGTCATGTCGAGATGCCAGTGCACCTGTCCGAGCATGGCAGGTCGTTCCTGTCCTCGCTCGACGAGAAGCAGGTGGCGATAGACGGAAAGAAACTGCGCGGCACGAGCCCGAGGATAACCTGGAGCAGGGACGACTACATCCTAAGACGTACGTGACGGAGAACCACCTGCTCGTCGGGGCAGGCGATAATATACAGTTTCTTAGAAGTTGCAGTCTGCTATCAACTCAATCTCTTTGTGCCATTTTTGAATGGCTAACATCTTCCTTACATCATCTGAGGTAGGATTCGTCAGCTGTAGAATCCTTGCATATTCATACTTGAATAATGCCGCAAAAATCAACTTTTGGTATTTGCATAATGATAGATCTCTGCGTGATACGGAGCCCCTCGTAATGTAATTCTCTGCATAACAAGTGGCACACAAATTTATGAATGGGCAATGCAGGCAGTGTTCGTCTTCTAGTTTCTCTCTTTCCTTGAAATCAATATTTAGAAGTTCTTCTGATTTCTTCTCACCCCCTATTGATGGGAAACACATATGGCATGGATAATACCGTCTTGTCTGAAAGTCATAAGCTTTCATTTCTCCAATGTTGCAAGGGGCGCAGGTCTTTTTATCATATAAAGTCAGGCCAATGTCTGACTTGAAAAACCGCCATGGCTCAAGTTCTGGGTTTTTGAGATAAAAATCAACTATGTCAAGAAGTTGTAAATTAAACTCTTTCTCTAGTTTGCATGCATCCCAATCAGTCATTAATGAGAAATGAGAAATAATGTGTTTTATTCCTACTGAGTGGAGGTATTTGACGTTTTCGGAAATATAGGGCAATGTGTTTGGCGTGATCGTCATATTGACTCTCAAATCAGGCCAGGTGTTTACAAAAAATGGGATATCTATCAAATCAAACGAATGAGGACGATTGATATCGCTGGACCTTTTATTCCCGTCAAGGCTTAGTTTGACGGTTACTTTATCTCGATGATTATGCAACCAATTTTGTATGCCTCCATGAACCAGAGTGCCATTTGTGGTGATGTGAAAATGGAAATAATCGAGATGTGGCTCTTTCCAGATGTTTTCACAGAGATGCTTTATTTTAGAAAAAGACAAAAAAGGTTCCCCACCATGGAGTTTAATTTTAGTCCCGTATTTTGTCTTTTCGTTTAGTAACTCATTTAGAATAGTAGTAGCTTCATCAACATTAAACTCTATGTTTTTCTTCTCTTTCTCATAGCAGTATATGCAATTTAAATTGCATGTTGAATTTGTTGATATGCAGATTTTTCGACTATAGGTAGTATTCATGCTGTATTCCTAAATTATAAGAAAGCCCACAAAAAAACGTAGATAATCTTTTTGTGGGCTAGCTATTTTAAGTTAATAATGAATAGTCGTGATCCTATCCATACAGAGCCCAACATATATCCATTACAAACCCTTTTTGCTCAGGATCGTTGGCGTTAACTCTTTTAAACTGGTACTTCTTTAGCCATGAGTTAATGACTTCAGGTTTCAGATCCAACTGCTCGGTTGTCTCTAATTTTGTTGCGCAATTTCCTTGATACATAGCTCTTGTATATTAAAAAACAATATAGTAGAATACAATGATTCTAAAGGAATCATGAATATATAAATTCTTTTACAAAGTAAGAGTTTTTCCCTTGAAAAATCGATACAATGTTGATTGGGCTTTATCCTTAAGAGGTAAATCTTGGCCGATATGTTTCTGTGCTGCTGACCTCTGTGCTCGTGAAAAACAAGAAGCTCTGTTTGAGCCTCTCGTTTTATATAAGAGTAGTCACTATGGATCAGAGAATTTAGTCGTCATCAGGACGTGAATCCTCGTCGGGGTACATCATGTCCAGTGTGGATTCGACAGTGTTGTCGTTCAGTGTGTCGTACAGTTCTGGATCGTTTTTCTCGATCTCATCGAGTTCTTCGTCTGAGAAGTCATCGAATGTTCTGTCTTCTTTCATGTGAATGCGTGTTGGTAGATTTGTTAATTCCTATGGTGTCGCCAGCCTTATCCTCTGGCGAAGAGTTTCTTGTGTAGCTCTGGGCACAACCTCTTGAGACCATCAAACAGAGCATGACCTCCGGTCGTCAAAAGAAGAATGCGAAGTGCGACAGCGACTGGCAGAGGCAAGGCTATGCCGAATACCCTACAGATGTAGTACATGAAGTCTGCTGCGCTATGAGCCTTGGCAAAACAAATTATGGCTTCAAGTGTTGTGGCCGAGCCATAGGCGACCTTTTTAATATTTCTAATCATAATGTATTGATGTTTATGGGTTTTTATTTGTGAGTTTCTGATTTAGGAGTCTTGTCGGCATCAGATGCTTGTCTGGATTATCCGCAAATCTTGACTGGGTGCATGCCCATATCGAGTGCTAGATTGTCCAACCCATGATGCAGGATTCTTTTAACTTTACTATTGCCGTTGCTATCCCAAATGGACTGAAGTTCACGGTAGGCCTCAAGCAAGGTGGCTTCGGCCTTGTCTTTATCTCCAGAGTCGACAAGACTGCGGATGGTTTCAACATAACTTTTGATATTGTCGATAATGAGCGCATTCCGCCTCTTGATTTCCTTCCTTTGCTGAGAGATTGCCATGCGGGCTTTCTTCCTGTTTTCAAGGGCTTCATTCATCTTGTCGGTCATGATTTCTGAGACGGTCTTCTCGCGCCTGAATTCAGGCAAGTGTGTCACATGCCATCCTCCGCATGATATGCAGTAATAGCTCCTGACCGGAGCATATCCGGAACTCTCGCGAATCTCGTCCGCATTGAACCTGATGAAATTGTCGGCTTTGGATTCGGATTTGAACAGTGTCTTCTGCCTTCTGGTCTCGAGGCAATAGACCAGACTTTTTGTGGGTTTCATACTTTGACTTTTTTATCTGTTATTGGCTTTTCTACCGTGCTTGCACGCTTTGTAAATCGTAATTCCGGCAGTTCCTGCCGTCGTCGTTATTGTCCCTGTCGAGATTGTCGCGTTCTCAGCTCTTTTCATAATCGTTAATTTTTAAGAATTATAATTTCTGATAAGGTTTATCAATTCGGTACCCTTTACTCTTGTTGTATTAGAGCCGTTGCGGTAGTAGACTTCCGTCTGGCCGACAAGAAGGATATCGCCATGATATTCGGGAATAAGTATGCGCAGAATAAGTCTGCCTTCTATTTCCTCCCACTTCATCTGTATTCGGCTGACAAAGGATATGTTCCCAAAGCATTGCGACAGGTAGTTCCTAAGGTCGCTTTCGGCGGCATTCTTATTCCCTACTTCGTTATTTAAGCCGAGCGGGCAGCCATTATCATCGCAGCCTATTATCACCTGCGCATTTGGACTCTTGGCTGTTACCATCCCCGCTATCTCCTTGGCGATAATCTTGTATTGAGCAGGTTTATTGCCCATAACGGGATTGTCAAGATCTCGGTCAGCGATATGAATCAAGGAGCGTTTGAATTCTGTGCTGCTGTTTTCCTCGCCGAGTGAAATATATGAGATGGCTTCCTTTCTAGGGTACACCTTCTGGTCAGGTACCCACTTTACCTTTCCGTTGCCATAGAAAATGCCACACAGTGCCACATCCGCACCGACACGGAAGTGCCCTCCCTCCAAGATGTCTGGAGGAAGTTCAACGAATTTCTCGATGTCATCATTATTTACGACACATCGTTCTTGTGTGTCCTCATCAACTAAAATGCTGACGCTGTCTGATGCCGCTATACAGCGGGCGGTAATATTTGAAAATTTTTTCATAAAATTTTATTTTTGTCTTTCTGGGAATTGGTTTCCCATTTGGACGTTAATAATTACAACCATAACTTTTATGGTTACGGTTGCAAAGGTAGTTATCAGGCGACCGCTTGTCACCCTACGTTCTTCAATTGTCTGGACTGAGTAATTTTGAGTACTCTCCAGCCACATGTTTCTTTATGTCTTCTTCATTTTTTTTGTGACTTTGAGCAATAATGGATTTTAGGTTACCGAGAGGCTTATAGTCTTTATCAACAAAGATCGGTGAGAAATAACTCCAATATTCATTTTTCTCCCGCTGTCCAGTTTCAAGATGTAATAAGGGCTTGTTGATTGTAGGCCCATAATAAGGATAATTTTCTTTATTTGTTGTTTCCATGCCGACGAGAGAGCGGATAAAATACGTTACTTCCACTTTATTCAGATTGTTGAATCGATAACATTTCTCATATTGTATAACCCTTGAAATGACATGGCTCTTTTCTGCCAGTTTAAGAAAATTATCGAATGGCTTCCATTGTTTAATGTCGTTTAACTTGTTATGAATCAGCTCGAAACTTTTATCAGTGAACCACTTCTCGTTCACCCGTTCGTTTTTCTTGCTTTTGCGGTTGTACTTCGACTCAACAAGCAAAGTGTCGGTTTTGATATAGCTTTTGTATGTTAAGGATATCAACTTTGTAACAAGTGAAGCCACGGATATATCTTCTCCTTCGCTTAACGTCATCCAAAATGGCCATAGGGCAATAGTCCCATTTTCTTGGGCAGTATAAAACCGTTCCGAAAATTCCTTGCCTTGAAATGTGTCGTTAAGGACCTTAATTGCTGATGGTTTAACTATTTCCCATTCTTTTTTTAGGTAAGCGGATTTATCAGCAAAGTCTCCTTTAAGAATCAAGCACCTGCAACCGAAATATATGCCGTATCCGAAGTCTTGTTTGTCGAATTCAATAAGGAATTCATAAGCGAGAGATCCGTCTTTGCTGATTATGCGCGTGGGGTTCTTCGATGATGCCATCACCTTGTACTTGTATGTTATATGATTGCCAGTCACTTTTTTATGGTGCTTGTCATAAGTGTCATCGCGTACGTACTCGTAATTAGACTTTAACCTTTCAATCTCACCAACAAAGTGTTGAATCTGAGGAACTCTCTCTAGTTTGCTGGACATGATCTTTTTGAATCGTTGCAGAAAAACAGTGATCAGATGTAACTTGGCTGCTACCAGAACTTTGTTGACAGCTTGTATGGAAACGTGTAATTCTGTGGCAACGTCTTTTTGTGAGTTATCGTTCAGAAAATAATGAAGAATCATATTGGCCTGACGTTTGGTCCAACATTCAACAATGTCATCAATGAACGGAATGTAGGATATAAATTCATTCTCAATATCTTTCCATAGTGAAGAAAATGAGGTGGCCATATCTTTGACTGAAGGAGTGTTACAACAACAGCAGGACCCGCTAGCGTCTGACAGAGATTCAAGTGTATTGTCTGAAATATCAACGTCGGTGTGGATGGATACCCCTCTGGCTTTAAGTCCTGATTTAAGCAACAATAATACATTCATTGTCTGTACAGAATCGTTAACAATAATCTGTATATTATTGTTATTCTTGAAGTTGTAACAGATGTCTATTCTTTTCTTTATGACTTCCGCAACATCAGATAACAACTCGTTAGTGATTGACGTTGAAGGAACAATATATCCAGTAATGGTTCCAAAGATTTTCATGACGTGAAATTTTTCACAAAGATTGGAAATAGTTCTATAATGACAAAATTTAATAGTTAAAATCAACCAATTTTGGTTGATTATGCTGGTAGTATCGCAGATGGAATCTAATTCGAGGCTGAAAAAGGTCACTGATATTTGCTGAAACTAGAGTCTTTTTAGAGGCATGCCTTGCGCGTTATCTCCTCAGGCTGCCTTAAAAGTCTTGCCGATGCTCAAAAAGTTCGAAGTTCGTACCCACCAACACGGTCCCTTCACGGCAACGAAAACCCCTCAAAACGTTGCCGTGGCCATTCGCGCGTCCCTCTTCGGTGACGAAAAAGACTATAAGTGTTGCCGTCGCCATCCTTGTGGACCTTCTCGGGAACAAATATGCTGCAAAACGTCACCGAAGAGGTCTTGGAACAACACTTCGGTGGCGGTTACTTCTATGCTGCGCATTATGTTCTGCGAGCATCTGACATTCTTTGAAGATAAATCCGTATATTTATGGAAGGCTGCCCTGCGGCCAAAGTGGCTGAAAGTATTAATAAAGGGAAATGCTATGACGACAGAGGAGTTGGAGATGAGGGGGCGCCTGATAGCCTGACTTGGAAATATATGATCATAAAGAACCGTTAATGATGTTCAGACAAGGGTTTGGTGAATATGGGAATATCCGATGGGCGAGTGCATTGTCTTCGATCCTCAGACGAGGCGTCCGTATTACAACACCGCCGCCTACGAGCATGGCTACTGGAACGGCGAGATGGGAGCCCGTGAAATCAGCGATGGTGTGATTGAGTTCACCAATGTGAGCGCCAGGGAGATGCCGCCGGTCGGCAGTGTCTGGGATGACAAAGGTCCTTTCGGCAGGAACCGCTCGTACCCCGGCATCGCTATTCTCTCCTCCAGGAATATCACGGTCGAGGACGTGCATGTTTACAGGAGCGGAGCGATGGCGCTGATAGCTGAATATTCAGAGAACATCACGGTCTCCGGTTTCTCCACCGTCGCCCGCGAAGGTTCGCACCGCATGGTCACAGCCTCTGCCGATGCTGCTCATTTTGTTGACTGCAAGGGCGTTGTGACATTGGAAAACTGCCATTTCGAGAGTATGCTTGATGACGCGACAAATATTCATGGAATATACATGCGTGTGGACAGTGTGCTGACATCCACTTCCTTCATGGCTGGATTCGGCCATTTCCAGCAGGAAGGCGCCCGTTTTGCTGATTCCGGAGATACTCTCAGGTTCATCGACAGGACCACCCTTCGTCCGATAGGCACTGGAAAGGTTCTGAACATTGACAAAAGTTCCAGAAAAAGTTACAGGATAGAGACCGACTTCGATTTGTCCGGTGTAGGTGATTCCTGCCAAATCGCTGTGGAGAACATCACACGTGGCGCTTCGGCCGTGATCCGCAACTGCGTCGTGCGCTACAACAGGGCGCGCAGTCTCTTGATCTCCACTCCTGGCGACGTGCTGATCGAGAACTGTGATTTTTCATCGATGATGGCCGGCATAAGGATTTGTGGGGATGCCAATTACTGGTTCGAGGCCGGCAACACCCGCAACGTCGTGGTCCGTGGCAACAAGTTCTCGGATCTTGGCATCGGCGGCCACAATCCTCAGGCCATTCTCCAGATCGACCCTGTCATTCCTAAGGCTTCCCGAGGGACCGATTTCTTCTATCACGACAGGATTGTGTTCACGGGCAACACCGTGTCCACATTCGACAATCAGGTGATCTACACCTTGAGTGTCAAGGATTTGGAAGTTACAAACAACACATTCATTGACTCCGGTTCCTACAGGCCGATCTTCCCTCAGCTTTCTGTTATTGACATCCAGTACTGCGGTGACGTGGACATTACCGGCAACGATTTCACTTTATGGAAGCCGGGGGCGACAATAAGCATCCACAACTGCCAAGATGTCAAGAACGGCGCTCCTTTGAAAGTCGTTGACTCCCCGAATCCGTTCTTCTACGAAAGCTGAAAAGTCTTTTTGATTTGTTTGGAAAGGTACTTATTTCAAGCAAAGAGTCTTTTTTTGCAGATGCAAAGCGGAAATAATCGGTATATTTGCTCTGGAAAATGTATTTTTGAATATGAGAGTTAGAATAACATCGTTTATCACCATACTGTTGTCTGTGTGTTGGCTCTGTGCCGGCACACAGGCTTTTTCACAGGAACTGACTCCGCGCTGGACTTTGGAATATTCACGGAAAGACACTTCGGCGCTTTTCATGGACATCTACCCTCCGGCGGAGGGGAGCGTGACCGAGATTGACGGCCGCAGGAAGCCGACGATCCTATACATTTTCGGTGGAGGATTCATGGAGGGCAACAGACGTGACGGGACGGCTATGGAGTGGTTCAGGGATATGACCGGCGATGGCTACGGAGTGGTGGCCATTGACTATCGGCTGGGTCTGAAAGGCGTGCGCGGTGTGACGGCCACTGAGTTCACTGTCTTGTTGGACAAGGCGATACACCTTGCTGTGGAGGATTTGTTCAGTGCCACATTGTTTTTGATCGGGCATAAGGATGAATTGGACATAGACCCTGCTAACATTGTGGTCGCAGGTTCCTCGGCCGGAGCGATCACCTCATTGCAGGCTGAATATGAAATCTGCAACAAGACGGCGTGCGCGTCAGTGCTCCCGGAGGGCTTCAACTATGCCGGCGTGATGTCCTTCGCCGGAGCCATCCTGGTCAAGGGAGGGTCTATTGAATATGCCCGCAGACATCCCTGCCCGACAATGATGCTGCATGGCACCGATGACGACCTCGTGCCATATTCCCGGATCGACAGTGACGGCTATTCCTTCTGTGGCGTGGATGCCATCGCCAAAGTGTTCTCCGGCAACGGCTTTGACTACCGTGCCTACCGCTATCTGTCCAACAACCACTCCGTCGCCGGATTCATGCACTTCACCCTCGACCTCCAAAAGTCCTTCCTTGAGCGCAACGTAATGGCCCGTCACAAGCTTAACGTGGATGCCCTGATCGAAGACGCCTCTCTCCCGTACTACCCCTCCGGCAACTCCAACCTCTACGACATAAGATAGAAGTAGCCCAGCCCTCCAGGCGACGGAAAGTGTGGGTTTCGTTGCCGAGGAGTACCGTGCGACACCTTTGAGCGACGAAAAGGCGCGGAAGTGTTGCCTGAAAGTGTCGTGCTGCACTCTCGGGCGACGAAAATGCTCGGAAGTGTCACCCAAGCGTGCCGCGCTACACCCTCGGGCGACAAAGAAGCGCTGAAGTGTCGCTCAAGCGTGCCGCGCTGCACCCCCAGGCGACGAAAAGTGTGGGTTTCGTTGCCGAGGAGTCCCCTTCATCCTTACGTCATTCTGCCTTGCACCTTTCGGCAACGAAAATGGGCTGAAGTGTCGCCTGAAAGTGTCGTACTGCACTCTTGGGCGACGAAAATGTACGAAAGTGTTGCCTAAGCGTGCCGCGCTACACCCTCGGGCGACGATATTGGGTTAAAATGTTGCCTGAGGTGGGGTGTGGGATCACATCGTAGTACATCACCGTTGGGACGCGCCGTGGAACTGCACCGTTGGGATGCGCCGTGGAACTGCACCGGGGCTGGCTATACTGGCTATACCATATTGAGGGCGGTGAAGAGGCGGCGGTAGGCGGCGGCTTTCTGTTCCAGGGGGAGGGGGTAGGCTCGGGAGGAGGATGGCATACGGTAGAGGCGCATCGGACGGCCTTCGAAATGGAATTCGGAATATTCCCCGTTGGCTGGTGGGGTGGCACCGAAGGTTTGGCAGAGGGTGTCGGTGGCTTTCTCGCCGGTGGTTACAATGGCTTGGCACTTAGGGATTTCCCTTAACAGGGCCGGGATGTCGGTCGGAGTGATGACCTCCAGGAACTTGTCTGAGGCGTTGTCTTTCAGGCGGCGGACGGCGGTGGCGGTGTCGTACATCGCTATGCCGGTTCCGGTGCAGAAATCCACTATGTCATCCAGTCTGAATTTCTTGGCGGCAACGTCCACGAAACGGTTCTTGTCGTTGAAAAATATCAGGCCCATAATCCGCCACATGTCGTTGATGAAATTCGGGTAGTAAAAATCTATGCTCCAGCGTTTGGATTGGGGCGGGAAACTGCCCAGCATCAGCACCTTGGCATTAGCCGGCAGGAATGGCTCGAAAGGATGCCGCTCAACGGGAATTGGATTGCGGTCTTGAAACGACTCGTATGTGTTTAATCTTTCGATGGTTGAGCCTACATTTTCGGCATCAGGGCTTGCGGTTTGACAAAGTCCGCCAACCACCGAAGCGCCCGAAACAATAGTGTTGTTACAGCAAGTCGCTTTTTCGGCATCAGGGCTTGCGGTTTGGCAAAGTCCGCCAACCACCGAAGCGCCCGAAACAATGGTGTTGTTACGGCAGGTCGAAGCGATTAAAGTTTCTCCGGTCACTGAGTCTGCTGAAGTGACCGGAGAAACAGCTTTCAATCCTTTTTGAATATTCATTACTTGGCGGCTGCGCCAGCGGAACCGGCTACACCTGCATCACCGGCTGCGCCAGCGGAACCGGCTACACCTGCATCCCCGGCTGCGCCAGCGGAACCGGCTGCACCGGCATCATCCGCTGCGTCGGCGGCGTCGGCGGCACCTTCGACAAAGGCGACGATCTCACCTTTGGCGACCTTGTCACCCTGCTTGCCGAGGGTGGCCACTATGCGACCGTCAACGGCGGGAACCAGTTCCTCCATTCCGTAATATGTCTGCACGAAGCCTATGCCCTTTCCGGCCTTGACCTCTGTGCCGGCGATCGGCGCTACGGAATCGTCCTCCACGTCGACCTGCCAGAGAAGCTGACCCTTGGCCGGAGCCTGGACAGGAACGGCGTGAGGGTAGCGCCTGGTATATTCATCCACATCGAACTTCGGCATCTCGACCACAGGACGCACCACCTCGATCGGGGCGTTCGCCTTGGCCTTGAGGTCGGCCAGCTCGGCGTTGAAGCGCTCTTTGGCCACGCCGCTCCGATAGTCCCTGTACTGGCGCTCGTGCATCGCGAACTCGAAGAGTTCCTCCTCGTCCTGACCTTCGTCCCAGCCCTCTTCCTTCATCATCTGACGGAATTTCGGAAGCTCGTCCGGGTACATCTCCTGAGGGTCGCCGGTGTAGAACTCCATGCCTTTCTCCTTGGCGAGCTGTACGATCTCCGGAGCGAGCTCTCCAGGGAGGCGGCCCATCTTGCCGAGGATCATGTTCCAGGTGTCCTTGTCGATCGTGGTCCAGCGAGGCTTGCCGTTAAGAAGGTTCAGGAGGTTCATCAGCGCGGTGTTCTTCGTGTACTGGCTGAACGGAGTCACAAGTGGCGGGAATCCGAGACGCGGCCAGACATATTCAACCTCCTGGAACAGCTTGACCATCAGGGTGTCGAGGCTGATC
>OMBL01000330.1_pt1 | contig 22255 bp, 30 predicted proteins | sample 1644871 | NCBI WGS metagenome assembly OMBL01 (sample SAMEA103958115, study PRJEB25191) | human gut metagenome | biome: human-associated habitat [ENVO:00009003]; feature: intestine environment [ENVO:2100002]; material: feces | place: Germany | collected 2013/2015
TCTGTCTTCCTTCAGTTAATATCTGGTGCTTGCGAATCGCCTTGTGTATCTCCTCACAGAGGTAGTTTATGTCTATTCTCATTACTAATATTTTAACATATTATAATTGTTCTTTCTTCATCAGATGCCTACAATAGTCTTCGAACTGACTCTCGCTCATAACAATCCTGCGCCGTCTTGACTCGTTCATAGAACCCTTGCTCACGGATGCGTATTTCGAGAACGGTTTACGCTGTTTCCTTCCGTCATACAACCATTTCTTGAACACGTCGTGCGATGCGTCCGTAATCGCCATAAAACCTGTCCATCCCTTCTCGTAATTGCTCATATAGGCGTCCTTGGCACTTTTTGTGTCGGAAAAACCGAGCATAACCTTGCTTTCGTCGAATGAACCGTCCTTGCCTTTCTGGTCAACCACGAAAATCTTTTCGCTGGATGGTTTAGGCCCTATGAACACATCGATAGCGTCACCGTCATAACCTACTGTCCTGTTGAAATAACCGTAGTCGTTGTGCATCTTGCTCTTCCACTCATTTCCGTCTGCGTCCACACCTTTCCTGAAACTCCCTTTAGGGTTCTCTATGGTGATTGAGTATCCGAGAATGGTGACATGACCCTTTTTGTAGTTTCCCGCTCTCTTCTGTCCTTCTGTAGGGTCGGTGTCTACGTCCTTCCTCGCCTTGCTGATGAGCGTGTTCAAGTCCTTGTCGCTAACTGACTCGGTTACTTGGTCCTGTTCTTGCGTTTCATCGTTCAATCCAGGACACATCATCGCCTCAAACCATCCGCGTGTCTGCGGGTCGTTGATGAACTGGTCGTAAAACATGTCCGCATCGTTGTCCTCTGTATTGTATTTACTGCTGTTGAAGTTCATATTTTTTCTAAAAAACATTGTCTATGATAAATAGTTGTTGTCTCAAAAATGAAAAAAATCCCATTCAAACCATTCAACTATTGTGTTTTAAATCATATTTATAAGTGAACAGATAAAGATAGCACATTAGTCGTTGTTTGCTTTAGGAATTTCGCTACGGGACTGATGAAAACGGAGCAAGGATGGTGATACTTGCTCCGTAGTTTTACACTATCAATGAATGACAATGTTTTTCTGTACATTTACCACAGACTTTTAACAAAAAAAATTTATGAAAAGTAAAAAGAAAGTGGTAAAAAGCAATCTTAGGTGGCCAGGAGGAAAGTCGAAAATGACACGCATTCTCGACAAGTATATGCCAGACGAGGTGAACAGGTATTTTGAGGTGTTTACTGGAGGCGGAAGTGTACTGTTACATGTACTTCAAAAGTATGAACCAGTGACATCATACGCTAACGACATCGAGAAAGGACTCATAGCGTACTATGAGAGAGTGAAGAACAATCCAGAGGAAACAATACGTGAATGCCTTGACTACAAGGACAGGTTCACGTCAGAGACATTCAGAAACGAGTTCTACAACCTCGACAGAACGAATCCTGTGCACTTCTTCATATCAAACAAGACATCATTCTCTGGAATGAACAACAACTATTCTAAACAGGCATATGACCATAACTTCACGGTAAACAGCATCAACAAGATTAAGGACATATCAACCGTAATAAAGGAGACGGATTTCCTTAACCTTGACTTCAACGACATTGACGCAAACGTGAGCGAGGAAATCAGGGGATTCTTCATATACCTTGACCCGCCGTATTACGGGAACAAAAATGTAGGACTTTACGGCAAGGACGGTAAACTGCACAAGGAATTCGACCACGAGTCGCTATACAAGTGGGTGAAGAAACACTCGTCAAAAAACCTGATAATGATGAGTTATGACGACAGTCCGTATATAAGGGAACTGTACAATGAATACTACATATTCAATTTCGACTTCGTGTACAGTATGACAAACACAGGAGGGAACTCATGCAGGGAAGGACAAGAGATTGTCATAACAAACTATGTCCCTAAAGCGCTACGAAAACATAACCCAAGACAGTTAAGTTTATTTTCCGAGGATGAATTCATCGACTGATTTTATTAACGAGTTAAAGACAAGAACACAGATTGCTCCAAATATAGATATCGACGGTATGCTGTCAGCAATGATTCTGACAAAGGCGTACCCTCACCTCAAGATAGAGGGGTTGACAGACTCAAAGACAAACATCTGGTTGACAAAAGACGCGACAATAGACAAGATGATATACCTTGACTTCTACACCAAGAGACAGAACGTGTGCTGCATAGACCAGCACATCATAGATGTGGAAGACGTCAATTACGAGGACTTGAAATTCAACCCTAACAGGCAGATGAAGAAGACATTGAAGAACTATACCTCAAAATTTCCGTACTCCACTTTCATGTACATACTGTGGTTAATGGAACAGGAGGGGGTCGCTCCAGACATAGACCTCGACAGAGAGATAACAGACGGGATAACATTACTTGACCTGCTGTTAATGGGAGACGGAATCTACATCAACTGCGTTACATATTTCAACAACACCTCAACATGGGAAAAACGAATTATGATGGATATGGACGAAAACTCCATATTAGGTAGACTCTTCGCCTATATCCACGAGCACAGGACGGAAGAGGAGGCGATGAACCATAAGTTCAGAACGGAAAACGCAATGTCACGGGCATACGGAAGCGTGAAGGATGGATTCAGTGAACCGAGCGAGGGATTCTACAGGATGCTGAAAGATATCTACACAGCAACAGATACACCAGACAACTACTCGCACTCTATGTATAATATGAACACTTACAGGCTCATAAGACCACAGATACAGACAGACAAGAGGGAGATTATGCAGAAGATAATAGATGACGACAGAGTGCTGTCATACGCCTTTGTAAAACGGAACGGACTATCTATACAGATAAGACCAAAAGACTACGAGATAATGCACGAATATAACCTCATATGCAAAGGATACAACAATATAGACGGTAAATTTGTTAAAATATAAAACGGCAAAACGGTTGAGAGACAATTACTCTTGACCGTTTTTTTTCTTGATACACGATATTTATCAGTAAAGAAATTTCAAATTAAATATGAATAAAAAAATTATAAGATTAACTGAAGGTGATTTACATAGAATTGTTATGGAGTCAGTCAATAATATACTTGCAGAGGAACTTCCTAAAAAAACCAGTAATGGATATCGCCTTGCATATTCTGGAAAGGTCACCAAAAATGACGGTTGGGTTAATGGATTCACTGGTTATTTTGTCTGTACCCCAAATGACGGTGTAAAATATTGTTCAAGTAAGAGAGAAGCGATAGCAATTATAAAACAGTTCTATCAAGGAGAAGATAGGGATTATGTGATTAGTCAACTAAGCAGTCATTAGTCAAACTCTAATTTCAGACTATTCCGAATATATTACAAAAGCGTTCCAAACGGTACGCTTTTCTTGTCTCCAATCGGTATCACACATATCCAATGTTTCTTTCACGAGTTAACAACTATTTATCATATAAAGAATAAATGACAAGCAGGTTATTCACTGTTTAACAAAATCTCAACACAGATGAAAAGAAAACTGACAAATAGACAAATACGCGAGATAGCGTCACAAATGGCAAAACGCTCCCTCAACGAGGGTATCGCCACTGACGCGGCAAAAGAACTCGCAAACCACGCTGGAAGGGAAATCAAGAGGTATTTCCAAAAAGGCAAGGACGCGATGAGCGATTTCCTCTCCGATGCTGACGACGCTCCTATGAACGGCACTGAAAAGGACCAGAAACGATTTGAGAAGAACAAGGCAACAAGGAAGGCAAACAGACAGGCGAAGAACGCACAACGCAAGAAGGACAACGAGACCAAGTTGAGGAAAAACCTCACAAAGATAGGAGGTTGCCTCAGCGAATCAAATATGAACGCGCTCATCAAGAGAACAATCAAGCAAGTGTTAAGGGAAACCGTAGAGAACGGAGGAAGATGCCCTGGAGCAGAGGACGAGTTCGAGGTGAGCATGTGGAATCTCAGCACAAGGACACTGGACCCAATCGTAGTGTGCGCGGATGACGAGGATGACGCTATCTACCAGGCCGTGGCACAATTAGACCAGGACGAGAACTACGAGTATTTCATGGACGACGTCATCGAAAGCGCACGAACCAATATGGAGCAGGAGGGATGGAGCGAAGAGGAAATAGACAATGAACTCAACGGAGACGATAGCGTTGCCTATATCGACGCTACACCTGACGGGGCGAAAGAACCACACTACATCCGTATCGACAACCTAAGAGTCGCACAACGATAAGGAAAGGAAACAACATATGCATAACAAATCCCGTAGGCAACCATTAACCTACGGGATTATTTTCTTAATCACTCAGTGATAAAACATCAAGTCCCCAAACCGTCCATCCGTCGTGCTTCTCTCTCGCAAACAATTCAATTTTTTTTTGAGTAGGAAACATTTTCTCAATATTCTGTAAAACCTCAATTGGTTTAGCACTATGTTTTGTTCTTGGCACTCTAACCAATTGTTGTATGTTTCTTGCACCTCGTGGTTTTGGTATGCGACCTCTCTTGAAAATAAGGCACAACTCACAATTGGAAAGGGTATATTGACCTGGGTTATGATTGCATTTATCCCATACAAAACCTACTGTCTTATATTCAAATCCCCAGGATTGACCCAATTCAATTCCTTGAGCAAGATGCGGATTAGTCACCCACATAAACAACAAACAATCATCTGCACAAATATCCTGTATAGGTATTTTCTTCAATTCCTTCGTTTTAACTGTAGGATATTTGAAATTGGCAGCACTAATGAAAATATCTCTTTTCCAATCTTTGTTTTCAGACTTTATGGATGATTTGTCAAACTGCATCTTTCCACCATAATCCCAAGGCGGGTCACAATATATAATGTCAAATTTTCCGTCTGGTAATTCAGGATAAAACTCTGGTAAATTATTCACCACTATCCTTTGTTTTTGGATATTTGAATAAATTGCGTATCCAGAAACCTCATCATTTTTATCTTTATTCTCAGTCTCCTTTATCATAATTAACTCTATGTTTCAACAACAGTAATTTCACATTCCACCGTCTCAACAACACATGCGTCGCATTCACAAACGACAGAGTCGTCATCCATAACGGACTCAACAATAATATCCATATAACTTAACCGATAAATAGGACTTTCTTACAGAACATTTCTGTATAGGGATTTGTTGTATTGTAGAAACAATTCGGGTCATAGAAACGGACACGAATGAAACCGTTGCAATATTCCATTACATATATAGGCATATCGTCAGTCAAGGCATAAGTAGGACCTTTAAAACCTTTGACATCAAAGAGTTTTATATTATGAATATGTAAATCAGACATCTTCATACCGTTCCAGTCTATTTTATTACAGTTAAACGCAATGTCCTTATCCTTATATTCATCCAAATATGAGCACGACTCAAATAATAATTTGTCACAATCTCGTTTATTATCAATTGTTATTGAATATAACGAATAACTGTTCAAGTTGTCAAGACGCTCACTATATGGCATCCCGCTTTGTTCTTGGTAAAAATCTAATCTCATATTTATTTCAAATTTTCAACTTTCTCAATTATCCACTCGAAATTTTGCATATCAGCGGTCTTGATATGGTCATTAACATATTTCTCTACAGCGCTCTCTACCTTATAAGGAGTGTTCGCAACGACTTTTACCTCCTCTTCCCATTCCTCAACGTGACCGCCCCTTTCGCATATGAGTATGATATTGACGGAATACGACATTCCATTATCCTCGCTTTTCCTCACATCATAAATCTTGAAACCAAGACCTATGGCAGGATACGCAAAAGCACCAGTGCGTAAATGCTCATATACCTTGTCGTAAACCTCGTTCTCGCCACAGAAAACATCCAGTTCACCAGTATCATCACGATAAACCCAGGACTCGCTGTCCTCCATACATACCTTATACCAATAATGGTACACAGCAGTCATATTTAACTTCTCACTCTCCATATTATAAGTTAATTACAAATAAAGTTAATCTTCCAAAACCTTGATGACATTAAACCTAAAATCATCAATATAACACCACCAATATATAGAATTGATGTATTCCACTATTGCGTCATTGATATTGATGACATCATTATCCTCAAAAAACGCACAGCAGGTCTCATTTACCTCAACATCCTCGTTGTTCAAACGCTGACGAAAACAGTAGTCAAATAATACATATATCAACTCTTCCTCAAGACAAACAGATATTCTGTAGTGCGAACATTCCTGTTCTTCAGATTCCTGCTACCTCTGAACGCGACATAGTCAATATTATTCACCTTCAACTCGCCATACCTTGATAACATACCACTCATCTCTTCAAACGATATAAATCCCTCGTTGTTGTACGATATTATCAGATACTTGGAGTCTATGTCATTTACCAGTTCCTCAAAAGCGGACAACGCATCCCTCTTCCTGTTGTACCGTGACTTGTTCCATCCCTCTGGAATGCCAGCGACCTTGCTGATATTTTCACCAACCTTGTTATCTATAATGGTGTTCAGCATAAAATAGTTTGAACCATATGGATGCTGATTGTATGGAGGGTCAATATATGTTATATCAATACCACGAAGATGCTTTACAAGGACATTCGCGTCCTCCTTAAACAAAATAACGTCACTGTCATACATAGAAAACACTGGTTTACGCAGCACTATCTCACCCTTGATACGCTCAAGGGCATTCGCCCCGTCACCACCGAACTTTCCAACATTCTCGCTCTTTGACTTGTAGAACCCTTTGAACACACCGCTTGTGTTTGTATGAACAGACGCCTCGTACAACAACGGAGCAATGAAGTATTTCCTGTATGATAACGGAACATCGTCCACAGCAGTACGTATCGTATCAATAATCATAGCGTTCCTGTGAGTGTAGAATACACGCTCACCCTCCATAATGGCATCGTCGTCAATCGGGGCGTAGTTCCTCGTAATGACACCCTCAATCAAATCCCTCGACATAATATCACGGTACAGACCGTCATAGAACTCCTCGTTAAAATCTCTACGGTTAGTCAGATAACAGTCGTTGATGACATAAGAGTACTCCTCAAGGTCATTCACATACAGACGCGTTGAATAACGCTTTAACATACGTGCCACGACACCACTGCCAGAAAACAGGTCACAACACCTTGCACGCTCAACGCCAAGTTCAGCAAGACAAGACTCCACCTCACTGGATATCTCACCAAGTAACTTTCGCTTGTTCCCTAAATAGGTTATCACCTGCTCACTCAAAAAAGAGTCATTTGACATTAATATTAAATGTTTCTATCATATTATTCTTCTTCTCCAAATTTACAAAGAAAATATTTAATACCCTCCTCACAACATTTATACACGTAATCATATAGTTGCTCGACAGTGAAATCTTCTTCCTGATAATAACAGCAACCACCCTTCAATGACATACGGACATCCTTGTCAAAATATGGATTGAATACATTCAAATCACCGAAAAACGGAGACAGTTTACCACGCATAGTGCCAGTCATCTCGTCGTCAGAGAAATCACATCCATGTAAAAATACATTGTAAGGGAAGAAATTACAGTCACAGTTATAACAAAAATCCGCGAATATCTCATAATTCTTCGCTACACGGTCTGGAGCGGCATTTCCTATCGCCTGTTTCTTCTTCCCCTCCGATACACGCCTGTCATTTGTACCCTGCTTCTTAATTTCGCCAATAAACAACGGATAACTTGATACATTACCATAAGAACTGTCCTTGACCGTCAAGTAAATAATAGGAGAGTCACACTCAACACCACCATCACCGTTATAATATTTAAATACACTTGATTTTGAATAACCACGCTCAAGCATTCGTTTCCTGATGTCACTATACATCAGTTTCTTCCCACAACAAATTATATTCCAATTGCTCGGTAATTTGAACAACCAGTCATATGTAATATTTTCATAAGCACGCTCTGTAGCGCTCGTTAACAATTTGTCATCATTCAATGATGACGTAATATTAGGACTTACGCACATAACTCTTCAGGTTTATCCGCCTTCTTGGCACTCTTTTTAGATAAACATTTCTTTAACTTGATGTTCTCCGCGACAAGCGAAGCGTACTCACTCATTGACAGTTTAGATTTCGGTTTCAAGAAAACAACACGCATATCGGAAACCTCCTTGTATACGGAATCCATTTTACCATTAGAATACAAATACTTATTACCGCTAAGAACAATCTCCTTATCATTGATTTTTTTACAACTATTGCACGCCTGACGGTAAATCATACCTAACTCGTTAGCGAGGTCTTTGAAAATTGCCTGTTTATAATACTGCTTATAGGCAATACCATTCTTCGCCGACACAATTCCGAAGGTGTTATAGCATTCAAGAGAACTGTCTATATAAACAGCGATACGAAGACCACAAATTGTCTGTTGCGCCTCACGTCCAGCAAACCACGACCAGTATTTGTTGTCCTGGGCAAGCAGTCGTCCACTGGTCTTGTCATAAAAGCGTATACCAGAATCCTCAAAACAACGTGCATCCTTACCCTCGCCGCCAATGATTCGATACTTCAACCAAATATCAAATGAACCTACATTGACATGTTTAATAACCTCATCACCAACGAATGTAGGTTTTATACTCTGCCCAAGAACACGGGAATTACCGTTTACACACATTGTGATATTGAGACCTTTCTTCATTGTCTCCTCAAAAACCTTCTCAAGACGCTTTTGAATATCTATACTGTCAGAAGGACTGAGCGCTACATTGCTGAATACAACATCAGTACCGCTGTTAGACACGTCGTCAACATCAAAATAAGACGTCTTACCGTTCACCTGCCTACCGTTACGCTCAAAACCAATATGCTTTTCAAAACCACGACCATTATGACGTGAAACAAATTTCACATCAACCAGTTCGTTAGCATCATGGAAACACTCCATCGCAATATACGATGAGGCACCAGAGACACCAACCCCATATTTCCCAATCTTGTTATTGCAATGCTCCTTGTCAGTTCCACCTAAAGTGATGAGATTACTATCATCATTGATACCGCAACCGTTATCAATGATAGACAGCGTGTTGTTCACCACATCAATATTTATTTGTACATCAATACTCTTTCCGTCTACACGGGCATCATACGCATTGTCGCAAAACTCAACAACAGCATCAGCGATGTTGTAATTGCGACTTAAAGACTTGGTGGCGTAATTACTCGTCACCTTCATATCCTCACTGCCAAATTTTTCTTTAAATTCTTTCTTGGTCATAAAATAAAAATTTAATTAAATAATAAAATTCATCAATAACAATTCACTCAATACTTACAAGCACACCGTCAGTGAACAGGTTGTACCACCCATCACCAATCCACACACGCGACCAAGGACAGTCCTTGGCCTTGCTGTAGTCAACAAAGTCACACGCCTCGTCAAACCATACAGGACTCAACAATACACCGTCAACACCAATGAAATTGTACATCCCGTCAACAGAACGAACAAGACGATAACCGTAGCACTCATCGCCAATAATGTCGTACCGTTTAACATCTGGAATACCGTAAAGATTTAACATAACTCAAGAATTGAATGAAATAATAATAATTAAATAACAACAGTGCAAAGGTACAAACAATATCCGAAACAACCAAATTCTAACAATAGTCCGTTTTTAAACAATAGCAAAAATTTCATGGAAAAATTTTTTCAACACGCACCTTTTTAAAAACAACCCCCACCACTCAGCGGAAACACATTATTTTAAATCAACTAATATATGAGTTGAAATCGAATACACTACTGTTGAATACGAAAAGTGAGATGGTTTAAACCGAACAATGCTTTTGTTTAGGACAAAGCGATTCGTCCGTTGATGTGTGAGTGGCGAGTGTTCAAATCGAATCTGCTACCGTGGCGAAAAGCGATATGGGCGAAGCGCTTAATGCGTTGATGCTCCCGTGGCGAAAAGCGGTAGGGGCGAATGGGTCGAAACTGTACAGGTTCGGAAAAGTCAGGGGAGCGAGATTGATTCGGTCGAAAAAACCAGGTAAAAAATTCATGGCATACTGCCCCGCCATAAAAAAGGGGTATGGGGATGGTGCTACGGGGGAGGGGGTTTACGGAGGGGGGATAAAAGGGGGGCACTCCATAGGGGGGTATAAGTATAGGGGGTGGAGGACTTCCCCACTCCCTATTTTCCCATCTCGCTACTGCCTTATCAAGTAATGATATTTGGGGGTGTCGGAGAGTGGTAGCACCGAGGTCAATTCCTCAACGCTCCCTACTTCACTCACGCATAAATGTTGTAGGGCAATTTCCTTTGCTTGTACTATGCTATTTGCCGTTACTACTGCAAAACCTTTTTGCTTGTTAGTGTTTGTGTTCAAGTGAACGATAAAATTTTTCATTTTCGCTTTTGTTTTAAGTGGTTGAACAATAAATTATTTTGATGGTGCAAAGGTAGTAATAATATTTGACTTCCCAAAACTTTTTGTATAAAAAATGATTTGCATTAAGTTTTTTTATTGGTCTTGTTAAAGGTTGTTAAAACTTTGGTCAAGGTATTGCGTATATGAAAACTTTGTAGTAATTTTGCCACCGAAATCAAGGGACAACCAAACACCAAAGTTTGACCCCAAACACTAAAACAAAAAGAAAATGAAAGCAACAGAAATTAACGCAAGTTTGATTGGTAAGAATGTAAAGCACAACACCACAGATGATATTTTAAAAATCTTCGGTGTGGCGATGAACGATGCAGACGCACACGATTTTTCAAGTGTTCACGTTGGTGTGTATTGCCACCCAATCACAAACGGCAAGACAGACAAAAAACGCACCTTTGTTTTTACCGAATTGGTAAAACCGAGCGACACCGCCCCAAAGTCCGAGCAGTTGTCGTATGACGCACGCAAGTGCAACGGCAATTTGCATTTGGTGGACTTAATGTAATAGAGTAACTTGGGTGGTGTTCATAACTGGATAGCACCGCCCAAAATCACACAATCAATAATTTATCAACCTTTTAAAATTTCAATCAAAATGAATATTTTTGAATACGCATACCAAAATGAAGTGATGTTTGAGAAACAATGTGCTGAAATCGGTTACAAACGCCAAACTACCTTTTACAGCGACCTTTCAATCGCAGAGGCATACGGCATCAAAGGGGTAAAAGACACATACAAGAGAGTTGTTAACTCGTGGTTAACAAATGTGGTGTACTTTACAGAATTTGTTATGTGCTTGAATTGGAAGATACACCAACATTATCAGAAAAATCCCGCTTTAGCAAGAGCATATAACGATTTGTGGGTGGAAGCAGATAAATTGGCATACAACACCTACAAGGGCGAGGACTTGGAATATTATCTCCGCACCACAGACTAACCGACCATAACAGATTGTCGGAATGATACAAGGGGGCGAAGCACTATAAATGAGTGTTTCGCCATTTTCGTGTTTTCGGTACTGAATAGCATACCGCTTTAATAAATCGCTTTTAAGGCACTTTAATGCTCAAAACTATAAACCTATCCACTTTATAGATAAAGTCGCTTAGGATTGAAATTTAAGTGGGTTTAACGTAATTCTTCTATATAGCACGAACACCCAACCTATCGCCACGAATGCCGTGCGTTTGTAGGTGGGGTGTTCCTATCTGTCAGACCATTCCTAACCGCATTACAAAGATACTGCTTTTACCATTACGAGCCAAACATTTTCTGTTAAAAGTCGTTAAGGTTTAAGATTTTTTATGGTATTGTGAAAAAAAGTTAAATGTTTTAATAAGGTATTGCATATATCAAAAAGATATAGTAATTTTGCAAGTGTAAAATTAACACGAATACTAACACTTTAATTATTTAAAAAATGAAAGTAATTGAAATTTTGCAGTCAGTATGTTATAACACACCTATCACCGATAAGCGAGTTTTATATGCCCTTAAACGAGCAGGCTTGATAGCGGACTACTCATCTTTTGGGTATTTGGAAGGTCAAAGAATATACTACAAGGACAAAGATGGTGTAAAAGAAAATTTATACACATTCTACGAATATTTTTGCAAACGCATTACCGATGGTGAGTTAGGCAGTTACCAAAACCCATATCCAAGCATAGATGCTATTTTTGAAGACATTAACACACACCCTACCTACAAGGGTATTAAATTGTCCTACAAGTATGTAGATGGGTGCTTTGCCCCATATCTTGTAAAAGTAAAATAACACACATAGAGCGAAATTGCTTACAAGATAATAAGAGCGAAACGATTGGTAGTTGAAAAATGCTATCAATCGTTTCTTTTTGTCTTAATACCTCATAAATCGCTTTTAAGGCACTTTAATGCTCCAAACGATAAACCTATCCACTTGGCAGATAAAACCTCTCACAAGCGAAATTTAATTGGTTGATGGTGTTTTTATATAGTTACCGCACCTACGCACATACACAGATGGTTTGCCGTGGGTGTTCCTATCTGTCAGACCATTCCTAACCGCATTACAAAGATACTGCTTTTACCATTACGAGCCAAACATTTAACGTTAAATGTTGTTAATTGAAATGTTAAAAATGTTATGTTGTTTTTAACATCTTTTAACTTGCACAATCCAAATATTATGCGTAATTTTGCATCGTGATTAAAAAAAACAAATTTACTAACACTAAAACATTAAGACTATGGCAAGCAACGTAAGTGAGCAATTATGGCAAGACTTTAACGCAGTTAAACAAAACTTTAACGCAGTTAAACAAAACGCATTTAACGCACTTGTAAACATTTTCAAGGAAAACAACATTACAAGTATTGACATTTGTGCCATCCAAAGGACATTAAAGAAAATGGCGGAAACATCTAACAAGAAGTTAGCAGACTATTATAAATGGTTAGATGAAAACATTGGTGATATGTGCGTAAATTGTTCATTTGATGTGCGCTATGGAGATACATTCCGAGAAAGTATGATTTCGGGTGTAGAATATGACCCCACACAACCTGAAATATATCAATTAAAATTTAAAGCAGAGTCAATAGATGGTGAACTTGTGAGCGAATTTCGTGCTACACCAACTGAGTGTTATTTATGCGCTTTATCTGTTTTGGAAAATGTGTTATCAGTCATTGACATAAAAGATGGAGTAATCACCCCAAAAGCACCTTATATCTACGCTATCTATGAAGATGCGGAAGTGATTTCGGAGAGCAATCTTTTTGAAACAAAAGACGAGGCATTTCAATTTGCGATTGACGATGCGTGCAATTATGTAAAGAAGATGGCACGAAATAAAGACGGCAATTGTGCTTTGCATATCAAAAAGGAGCAAGGGTTTTTGTATATCGGTAATAGCAAAGACGAAACATCAAGAGTGTACAGCATCAAACAATATACACCCGACAAAGACTAAAGGTCACACATTAAAAAGCGAAAAGCGATTGGTAGTTGAAATATACTATCAATCGCTTTTTTTTGTCTTAATACATCATAAATCGCTTTTAAGGCACTTTAATGTTGCAAGCGATAAACTATCCCACTTTATTGTGAAAGTCGCTCACAAGCGAAATTTGCGTGGTCGCTGAAAATCCTATGCGAATGGCGATAGGTGTTTTCCGGCCATTTCTTTTTATGCCATTCCCTTACCGCACTACAAAGATACGGCATTCTCGCCAATCCACCAAACATTTTGTGTTAAAAATTATTAAAGTTAATGTTTTTTCACTGAAGTGTTAAATAAAAGTTAAAGACCCCGAAAAGTTTGCGTAATCCAAACTAAAGCAGTAATTTTGCCAACGTAATTGATAAACAAACTTATTACTAACAACACTAAAACATTTAAGACTATGGCAACAAAAAAGACAACTCAATTGCTCACAATCGCTAAAAGCGAATTAAACTTTACCGAAACTGACTATAAGGAGTTTTTAGAGCAAAACGAATACTCCGAAGATGAGTGGAGTTTTGATGATTATATGAATTGGGCATTAGAGGTTGAGAGTACCCATCTTGAAACAATTTTAACTACTTGCAAATTTGCGAAACGTTATAACACCAGCGTTGTTATCACTGGTAGTGTGCAGACTTGGTGCGGTGTAAAAGAGATTGTACCCGACCTACAACCAAATTTAGAGGACGCAGTAAGGAAGTGCATTCGTAGCGGAGAGGACTATGCAGTGCAGTTTGGGAATGGTGGGGTATGTGTTCAAGTGATGCACCACGATGGCACTAATCACTTTATCATTAGACCGCTCAACAAAAAGGGTTACAACTCCTTAATGAGCAACGGCATTAAGGAATATATGATTGGTCGCTTTAAGTTAGAAGATATTTTATAAAAAGTTTTCATTTAGGTTTTTAAATTGATTTGTGTTTTTTTTACATTATGCTTGCTTGTGAAAGTAGGCATATTTTTTTTATATTACATTAACATTTCAAGTATTGCGTAATTGGTAAAATGTTTGTATCTTTGCATATCGAAATTAAGAAACAGAGTATTACTAACAACACTAAAACAATTTGAGTTATGTTATATGTATTTTTCTTCTTGGGTTTGGAATTGCTCCTTTGCGGTTTTCTTGTGATTTGGTTTACATACGCACACGAAATGGAGTATAAGACACTTTGCAAGTACGATAATCTCGCTATCGGTTTCGTGATAAGCGGTGTGGTTACACTTGTTGCTTGCTCACTATATGTTTACATTACTATAAGCGCATAAGTTTTTCAGTCATACATTTATTATTTAGTGGTTTTTGGAGCGATGCCGAGAGTTAAATGGTGTTGCTCCATTTCTTTTATGTATTGTCTGTCTGACCGCATAAGAGCGAACGCAAATAAACCGCTTTTACGGCACTTTAATTCGTTAAGTGATAACTAACCTATCTTAATATGGAAAGTCGCTCACAAACGAAATTTGAGTGCTTAAAGAGGGAAAATCGCACGCAATAGGTTGCGTAGTATTAATAGAGCGAAAGGGATAACGCACAACCATTCGGAGCGCATTCCCTTTCGTTGTTTTTGGGTATTCCCTTACTCGCCTACAAAGATAGTGCTTTTATCATTACGCACCAAATTTTTTTCGTTAAAAGTCGTTAATGTTTTGTTTTTTTCACAAATGTGTTAAAGGTTGTTAAATGTTGAATTGGGGTATTGCGTAATTGAAAACTTTGTTGTAATTTTGCATCGCAATCCAAAAGGAAAGCAAGGGCAATCAAGCAACGAAGTTTGACCCCAACAACCACTTAAAACATTTAACGAAAATGGTAAATTTATTAAATGACAAATTCATTACAAAGGAAACGGCAAACAACACTTACTACTACTTTGACACTATGAGAAAAAAACTTTATGAGTGCAAAATTACCAAGTGTGTGACTTGCCTAAATAAGCATCTTCAACCGATTGAAACATTAGTTAGACTACATACCGCAATTGGTGATGTTGTTTTAGTTTTGCCTTTGGATATTCCGAGGGAGTTGTATAGGAGCATTGATGATTTCCAAAAAGATAATAAATTGTATCTCAAAAAAACATTTGGGCCTTTTAATTGGTATGTACACAACTATTGCAAAGATAACAACTACACAATAATAAACGGCAAAAAATTGGGTACTGACGAAGTGTTGTGTTATATTTTCCACGACAATAGACCAACAAGAAAACCTATCGCCAACGATATTGAAGATATTTGCGTGACCTACAACCACCTCACCAACGAATTTAAAATGACCGCTTTCGAGACACCTATGACTATAGATGGCAAGGAATACAAGAAGTACAAGACCGAAGCGGAATGTCTGGCTGATAACCCAATCAAGGTTGTGCGACTGCAAGAGGAAACCGAGGACGCAGACACCAACGAAATCCAAGTTGAGGTAATTGTAAAGGTAAACGGCAAAATTGCGGTACACACCGAAACAAACACCAAAAATGATTGTTTAAACAAGTTGAGTGACGCAATCAAGGATTTAAAGTAATATAGGTTGAATGGTGTTATAGACTACCACGAAAAAGTCTATAACACCCTACAAAAACAACATATAGAATAATTAACAACTTAAATTGGAAAAGATATGTCAACAAGATGCAATGTGATTATCAAGAATGACGCAAGCGAGAGAAATAGCGAAAGTATTATACTTTACCACCACCACGATGGTTACCCAGAGGGTGTAGGCGAGGAGTTGAAAAAGGTGCTTGCACAAGGCACATTCAGCGACAAGAGCGAACTTTCGGAGGTGCTTGTGGGCGACTATGATGGTTATGAGGTTGCAGAGGGTTTGGCGGGCGATATTGAATATCTTTACACCATATCGCTCAACCAACGGCAATTTAAATGCCAATCCATCAACATTTTGACCGATGAAACGAAACTCGTGTTTATTGAGCGATTTTAAAACTGCCATATAATTAGAGGTTGAGGGCGATACCTTTGTTTAGGTGTTCGCCCTCAATCATTTTCGCCCTTTCCTAACCGCATTACAAAGGTAGTGCTTTTATCATTACGCACCAAACTTTTTTAGTTAATAAACCTTAACAGATTGTTAAAAAACACTATCACCTCAACTATATCCGAAAGGGTGCATTTTAAGGCAATTTAAGCGATTTTATATGCGAAATGGTATAGTTGCCCACCAATATGGATAAAAGCGATTATGAGCAAAATTTTGGTGCTTAAACTTGGTTTATCTGTCTATTACATTATAAGGGTTTTATGGTGGTGAATAGGAGATTGTGAAAAAAAGTTAAATGTTTATGTTGGGTATTGCGTAATTGAAAAACTTGTTATAACTTTGCAAACGTAATCAAAGGGACAACCGAGCAACTAAGCAAGACCCCTCAACACTAAAACAAAAGGACTATGGCAGACTTAAAAGACAAAATGGCAAAGTTGTTTAACGAATATGCACAAGCGCAAAACTCATTTATTGAGCAAGGTGTAAAAATCATTAATGACTTTCTGAGCGAAAACAGCATCAATAAATTTGATTTTACAGAAATCAACGACGCACACTACAAAGAATTTTATGATGATTTGCAACCATCATTTAATTTTGATGAAAACGGAGAAGCATATAATGTTAAAATCATATCTGTTACACACTATAAAAATATATTGTCGTTATCAAACATAAGAGAAGGCGTGCGTGTTAAAACAGATTTATGGGAATTTAACTACTATATAGGGCAAAAAGCGTCTTCGTCAGACTTTTTTACACCGAACCGAATTTCAGTGATGCGTGCCGTTCTTGAACTTATTGAATACATATCAAACCATTTCAGCATTGAACGCAAGGTGGTGTTTGTCCCAAAAGGGGAATAACGCAGAATAGTGTACTCATTTGAGTACATTATTCACTTCCAAATGATTAAACATTGTACGAATTTTATATACCATTTTTGATAAATTTAATTGGGGATAGCACTTGCCCGTGATGGGTAGGTGCTATTTTTTTGTCAATATCTGACAACTATACGAATGTGGAGCGGTGTATTGGGATAACACTACTCCGCTTGCCTTTTGCTCATTCCTTACCGCACTACAAAGATACGGCATTTCAACTTATCCTCCAAATATTTTTCGTTAAAGGTTGTTAATGTTTAAAGTTTTTTTAGGGTATTGTGAAAAAAGGTTAAATGTTTTGGTTGGGTATTGCGTATGTCAAAACTTTGTTGTAATTTTGCAATGTGATTAAGAAACAAAGTTACTAACAACTAAAACAAACAAGACAATGAACATTATTGACACAAACAAAGTTTATTACGATACTTTCAAACTTGATGGTGAAAGCAAGATGATGGCATATAAGGTTATCAGTATCGTATTTGATATTGAAACCGAATTATATACATTGAAACTCAATGTTGCACAAAAGGGTGTGCGTACATTTCGTTGCACATATTTTGATTTTTACGCATCACCATTAGATTTGGTTAATCGCAAAAGATGTTGTTATTTGATGGAAATTATACAAGGCATAAATAGTGACAATCTCTATGCGAAACACTTCGTTAAACAATTGAAGCAACAAGGGTTTGAATTTGAAAGAGGTTTTCTCAAATTCTATTACTTTAATGGTGATAGATTATCAAGCAGCAACGTTAGCATAAAAGGGCATAAAAATGGATTTAATGGATATACACCTAATCACCTAATAGGCACATATAACCTCTTGACTGGTGAAGTAAAGGCGCAGTTTAACCCTCGCTCCGAAATTTATAATGACAGAATACCATATAAGTCCAAACAAGAATGCTTAGACGCACAAATGCCCGAAGTGGTTGAGTTTGACGATACCAACGAAAATGATGTAAACATTTCGTTTGAGTTTCGTATAACAATTGAAGCGAAAGACGCAAAGGACGCACAAAGGAAGTTTGACGAACTAATGAGCAAGAAATAAGGTTTTCACGAAAGAGCGGATAACAGAATTAGGGTTATTGGTGGTGTGTGTACCGAAAGGTATATGCACCATCTTTTTGCGTATTCCTAACCGCACTACAAAGATACGGCATTTCAACTTATCTTCCAAACATTTTACGTTAAAAGTCATTAATGTTAAGGTCTTTTAACATAGGTGTTAAAGGTCATTAAATGTTTTGGTGTGGTATTGCGTAATTGAAAACTTTGTATTAATTTTGCATTGTGATTGAGAAACAAAGTTACTAACAACAAAGTATTAACAACTATGGCAAACAAAACTATTAGATGCTACATATCAACATTTGTTGATGTTGAGGTAAACACAGACGATTACAATAGCACAGATGAAATGGTGGAATATGTAAAAGAGAATGTAATGGACACAATTGACGTTACTGAACTTTACGATAACGCAGTTCTCACTGACGATGTAGAAATATCGGAAGATTAATAAACTTAAAAGATGTTAAAGGTATTGCATAATCAAATTATTATGCGTACCTTTGCACTATCAAAACTAAAACAAGCAAGACAATGAAAGAAATCAGTAAAGACAAGGTTTATTATGGTTACTTCAATGGTGATAAGACAACCATCAAGGCATATAAGGTGATTAATATCGTTTATGATATTGAAACAAAATGCTACACCCTTACACTCAATATCGCAAATGAGGGAGTAACAAAAGTTTGTAAGGACTTTTGGGAATTTTACACCTCACCGCTCAATGTGGTAAGTGAAAGACGTGATTTTATATTGGTTAGCATATTACACAACTTGGTATGCAATATTAAAAGTTACGTTGATGATTTTAGAAACGCATTGGAAAAGAATGGATTTTCTATATTATGCAACGATATTTTTTGTTTGGTATTTGACACCGATAGAGGGCGTATTAACCGCCAATCTCAGTCAATTTATGAACTATGTTCCCAATTTATATCTGGTAAATACAACTTGTTTACACAAGAGTTTGAGGGTTTTAGGTTCAAGAAAGTATGGTGTACTATGAGTGGTAAGCGCATCTACAAATCCAAAGAGGAATGTTTATCCGCACAAATGCCTAAAGTGGTGGAGTTTGAAGATAACCCACAAACCGAATATGTTGTACACGAATTTAAAGTAACCATCACCGCCAAGAACGAAGACGAAGCGAGTAAGAAACTCGCAAAGATGCTTGATATAATTGATAATTTGTAAAATAGGTTTTCAAATAGTTTTAGTGGTTTGGAGCGACACCGAAAGTAGAAATGGTTTCGCTCCTTTCTTTTTGCTCATTCCTAACCGCACTACAAAGATACGGCATTTCAAGTTATCCTCCAAATATTTTATGTTAAAAATCGTTAACTCAAATGTTAAAAGTCTTAAATTGTTTTTTAACACTTTTTAACTTGCACAATCCAAATATTCTTCGTAATTTTGCATCGCAATCCAAAAGGAAAGCGAGGGCAATCAAGCAACAACGCAAGACCCCCCATAACACTAAAACAAAAAACGAAAATGAAAGCGAATTTGAAAAGAACTTGCATTGTAGAGTACATCAACAATTTGGAAGAGAGTGACAAGATTGAACTTTGGAACGAGTACCAAAATGACATCTGCGGTGATAGTCAAATCTACGATTTTGACGAGTACACCCTCAAAGACTTGTTGATGGGCAAAGACCCAATAGAAATTGTCCGAATGACTTTCTTCGGCAAAATCAACAATTGGTTAGACCAATATATTTGGATAAATGGTTATGGCAACTTGGAAAGTGCGTGGAACATCGACAATACCCCATTTTATGCAGATGATATGGCGGAGTGGTTTGACGAAAACAAAAAAAGCGAGGTTGACGAAAGCACGATGCTTGAAATCCTCGTTGAGGAAGCAAAAAACATCTTTGGCGAAGATGCTGACATTTCCGAAGCAAAATGCGAGGAATACGAAATGAGCGATGATGGTATCGCAATTGCTGACCTTATGTGGGAGGACGATTGGGAGGACTACGCACGCAAGGTGATTGAGTTCACCGAGGACAGCGAAGAAGAAAAAGACACCGAGGACTAACCGACCTCAACCGATAGCAACAAAGAGAGCGAAGCACTAATGGCGGAGTTTCGCTCTCTTGTTTTTTGTCTGCCTGGCTGCACAAGTGCAAATAAAGCGGTTTAAGGCACTTTAATACTACGAATGATAACTAACCTATCTTAATATATAAAGTTGCTCACAAGCGAAATTTAAGTGCTTAAATAGGACAAATCGCACGCAAGGCGGAGCAAGGTATTAGACAAAATAGGACAACGCACGAAATCTACCTCGGTGCGTTGTCCTATTCTCACGTTAGGGCATTCCCTTACTCGCCAACAAAGGTAGTGCTTTTATCATTACGAACCAAACATTTTTCGTTAAAAAACATTAACACCAATCACTTTTTTCAAATTTGCGTTTTAAGGCGATATTTTCCATTTGGATAGACAACTTATCCACATTAAAGAGAAAACCGCTCACAAGCGAAATTTGGGGTATATATGGCGATTTTGTCTGTTATGGCCGGTGTGCGTAAATCAGTCTGTGTGGAATTGAGTTGTTAATGATTGTTAAATGTTTTGATAGGGTATTGCATATATGGAAAATTAGTATTACCTTTGCGGAGTGATTTTGAAACAGAGTTATTAACTAAAACTTATACAACTATGACTGATAAGGAAGTAGAGCAAGAGAACATAAAAAAAGCGTGAAATCGTTGAGCAAGCATTCAACGATTGGTATATCAACGACATAAAGCGGTGCTTGAGTTATTTGCGTTTAAGTTTGGTAGTTTTCATCGAAATTGATATACCACATCTTATAGACCTGCGGAATAAGTATAATGTAGATATAGACGGTAACGACTGTGTTATTGCCTGTATTGCATACAAAGTGTGTAATGACAACAAGGAGCAAATTCTTGTCTATGGTCTTCCAAAAAACGGCAAACCGCTTGAATGTAGGTCATTTGAGGTAGGTAAACCAACAAAATGCCTAGACTTATTGAAGACTGCTGTTGATTTGTTAACAGAATTTTACAAGAACTATTTACCTCGCATCACCTACGATTATATTGGTGATTGATATATGCGCTACTCAATCGAGTACATAAACACTTTTTAACAACATTTAACGCAAGCATTGTTACGCATTTGGGATATAATGCGTAACTTTGTGCCGTGTAATTTCAAAAACAGACAAGAATATGGGACAAGACAACGAAAAGAGTAAAATGATTGAGGTCGTTTGCTACAAGCGTAACGGTCAATGGGTCGTGTCGGTGTGGAACGATGATTGTGGTTGTTGGATAGACCGTACATTGCACTATCAGTACAACGATTACACCGAAAAGGAAATTGAAAAATATCTGCAAGAGTATTACGATACTTTTTCCATTGATATATCGTTTTGGTAATTGAATGATGTGAGTGCATCAAATACGTTCATTTTTTTTTATTTTCCTCACCGTCACGATGATGTTTCTTGGCGGTGAGTTTTTATCCCTGTACTCGATTGAGTAGATGTTTTTTGTGCATTAAAGTTGAGGATTTTGTGGTGTCATTTTCGCACATGTCACGATTTCTTTTTACTGCGTTGAAGTTATGGTGTGAAAAAGTTGCAATGGCCATGCTCAAACAGCATTCATTGAAGATGAATGGTGGTTGAGCATAATAAACTGCCCTATTGAGTTGTCGAATGATGTTTAAATCGTTGAAGTATTGTTGCGTTTGTGCTATATAACGCGCGCGTTATATTATTTAATTATATT
>OMBL01000336.1_pt1 | contig 21972 bp, 14 predicted proteins | sample 1644871 | NCBI WGS metagenome assembly OMBL01 (sample SAMEA103958115, study PRJEB25191) | human gut metagenome | biome: human-associated habitat [ENVO:00009003]; feature: intestine environment [ENVO:2100002]; material: feces | place: Germany | collected 2013/2015
GGCATCTGTGAGCCTGCACCTATAGCACAGACCATCTGCTCGTTCCCGATGCTCGGTCCGCAATATATAAAAGACGGCGTGCCTCGTCTCGACAGTATCGTGACGGTTGTTGACGCCCTTCGCATGCGCGACGAGTTTGAGGGCGGCGATGCTCTCACAAAGAAAAATATTGATGAGGAGGACATTGAGAACCTCGTCATACAGCAAATAGAGTTTTGCAACACCATCTTGCTGAACAAAGCATCGGAGGTGAGCGCTGACGAACTGCTGCATGTGCGCAAGATCATTCGCGCTATCCAGCCTAAAGCAGAGATTATCTCTTGCGACTATGGAAACGTAGACCTCGAGCGTCTGCTCAACACCCATAAGTTTGTGTTTAACGAGGTGGCCACATCGGCAGCATGGATAGAAGAGCTGGAGAAACCTCATGAGGAGCATGAGGAGCACGAGCATGAGCACGAACATGAGCATGAGCACGAACATGAGCATGAACACGAGCATGAGCATGAACACGAGCATGAACACGAGCACGAACATGAGCATGAATATGAACACGAACATGACGACCATTGTTGTCATCACCACCATCATCATCACGACCATGAGGGTGGCGAGGTTGAAGAATATGGCATTGGCACGTTTGTCTATTGCCGTCGCCGTCCGTTCGACATGAACTATTTTGACGATTTCGTGGCACGCAAATGGCCAAAAGGTGTCATTCGTTGCAAGGGCTTGTGCTGGTTTAAGGATGATCCTGACAATTGCTTCCTCTTTGAGCAGGCAGGCAATCAGAAGGGTCTGAAGAGTGCGGGCATGTGGTATGCCACGATGCCTGCTGACGAGCTGCGCGACTTTAAGAAGCAGAACCCTGCCCTTGAGGCCGACTGGGATGAGCGTTACGGTGACCGAGTGCAGAAGCTTGTGTTCATTGGTCAGCACCTTGATCGTAAGGCCATCACCGATGCGCTCGACTTCTGTCTTACCGATGCTGACGTGTAACCTGCGCATCTTTATGAACAAGCTACGCAACATTGCTTTTACGCTGTCCTTCCTCACCGTTGCTCCTGCCGCTGCGCAGGAGCCCGACTCGGTGTGGGTGGACAGCGTCAGCACGGTAGCGCATCGCATAGCCTTCGATGCCGTGCCATCCACCATCTTCCATACCAACGAGTTTTTGCGTGGAGGCAATGACGAGACGCGCACGATGAATCATGACATGACCTTCACGCTGAAATATGCATTCATGAATCGTGACGAGGTGCGCCCTGGATCCATCCATCACGGTGCATACCAAGGCGTGGGCGTGGCAAGGCATGAGTTTAACCGCTGGCTCTCAAACCCCATCTCTGTGTTCTTGTTTCAGGGAGCGCCCGTCGTGAACCTGTCGAGGAGGCTGTCGCTCAACTATGAGTGGAACCTCGGTATGGCGTTTGGATGGAACGCTTTTGATGAAGAGACGAACCCCGAGAACAAGGTCATAGGCTCTAAGATAACGGCCTATCTCGATGTCGACTTTTATATAAGGTGGATGCTCTCGCGGCATCTCGACTTTAATGCCGGCGTGTCGTTGAGCCATTTCTCCAACGGCAACACGGCATACCCAAACATGGGCTTGAACACGGGCGGCATACGCTTGGGACTGGCCTATTATGTGAACCGTGAGCTGCCGCCAGCGCAAAAGGTGCAGCGAGAGAAAGCCACTGCTTGTCGCGGCTTATACACCGATGTGGTGCTCTATGGCGCATGGAAGCATGGCGTCTATTATTTTGATGGCGACAGCTATCTGGTGCCTGGCGTGCATGCCGTGATGGGCTTTAACGTCAACCCCATGTATCGTCTCAATCCGTGGCTCAGCCTCGGCGCCTCGCTCGATGGCGTGTATGACCGTTCGGCAGGACGGCAGGAGGACGACTTGTCTGAGGACAATGTGAAGCATAAGTTTTCGCGACAGGCGGCCTTGGGCCTGTCTGCACGCGGCGAGTTTGCCATGCCTTATTTCAGCATCAACTTTGGCGTGGGAACATACCTGCTTGGCAACCGCAACGACTTTCGTGGCGTGTATGAGGTGCTTGCGCTGAAGATACATGTCACCCGACGCGCCATGTTACACATAGGCTACAGTCTTGTCGACTTCAAGACACCCAACAACCTGATGCTTGGCATCGGTTGGCGCTTTATGAACCATTGACAAAGCCTTGCCAATGTTTATTATCCTTAAAAAACTTGCTTATGTCAGCATAATGTGATATATTTGCATAACGTTAGTTTTGAGAATATAATAATTAAAAACAAGGATAAGATGAAAACAATCAAGATATTATTGGCATCGCTCATGTTTGTGCCTGCCGCTCTTTGGGCGCAGAACCTGAAGGTCGCAAACACCACAATCGACTGTGGACAGGTGGCTTACCAGTCGCCAACCACTGCCGACTTTGAGATCACCAACAAGAGTGGCAAGAGCGTTGTTATAAAAAACGTGAAGAAGAGTTGCGGCTGTACAGAGGTTGAATATCCCACCGACCCAATAGTGGATGGAGAGACCTTTGCCGTGAAGGTGACCTATGACGGCATGACCATGGGACATTTCAATAAGTTTGTGGCGCTCTATACCGATGGCGATGACGAGCCGTTGGAGCTGCGCATGAAAGGTGTGGTTGTTGACGAGGTGGTCGACTTTGCCGGTTCGTTCCCGTTCATGCTTGGAACCATAGCCGCCGATCTCAACGACATTGAGTTTGACGATGTTAACCGTGGCGACACGCCGCGTCAGAAAATACAGATTCACAACACCACCGACAAGCCCATCGTGCCTCAGGTGATGCACCTGCCCAAGTTTTTGAGTGCCGAGGTCGCACCCACGAAGCTTCTGCCAGGACGTAGCGGCGTGGTTACGCTAACGCTCAACTCGAAGCTGTTGCCCGATATGGGTCTGAACCAGACAAGCGTGTTCCTCGGTGCCTTCCCCGGCGACAAGGTGGGCAGTGAGAAGGAGATAACGGTGTCGGCGGTGCTGCTGCCCAACTTTGAGAAACTCTCGGCTTATCAGCTTGCGCGTGCAGCAAAGATCGAGCTGTCTGACACAGAGGTCAACCTGCCCGCTTTCGGCACGAAGAAGAAGCTGAAGGCAACCATCGTGATCAAGAACGTGGGACGCTCAACGCTCGACATACGCAACCTGCGCATGTTCACATCGGCGCTTCAGGTGTCGCTCAACAAGTCGCACATAGAACCGGGAGCAGAGGCAAAACTTAAGATAACGGTGTTGGCCGACAAGCTCAAGACCGCACGCTCCAAACCGCGTGTGCTCATGATCACCAACGACCCGGACAACGCGAAGGTGACGATTGATGTGAATGTTGCCCGCCAATAACAAGACCATTATGCTTCAGATAGAAATAGACAACGGCAGCGGTTTCTGCTTTGGCGTGACCACTGCCATAAAGAAGGCTGAGGAAGAGCTTGCCAACGGTGGCACGCTCTATTGTCTTGGCGATATTGTGCACAACGGCATGGAGGTGGAACGCCTGCATGCCAACGGGCTGGTGACCATCAACCATGACGACATGGACAAGCTACGCGATGTGAAGGTGTTGCTGCGTGCTCACGGTGAGCCGCCCGAAACATACGCTTTGGCAGAAAGAAACAACATCGACATCATCGATGCTACCTGTCCGGTGGTGCTGCAACTGCAACGTCGGATCAAGCGACAGTTTGATGCTAACCCCGATGCGCAGATTGTGATTTTTGGAAAGAACGGTCATGCCGAGGTGCTCGGACTTGTCGGTCAGACCCAAGGTCGGGCTGTTGTGGTGGAGAACGTGGAGGATGTGCAGCAGAAGCTCAACTTCGAGCGCGACATTTACCTCTACTCGCAGACCACAAAAAGCTTGGACGGTTTTCACCGCGTGATCGACTACATTCAGGAGCACATCGCTCCCACAGCCACGTTCCGTAGCTTCGACACCATCTGCCGTCAGGTGGCCAACCGCATGCCAAACATCGGAGCGTTTGCCTCACGTCATGACCTCATATTGTTTGTGTGCGGCCGCAAGAGCAGCAACGGGAAGGTGCTGTTCAACGAATGTCGCAGGGTGAACCCCAACAGTAGGCTTATAGAGCAGCCCGGCGAGATAGACCTCTCATGGGTCAAGGGCTTGAAGACAGTGGGCATCTGCGGTGCCACCAGCACACCCAAATGGCTCATGGAGCAGTGTCGCGATTACATTCTCGACAACTTGAAATAGAGACACTGAGAATAGAAAACTTATTGTGACAAAAAAACTTATTGTGACAAAAAAACTTATTGTGATAAAAAAGGCGGACATAAGCAAAACGATGTTGCTTATGTCCGCCTTAACTTTTATAGGCAAAACAGAGGGTCAGTACACTCTTTCGCCAAAGATGGCTGTTCCCACACGCACGATGTTAGACCCACACTCGATGGCAATCTTATAGTCGTGGCTCATGCCCCAGCTGCGCTGTGAGAAGGTAGAGTCGGAGGCGAAGAAACGGGCCTTCACCGTGTCGAAGAGTTGCTTGCCCTCGCTGAACTCGCGGCGTATCTGCTCCTCGTCATCGGTGTTGGAGGCCATCATCATAAGACCACTGATGTGAACGTTCTTAAGTTCGCGCCATTCGCCGCCCTCCAACAGAGCCATGAGGTCGTTAGGAGAGAGACCATACTTGGTCGCCTCTTGCGCTATGTGCAGCTCCAGCAACACGCTGATCACGCGGTCATGAGCAGCTGCCTGCTTGTTTATCTCACGCAGCAGTTTTAGTGAGTCCACCGCCTCAATCATGTGAATATACGGAGCGATGTATTTCACCTTGTTTGTTTGCAGATGTCCTATGAAGTGCCACTCAATGTCGTTGGGCAGCTCCTCCACCTTTTTTGCCAGTTCCTGCTCGCGGCTCTCGCCGAAGACCCGCTGTCCGGCGTTGTAGGCCTCGCGTATGTACTCGGCAGGATGAAACTTGCTCACCGCCACCAGTCGCACGCCCTCAGGAAGTGAGTTGCGCACGGCTTGCAGGTTGGCGGCAACGTCACTCAATGTGCTCATTCTTTTGTCCTCCTGTGTTGGTTTTACTTCTCTTCGTTCTTGGCGTCCTCGGCAGCCTCATACTCGGGCTTGTCGTTGACCTCCTCCTTCTTTGTCTTAGCCTGATGCTCGTACACATCCATGATCTTTGTTTCTGCTATGTTGGCGATGACATAGTCGACCATCGTTGTGCCCATCACCTGCTCCACGTTCTTAACGGCAGCGTTGAAAGAGCCAGCCTGCACGAGATAGTTGGTGTTGCTGCGCTTGTCCTTGCCTGTCTTTTCGTCACGAGTGATGAAGGTGAGCTTTGCCTTGTACCACTTGTCATCGTTGGCGTTGTCGCTGAAGAAGATTTCGCCGTAGTTGGCGGGAGTGATATTCTTTACGTTAAATTCGCCTGAGACGAATGCTGTCATCTCCTTGGTGATAGCTTCCTCGGCCTCGCCGAATGTGAATGCGTCGACAACGTATGTCTCTGTCACCATCTTCTGTATGCCATCTTCCATCTGACGCTCGTAGCGCACTGCTGTCTCAAACCAATTTGCTGTTCTTGTTCTCATAATTGTAATCTAAAAATGTCTATGTTTTTATTTTAATAATTCGTGTTATCCAAGAGGCCTTGTGGACCCAAGGCTTTGTTTCGAACGGCAAAAGTAATAATTTCTTCTGACATATTGATTGTTTTTCTGCATAAATAATTTTAATTTGTGGCTGGTTGTTTAAGAATAAAATTCTCATTTGCTTCGCTTAATCGGAATTTTGTATAAATTCCTCACGCTCACAAATAAGAATAATATTCTCATTTGCTTCTCTTAATCGGAATTTTGTATAAATTCCTCACGCTCACAAATAAGAATAAAATTCTCATTTGCTTCGCTTAATCGGAATTTTGCACTATCTTTAAATAAGGTAGGTTGCATCTCAACAATAAAAAAAAGCAAGCTTTTTTTGTATTGTCTTCGAATTACACTACCTTTGCAGCATAAAACATGGAAGAAAAATAATTATGACTTATTCTATTGAAAAAGTAACCACTCTTATTGGTGCGCGACGCTACGGCGACCGCGAGGCCACAATAGGCTTCCTTCTCACCGACAGCCGTTCGCTCTGCTTTCCTGAAGAGACTCTGTTCTTCGCGCTGAAGACGGAAAGAAGGGACGGACACAGCTACATTGAAGATCTCTACCGTCGCGGCGTGAGAAACTTTGTTGTGGAGACACTTCCACACAACTACAGCGCAAGCTATCCCGATGCCAACTTCTTGAAGGTGGTAGATTCGCGTGAGGCGCTTCAGCGATTGGCAGAACGTCATCGCGATGAGTTCCAGATCCCTGTTGTGGGCATAACAGGCAGTAACGGAAAGACAATTGTAAAGGAATGGCTCTCGCAGCTGCTCTCGCCAGATATGGTGGTGACACGGTCGCCACGCAGCTATAACTCACAGATAGGTGTGCCGCTCTCGGTGTGGCTGCTTGACGAGCAGTCGGAGGTGGCGCTCTTTGAAGCAGGCATAAGCAAGCCTGGTGAGATGCAGGCGTTGCGCGACATCATACAGCCCACCATCGGTGTGCTTACCTGTCTTGGTGCTGCCCATCAGGAAAACTTTGCGTCTATGGAAGACAAGCTGAAGGAGAAGCTCACGCTCTTCCATGATGCAAAGAGCGTGATCTACTGCATGGACGACGAGATGGTAACAAAGACCATTGCTCAGTTGGCTTACAAAGGTGAGCAGCTCGCGTGGTCGCGTCACAACCCCAAGGCACCGTTCTTTGTGAGCAAGGTGGAGAAGGGTGACAGCTCAACACACATATCTTATATATATAATGGTGAGAGCGCAAGCTATGAGACACCGTTCATCGACGATGCGTCGGTCATGAACTCAATAACCTGTGCCGTGGTGGCTCGTCATCTCGGACTGTCTGCCGACACGCTAGCGCAGCGCATGCCTCTGCTTGAGCCTGTGGCCATGCGCCTGGAGGTGAAGGAAGGACAGCACGGATGCACGCTCATAAACGACAGCTACAACTCTGACATCAACTCGCTCGACATTGCGCTCGACTTTATGAACCGCCGCCCCGACCACCGTAACCGTCGCCGCACACTCATTCTTAGCGACATCTTGCAGTCGGGCCTGCAGCCAATGGAGCTTTATTCGGAGGTGTCACGACTGGCTGTGGAGCGTGGCGTGCAGAAGTTTATAGGTATAGGCCCCGACCTCTGTGAAAACGCCAACTGCATACACGTCGGTGAGCAACGCTTCTTCCCCACTGTTGAGGCTTTCATCGCCAGCGAGATGTTCAAACATCTGCACGACGAGGTTATCTTGCTGAAGGGAGCACGACAGTTTGGCTTCGACCGTCTCACCGAGCTGCTTGTGCGCAAGGTGCATGAGACCACGCTTGAGGTGAACCTCAACGCTGTGGTTGACAACCTCAACTTCTATCGTTCGTTCATGAAACCCGAAACCAAGCTTGTGTGCATGATCAAAGCCGATGGCTATGGAGCAGGTGCTGTGGAGATTGCGAAGACGCTGCAAGACCACCGTGTCGACTATCTGGCTGTGGCCGTGGCCGACGAGGGTGTGACGCTGCGCAAGAACGGCATCACGTCAAACATCATGATTATGAACCCTGAGATGACGGCCTTCAAGACAATGTTCGACTATGACCTTGAGCCTGAAGTCTACTCGTTCCGTCTGCTCGATGCTCTTGTCAAGGCAGCAGAGCGTGAGGGCGTGACAGGATTCCCCGTACACATAAAGCTCGACACCGGCATGCACCGGTTGGGCTTCGACCCCGAGCACGACATGGAGGAGCTGATAGATCGTCTGAAGCATCAGAACGCCATCATACCGCGTTCGGTGTTCTCCCATTTTGTAGGCTCCGACAGCGATGGTTTCGACGAGTTCTCTGCTCATCAGTTTGCTCTCTTCGAGAAGGGCAGCACAGAGCTGCAGGCCGCCTTCCAGCACCATATCATCAGACACATGGACAACTCGGCCGGCATAGAACATTTCCCAGAGAGACAGATGGACATGTGCCGTCTGGGCCTGGGCCTCTATGGCATCGACTCGCGCAACAACCACATTATAAACAATGTGTCGACGCTGAAGACAACAATACTTCAGATCCATAACGTGGCAGCAAGCGAGACCGTGGGATACAGCAGAAAGGGAACGCTCGACCGCGACAGTAGAATTGCAGCCATACCTATAGGCTATGCTGACGGACTGAACCGCAAGTTGGGCAACCGCCACTGCTATTGTCTGGTAAACGGACAGAAGGCACCTTATGTGGGCAACATCTGCATGGACGTGGCAATGATCGACGTTACCGACATCGACTGTAAGGAGGGCGACTCTGTAGAGATCTTTGGCGACAACCTCCCCGTGACCGTTCTCTCCGACGTGCTCGACACCATTCCCTATGAGGTGCTCACGGGCATCAGCAACCGCGTGAAACGTGTCTATTTCCAAGATTAATGCTTTTATAAAACAAGATGACTTTTTTAGAAAAAACACTTGGTTACGATTCTTCCAAGTCGACAGTGAAAACTGAACTTGTGGCTGGCGCCACCACATTCCTTACGATGTGTTACATCCTGGCCGTCAACCCGACAATCCTCGCGACCACTGGAATGGACAAAGGGGCTCTCTTCACCGCCACCGCCATTGCTGCAGCCGTGGCAACGTTGTTGCTCGCTTTCATGGCTAAGCTGCCGTTTGCGCAAGCACCGAGCATGGGTCTTAACGCGTTCTTCGCGTTCACCATGTGTCAGGCCATGCACCTCACATGGCAACAGTCGTTGGCTGCCTTGTTTGTGGAAGGCGTAATCTTTGTTCTTATTACCTTCTTGAACATTCGTGAGAAAATTCTTGACAGCATACCTGTCAACCTGCGCCATTCCATCTCGGCAGGAATAGGCATGTTCATTGCCTTCATAGGTCTTAAGAACGCCCACATCATCGTGTCAAACCCCGACACGTTCGTGGCTCTGGGCAAGTTCACCCCCGAGGCAATACTCGGCATCATTGCCATCCTTTTGAGTGGTGTGCTCATGGCACGTCGTGTCAAAGGGTCGCTCTTCATTGCCATCATCCTGGCAACCGTTATCGGCATTCCGCTCGGTGTGACCGTCTTGCCTGAAGGATGGCTTCCCATGTCGGCCCCCCACTCGCTGGAGCCGATCTTCTGCCAGTTCGACTTCAACGGTCTCTTCACCCTCGACATGGCCATCGTGATCTTCTCGTTGCTCATCATCAACATCTTCGACACCGTGGGCACGCTCGTGGGTCTGGCTGAGAAGGCAGGCGTGGTGCGTCCCGATGGAAGCATTCCGCGTGTGCGTGAGGCCATGCTCAGCGACGCCATAGGCACAACCGTCGGTGCCATGCTCGGAAGCTCAACCATCACCACCTATGTGGAGAGCGCTTCGGGCATTGCCGAGGGCGGTCGCAGCGGGCTGACATCGGCGTTCACAGGCCTGCTCTTCATCCTTGCCCTCTTCCTCGCCCCGCTGTTCATGCTCATCCCCGCAGCCGCTACCAGTGGCGCTCTCGTCATGGTGGGCGTGCTCATGCTCGACGCGGTAAAGAAGATCAACTTCACCGACGTGACGGAGACGTTTCCTGCCTTCATCACAATGATCACCATGGTTCTTTGTTACAGCATTGCCGACGGCATCTGCCTGGGCATGCTTAGCTATGTGGTCATGAAGCTCTGCTGCTTCAAGTTTAAGGACATTAGCATCACCCTGCTGGTGCTCGCCGTTGTCTTCATCTTCAAGTTTGTGGCAGGGTAGGGATTTGATATTAAGAAATTTTATTTTTCGGAGGCACATGGGTTTCAACCATGTGTCTCTTTTTTTAACATTTGAAGATGAAAAACTTGTTGTTTCGGTTTTGTTTCGTTTTTTTGTATTTGTATAAATTAACCCCAAATCGGTCGTTAGGCCGTTTTCTGTATTATTTTATAACTGCTTGCAGTCTTTTGTTTTTTATAAGTTGTCTTTTGCTTGTTTTTAATTCGCAATAGCTCGCTATTACTCATTAAAAGCCAAACAAAATCCATTCTTCTAAAAATCCAAAATCCAAGCAAGCCCTAACGACCGATTTGGGTTAAATGAGTTTATTTGTTGACAAATTGAAAAATGTTTTTGCGTAATCGTTCATTTCTTGATATACGTCAATAAAGACCGTGCAAAATTTTCTTAATAAAAACCATTCGTGTTTTAAAAAAAATATTTTACCTTTGCATCAAACAAAAATCTACTGCGAAAAAGATGGATTTGATTGCTTAGGTCTGTGGAGATAGCCCAGTTGGGGCTTGAACAAAATCTACAGTGGCATAGATGCCGACAGATATAAACTGCGGAAAAAGAAATGGACGCAGTAATAACATTAAACGCTATAACTAACAACATTAAATAACAAAGATACAAACTATATCGGTGTGTCCTATAACTTTGTAAGTAAGTGTATTTTAGTTGTTTCTAAGATTACTCGGTGTTTTAGTGGACTGCAACGAAACGATAAAGAAATCAAACATTAAAAAAATATTTTCTATGAACATTAAACACATTACGTTAGGCTTTGCCCTTTTGCTCACCGTGCCCGTTATGGCGCAGAAAAAGTCAGCCGCCAAGGCAGACCGTAAGCAGGCTTCGCTGCCCGTCTATAAGCAAGCCGCGCAACCCACCGAGGCGCGTGTGGCCGACCTAATCAGCCGCATGACGGTGGAGGAGAAGATCGGTCAGCTTGTCTGTCCGCTGGGCTGGGAGATGTACACCAAGACAGGAAAGAACAGCGTGGAGCCGTCAGAGCTCTTCAAGAAGAAGATGGATGCCGCGCCCATAGGCTCGTTCTGGGCTGTGCTGCGTGCCGACCCATGGACACAGAAGACGCTTGAGACAGGCCTGAACCCCGAACTCTCGGCAAAGGCCCTCAACGCCCTTCAACGTTATGCGGTGGAGAAGACGCGCCTCGGCATACCTATCCTCTTTGCCGAGGAGTGTCCGCACGGCCACATGGCCATCGGCACAACGGTCTTCCCCACATCGCTCAACGCGGCTTCTACATGGAACCCGTCATTGCTTTACGACATGGGCTCGGCCATTGGTCTTGAAGCAGCTGCACAGGGATCAAACATTGGCTACGGACCTGTGCTCGACGTGGCTCGTGAGCCTCGCTGGTCGCGCATGGAGGAGACCTTCGGCGAAGATCCATGGCTCACATCGGTGCTTGGCACAGCCGTGGTGCGCGGCATGCAGGGCGACAACTCTGCCGACAAGAAACATGTCATCTGCACGCTGAAACACCTTGCTGCCTACGGTGTGCCCGAGGGCGGCCACAACGGTGGACCGGTTTATGGAGGTGAACGTCTGTTGCGCTCACAGTTGCTGCTGCCTTTTGAGACGGCGGTAAAGGCTGGAGCAGGAACGGTCATGACCTCTTACAACAGCATTGACGGTGTGCCCTGTACCTCAAACCGCCACTTGCTCACCGACATGTTGCGTGGCGAGTGGGGCTTCAAGGGCTTTGTCTACAGCGACCTGTTGTCGGTCGAAGGCATTGCCGGCATGGGTGCTGCTGCCAACAACAAGGAGGCGGCTGTGCTTGCTCTGAAGGCTGGTCTCGACATGGATCTCGGTGGTGGGGCTTTCGGCAACAACCTGAAGAAGGCGCTCGACGAGGGTCTTGTAACAATGGCCGACATCGACCGCGCTGTGGCCAATGTGCTGACCATGAAGTTTAACCTCGGCCTCTTCGACAATCCTTATGTTCAGCCCAAGCGTGCCCGTGAGGTGTGCCGTTCGGCAGAGCATAAGCTGTTGGCACAGAGGGTTGCTGCTGAGGGTACCGTGCTGCTGAAGAACGATGGCGTGCTGCCCTTGAGCCGCTCAATGAAGCGTATCGCCGTGATTGGTCCTAACGCCGACATGCCTTACAACCAGCTTGGCGACTACACCGCTCCGCAGGCCCGTGAGGAGATCAGTACGGTGCTCGATGGCGTTCGTGCCATGGTGGGCAGCGACATGGAGGTTGTCTATGAGCGTGGCTGCGCTGTCCGTGACACCACCACTGCCGACATCGCCGCCGCCGTGCGTGCCGCCGAAGGTGCCGATGCTGTGGTGCTCGTGGTTGGTGGATCGAGTGCTCGCGATTTTAAGACCAAGTATATTGCCACAGGTGCCGCCACCGTTGACGAGAGCAAGACGCTCTCTGACATGGAGTGTGGCGAGGGTTTCGACCGTGCCACGCTCTCGTTGCTCGGCAAGCAGGAACAGCTCATCGAGGCTGTTGCCAAGACGGGCAAGCCGTTGGTTATCGTCTACATTGAGGGGCGTCCGCTGCTCATGAACCGCGCCTCTGAGGTGGCTAACGCTCTGCTCACGGCATGGTATCCTGGCGAACAGGGCGGCAAGGCCATAGCGTCAATTTTGTTTGGCGATGTCAACCCGTCGGGCAAGTTGCCGGTGAGTATACCGCGCAGCGTGGGACAGCTCCCTGTTTATTATAGCCAGAACATAAAGCGCGACTATATGGACGAGAAGGGCACGCCCCTCTATCCCTTCGGCTACGGTTTGAGCTACACCCGGTTTGCTTATTCTGACCTCACCGTTACGCCGCTCACCGCTTCTTCCGACTCTGTGCGCGTGTCGCTCACCGTTAAGAACACAGGCGAGCGCAGTGGTGACGAGGTGGTGCAGCTTTATCTCTCCGACCGTGCTGCCACGGTGTCGCAGCCGCCTCTCCAGCTCCGTGCTTTCAAGAAGGTGTGTCTCGATGCAGGTGAGAGTGAGCGTGTTGAGTTTACCCTTGGCTTCAAAGAGTTGTCGCTTATCGACCAAGACATGAAGCGTGTGGTTGAGCCGGGCTTCTTCGATGTGCTTGTCGGTTCATCATCTGCCGACATACATCTCAAGGCACAGTTTGAGGTAAAACGTTGATGCAACAAAACGTTGAAAGTTTTGCGGACACGTTATAAAAGTTTCGCGAACATGTTATAGATGTTCCGTCAAAACGTTGAAAACGTCGTGTCAAAGAAGCTTGATGGTCATCGTACTCCGACCGAGGTACACACGTCCCCCGACCGAGGTACACACATATCCCGACCGAGGTACACATGTACCCCGACCGAGGTACACATACGCTCCGACCGAAATGAGCCGACTTTCAAATATTTCTTACATCACTTTTGGGCTTTAAAGGTCTTATAGGAACGGGCGTTTTGAGCTTATTTACATAAAAATTAGGGCGAACGCATAATGTTGCGTCCGCCCTAATTCTGTTTATCCGCCATTTAAGACCATTGTTTTTCCCTTATTGGCTTTATCCTTTTTTACCTTTTGTTTTTTTCCCCCATTTACCATCTTGCCTTCTTGTTTTTTACCTTTTTACCTTTTTACTTTTTTACCTTTAAAAAGGGGCAATCGGATTTTTCACTTTTCACTTTTCACTCTTCACTCTTCACTTAATATCTCCTCCATCCCCTTACGTCTCTTTTCGTTTCGTGGGCAGTCGGGAGCGATATGTCCGAGCGGAATGATGGCCACAGCCTCAAGGTTAGGTTCTGGGAACAGTTCGCGCATCACCGCAGGGTCGAAGTTGCACACCCAGCAGGTGCCCAGTCCGCGTTCCGTAGCGGCGAGACATAGGTGCTCTGTTGCTATTGCCACATCAATGTCGCCGTGAGCCTTGCTGTCGTAGCTGCGCGTCCAGCATGCGCTGTTGTCTTTTAAGCACACAATGTAGAGAGGAGCCGTGTGGAACCACTCGCGGTCGTAGGCCAGTTGCAGCTTGGCTTTAGCCTCCTCGCTGCGCACGATGACAAACTTCCACGGTTGTTTGTTCACCGCCGACGGTGCCATGCGCACACACTCCATTATGTAATCAAGATCCTCCTTGTTCACAGGCTCGGCTGTATATTTGCGTGCCGAGAAACGCTTTTTTGAAAGTTCAAGTATGTTCATAATAAAATTATTTGTTTTGATAGGCGAGGGGAGACATTCCCGACCGCTGCTCGTTCTGTCACCATGTCTTTGAAGGCCATGTTCTCAAGTATCGTAAGAGAGAGATGTGCGGCATACGCGCCAAATATATCCTTCAGATGATATTGGCTCGCAAATTCTTCCAAATTATATATTCTTAGGTTCATGCCTGTCAAGCTTTAAAGGCTTGAAAACGATGTTTCTCGTCTTGTTGTCAGTCTTGTTCTTTTTCAAAAAACAGACCTAATCTGTTTTACCGATACGGCAAAATTAATAATAAAAATGGAAATTCTCAAAAGAATTTGTTTTTAAATTTTCGACAATTATTTGTAAAAAACAAAATAGGGGCATAATTTCTTAAAAAAAAACTTATAATGCGGTCTTTGCAACCGAGTTGCAAAATAAAAGTGTTATTTTTGCAATGTGAAATTATCTGTACGCAAAAATCTGTCGGTGCTGGCATTGGTTCTGTTCCTTGTGCTGGTGCTCTTCCCCCATCATCACCACGATGGTGGCGCGTTTTGCGTATCGGTAAAACTGTGCCAGAAAGACGGGCGCGTGAACGATGAACACACGCACCATTGCCACAACCCAAAGCTCGACCAGCATTATCTCTTTGTGCCTGTGGGGCAGAAAGAGCTTCACGCCTTTCATATTCTTGACGGCGGCGACAGTTTACTTGACGGTGGCTTTGGAGGCTTCGGCCCGTTTCTTCCTTGCGGTTTTTGGAAGGGCAACAGTTGTGCCCTTTCTCTTTACGCGTCTGTAGGCAGAACCCTCTTTGCTTCTGCTCCTGTGGCGCTTCTTGCTTGCTGCCATGGTAAGCATTGGAAAAGGCGTGGTCCCCCGACCGTTCAATAGTTTTTCTTTTTTCTTATTACACTTTTTTTTTCTATCGGGTTATTGCTCAGCAAAAGCCCGGTACAAGCTTACTGTCTTAAAAAAAAAACTGTAACCGGACGGTTTGAAAATTTTGAAACAGAACCGATTTAAAAAATCAGCAACAAGACCAAACATAATGATTATCAGATATTTTAATGTGCTCATGGCTGCTCTTGCGGTCATGACAATGGTCTCATGTCATGGTGCTGCATCGGGTCACGACCATGACCACGATGGCGATGAGGCCGTAAACGAGAAAAACCATGACGATGAGGATCACGCCCACGAAGCCAACGAGCACGATGCTCACGGCGAAGAAACCGACGACATTCATTTCACCGAAGCGCAGGCCAAAGCCTGCTGTCTGACGGTGCAGACGCTCACACCTTCGCCCTTTGCCGAGGTGGTGCATGTAAGCGGACGGGTGCTCCCGGCACAGGGAGCAGAGGCCACGGTCACGGCTACCATGGCGGGCATCGTGGCGTTCACGGGCAAGAGCATGACCGAGGGAGCTGCCGTGAGCGCTGGCACAACCCTCTTTGTTGTCGACGCCAAGAGCATTGCCGACGGCAACCCTGCTGCTGTGGCGCAGAGCGAGGCGAAGGCTGCACGGCTGGCTTATGAACGTGCCAAGAAGCTGGCTGCCGACAACATCGTCTCACAACGCGAGCTGGAAGAGGCGCGTCAGCGCTTCGAGGCTGCCAAGGCCACAGCCAAGAGCCTCGGGTCGGCAGCACAGCGACGTGGCGTTGCCACACCAATTGGCGGCTACATCAAGAACCTGCTCGTCAAGCCGGGCGACTATGTGACGGCAGGACAGCCGCTTGCCACCGTCACACAGAGCCGACGGGTGCAGCTTCGCGCCGACGTGCCTGAACGTTTCTACACCATGCTGCCGCGCATCGTAACGGCCAACTTCCGCATGGCCTACGACAGCGAGAACCGTGTCTATTCGATAAAGGAGCTTGGCGGGCGACTGGTGTCGAAGGGCAAGGCCTCTGACACCGACGACCATTTTGTGCCCGTGATCTTCGAGTTCAACAACACCGGCGACATCGTGGCTGGCAGCTTTGCCGAGGTCTATCTTCAGGGAGCGCAGCGCAACGGCGTGCTGGCGGTTCCCTCTGAGGCTGTGACCGAGGCGCAAGGGCTCTTTTTTGTTTATGTTAAGACCGCTGCCGACATCTACCGCCGCGTGGAGGTCAAGACGGGTGCCACCGACGGACGCCGCATAGAGATTCTCTCCGGTCTTAAGGCTGGCGACAAGGTGGTGGCACACGGAGCCACACAGGTGCGTCTGGCCGCCAGCGCAAGCGTGGTGCCTGAGGGGCATCATCATTAAGTTGACGAGTTGACAAGGAGATTTGTCCATTCGCTCGGCTTTGCCGCTTGTATTAGCAAGAACTTCACGAGCGAAGCGAGTTATCTTCCTATAACTTCCAATAACTTCTTTCGCTTGCGAAATTTAAAAAAATAGAAACAAAACAATAAGAAATCGTGTTAAACAAGATAATTTCTTTTTCGTTGCACAATCGCCCGGTCATTCTGTTCTTCAGCGTGCTGCTCATGGTCGTGGGCATCTGGACGGCGTGCAAGATGGAGGTTGATGTCTTCCCCGACCTCAATGCTCCAACCGTGGTGGTCATGACCGAGGCACAGGGCATGGCATCTGAAGAGGTGGAACGCCTCGTGACCTTCCCCATAGAGACCGCCGTCAATGGTGCCACCGACGTGCGCCGCGTGAGGTCATCATCAACAACAGGCTTCTCGGTGGTGTGGGTAGAGTTCGACTGGGGTACCGACATCTACCGCGACCGACAGATCGTGTCGGAGAAGTTGGCAACCATCGGTGATGCCTTGCCACAAGGGGTGGGGCAGCCCACGCTCGGACCGCAGTCGAGCATCCTCGGCGAGGTCATGTTCATAGGCCTCACAGCCGACAGCACCTCCATGGGCGACCTGCGCACGCTCGCCGACTGGACCGTTCGTCCGCAGCTCCTCGCCACGGGTGGCGTGGCTCAGGTCACGGTCATGGGCGGCGACATCATGGAATATCAGATACGCATTCATCCTGAGCGCATGCGCCATTATGGTGTGACGCTCACACAGGTCATGGATGCCACGCGCAACATGAACCGCAACGCCTCGGGTGGCGTGCTCTATGAGCGCGGCAACGAGTATATTGTGCGCGGCGTGCTCACAACCGCCGACACCGAGCTTCTCGGACAGGCGGTCGTGGCAACCACAGCCAAGGGACAGCCTGTGGTGCTTGCCGATGTTGCCGACGTCGAGATGGGCGTGAAGAGTCCGAAGATGGGCTTGGCTTCTGTCTCGGGCAAGCCTGCCGTCCTGCTGACCGTCACCAAGCAGCCGTCGACGAGCACGCTTGAGCTCACCGGGAAGCTCGATGAGGTGGTGGAGCAGATGCGGTCGGCGCTGCCCAAGGACGTGAAGGTGAACACGCAGCTCTATCGTCAGCAAAACTTTATCGACTCTTCCATCTCCAACATCAAGAAGTCGCTCGTCGAGGGAGGCATCTTCGTGGTGCTCGTGCTCTTCATCTTCCTCATGAACGCCCGCACAACCGTCATCTCGCTTGTCACCATCCCGCTCTCGCTGCTCATCACCATGCTTGTGCTCCACGTCATGGGGCTCACCATCAACACCATGAGCATCGGCGGCATGGCCATAGCCATCGGCTCGCTTGTCGACGATGCCATTGTTGACGTTGAGAACGTGTTTAAGCGGCTGCGCCAGAACGCCCGTCTGCCCAAGGAGCAACGGCAGAGCAAGCTCGACGTGATCTTCCATGCCTCTCACGAGGTGCGCATGCCGATCCTCAACTCCACCCTCATCATCGTGGTGAGCTTCGTGCCTCTGTTCTTCCTCTCGGGGCTCGAAGGCCGAATGTTGGCACCTCTGGGCGTGAGCTTCATCGTGTCGCTCTTCGCCTCTACCGTCGTGGCTCTCACGCTCACACCCGTGCTCTGCTCTTATCTGCTTAAGGACGGCGCTGAAAGTGAAGAGGGAAGAGTGAAGAGTGAAGAATTCAATGGCGACAGCCTTCATGGGGCGGGCTCTCAGGAGCCGCGGTGGGTGCGTGCCATGAAGGTGCGCTATGAGCAGCTGCTCATGCGTGTGCTCGACGGTCCCAAGCGTGCCATCCTCATCACCACAGGCGTGCTGGTGGTTCTCACGCTCGTACTCTTCTTCAACCTCGGCCGTTCCTTCCTGCCGTCCTTCAACGAGGGGTCGTTCACCATCAACGTGAGCACGCTCCCTGGCGTGTCGTTCGAGGAGAGCGACCGCATGGGTGAGCAGGCAGAGCGTCTGCTGCTTCAGGTGCCCGAGGTCAAGGACGTGGCGCGCAAGACAGGACGTGCTGAGCTCGACGAGCATGCGCTGGGCGTGAACACCAGCGAGATGGAGGTGCCCTTCGAACTTAAAGACCGGAGCAAGGAAGAGGTGATGGCCGACATACGCTCCAAGCTGCGCTCGCTCCCGGGTGTGAACGTGGAGATAGGGCAGCCCATCTCTCACCGCATCGATGCCATGCTCTCGGGCACCAAGGCTGGCATTGCCATCAAGGTGTTTGGTCCCGACCTCACCACGCTCCATTCAATAGGCCTGCAGATCCAACAGGCCACACGCTCCATCGACGGCGTGACTGACCTTAACGTGGAGCAACAGGTGGAGCGTCCGCAGCTCGTCATCCGTCCGCGCCGCCTGCTCCTCGCCAGCAACGGCATAACGCTGCCTCAGTTTGCCGCTTACGTCAACGCCGCCTTGGGTGGCGAGGTGGTGAGCCAGGTGCAGGACGGCGGCAAGACCTTCGACCTTACCGTGCGCATGGCCGATGAAGACATCAACTCTATCGACCACATACGCAACATGCTCATCGACACAGCCGACGGCCGGCAGGTGTGTCTCTCCGATGTTGCCGACATCTTCTCTTCTGCCGGTCCCAACACCATCAGCCGTGAGAACGCGCAGCGCAAGCTCGTGGTCTCGGCCAACGCTCAGGGACGCGACCTGCGCAGCGTGGTCAACGACATGCGGCAGAGCATAGAGACAAACGTCAAGCTGCCCGACGGCTACCGCGTAGAGTATGGCGGACAGTTTGAGAGTGAGGCATCGGCTTCGCGTCTGCTCCTCGGCCTCTCGGTGGTGAGCATTGTCGTCATCTTGCTGCTGCTCTACCTCCAGTTTCGCTCGTGGAAGCAGAGCGTGGTGGTGCTCCTCAACCTGCCCCTTGCCCTCATTGGCGGCGTGCTCGCCCTTGTGGTGACGGGTGGCGTGGTGAGCATTCCTGCCATCATCGGCTTCATCTCGCTCTTCGGAATGGCCACCCGCGGTGGCATGCTGCTTGTCGACCGTTACAACGAGCTGGCGCGTCACGGTCTGTCGCGTCGCGAGGTGGTGCTGCGTGGCTCGCTCGACCGTCTGCTCCCCATCCTCATGACGGCGCTCAGCTCGGGTCTCGCACTCATTCCCTTGGCGCTCGGCAGCAGCTTGCCCGGCAACGAGATCCAGAGCCCCATGGCGCAGGTCATGCTCGGCGGTCTGCTCACCAGCACCCTGCTCAACCTCATCATCGTGCCGCTCATGGCACCGCTGAAGGTTAAGGAAACTGGCGATTGATGATGAGCACCTGCTTATTTTTTGCGCTTCGCGCATTTTTAAACATTAATTTCCATTAATTGAACATTCTTGCGCTCCGTAGGTGCTCAGGCGCTTCGCGCATTTTTTAAACATTAATTTCCATTAATTGAACATTAATTTCCATTAATTGAACATTCTTGCGCTCCGTAGGTGCTCAGGCACTTCGCGGAGTATGAACATCAATTTTCCGCGCGAAGCGCGTATTAATGATAATTAATGGGTCATTAATGAAAATTAATGTTTAAAACAACACGAGCGCGAAGCGCGACGTAAATAAGACCTAAATAATAAAACTTTGCGAAAGTTCAGTTAAAGACAAAAAACAAAGAATTGTTAAAGACGAAAAAAGATGAAGAAAAATATGACATGGGCACGAAACGGCGTGCTCTTCATGGCTCTCTCTCTATGCGCTCTCACAATGGGGGCGCAGGAGGCCAATAAACAATTGGCGCAGAAGGCAAATAAAGAAAGAACGGCGCAGGAGGCCGATAAAGAAAGATTGGCGCAGAAGGCCGAGTCGACAACGTTTGGCGTGTGGGCAGCGCAGATGCAGACCATTGCCCGCAACAACGCCTCTTTGCGCGCCCTCCACAGCTCACTTGAGGCCACGCGTTTGGCCAACGGCGCCGACAATGCCTTGCCCGACCCTGAGGCAGAGGTGGCTTACATGTTTGGCAGTCCGAAGGGGGTGCCTAACCGCACCAACGTGGCTGTGATGCAGACCCTCCCCTGGGGCGTGCTCACAGGTCACCGCTCGTGCCTGTCGAAGGCTGCCAACTCGTCGGCGGTTGCCACCTACCGCGTGGCCTTTCAGCGGGTCATGGGCGAGGCCGATGCTGCTCTCGTGAGCATGGTCCATCTTAACCGTTTGTGCCGCGAACTGGAGAGCCGTCTTGCTCAGGCACGCGACATCGCCTCGATGTATGAGAAGAAGTTTAAGGATGGCGACATCAGCATCGTTGAGCTCAACAAGGTGCGGCTCAACGCGTCGGTGGCTGAGGCCGAGCTGCAACGTGCCAAGGCCGACCGCCATGCCGCCGGACAGACGCTTCAAGCTCTTAACGGCGGACAGCCGCTCGCCGTCGCCGACACCCTTTACCCCGTGGCCGCGGCGCTGCCACCGCTTGACGTGCTGAAGGCGGACCTCGAGCGCAGCGCAGCCGTGACACAGGCTGAGGCATCGGTGGCTGAGAGCGAGGCCGCCATAAAGCTTGCCAAGACGGAGGGGCTGCCACAGCTCACCGTGGGCTTTCAGGGCGAATATATAAAGGACAACAACTACAGCGGTCCGAGCGTGGGACTCTCCATTCCGCTCTGGGGCAACTCGCGCCGCAAGGTCAAGGCGGCGCGTGCCGAGCAGGTGGCGCGCAAGCTCGACCTGCAGGCCGTGCGCCAACAGCTGCTGACGGAGCTGGAGCGGGCCTATGCGCAAGCCGTGGAGCTGCGGGCCACCGCCGACCGTCTGCGCTCTGACCTCAACGCAGCATCTTCCGACACGCTCTTGCGCCGCTCGCTCGAGGCAGGACAGCTGTCGCTGCTCGACTATCTGCTTGAGCAGTCGTTCTACTATTCGGCCCGCACCGCTCTTCTCGATGCTGAACGCGATGCTCAACTGGCTTTGTCTCAGTTGCGGACGCTGATGTATTAAGTGGACGAAAGATAACCGAATAAGTGCAAGACTGCTTCGTGCAGCATGAAAAACGGATAATTGTTGAGTCTTGTTTTAGTTAAAACAGTAAAATTTTCTCAATAATTATCCGTTTCTCTATCTCAATAGAAAGATAAACGTTATCTTTGCAGACCCGATGACGGGGTATGGACGACTATAAAAAACATAATGAAACCCAAAATAATTAATTTTTAAACAAAAAAGGTATGAACAAGAAAATGATGTTTTTGGCAGTTGCAGCCGTCGCTCTGATGGCTTCGTGCTCAGGCAAGAATACGGCTCCCAACGTTAGTGAAGCCGACTCGGCAAACCAGGCAGACACCACAGCTGCCGCAACTGTTGACCTCGCTTCTGTGGCTGGCACCTACGAGGGCACTCTCCCTGCTGCCGACTGCCCGGGAATAAAGACCGTTCTCACGATAAACGCCGACAGCACCTACGAGCTGAAACAAGATTATATTGACCGCCCCGACTCACACGACGAGGCCAGCGGCGTGTTACATGTGCTCGATGGTGGCGTGCTCATGCTTGTGCGACCGTCAAGCGGCGAACACACCTTCTATAAGGTTAAGGACGCAGGCAGTATCGTCATGACCGACTCGCTCGGAAACGAGCCCGAGGGAGAAATGGCGAAGCTCTATGTTTTAAAGGTAAAAAAGTAATTTTAAAGGTAAAAAGGTAAAAAGGTAAAAAGGTAAAAAGGTAAAAAGGTAAAAAGGTAAAAAGGTA
>OMBL01000348.1_pt1 | contig 21449 bp, 12 predicted proteins | sample 1644871 | NCBI WGS metagenome assembly OMBL01 (sample SAMEA103958115, study PRJEB25191) | human gut metagenome | biome: human-associated habitat [ENVO:00009003]; feature: intestine environment [ENVO:2100002]; material: feces | place: Germany | collected 2013/2015
TGTAGAGATGGCAGCAGCACGTCCGTGGATGGTCTGCATCGCATACGTATTCATGTAATAGGGCAGACGGCTGGAGCAGCCGATACCTGAGATGACGGCATTCTCCCAAGGAGCTTTGCCGATTTCTGCCATTGCTTTGTGCAGTGAAGCCAGAAAGAAGTGGTCACCACAACCCGGACACCAACGGGGTTGTCCTTTCTTGAAGTCTTTAGCTGTATATTCGTTCATAATTGTGTCCTCCTCGATTTTATTGGTTAATGATTTCGTTGAATGCCTTTACCAGTTCGGCTACGACGAAGGGTTGTCCTTTCACTTCGTTGAATTGGTAAGGAGTGAAATTGTTTACCTTCATACGCAGATAGGCGGCAAACTGTCCCAAGTTCTGTTCGGCTACCACTACTTTCTTGTAGCGTTTCAGTACCTCTTCTGTGTTCTTAGGTAGCGGGTTCAGGAAGCTGAAGTGTGCCAGAGCTACCTTCTTCCCTGCTTTGATCATTTCGTCCATAGCTGAATAGAGGTGTCCGTACGTACCGCCGAAACCGACGATAAGCAGATCTGCGTCGTCGGCACAGCCTTGTACCTGAACGTCGGGCACGGGAATCTTGGCTACTTTCTCGGCGCGCAGGTGACACATCAGGTTATGGTTCTCCGGGTCGGTGGAGATGGCACCCGTATTACTGTCTTTTTCCAGACCACCCAGGATGTGCGTGTAGCCTTCTTGACCGGGGATAGCCCAATAGCGGACACCGGTTTCGGGATTGCGGCGGTAGGGTGTATAGTTGTCTTTCATGTCGGTGGGCGCATAAGGCGGGTTGATGGCCGGGTACTCGGCTAGCTTGGGCAACTTCCAGGCACCTGAGCCGTTGGCTACGTAACCGTCGGTCAGCAACACGACAGGTGTCATGTGCTCCAGGGCAATCTTGCTGGCCATATAGGCAGCATCGAAACAGTTGGTAGGCGATGTGGCTGCGATGACTGGCATGGGGCTTTCACCATTACGGCCGAAGAGGGCTTGTAACAGGTCGGTCTGTTCCGACTTGGTGGGCAGACCTGTGGAAGGACCGCCGCGCTGTACGTCGAGCACCACGAGCGGCAGCTCGGTAATGACAGCCAGGTTCATGGCTTCGGACTTCAGACATACACCGGGACCCGAGGTGGAGGTTACGGCCAGTGCGCCGGCAAACGAGGCTCCGATGGCGGTGGCGCAACCTGAAATTTCGTCTTCACACTGCACGGTCATTACGCCCAGTGACTTGTGCTTGGACAATTCGTGCAGCACATCCGTGGCTGGAGTAATGGGGTAGGAGCCGAGGAACAGTTTCAGTCCGGCTTTCTCGGCAGCGGCGATGAAGCCGTATGCTGTAGCCTTGTTGCCGGTGATGTCCATGTACCGTCCGGGTACCTTCACCTTGCTTTCGATGCGGCAAGTGGCATGTGCGATGGAGGCATGCGTGTTGTGTCCGTAGTCCCATCCGGCATGGATAACCTTGATATTAGCTTCGGCCACTTCGGGCTTTTTGCCGAACTTCTCGCGGATGAAGTCTTCGGCTATCTTGAGGTCACGGTCGAAAAGCCAGCATACTAGGCCGACGGCGAACATGTTACGGCATTTCAGGATGGATTTATTGTCCATTCCTGTGGAAGCCAAGCAGTCTTTCACCATCGTAGTGATAGAGGCGGCAATAACTTCTTGCTTGATACCCATCTCTTCGATAGGGTTTTCAGTTTGGAAGGCTGCTTTTTCAAGATCGGACTTCTGAAAAGCGTCGGTATCGATGATAATTGTACCGTTGGGTTTAACGAATTTATATTGTGTCTTCAGTGCGGCTGCGTTCATGGCCACCAGCACGTCACACTGGTCACCTGGCGTATATACCTTCTGTGCACCGATATGCACTTGAAAGCCTGAGACACCCGTTAGTGAACCTTGCGGTGCTCGAATATCTGCCGGATAGTCGGGAAAAGTACTGATGTCGTTTCCTACCGTAGCCGAAACTGTTGAAAAGATGTTGCCGGCGAGCTGCATTCCGTCGCCGGAGTCGCCGGAGAAGCGTACTACCACTTCGTCCAGGTCTTTGACCATCATGTCGTTTGCCATAACTTAGGATTTTCTTAGGTTAATTTTATGGATATGCGTTCAACGCAGTTCGCAAATGTCGGAAAGTTAATCGGATTAACAAAACTTTTTTCGGAAAATCGGCAGAAAGTATTATCTTTGTGGCCTATTCCTGCATACAGATGCAGGATTTTCATTTAAAGGCCTTGTAGTTCAACGGATAGAATAGAAGTTTCCTAAACTTTAGATAGGGGTTCGATTCCCCTCGGGGCTACGAAAGTAGAAGGAGATTCTAAAATTTAATTCTTTAGAGCCTTCTTCTGCTTTCTTTTTTAGGTCATCAAGGAATAAACTTGTTCCTTTAACAAGTTGTTGTCATACTATTCTCCTAAGTAATAAGAAGGTACGGGTGCTTGTGGATATCCCATGGAGCGTTGGCAAATATAGCTTCGATAGATAGGATCTTGCATGAGACATGTTCTTCTGTCTTTTGCAGGGATATTGGTCGAATAGATTCTGATTTCTCCAGGGAGAGACGTTACAATTTCCTCGCGCCAATCGCCGTATAAGTCACCTATCATTAAAATACTTCCTTCTATGTTATGGGTTAATGTCTCTCCCTTCCATTTGATTATATTGGATTGATTTTTGTGTTGACCGGATATGAAAGTTTCTCTTATCTTATCTGCATCCCACCATGCCCAGTTACGGCATCCTGGAATCTCTCCATTGACTTGAACATAGGTTCCATTTGCACTTAATAAATATTTGTCATTGCTTCCACCTTTGCGATCTTCGCTGGCAAAACATTCTAATCCGGGCATCGAGGAAGTTATATCTGCTACCATCCCATCGCCTACGTGGAAGGTCTTTCTGTTTATGTTCCAGATAGATTTACCGGTTTTAGCATCTACCATGCATACCCCTCTTCCATTGGTTTGCTATGGCTCTAAGCATAAAAAGACTTCTAAGCCTGGTCTTGTAGGGTCTATATCTGTCAGATAGGCTTTATCGGGATGTCCTAGTCCAGTTGACCAAAGTAGAGTTCCATTATCATCAAGCATACAGGAACCAAGTAGAATTTCATCTTTTAAATCTCCATCAACATCTCCGCATACAATGCTGTGTGCCCCCATGCTTCGAACAATCGGGTTTTCTTCATCTCCATCCCATCTCCATTGTCTCTTTAATTTTTTCCCATCCCATTGCCAAGCATCTACTACCATTAGTTTATATGTTCCGCGACAAGCTAAAATAGAAGGAGTCTTTCCGTCCAAAAAGGCCATAGCCATTTGGTTTCTGTTTTGTCTGACCAGATTGCCGTAACGTTCATTGCGTTCTGGCCAATTTACTCTGGCTAATTCTTTGCCTGTCATACCATCCCAAATACTTAAATATTCTTCACCAGAATCAACTCTTCCTTCGGTATTGCGTGCCGCATTTTTGGGTGCGGTTTTAATGGCAATTTCTGCTTTTCCGTCGCCGTTGAAGTCATAAGCTATGAAAGGAGAGTACCAGATACCGGGTTCAATACCTAAACCTAAATCTTTACTCCATAGTTTCGTTCCGTCACTCAGGTAGGCTTCAATTTGATAGGTAGTTCCGTTTTTGTCTCCTGGCATTCCAGGGTCAATATTACTGTCTGGAGTTCGTATGATGTAGTCGAACGTTCCGTCTCCGTTCAGATCTGCTACAGCTACTTTCCCTGCTTTAATATTAGGATTAATTTTTATAGATTTGTAGTTTGTTAGTTCGCTAAATTTTATACTGATTTGCGAACCTTCCAGTATGTTTTTGTTATCAATCTCTTTTATAGATCTTACTTCATAATGGACCTTTTCAGTAGATGGATGAAGATCGATAAAGTCGCATGTGTTTGATAGAGGATTTTGAGTCAGGCGAATACGTTTCCCATCTGTGTCTTTGTATACATGAAATTGTACATCATCTCCATCACTTTCTAACAACTCCAGCTCAAATATACTCCTTTACCATCAATCGTAGGAGTGGCTGTAAGTCCTCGATTTAAATTCTCTTTAACTCTTTCTTTGGCAAATCCTACTACATCTGGCTTTTCCTGATGATTCGGTGAGAGAATCTCATAATAATAGGTTCGTTCACGCAAATCCTGTGCATGCATGACATTGAGATTAGCCATTGCAACCGTTCCTAAAAGAATCAATATACCTCTTCTGTTCATATTTATTTGTTTTATTAAATTGTGATTTACTCTTCGTTTTCTGGATTTTAGAATAGTACTAATCTCTCACCAATGTTACCGACATTAGTCCGATAATAACTTCGTTAGCTATCGTTTTCAGGTAAAGCCGATCTAATTCTTTATCAGAATCAAGTGGTAGGTCCAATAGAGTAGCCATTCCTCCTTCGATATAGATGGGATTGTTAGACATCTGTTTTTTAAGCTTTCCGGCATGATAGGTATCTATCTCACCTGTTTTCAGACGTATTCTGTATGGTCGTGGATCATTACTGTAGAATGCTGCGTTATCAATAAATATGTCCTGATCCAGTGGAAGTAGATTTTCAGGAAGTACCAGTTCCAATACGTTTTCAGTGCCATCTTTATATCGGACGGTTATGGTTCCGTTCAGACAATGGGATTGCATGTGATAAGTGGAAGCGGCTACCAATAGATAAGCCTTTGATGCTTTGCCATGCAATGCGATAGACAGTGAATCCGGATAATTGTCCCATAAGGTGGTGAAGGCTATGTTCTTTTTACCTTCAGTGGCAGAAGTCCTGAATGGAATCCCTTGAGGCATTAAGAATATGCCATTTTTTACTTTTGAACGTAACCCCGTATCTTCTATTGGAGACAGGTCATTCGGGTGGCACCATTGTCCCATTCCTTGAGTTGGTACGCACAAAGTTGTATAGGGCCATCGTGGAGATTTATATTTCCCGTATGCGAATATATTATTAACTTCATCGTTAAAATATGCGTCCATACTTACTGTATCATATAAGGTTGATGCTGGATTCTGTAGATTCCAGTTTATAGCTTTTAGTGTATAGGTTTTGTCCGGAGTACTTACTGTAATTCGGTTTGTACCCATGGAAGCGATAGGCGTCTGATAGGTAAATGTCTGTCTGCCACCGGCCGGGATGTTTACATTTTCTACGTTAGTCGTGTTGTTTATTTGCATATTTCCTTTGATTGCTTTTCCTGTATGGTTCACCAGCATGAATTTTAGAGAGTCGGAATCTGGGTTATTTATAATTTCCAGCGGTTGTAAGATATGTATATTAATAGGGATCCACCACGATAAGTCGTTTTTCCTACATTTTACAAAAAGCGTGCGATGACCTTCTACGCCATTCGCTGTTCCTTGCAATCTGTTTTCGGATAGAGTTGCTTCTGTGAGAATATGTTGTGGGTCATACAATTCCACAGCATTTTCAATCCTGATATCCAAATGGTTACCTGAGGCTACTTCTGTCTGGATTTCTTGAGACGATTTATCACGTTTCCCTTTCCAAGCAATTTCAATGTCATAGTTTTCTTTCACCCCTGCTTCTATAGCAATACGAGGGATCCCAATGCTTGGTTCCAATATTTGGTATCTAGTCTGTTTTCCATTAATCTTAATGTAGTCTATCTCGTTTCCACGTACTTCCACTTCCAGTATAAGATTTCCCTCAGTCTGTAATGTGGGCGTAAACTTATAGAAATCTTTGTACCCTTCGCGTTTGAAATCGTATTTAATGAAGCGTGGTTCCATTCTTGTGGGAATCCGGGGCGAATAACCAATTTTCTGTTCATGAGATCAGGAAGAATGCCGAACATTCCTTGGACAACAGCTCTGACACCCACAGCGACCGGATCTGCAAAATCTCTGTACATTTCTCCTCGTGCTGCGTCATAGTGTGATATTTGTGTGATGTTTCCAGGTCCCGATCCTAAATACATGGCATCCAGGATAGCTCCTTTGAACATTTTGAAAGCTTCCTCTGCACGTCCTGCCTGCCAGAAGCTATAAGCTGTGTGTACGATTTCACCAAAAGCTACATTATTGATGGACCACATATAAGGTTGCCAGTTGGTAGTACTTATTACGTAGTTGTTCGTGTCTTTAAGCCCGTTGGCTACGACTGGGATATGTGGAATGTAGTTGTCTACGTATCGTGTGGCCTGGTAAGCTTTGAAAGCATCATGTATGTCTGAATCAATGGAATGGTAGATTGTCCATACGGCAGCGTTCTCATGCAACATTTGGTTTCCCATGTTATCCTTGAATTCGGCCCACCAACCTTTTTCAGGAATCCATAGGGTTTTGTTGATAGCTTCCAGAATATCTTCTGCTTCTTTCTTATAAGGAATTGGATCTTCACCTAATTTTTCAGCGATTTCGGCTGCCATTTTATTAGCTCTGTAATTGTATGCAGAGGAGTGTGTCACTTCTCCACCATTATATTGGAGAGCATCTGAAGCCCAAATACAGCAGTAAGCGTCATAAAGATGATCGTTATCCGGATCAAAGGTCTGCTTTTCCCATTGTAAATGTCGTTTAATGACAGGGAAAATTTTACGTGCATAGTTTAGATCGCCTGTCCAGTTTAAATGCCATAATAGTTCATCTATATACACCAGGTTCATATCATAATGATGCATTGCGTCTGTGCGGTTGGGATTCCGGCAGATGTAACCGTTACTGTACATGGGCCATTTTTTTAACGAACGTGCTCCATGGAGTTCGTCGTCCTGTAAATGCGGCAGACTGACCGGAATATTGGTGATTTGAGCTGCAGCGTAACCGTCGAAGTGCATACGGGCTCGGTCGTGCATCCCTATTAGGTCTCCCAAATAGGCAGCTCTCCATCCAGTGAGTGGCATTCGCCATCCTATAGCTCCATGCAGGTAGCTTGGTGCTTCCCAAACAGCATCCTCTGCGCCGGCAAAGATTCCTCCTAATGTATTGATATAAGGGTCTGGTGTATTTATTTTCATTCTTCCCGCAATCTTTTCGCGAAAGTTTTGTGCCAACTTGAAATCTGTTGCAAGGTCAATCTTTCCTTTTATAGTCCGAGGATTTACCCATTCCATGTATTTGCATCCTTTTCCGATGGGGAGTGTTGCTATTGCTACTGGCTGTTCTGTGGCTTCAGATTCCAATAATTCGGTCAGATTGTCAATGGCTCCTCCGTCTGCCAGCCTGAATCTAACCTCTTCTGAGAATATGCCTTGTACTTGTTCGGCATCTTGAGTGATTTCTTTTGTTACTTTTAAGTCTTTCAGAGCTTCTTTATTTTCATAAGCTTCATCTTGCGACATGATTTGTTTTCCCTTTCCGTAGAAATTCGTGATTTGGCATCCTTCTATCTGGAATGAGTTTCCCTTGCAATTTTCTGGTTTAATATAAAAGCAATCTTTGGGATCTGCACCCAAATCTCCTTCTCGGGAAAAACGTTTGTTACTGGCACCACCATAAATGGCGATCAGTTTCACTCCTTTTGGTAAATTCTCTCCTTGGATGGATGCAATCATCCCATCTGCATTGCTGAGGGCTAACATATCGATCAAGATAGTTCCTTTTTGCAGATACTGTTTATCTTGTATGATGTAGCGACGTTCTCCAGACCTGAACCGTGATTCAATACTACTCAGATCTTTCATCCATACCGTTGTGTCAGCAGTTTGTAGTGCCATATATATGCTACCGCCTAGTCGGGGCATGTAAAGTCCTATTTCAGGATAATCGCTGGTTTCGAAACGGAATCCTGTATTAGTTCCGTAAATAGCACGCGTAAATCGTTTGTCACCATTCTTTCCGACGAAGTATTCTCCTTCGGGTTTGTATCGGAGTTGACGTTCTTGACCGTGCCAAAATGGTAGTGTTTCATTTGGCTGTTCTGTTGTACAAGAACTGTAAAGTATTAGCCCTGCCAATAATGGTAAGATTCCCTTTTTACAGATATTGATTTTCATGGTATCGAAAATGTGTTAGTGAAAGTATTGATTGCTTTGCGAAGATAGTACTTTCGTTCTTTTTGAGGAATGAATTATAGCAGGTGAATTTGTACGATTAAACTGAGAATGGTACACATATATGGATAATTGTACGGATGTTAGTAAATTTTGTTGTGATGATTGCGTTTTATCATTATTGTTTATTGAGATTTCGAATAGTTGCGTTTAATTGATGTGTAAGATTATAAAAATACAGCCCAACAAGATTAATCTTGCTGGGCTGTATTAAATGCTTGATTTTAGTTTCAGAATTATAGGCTATGAAGATTATAGTTCGAATCCTTCAGGAAATTGTAGGGTTTCTGTAAAATCTCCAAATGAACCCCAACCTCCATTATAAGAGACCAAGAGTTGAACTGTGAAAACCAGTTCATTGCCATTACGCTTCATATCCTTAGCTGCAAAATAAGTCATTCCATATCCATCCTCTTCATATCCAGTAGCTTGTATATCCCATTCTACTAAGCTCTGATTATCATCGCTCAGTGTAAAAATCATAGGATATCCTTCTGTTATACAATCTAGCAATTTATAAACATTAGCTTCTTTGGCTTTTTGGATAGCTTGAGGCCAGCTCTGTCCGAATGCACTTGATGTATATATACCTGTTCCTATATCTTGCCAAGTATAATCTCGGGTTATATTAACTGTAATTGTGTTATTGGCATAAATATAACCTTCCTCTTCAGGTATACTGATATCGAAAGATAAAGTGCTGCCTACAGGAATATCAAACGTCACTTTCACTTCTTTTACAGACTCACCTGCTGCGAAATCTACAGTGGCGGGTAAGGTTACTTCTTCGGCATCTGTAGACAAATGTATGGAAGCTGCTTCCTCTGTCTTTTGACGGCCAATCTTAACATTGAAAGATTGTTCATCATCAGGTAAATATGCTAAAGTCGTTTTATCAGCATAGATATATGCTTGTACTCCTTCTGTTGGTACTGGAGAAGGTTCTCTCTCGATATCGTCAGAGCAGGCCGTAAATAGAAGCATTCCTCCAGCCAGCATCATTAGAAAATATTTATTGATAGTTTTCATATTTACTTTTATCTGATTTTAAAAATTAATCTGTTACACCATCTGTAAGTCCGGCACCATCACCTGGTTTAGGCATTGTACCTTCGTTGTTGTTAGCAGTGGGAGGAATGCCAGGGTTAGAACTGGTTTCAGCTTGCGGAATACGCATTAGTAACCAGCCATTATCTGCTGCTACATTAAATGCAAATGCATCAGGATAGTTCGTCTCTACACCATTCTTTACGCGAACTACATTTTTACCTAAACGCATTACGTCAGCCATGGAAAAACCTTCACCCCATAACTCAACACGACGCTGAAACCAAACTTCATTTTGGAATGCTGTACCAGTGCTCGCTTTGCAAGTGTAATTAGGATCACGATAAGTCTTTACAAAGTTTTCAAGAATACTTTTACCGTCACCACCAGCCATTGCTGTTGCTTCAGCTTGGATAAGAATCATTTCTTCAGCACGCATTAAAGGCCAGTCGTTAGCTGCTACATTGTTTCCTAAGCCTCCATACATGCCAAACTTCACATTAGTGTATGGCAGGAATTTAGCTTTCGCTTGATTGGGAATTTCTAAAGTGGCGATGTCATCTCCACTAGCTAGTCCTCTCCAACTCTGACCAGTCAAATTATCTGAGTGCAAGTTAGCGTCTACCCACCATCCTTTACGGACATCAGTTGAAGGAATCTTGTTGAATAATAGAACATTGATGGATTTATATGTGCCTACACCTGCAGAATAGGATCCTTCACAGAAGGAGCCGATAACGCCCGGCCACGAAATTAAGCTATTTTGTGCATTATAATCAGCTTCGGTAATTTCGAGTGCCCAAATCCAACCTTTTCCACTTTCTTGAGAATCCACGAACATCGGTTTGGTTAATTCGCTTCTTTGATAGGGAGTATAGCCTGCCATTGCTTTGGCAGCATCGTCAGCAGCTGCTTGCCAATTCTCCATATAGAGATTGGCGCGTGCACGCAAACCATAGGCTACTTGTTGGTCGATTTCTCCAGCGTTTTTGCGAACAAATCCTTCAAGATCTGATATCGCTGCATCAAGATCTGATATTATTAATTCGTATACTTGCGCTACAGTTGCACGTGGGTTGTTGGGGTCGGCTGACATCTCTTCTGTCACGATAGGAATACAAGGCTTTTCTTCATTTCCTTTATATTTGAATTGGAAATAAGGTGCTACATTCAGATAATCAAATGCTCGAGTTGCCTTGGCCTGACCACGATAAGCTTTCAGTGTTGGATCTTCTGTATCAACAGGAATGGACTTAATAATATCATTAGCCATCTTGATTTGATTGTAAAATAAGGCCCAGCGCATGTATGGGTTGGCATACGTGTCACTACGGTCTGAATACTCACTGCAAGTTGTAAACCAGTTGTAACCACTATTGGGGCCAACCATATCAGGACCATTCAGGTCATTGGATAAACATACAGCTGGATAACCGAAGTCATCGCCGCGTCCTTGACTGCCAAATATAGGAAATTGCTGTAAATTATTGGCATACATACCTGTTACTTCCGCAGCAAGAAGCTCGGGATCAGCGGAAACTACTTCCTGTTTTTGATCGGAAGTGAAAGTGCCGCTTTGAGGAAAAGTATCGAGATCAACACATGAAGCCAAGGAAACGCTTCCTATGGCAAGAGTTGACAATATTTTATTATACGCTTTCATATATTTATATCCGTTATTAGGTCTTGTGATTGTTAGAATTTCAAAGTAATACCGCCTGTGATTGTACGAAGTGCTGAGTAGGTGAAGTTACCACTACCAGTTGAGCTTCCTAAACCGAAATACTGGCGTGGGTCAAAACCCTTTCGACATGAGAATACAGCCAGATTGTCGCCTTGAACATACAGGCGCAGACTTGAAACACCAAGTTTCTGTATCCATTGTTTAGGTAATGTGTAGCCCAACGTAACGTTGTTCAAGCTCAGATAGTCGGAGCTGACAAGGAAACGGGAGGACATGCGTTGGCTGGAAACGTCAGATACATTCATACGAGGAATATCACTGTTGGGGTTTTCAGGTGTCCAAGCTTTCAATACATCCTTATGGAAATTCTGTCCCATCAGGTCTCCTGTTTGCATCAGGGCTTCGTATGTACCATCATATACTTTACCGCCTAACTGGTATGATAGTTGTACGCTCAGGTCAAATCCGTAAGCATTCAATTGCGTTCCAAAACCACCATAAACCTTAGCCAGTGTGCTTCCTAAATCAGATTGCTGCGCTTTTTCATAATCGGTAGTGATAGTATAGTCGCCATTATCTGGATCTACGTAGTATTGTGGAAGACCATTCTCTTTGTTTACACCAGCGTAGACCGGTAAATATGCGTTGTACAGTGATCCTCCTACAGCATAAATAGCATTACTGTATTTAATTCCAGTTTCACGAACACTTTCATCCAAGTCTGTAATCTTATTTTTGTAATGAGTCAAGTTAAAGTTTGCAGTCCATTCCAGATTGCGATTTTTGTAGAGTACGCCATTGAAATCAAATTCAATGCCCTGGTTAACAATAGATCCAACGTTTTTAGGAATACTTGAATAACCGAATGAAATAGGTACAGGCTGATTGTAAAGTAGATCACTTGTTTTACGGTTGAAATATTCAACGGTACCATTGAAACGACTGCCAAACAATTCGAAATCAAAACCTACGTTAAAGGCGTGTGAGGTTTCCCATGTGATATCTTTATTCCCTTTGAATGCGAAAGCCACTGCATAATCCCCATTACTATTGGTTACAGTATATTGGTCTGCATATGCATAATAATAATAGGAAGATGAACCTAAATTGTCATTACCCTGTACACCATAACTGGCTTTAAGCTTTAACATGTCAATCCACTTAAGATCACTCATAAAGTTTTCTTTGCTCATCAGCCATGCTAAACCTACACTGCCAAAATTTCCCCAGCGGTTATCTGGATGGAATCGTGAAGATGCATCTCGACGATAGGAAGCAGAAACAAAGTATTTACCATCATAATCGTATTGTGCTCGGGCTAAATATCCCATTGTTGCATATTCATGAGAATATGAACTTACAGAAGGAGGTGTATTGATGGTATTATTCAATTCTCCAATATACGGATTATACATCATTGTATTGGAGCCTCCTAAATATTGGATCTTATGACTATATGATTCAAAACCGGCTAATACATCTATGTTGTGCATATCTGCTAACGTTGTTTTGTAAGTGGCCATGTATTGTTGATTGATATCGAAAAGACGTTGATGAGTGACAGATACATAGCCTCCACTGGTAGATGCACTTCCATAAAATGGGTTATTGATAGAGTTTGCACGCTGGTTCAGTACATTAGCACCTAATGTGGCTGTAATGCTCAGGCCTTCTATAGGAGTAATGGTGGCATACCATTTGGTGGCGAGCTGATCACTGTAAGTATTTTGATCATCCAGTGCCATTGTTCCAGCAGGATTACCCATCAGAGTCGGGCGGCTAAAATTAGTAGAGCCAGAACCGAAGTCGTAAACGGTGAGTCCACGGCTGTCTTTCATTATACTACCGTCAGCGTTGCGTACATACATAGGATAGATGGGGGCAATAAGATTGGAAATGTAGAACAAGTTTCCAGTAGATCCCCAATCGGCTTGTCCTGACGGAGATTTAATATTATAATAGGTATAAGCAATGTTTGTTCCTACTTTCAGCCATTTGGTTGCCTGATAGTCGGTTTTTGCGCGGCCGCTAAAACGTTCGAAACCAGAGTTGGCAATGATACCATTATCATCCAGATAACCAGCTGAAACATAGTAGTTCATCTTGTCGGAAGCACCTGAAATAGTTACGTTGTATTCTTGACGCAGATTGTTCTTTCCGAAAATTTCATCGTACCAGTCATCCGGTGTATAATAATAAGTACCGTCGGAATAGCCTAGCGTAGCATTGGGATTCAATTTAAAGTTTGTACCAATTAATTTCTGACCTTCAGGAACAGTGTATACCAAATAGCCCAGACCACCGTTATTGGCATCGAGCAGAGTCTTGTCGGCGAACGCATATGCTTCAGCGGCTGAAGCACCTGCATAGTATTTAGAGTTAAAGATAGCACGATAGGCTGTCTCATAATACATCGCAGGGTCTGTCATTACATCGTAGTTGGGTACACCACGTTTATTGGAACCCCATTTAGCATCTACTGTAATCTGTGGAGCTCCAGATGCACCTTTCTTGGTGGTGATTAATACCACGCCGTTGGCACCACGTGCACCGTAAATTGCATTGGCTGCAGCATCTTTCAATACCGTCATTGATTCAATATCTTGAGGGTTAATTGCCGAGATTGAGCCATCATAAGGTACACCGTCTACAACGTATAATGGACTGTTTTCGGCTGACATAGAACCGATACCACGAATACGGATGTTGGCTGAAGTACCAGGCTGACCGCTACTTTGAGTGATCTGTACACCAGCAACTTGACCAGCCATTGCATTAGTTACATTGGAAACGGCACGTTCTGCTATCTTATCGGATTTGATAGTGGAAGCAGAGCCTGTAAAAGCAGATTTTTTAGCTGTACCATAAGCCACGACCATCACTTCATCCAACAGCTCAGTATTTGATTTCAAAAAGACTTTCACACTGGGTTTTACAGGCACTTCAACAGTTTGCATACCAATGTAGGAAATCACCAAAGTCTTCGCGGAACTTGGTACGTTCGCTATTTGGAACTTACCGTCCACATCAGTAATTGCACCGAGCTGAGTATTTTCAACTCGTACTGACGCTCCAATAACTGGCTGCCCGTCTTCTTCAGAAATCACAACACCTGTGACGGTCTGAGTTTGGGCAGTTACCAAGCCTATCCCCACAAAAAGGCAGGCCAATAACAGCATTAATTTTCTTTTCATAAATTCTCTCTTAAAGTTTAACTTTACATTAATTGTTTCTTTACTCTAACGAAGTGCAAATTTATTAAGAATTATGAAATGTGCAACTGTTTTAATAAGAAAAGCTTCAAAATCTGTCAAAATGCTATTTATTACTGTGAATATATGTTTAGTAGCATAGTTTTCAGGCATCGGACGTTCTATTTTTAGTCGATTTCCTTTCAATATGAAGTTCGATTTAAAAGCAAATATCTAAATAAACAGCGCTGTTTTATGTAAAATAGTTAAAAACGAGGGGCGATTTTATTGCAAAAAACAATATTGAAGAACATATTTCCTATAAATAGAAAGCAAAAATGGCAGGTTAGGCGACAAGTTAATTTCTGTCTGAAGGAATAAAACAGGCTCAAATTACACTTATTTCCTACCTTTATTACCGGCCACAATGACAATCAACTGATAAAAGATAGAAAATGGATAAAATAGTTTACAACTTAGTCTACAACAGGAAAGGAAGCCTCAACAAGAAAGGAACTGCATTGGTTCAAATAGAGGCTTATCAAGGCAAAAGAAAGAAATATTTCTCTACCAAAGTCTACTTAAAACCCGAACAATGGGACAATAAAAAACTGATCGTGAAAAATCATCCTAACAGTGAAGCGCTCAACTGGTGGTTGCATGAGTGTGTTGCCCATATCGAAAAGGTGGAGTTGGAACTTTGGCAACAAGGAAGACAGATTTCGTTGGAACTAATTAAAGAGGTACTGCGGAAAAAGGAAGATCTCCAGTCATTCATCGCTTTTTATCAGGACGAGGTTCAAAGATCCGCTCTGAAAGAAAGCTCTAGGAAGAATCATCTTACAACACTAAAACTGCTGGCTGCTTTCAGACCTGATATCCATTTCTCGGAACTGACCTTTGAATTCTTATGCTCATTCGAACACCATTTACGCCAGAAAGGTTATCATGTCAACACGATAGCAAAACACATGAAACACTTGAAACGCTACATCAATGCCGCCATCAACAAAGATTATATGGACGAACGACTCTATGCATTCAGAAAGTACAAGATAAAAACAGTAGAGCACAAACATACCCACCTGACACCCGAAGAGCTGGATCGGTTGGAACAGCTAAGAAAGGCGAAAGGCTTGCAACGCTACCGAAAGACATTGAATGCATTTCTGTTTTGCTGCTATGCCGGACTGCGCTATTCCGACTTCATCCGCCTGAGGCCCGACAATTTGATGCGTGTTCGTGACGAAATCTGGTTGGCATACAAATCCGAAAAAACGGGTGTAGAGGTGCATTTGCCTCTATATTTGCTGTTCGAGGGCAAGGCACTGACCATTCTAAAGGAGCATCAGGACGATTTGGCCAACTTCTTCCAGCTAAAAGACAATTCGAACGTCAACAAGGTCCTAAGGAATATAGCCAGACAGGCAGGCCTTACAAAGAATATTTCATTCCACACAGCCCGACACACCAACGCTACCTTATTAATATATAGTGGTGTCAACATCACAACCGTACAAAAGCTACTGGGGCACAAGAGTGTAAAAACAACGCAAATCTATGCCAGCATCATGGACCAGACCATCATTCATGATTTGGAGCAACATCGAGAACAACCCGTTTCGGCAAGCGGAAAACGAAAGAGGTACTTTAGAGAGCCAAAGTAGATGTTTAGAAAGCTAAAGTAGGTGTTTACGATAGCCAAACAGGGCTTTGAAACGGATAATGTAAAGCTATGTTTTCCTTCAAAGAAAGCATTGTTTTCCTTTTAAGAAAACAATGTTTCACGCCTTCACATTTATCCGTATAAGTATTGATTATCAGTTGTATAGATTGAAATCAACGAGAAAGACGATCTTTCACCTAAAAAAGAAGTTTCAACGCAATCCGCTTATAGACAATTGGATACGTTGAAACTTCACATAAATACATTCTATAAACCCTATTTTATCGGATAACTACCGGCACAAAAGGCTGTTGTTTCACGTCGTCGAGTGGAACAGCCCGATAGTTCACACGTGTGAAATCTATTTCAGAAAGATCAATCCGACGAATGGCACTGTTGTACATCGTGCGATAATAGATAACTCGGTTTGTGATGTCTGTAACCGTAGTCCATTGTGTGGCACTGGGAATGTCGACAGGTATTTTGCCATCGGCAAACTCCACGCCAATGGGGATATCGAAATTATTCAGTATCTGGAACCCCTGACGTACAGCGTCTTCCGCTTTGGCCTGCAATGGCGCTGTTGTCTGATAGAAAGCGGCACGAACGAAACGAGACGGGGGTGACATCGCCTGGAATCCCTAAGGAGCCACTTCCGGCACCGAAAGAAGCAATCTGCACATCACCCATTTTCCGGGCTTCAGCCGTACCTGCGTAGAGGTTAACATAGTTGTTCAGGTTCGTCATCTGCCATTCAAAGCCGGGTGAATTGGTCAGTACTCCCAGTCGGTTCTCGTAGAAACAAGGTTTTCCACCTACGATTTCCAGCACAATCTGCCGACCCGATTTATCAGCAAACCTCCAATGTACGGTAGAAGCCCGCGGATCTATTGCAATAATATGCGCTTTGCTTACAGCTTCCTTCACCTGCTCTATCGTAGCACAACTACCCAGAATCCACGAGATGAGCTGCAAATCGGTAACACTCTGTTCCTTCACTTCTTCATTATAAACTTCATACTGCCCGTAACCAGGGAAATAGAAGAGCCCGGCAGACAATCCGACCTCATTCAGCCCTTCGACTACAAATTCTTTTTGCTCTACGGAAAGGCCTACATAACCATATTGGGCCACCATTTTCATTCCATTCTGTGCGTATCCAGGCACGTATGAATGTTGTACGTATCCCCTCGGAACCACCACATATTGACTATTCAGTTCACTTCCACCCCATTCGATGGTGCGAGCTACTATGCGCGCACTGTCCTTAGCGGTTAGCGTGATGCCCGTGCAAGCATCGGCCTTTTGCTGTGTCAGTAGTACCATGGCTACAGCCATGCATGTAATAAAAATCTTTTTCATTGTCATCAGGTTTTGTACAAGTAACAAATTTAAAACGAATATGTTTACGTTGTATCACTATAAGCAAGAAATCTGCCTAAAAACAGGTTTTCATCTGTTAAAGATCTCCCGCCATACTATAAAATACGGTAGCAAACAAGTACCCCATTTTTCTTTTACTCACCTTCAGATACCCGTCTGAAGTAGGAACACATCTGCTACGCCATCCAAGTAGTGCATAGCTACCATATTCAGAAGTCAGGAGAGGCTAGTTGGAGTTCCGCGAAGACTTTGGTAGTATCCTACATTGGACTACAGACGCAAACGGTTACGATAAAGCCCAATCTGCGCATTACCATGAAATCGGATTCAGAAGTCTTAGATGAAGTTATGGTTGTCGCATATGGTACAGCAAAAAAATCTTCATTTACAGGTTCTGCGTCTACTATTGACAACAAAAAGCTGGAATCTCGACCTATTACCAATGTTACTAAAGGTCTGGAAGGTCAGGCAACTGGCGTGTTGACTACTTCTGGTTCAGGACAGCCTGGTGAGTCTGCTTCTATCGTTATCCGTGGTTATGGTTCTATCAATGCCAGCAGCTCTCCTCTGTATGTAGTAGATGGCATTCCTTATAACGGTACACTTTCTTCTATCAATCCTGCTGATATCGAATCAATGACTATCTTGAAGGATGCTTCGGCTGGTGCATTGTATGGTGCTCGTGGTGCTAACGGTGTTGTGATGATTACTACCAAGCAGGGTAAAGAAGGCAAAACTAATGTGACTTGGCGTTCTACTGTAGGTTGGTCTTCACGCGCTCTTGATGAGTATGACATGGTTGACCAGAAAGAGTTTGTTCAGTTGACTTATGAAGCTTTGCGTAATGGGTATATTTTCCAAAATGGTTATTCTTGGGCTGACGGTGAGGCTGCCGCACGTGCTTCTTTGAGCAATACGCTGGGTGGCGAGCTTTATAATCCGTTCAAGAACTATACTTGGGATGAGATTATCAATCCTGAAACCGGTATGGTACAGGCTGACGCCGTTTCTGCATGGAACGAGAACTGGATGGATGCTTTGCAGAAAGACAACGCTTTCCGTCACGAACATCAGCTGTCGTTGAGCGGTGGTACTGAAAAGACTAAGTATATGTTCTCACTGGGTTATGTAAACGAGGATGGTATCTTGGTAACAACCGGTTTCCAACGTTACAATGCCCGTGCTAATATAACCTCTACTGTAACTGACTGGTTCAAGGCTAACTTGAATACTGCTTTGACTCACTCTATGATGAACTTCAGCGACTACAGCGGTTCTTCTACTTCTAACGTATGGTATTCTGCACAGTTCGCTTCTCCGTTGTTCCCGATGTATGTTAAGGATATGGACGGTAACAATGTTCTGGATGAGAACGGTAAGCCGCAGCTTGACTATGGTGAAAACGGTCGTCCGGGTAGCTATACAGACTATAACCCGCTGGGTGGTCTGGTTGACGATAAGGCTGACGTGAGAAATGACGTTGCCAGCTTGCGTACCGGTATGACATTTGGTTCTGACAATGATAACTTCGGCGTATTCAAGGGCCTGAAACTGAGCGTTAACTTCGGTATGGACTACCGCAACCTGTCTCAGAAGTCATACATGAACATGTATCATGGTAACCAGGCAGCTGCAGGTGGTTTGCTGATGAAGTATAACACTCGCATGCAGAGCTACACTTTCAACCAGTTGTTGACTTGGAGCCGTTCATTCGGTTTGCACAACTTCGATGTATTGGCTGGTCACGAATTCTACGCTTATGAATATCAATACCTGTCAGCAGGTAAGACTAACCTGGTAGACGGTATCTTGGAACTCCGTCCGGGTACTACGCTGTACAACGCTGACTCTTATACTGACAACTATCGCATCGAGTCTTGGTTGGGTCGTTTCAACTATAATTACGATGAGAAATATTACTTTGATGCTTCGTTCCGTACCGATGGTTCTTCTCGTTTCTACAAAGACAACCGTTGGGGTAAGTTCTGGTCTGTAGGTGGTAACTGGCGTGTATCTAAGGAAGCTTTCATGGAAGACGTTGAATGGGTGAACAACCTGTCAGTGAAAGTAAGCTACGGACAGCAGGGTAACGATGACTTGGGTTCATACTATGCATGGCAGAGCCTTTATAACCTGAGCTGGTCTAACTCAGCACAAATCGGTGGTATGGTTAGCACACTGGAGAACAAGAAGGTGACTTGGGAGAAGAACAACAACTTCAACGTAGGTTTCGAAGCTTCTCTGTTTGATAGCCGCTTGAGCATCAATGCAGAATACTACAACAAGAAGACTACTGACATGTTGCTGAGCTACCCGATGGCTACTTCTACCGGTTTCAACGGCTACAATGCCAACGTGGGCGATATGCGCAACAGCGGTTTTGAATTCGAAATCAAGGGTACTCCTATCAAGACCAACGACTTTACTTGGAACATTTCTTGGATGGGTTCTACTGTTAAGAACAAAGTGCTGAAGCTGACAGCTGAAAGCCCTGAAATCATCAGCGGTATCTACAGCATCAAGGAAGGCCAGGAAATCAATACCTTCTATATGGCTAAGTCTGCCGGTGTTGACCCCGCAACAGGTGCTCAGCTCTATTGGGTATACGACAAGGATGAAAACGGTAATATCATCAATGAGCGCATCAGCAGTGACTACAGCAAGGCCGCTAACAGCAAGTATTACCTGGGCAGCCGTATCCCGACTCTCTACGGTAGCTTGGCTACAGACTTCTCTTGGAAGGGCTTCGACCTGAATATCCTGACTACTTACTCTATCGGTGGTAAGATTTACGATAGTCTGTATGCAGGTTCAATGAACAACATGTATTACAATAGCGGTTGGAACAAACACGCTATGCGCCGTTGGCAGAAGCCGGGTGACATCACCGATGTTCCTCGTATCGAAGTGGCCGGTTCGTATGCAACAAACGACCGCTTCCTGGTTGACGCTTCTTACTTTGCCATCAAGAACATTACGCTGGGTTACACCTTGCCTAAGTCTTGGTTGAACAAGGTGAACATGAACTCTGTACGTGTATTTGCTTCGGTTGACAACCTGGCTCTGTTCACTCACCTGCAAGGTATGGACCCGCAGTACAACTTCTCAGGTTCTACAGATTACGCTTATACTCCCAACAAGACCTGGTCACTGGGTGTAGAAGTCAACTTCTAATATTTAACCTATATAAAACTTAGAACAAGTATGAAAAAGTTATTCAAATATATGTTTGTCGGTTTGATGGGATGCGCCACGTTGTCCTCTTGTTTGGACGACGCTCTTGAGACTTCACCAACCGACTCAATGTCAGGTGAAGGCCTGTTGTCTAATGCAAATTCAGCGTTGGTTCCCTTAAATGGCATTTACCGTTCCATGTACACTGCATTCTCAACATCGGGTAATACACACCAGTGCTTTGGTATCAGTGCTTATAACCTGATGGCCGACTTGATGGGTGAGGATATGATTATAGCTGCTATGGGTAGTGGTTGGTTCTGGTACGATGCTCTCTATCAGGTAAAGGACCGTTATTCAAGCACAGCTTGGCGTTCATACGACTTGTGGAATGCTTACTATACATGGGTATCCAATGCCAACTATATCCTGGCTTCAGAAGAGACCATGGAAGGTGCCCAAGCTGATGTAAATTATGTTATCGGTCAGGCTTATGCCATCCGCGCTTACTCTTACTTCATGCTGGCACAGAGTTTTGCACGTACTTACAAGGGACACGAAAGTGACCCCTGCTGCCCTATCTATACAGAGCCTACAGTAGCTGGCACGCAGGGTAATCCACGCTCGTCGGTTGGAGATGTGTATAAGCAGATTACATCGGACATCAATCGTGCGGTGGAACTGTTGAATGGTACTACGCGCAAGCATATCAGCCATATCGACTATGCAACGGCATTAGGTCTGCAGGCTCGTATTGCGCTGGTAATGGAAGACTGGGCTACAGCCAAGACTGCTGCCCACACAGCCATTACTGCCAGCGGTTGCCGCGTATTGGCTCCCTCGCAGTTTGCCGGTGTGAACAGCACACAGGCAGCCAATGTGATGTGGGGTGCTGAAATCATTGCTGACCAGTCGGGTATGTATGCTGGATTCTTTACGCATATGGATGCTTGTGATGAGCGTGGAGACGGTACATATGGTGCTACGGCTCGTAAGCAAATTAATAAAGAGTTGTATGATAAGATGGATCCAAATGACGAACGTAGAAACTGGTGGGACACTGAAAATGAAAACAATGGTAAAGGTGGCTATCAACAGGAGAAATTTAAGTTCTCTGACCGCCAGACTTGGATGGGCGACTACATCTGGATGCGTGTGGAAGAAATGTATCTGACTGCTGCCGAAGCAGAGTGCCGCCTGGGTGAAGAACCTGCGGCCATTGAAGACTTGAAAGCTGTAATGGC
>OMBL01000350.1_pt1 | contig 21359 bp, 20 predicted proteins | sample 1644871 | NCBI WGS metagenome assembly OMBL01 (sample SAMEA103958115, study PRJEB25191) | human gut metagenome | biome: human-associated habitat [ENVO:00009003]; feature: intestine environment [ENVO:2100002]; material: feces | place: Germany | collected 2013/2015
TGACTGCAAGCATCCTTGCTTGGTCTAGGGGCGGTAGCCCCAGTAATATAGCCCCTTCCCGAGGGGAAGGGGTTTGGGGTTAGGGATAGAGAATTCGCTCTATCTTATAAAAAACAGACTTTTTCTACAAACTAAAATTATTTTATAATTACACTTTAAATTTCGGAGGAATGCTTTGCTGTCAGCTTATATTTCTATGGTCGATACACCGACCGAAAAAGAACTTGTGACGCAACTTTATAATTCGTATAAACAATTTATGTACAATATAAGTATGTCAATGCTCGGCAAACGGGAAGACGCCGAAGATGCCGTGCAGGATTCATTCATACGCATTATAAACAACCTTGACAAGATAGGAAACCCGTATTCCAGAAAGACAAAATCCTATATCACAGTCATAACAAAAAACATCTGTGTCGACAAACTCAGAAAATACAACATAAACAACACACTGGCAATCGGCGATTCTGTGGAGGATATCCCCGATGATAACGAAGAAACGGACATTGCCTATGAGCAGGTCATAAAAAATATGAAGCAACTTCCTCCGCGGCTGAAGAGTATAGCATTTCTCTACTATGTCCAGAAACTTCCTACAGACAATATTTCACAGATGCTTGATATCGAAGTCAACACCATTCATGTATACTTATCAAGAATAAGAAAGATTCTGCTTTCAAAAAAGGGTACAACATTATGACAAACAAAGAAATTTTAAGTGCGGCTCTGAAAAGCGATTATCTTTCTGAGCTATCCGTGTTCGAGGCTCTTCCCGACTACAGAATGAGCCGTAACTTCGACAGAAAAATGCACAAGCTGATACGGGCATATTTAAAGCAAAAAAGCAGAGAAAACACCGTATACAAGCGCCGTACCAGAGTACGTCTGTTGGCAATTGCAATAATTATCGCTACCGTTGCGCTCGGCACAGGCGGTGTGGTTCTGCTGCAATACTGGGATACTTTCAGGCTGAGAAGCATCGGTAACAACGAATACGCCTTTGATGTAAGCGACCCCGAAAGCTCACCTACGGAAATTCTCGACAAATACAGGATAACAGCCGATCTCAGCAGTTATAAAAAAGAAGTCATAAGCGACAACGATCTGGACTACTGGGTAGTATATACCGATGACAGCGGAAAGACAATCTGCTATAATCAGTTCACAAAGACTATGGCTGATTCATTGCAGATCGGACTTGGCGATGTACAGATTCCTCCGGAGAAAACCGATCTTGGCAATTATACCGCTTTATATTATGTGTCGGCAAACGGCGTACAGAACCTTATGTGGGACAACGGCGACTATATATTCGAGCTTTCGGCAGAGGGTCTGAGCAAGGAAGAAACAAAAGCGCTTGCCCTTTCTGTCAAAAAAATCGGATAATATCGGATATGTGTGATTTATCACTTGATTTGATATACTCGGATGTGTTATACTTATAACAAATTAATTCAGCTGTTTTCAGCAGAAGCTACCGGAAACAAGAAAGGAAAAATATGAATAAAAGAACTATTTCCGCGCTTTGTTGCGCATCAATATTGCTTGGTATGTTATCGGGCTGTGCAGACAGCAAGACGGAGGAAAGTATGAACAGCACAACATCAACTGCCGAAAGCTCGGCAATATCTTCTGCTGAAGTGACATCATCGGCATCATCAGACGTACAGGAAGGTCAGTCGGTCGTACTTACGGCAGATACAGCAAAACTTGTCGGAAGGACATATCTCAATGACGATACGCTCTGGACTGCATTTTCGGGTTCAGGCGCAGAGTTTACCTACACCGGAAAGAAGCTTGATATCACCATAGTCGGTGACAACGCCTCAACCGCAGGAAACGAAGAAAATTACGCACGCGTTGCAATTTATATTGACGGCGAACGTGTTATCGACGATATGCTAAACGAAAAGGAAAAGACATATACCGCCTTTGAAAGCGACACTGAAAAGAGCGTAGACGTTCAGATAATCAAGCTGTCAGAATGCGCAATGTCGACATTCGGAATAAAGCCGATAAAGCTTGCCGACGGCGAAAAAATCGAACCTGCGAAAGCAAAAGATCTCAAGATAGAGTTCATCGGCGACTCGATCACCTGCGGATACGGTGTTGACGACGAGGATAAGGAACACCACTTCAAGACCTCAACCGAAGATGTGACAAAGGCATACGCATACAAGACTGCAAAGGCGCTCAACGCTGACTACAGTATGGTATCTATAAGCGGCTACGGCATCATTTCGGGTTACACCGATGACGGCAAGAAAAAGTCGGAGCAGACAATACCTCAGTACTATGATAAACTGGGCTTTTCGTACAACAAGTTTGCGAACAGCCTTGAGGTTGCCTCTCTCAAATGGGATTTTGACAATTACAAACCTGATATAGTTGTTATAAACCTTGGCACGAACGATATGAACTATGCTGCAAACGACGTTACACGAGCTGAGTTTGAAGAGGGTTATAAGGAATTCTTGAAGCAGGTACGCTCTCATAATCCCGACGCATACATATTCTGCACATACGGCGTTATGGGTAACTCCCTGCTGAAAAACATCAAGAATGTATGTGAGCAGTACTCGGAAGAAACAGGCGATACCAAGGTTAAATTCTTCACCCTCTCAATGCAGGACGAAAACAAAAACGGTATTGCCGCAGACTGGCACCCCAGCGAAAAAACTCATGAGATCTGCGCCGAAAAAGCGGTAAGAACAATAAAGGAAACCCTCGGAATAGAATAATCGGCCGATTGTAAACGTTGATAAACTCATAATAACAAAAAAACTGTTCGCAGAGCCTTTTTCAGGCTCTGCGAACAGTTTTTTATATATCATTTTAAAATCAGTTCAAATAAAATCGTCGGCATTACGGCGGCGTGCGGCTTTATTTTATCTGATCCTGTAATATATCAAGTATCTCTCCGAACCGCTGGAAATGCACTACCTCACGTTCACGCAGGAATCTGATAACATTAGACACATCGGGATCGTCACATACTCTTAGTATATTGTCGTATGTTGCCCTTGCTTTCTGTTCTGCCGCAAGATCCTCGTGCAGATCGGCAAGCGGATCTGCTTTGCTCTGCGTATATGCCGCTGTAAACGGTACTCCTCCCGCATTTGCGGGATACACCGCATTTGCATGATCCATATAATATGCGCCTACACCGTATCTGTCAAAACTTTTTGCGCCCTCTCCCGTTGTCAGCTGAGAAACTATTGACCCTATCATTTCCAGATGAGATAGTTCTTCCGTGCCTATATCGGTCAGTATTGCAATTGCTCTCTTGTCAGTCTGGGAAAACCGCTGTGACAGATATCTCAGCGCTGCGCTAAGCTCTCCGTCAGGTCCGCCGTATTGAGAAAGAATGTAGCTTGCAAGCTTAGGATTGCGGTTTTTGATAACGACAGGCACCTGCGTCCTCTTTTCAAATATAAACATACGTCCTCCTTATAATATCCACTGACCGCTGAGCCAGTCCCAGTTGCAGTCCGTACCGGCAGAGGACGCTTTGAGCGGATAGAATTCATTCTCAAACGCACATCTGCAAGCGTCCGCCTGCTTCACAGCCTCACGGTACAGCTCAAGCGCTCTTGTATCATTGGGGTGAGTATCAAGAAACAGCTTTAAGTCCTGCGCATAGAAATCTGCGGCAGACAGCTTGCGCAGAAGCTGTGACGCTCTCGATGACAGATTATACGCCATTATAAAGCCCCCTCTCGTATTCGTCTATCGTGATATTAAGCTCAGGAAATATAGTTCCCGCTCTCATTGCCGTTTCGGGGTCGTACAGCTTGCCGAGCCTCTGGAACGGCGCATACGCATATCCGAGTTTCTTTTTTGCGTTCATCGTTTCTGCGTTTTCACAGAAAATATCGTTCTTATCCATTCTCGGAATACTCCTTTCATTCGTGATTTTTCGGCTTTACAGTACAATTTATGCCGATTTGCACCTGTATGTTACAAATGGGATATTTTGACATAGACATTACAATGGTATCTCAAAAACAGCATTGACACCGCCGCAAATGTGTTATATACTGTGTCTGTCAGACAGATCCTATACGATTTTAACATCTATAAAGCAAGGGAGCTCGTGAACGGGCTGAGAGGGAATTGCAATTCCGACCTTTGAACCTGATTTGGATAATGCCAACGTAGGGAACGGTTGTTTTAGTGCGCATAAAAACATCGGCTCCCGCAGACAGTGTGGGAGCTTTTTTGACGGATAAAAGAAAAGAGGTATTTTGTATGAATAAAAAGGTAAGTATTCAGAAACTCGCAATTTCAGGCGTTCTCATCGCATTAGCGGTAGTGCTGAGCGGATTTTCGATCCCGATAGGAGCGTCAAAGTGTTTTCCCATTCAGCATATGGTAAACGTGATAGCAGGCACACTGCTCGGACCGTGGTACGCTGTGGGAATGGCATTTGTCACATCGCTTATAAGACTTATAATGGGTACAGGCACACTGCTCGCTTTCCCCGGAAGTATGGTAGGCGCACTCTGCTGCGGACTTGCTTTCAGATACATTTTCCCGAAGTGGTCGTTTGCTAAGCGTGTTCCGATAGCTTTCCTCGGTGAGATTATCGGCACAGGTATTCTCGGCGCTATGGCGGCTTTCCCCATTGCCACATTTGTAATGGGCAAAGAGGCGGCTTTATTCACCTACGTTATCCCCTTCGGCGTTAGCACGGTAGGCGGTGCGCTCATAGCATCCGTCCTCATGTTCGCCCTAGCAAAGACGGGAGTTATAAATATGATGTTCAGACAGACAAGCGAGAAAAAAGCGTAAACGTCCATAAATAAATCAAAGCCACAGAGAGCATTCCCTGTGGCTTTTTCTTATTCTCCTCAACCGCTGTCCTTTGTCTGTTCCTTCTTCTTATGATACTTCTTTATCAAAACCGCCGTAAGCAGCGATGTAAACGGCACCGTCAGCACAATTCCTATAGTACCCGATAATCCCTGCATTATCTCTATACAGATATTGTTCGAGTTTATAAGCTGATAGTAGGAAAGATCATAGCAGTAGTCGATCATCAGCGTGACTATCGAGCCGCCGACAAACGCAAGTATCAGCGTGTTTGACATTGTACCCATCATATCCCTGCCGACATTTATGCCGCTCCTGAAAAGCTCCGATACGCTAAGCTCCGGCTTCTTTTCGTGTATTTCATCAATAGTTGACGCAAGCGACATTCCCACGTCCATTACTGCGCCGAGCGTTGATATGAGGATACCGGAGAATAAAAGTCCGCCTATATTTATAGGTATATTCTGCCCGATAAACAGCAGACTTTCTACCTCGGATACATTATAACCGCTGATTCCGGCAAGCTGTCCGAATATCAGAGCCAGTACGCCTGCCACCAGCACTCCGAATGCCGTTCCTGCGATAGCACTGACAGATTTCACATTCGCTCCCGCAACAAAGAATATCGTTATGACGGTAGACAGGACGCATATAACAGCCGCCGCCCAGAACGGCGAAAATCCCCTGTATACAAGCGGAAAGTAAACGAAAATCGTCAGTACGAATGTCAGAGCAAGACATAACGCCGATTTTATGCCTTTTTTGCCGCCCACCAGCCACAGCATGATCACAAACAGCGCAACAAAGGCATATACAACATATTCTCTGTCACGGCTGTAAACAGTCACGACAGGCTCTCCGCCGTCATTGGCGCTGACTATGGCTACTACGTCAAGACCTACCGTACACGGCGCACCGAAAAGATTTCCGTTAGGGCTTATCGCACTCAGCTCCTTGCCTGCATAGCTTCCCGTCTTTATCTTTAGAACTACCTCCTGATTGCCGTACCGCTCGCCGTCTTCCTCAAGGTTATCCTTGGTAATTTTTGTTACGGTCGCTTTTTCAAATGTCCTGTTGTATGTCGATACAAGCTCGACCTTGTCGAATGAGTTGAGCAATACAATAAGCACCGCACTTAATGCAATACCGACAAACGCTATTATATATCCTATGATTTTACCTTTTGTCAAATTCAGCTTATTCATCTTTATCATATCTTTCTGAATACGGTTATCCCCACCGCTTTTACACAGTGGGGACTTCCGTTATTTTATGTGTTTACTTGGAAGATTTCTTATTCTTGATAGCTTCGGGTACTACCATACCTGCCAGAGCGATTGCACTGAGTACCGAGAGAGCGGCAAGGGGAGCAACCGATACCATATTACCTGTGTTGGGGTTTGTGATGTTGTCGTCAGGTTTGCTTGTGTCGTCAGGCTTGCTTGTGTCATCTGGCTTGCTTGTGTCGTCAGGCTTGCTTGTGTCATCGGGCTTGCTTGTGTCATCGGGCTTGCTTGTGTCATCGGGCTTGCTTGTGTCATCAGGCTTGCTTGTGTCATCAGGCTTGCTTGTGTCGTCAGGCTTGCTTGTGTCGTCAGGCTTGCTTACATCTGAGCTTGTATCGTCATCTGCGGGTTCTTCGGGCTTTACTTTAAGAGCGGCAACCGCTTCGTTGAGATAAGCTGTAGCTTCTGCAATCTTGTCGCTTGTAGACTGATCGTCTGCGATGATCGTTTCGGCATTCTTGATAGCCTCGTTTACCTTGGCAACGCTTTCGTCTGTGTACTTGTCAGCCTCAAGCTGTTTCTTTGCGGCTTCGACAGCCTCATTCAGTGCGGTTGTATCGGCCTTCTTTACGATTGTGTATGCAGACGAGCCTTCAAGCACCTTGTTTGTATCTGCGTCATAGGTTGTGATTGTTACTGCGGTTTCTGTCATATTGATTACCGAGTAGCTGGGTGTCCAGGTCTGGCTTCTTTCAGCTATGTAATCCTGCTGTGTGGGGATAAGCTCATAGAACTTTGAACCTGTTGATGAGTTAGCCTCCATATATACCGTACCCTCAGGGTCAACTATCGTGCCGGTAACAAGGTCTGAGTTTATCGTGTAGCAGTTGTTCTGAGTAAGATAATCCTCGCCATAGGCATTGCTTTTGTCGAATGCCGTATGTTCTTTACCGTCACCGCTTAACTGATAGCTTCTTGAATATGTGTGATCGTGACCCTGTAAAGCTACGTCAATGTCGAACTCGTCAAAGATAGGAGTAAGCTGTGTTCTTAAGATTATACCGTCAGAGTCGGAGTGGTCAAGACCCGAGCCGTAAATATCCTGGTGGAACATTACGATTCTCCACTTCTTGTCCTTGTTTTCGTTTACTGCCTTTTCGATTACATTTCTGTGAGTAGCGCAGTTGTAGTTGTTCGTGTCGATTACGATGAACAGTGCATCGCCGTATGTGTAGTAGTAATCTGTGCCTGCGTTTGTGTGACCGAGAGCGTAAGTTGTATCGTCAAGGTCGAATGCGTTAGGTGTGTTGAAGTGGTAAGAATACTGATATGATCCGCTGTCGTGGTTGCCTATTGTAGTGGATACGGGTAATGATGCGAGTGCGGAAGCGTTGAGGTAGCCTGCATATTCATATTCTCTGTCGGCGTAGTTTACCTGGTCGCCTGCACTTAACATAAAGCTGACCTCGGGGTGAGCCGCCATTGCGTTATTAAGTGTCTTGTTCCAGTTGAAAGCGTCGTTCCTTGCGGCGATCTCATTCTTCATTTTTTCATTTTCACTGCTTATCTGATTCTTGCACGCACCGATCTGGGGGTCGCCTACATAAAGGAATGAGAACGAATCGGGGTTGCCGGTCTTTACGCTTTCGACCTTCTGCCATGCGCCGTTCTTGAATACCTGATAATAGTACTGCGTTTCCTTTTCAAGATTCTTTACGGTTACCTTGTTAGAGAAATAACCGTCAAGAGCCTCAATGTTTATTGAAACCTGTGTGCCGGTAAACTCTGTAGCGTCCTTCATATCCTCTGTCTTTGCGATTCTTACCTTAGGCTGTTCAACAGTCTTTGAGTACCACGCAAAGCCAAGCTGTGTTTCGTCTGCGCCTATGTTTACCGAAACCTTTTCGTAATCGTTCTTGACTGTTTCCCAGTCTGTTTTCCACTGTGTCCATTCGGTCGTAGCTCCCTGCGAACCGTCATTCCAGTGCTCTGTAGCGGCATAAGCTGTCATAGCCGCACTTGATACCATAATAGCGGCGAGTGTGCCTGCCATTACTTTCTTTCCTGTTTTCATGTTTCTCATGATGATGTCCTTTCATTTGTTCATTTATACCTCTTGTGTACAAGCCGATTATAACACCGTCAGAGAAAATTAATCACCAAAAGAATTTAAAGAGTTTGTAAAATGTGTAACGGCTTGCGTTTACAAGCCGTTACTATACACCTATCCTTTTGTTATATACAGCCTCTTAGTCCCCGTATTTTCGCAGAAATATCTGTCATGCTCTGCAAGAAGCATTGTCGGCGTATTCGCACCTAGCAGCCGCTCAAGCTGTATCCTTGAAATAATATCAACGAAGTTCAGCGGTTCGTCCCATATATAGAGATTAGCAGGCGTAGCAAGACTGCCCGCTATAAGCACCTTCTTTTTCTGTCCGGCACTGAGACTTTCCGTCCGGCCGATAAGCTCCCTGCGTGAAAATCCGAGCTTTGCGAGTATCGCACGGACAAGCTCGGCGTCAACACCTAGCCGCTCCGAAAATTCGTCAAGCGTTCCGCAAAGCCCGTTTGTATCCTGCGGCAATACCGATATTTTAAGTCCGGGCGCTTTTGCTATACTTCCGCTGTAGCTTATATCCGCACCGGCTATAATTTTAAGAATTGTAGATTTTCCACAGCCGTTTTTGCCCGACAGACACAGCCTTTCCCCGTCAGACAGTGTAAATGAAACAGGCTCGCATAAAGCGTTGCCGTTATCGTAATAGAACGGCACAAGATTCTGCACCGAAAGCACCGTTGCCGATTTCGCCTTTATTGACGGTATTTTCAGCGTATCAATGTATTCACGGTTTTTGAGAAGCTCCGATTTTTCATCTATGGCTGTCTGCCTGCGGCTTTCCACCGCCTTCATACGTTTCATCATAGCTTTTGCCTTAGCACCCTCAACGGCTCTCCTGTCAGGCGATTTTTCCGTTTTCGTCGGGTCTATCCCTATCTTTCTGCCCTCCGCAGTATCAGCCCACTTTTTACTGCGTTCTGCGGCGGCTTTGAGATGCCCTATCTCACTTTTCAGCTTCTTGTCACGCATAAGTTCGTTTGCTTCTTTACGGTCGAAATTTTCTTTCCACACGCTGTAGTTACCGTTAATTATTTCGGTATCACTGCGGTTTAATGACAGTATGTGGTCGGTGCATTTGTCGAGCAGGTCACGATCGTGCGACACGAGTATAAATCCGCTCTTTGTTTTAAGATAATCACCTATCGCTTCTCTTGCGTCAAGGTCAAGGCAGTTGGTAGGCTCGTCTATCAGCAGGAAAGCATTGTCACGCAAAAACAGCAGGCACAGCAGAAGCCTTGTCTGTTCACCGCCCGACAGCGTATTGAACGGCCTGTACAGAATGTCGCAGTCCGTACCCATATAAGACAGCTCACGGATTACCTCCCACTCCAGCACCTCAGGACAGATTATCCCGATAAGTTCACTGCCGGTCATATTCTTGTCCTCTACGTCAAACGGAAAGTACAGGAACTCTGCCTTTGTGTTTACCGCACCGCCGTTTTCAAGTTCGCCCGTCAACAGCTTCAGAAGTGTGGTCTTGCCACGTCCGTTCCTGCCGATAAGCCCCGTTTTCCACGTTGTGTCAAGCGTGAATGACACATTCTCATACACGGCTTCATCACAGCCGTCATAGTAATAGGTTAAATTGTTTACACTGATTATAGACATAATATCATACCCCTTTCTGTATCAAAAAAGCCGCAGGAACATACGCTCCCACGGCTTTTTATCCCGATCTTCGCAAAATCACACGGCGAAAAAGGGCATAATACAAGACCGACAGCAATACATTCCTGCATTGCAGACACGAAACCAAGCCCGTTTCATCGCCCGTCTTATCATATAGGGCGGCAGGGGCTATAAGGGTATTTCGTTCTGCTCTTATCAGGAATTTGTACGCATTGCATTCGGTCCTTTCATTTTGAATTTAGAATGTCGGAACTTCCGATACAAGCGGATTATAACACAGCTTACTTTATTTGTCAAGAGTCAGACTGAAAATTCAACTCCGCATTTGAGCGGTTTACGGCAAAATGCAGACGGCTGACAAAAAATAACTGATATGCTATAATTTATTTTACAGGGATATTTTGCCTGTATTTTACTTGAAAGCCGAATGCGATACTATTAACGATACTATTAAAAGGAGCGATTCGACCGATGAAAATTAAAAACCGTTTTAAAAAAGCTGTGGCGGCACTGATGCTTGTCGCAATGACCGCAATTTTCGTATGCGCCTGTGCGGATAAGAGCGGATCTGACAAGGCAGGCGAGCCTGGTGCGGTGCAGGGAAACTACTATCTTGACGCAGACAAATCAAAGCAATATATCAGCTTTAACGAGGATAACAGCTTCAGATTTGTCGGATATGATTTTGAAGCGCTCGCAAAAGACCTTGTCGGCGATATGATAGAAGATAAGACGGCTCTTGCCGAAAGGCTTGACGATGCTTATACATATCGTTTTGATAAGGATACGAATGAGCTTTGGTTTAACGTTCTGCAGTCGGATAGCTCCGATTCTACTGAATTTGTGATTCCGATGCAGCTCGGCGGTGACAAACAGAGCGTGACGTTTCAGGATAAAACATATAAAATTGCACAGTAACAATTACGGCACACCTCATATACAGGTGTACCGTTCAGACTGTCGATAAACCCACGCACCGCAAAAATGCAGAAAAGTAAACCGGCACAAACTAAAAATCCGATAAATAAGAAGAATTTCACCCAGCCGTAAAAACGGCTGGGTGAAAGCATTTTTGCTTACAGCATCAACCGCTCCTCAACGTACTTTTGTACGCCTGTCGGAGCGGTTTCCTTGTCTGCGTGTGTTTCTCAACGTATGCGGCTTGTAGAAAAAGTATATTTTTATTAAAACAGACATTACAGATAGAATTCTTTTCTGCGTGTGGCAAAGTACGGCTTTGCATTTCTTGTTCTTGCCGCTTCACTAAGGTCAATGTTGCAGGTAAGAAGCGTTTCTTCCGCCCCTGCTTTTGCTATGACGTTGCCGTTCGGGTCGCAGACTATCGATTCACCCGCAAAGGTAAGCTTCCCTTCCGTGCCGACACGGTTGCACATAGCTATGAATACGCTGTTCTGCATTGCCTGAACTCTTACCTCCCACTCGAACATTTCCATAGGCTCGCAAGTAAGATTTGCCGTGGGAATGATTATCAGCTCTGCGCCCATAAGCACGCAGGTGCGTATGCTTTCCGGCAGATGACGGTCGTAGCAAATGACAATTCCTACCTTTCCGTGCGGTGTATCGAAAACTTTGAAGCCGTCGTCGGACGGAGTGTAGTAATCCTGCTCGTAAAAATTTTCTGCCTGTGCGATGTGTACCATTTTTGCTACTTCTTGTACCACATCTGTACCGGTGGTCACAACACAACAATCGTAACATTTATTATCAATTTTCATGTACATATTCGACGCAATACAGGAATTTATTTCCTTTGCCTTGTCTATAAACGCCTTAACATACGGCGAATCCATCGTCACAAGATACTTACTCGCATCTCTCTTTTCGTACTGCGGAAAGAACGGCGAAAGCTGTATTTCGGGGAAGAATATAAGGTCGCTGTCCTTTGCCTTATCGCAGGCACTGAGCGACTTTGCAAGGTTTTCGTTCATGCTGTCCGTCATAGACATCTGTACAAGTGTTACCCTCACGCCTGCATCGCTCCCTTCGGCATCTGCCTGTCACGAGGACGCTTTCTTATGCGGAAAATAATATCCGACACGATAAATGAAACTATAAGCCCTGCAAGCAGTATCGCCACTGAAAGCAATGCCGCAACAGGCAGACTGTCGGTAAACTCAGCCGGCATAAACGCAAAGCCGTCTGCCATATATCCGTCCCCGAAAAAGCCCGACAGTAAGTTGAATATCGAGTATCCGCAGAAGACTGTCCACATGAGGAAATAAGCCGATGCAAGCGGCAGACTGATGCCGATTATTATTGCCGATATAAGTAAAAAGTCGGGCAGTGCGGCAGGATTTACAACGGCGGTAACGATAACAGCCGGTATCAGAGCCACAACATCAAACAACAGTATGAACACCTGCACCGCCCTCGTCCTCAGGCACTTGTACAGCCTGCTTGTGCGGATATATGCACTTGCATAAACGTCCGAATACATCGACGATAATCCGAAAGACAAAAAGACCAACAGGTACGGCAACATCATCAGATAAAACTGATAGTCATAATCACCTCTTACAACAGGCTCAACGCCCATTGCTTCTGTTCCGATTGCAACGATCAGAGCGGTGGCGATAAGCCACGCCATATTGGCGGCGGTCAGCCTGAAAACACGCTTTATAACAAATCTAAGCGATAAAAGAAAATTCTTCATATCTTCATATACCCTCCTCAGAACTGCCAGTTTTTCTTGATGTAACGGCAGGCGGATACTGTTGAAACAGCTGCTCCGATCGCCCCGACCGCTGTTAATATAATACTCATAGTAAGTGCGGCACTGTAGCTTATATGGCTCGCCGCTGTTGCTGTTGATGACAGAATAAACATAGCGACAAGCAACGCTATCAGAAGAAGAACGCTTCTTGAGTTAGCGCTTTTTGTAGATACGAGAGGACGTATCAGAATGCCAGACAGGAGCGATGCGCCGAGCGAAAACAGTATCATAGGAGGCAGATCTGTAAGCTCAAGCTCACCGCCCGCAAGTGTGAAAATTCCGAGTACGAGCGATACTGCCACCGCAGTAACGGACGAGATTACAACAGAGCCTGCAAGCGACTTGCAAAACTTTTCTCCGCCGTGCTTTATCGTCCTTGCATATTTACTGCCGTCAACCTTGTAGTAAAGATTTATAGCGTTGCCGTTTATTAAGAGTGAACCGGCAAAGCCGATAACACAGCACACTGTGTTAAGGGCGGAATATGCAATATCGTCATTTTCCTCTGCGACCTCTGTGCTGTCGCCTGTGTTTTCTCTGTCGCTTTTTCCTGCGGCAGAGCCGACTAAGAAGCCTATAACATATATTGCCGCAACCATAACAATCATAATGAGGGAAACCTTGAACAGCGTGTTAGCATTGAATAAGCGTACCGATTTCATCATACTTATGCCTCCTTTTTAAGAGCAAGGCGTTTTTCTTCCGCTATTTTCATCAGGTCAATGCTGAGTTGGCTTAATGTAGGACGTTCCGTAACAGCACCCAGTGCTTCGAGTTTCAGCTTGTTTTCGCCTAAGGCAAGACCTGTTGCTGTGGACGATGAATGAGAAGAACAAAGCAGAAGCGGCGATATTTTATCAAGGCTTTCAGGTTCTGCACTGAGGGCAATATACTTGTCCTTCAAGTCCTCCGTGAAGCCCTGCTCGACTACCTTGCCGTTATCCATAAATATTACATAGTCTGCGGCATTTTCCATATCAGCTATGTTGTGAGTCGAGAAGATTATACTCCTTTCGCCGTTACCGCTGTCTATATAGTCACGGAAGCGGTCGCACAGCCTGTCACGCATAAGCGGATCGAGCGATGAGCCGGGCTCGTCAAGCACCAGTAAATCGGTATCTCTTGCAAAAGCTGATGCCAAGAACACTCTCATCTTCATACCGTCCGACATACTTGATAAAGGCTTTTTACTGTTTTTCTCATCGGTAACGCCAAGCTCACCGAGAAGTGAATAAAATCTGTCCTTGCTGAATTTATCAAATGCAAGGCTCATAGAAAGTGCAATATCCCTCACCTTCCAGTTAGCCGGGAACATTGCCTGTGATGCACAGTAGCCGATGCGCTCTTTGATATTGCCGCTGTCGGCATTGTCGGTTTCTCCGAAATATGTTACTGTGCCGTCTGTCTTTGCGGTAATTCCGCAGATTATATCCATAAGTGTTGTTTTTCCTGCGCCGTTTGCGCCGATAAGCGCCGTTGCGAAGCCTTTCGGGAATGAAAGGTCAACAGGACCCAGCGAAAAATCTTTATATTTTCTGGTAAGATTACTTACCTTGATTACCTCTTCCATATTATCTCCTTTTAGATGAATCATTCAATACTGCCGAGTGTTTTCAGCACCTCGCATACCTCGTCAACGGATAGCCCCGCAAGCCTTGCACAGTCGAGTGCATCCTGCAGATGCTGTTCAAGAAGGCGCATATACTGCTCCTTTATCATACCCGTGTCCTGAGCGTTGACTATATAGCCCTTGCCCTGAACTGCGCTGACAAGCCCCTCCGAGCAAAGCTCCTCATATGCTTTCATAGTGGTTATTACGCTGATTTTAAGTTCTTTCGCAAGTCCTCTTATCGAGGGAAGATATTCTCCGGCAGAAATCGTGCCGTTCATAATACGTTCCTTGAAATCGGCTGAAATCTGCTTGTATATCGGAATATCGGAATTAAGAAGAATTTTCATAGCTCCTCCTTTTCAGATTCGTAAGCTCACGTCACATAACAGGTAATCAAACTGTTTATGTGTTATATATACAGTATATACTGATACGGGCGATTTGTCAATAGGGAAAATGAAAAAAGTCGGAAAAAGTATATCTGTTTTAATTGTGGATTTTAGCGTAACAATCTGAGTGTCGCCATTAAAAGAAAAATGTCTGATATAATGTGACATATTTGTAGGGGAGTGGCTTGCCCCTCCCAAAATATAATACACCTTTCTCAAAACATACGGTAATCGTATCAGGCAATTTAAAACGAAATATGGTTACTGTCCTGCGTAAACGGGTATTCAAGAGAATAATACTGCTTTTCACACCTTTTCATAATTTTTTCACCCTCAGTTATTATTCAATTAACAAACAGGCGTTATAATTTAGCCATAGTCAGAGGAAAAGGATTTCCGACGGCGATAAGGCGAGTGCCTTGATAACCGCTCAGGCGGTACTATTATAGGGGCGCAGTTACCGCAGATGCGATACCGCTCCGGCTAAGTACAACGAAAGTTTATATACATCCCCTCGATCAATAAGCAGGAACTCCCCCGATGATAAGTCGGGGGAGTTCTTGTGTGCCTGCCGAAAAAATCGTTGTTATTAAAGCTGTACAGCGAAATATATCGCCAACATTGCTTAAAATATTTTCCGTACCGACAAGGCATTAATATTTCCGTGACCTTATCAGTGCAACTGCACTTACATTAACCTTTCAATAACGCTCTATCCCTCGAAAATCGCCATCACTCTTGCCATATGAACGCTCTGTTGGTTTCTCATCCTTGCGAAACTTTGGGCGTTCAATTTCGGGCATCCATGCCCGTCCCTTGTCAAAGGGAGGTGGATTGACGGCAAGGCACAAGCCTTGATTTTATTGCTTTCTGCTTGCGATATGTCCACCCTTTTTATGTTGCAAACTTTTCTGCCGTCAAGACGGAGGGATTGCCTCCCGTTGCACCGAATATTGCTACCTTAGCAACCATTGCAAAAGGACAATACACCCTCGTTCCGCACCAAACTTGCCTCGCCAAATGTGAGTTTCTGTTGCTCGGTCAAGCTGAGTCAACTATGGTGGGGATTGTAGTTGCTTAGAAGTTGTTTTCCCTAATCGCTTTGGTTCTTGTTCTCTCCCTCTTTCATATTGACAAGTGCATTGATTTGAATAGCAAACCCGAGAAGTGCTATCCGACAAAAAGAACTATCGGTAGCTAATTTACTACAGATAAACGCTAAATCTCACTTTAACACAGTTTTTTACCCTCCAACGCTTGCAAATAGACTCGCAATGTTGTATAATAGTTAAAGTATAACTATAATGGGTCAGTAGGTTCTGCCACAAACGGCAGAAAAAGCCCCGCAGGAAAGGAATGACGGCATAATGGATATAAAGACCATTGACCATCTGTGTAATCTGAGTAAGCTCAATTATACCGATGAGGGTAAAGAAAAGGTAATGGGCGAAATGAGCGCAATAATCGAGCTTATGGACACCGTAAAGGAATTTGACGTAGTTTACGATGATACCAAAGATAATAACAGCATAAGCTATGACGAGGTAAGAAAAGACGTTGCAAAGCCCTCATTCCCCACAGAGAAGCTGCTCAGCAACACACAGCCCAGCGGAAACTGCTATGTAGTTCCGAAGATGGTAGACTGATAAACGAGCCGAAAGGATAAGAGAATAAATGGAGCTTAAAAAACAGACGCTCGGCTCTCTGCGTGAAATGCTCGATACAAAGCAGATAAGCGCCGCAGAGCTTTGCAAGGAATATTCAGACAGCATAAAGGCTAAAGATTCCGATGTACTCGGATATATCACAGTGACCGAAGACGAGGCACTGAAAAATGCGGAAAAGGCGCAGGAGATTATAGATAAGGGCGAGGCAAAGGCACTCACCGGTATACCTCTTGCAATAAAGGATAATATATGCACGGACGGGATAAGAACGACCTGTGCGTCAAAGATGCTCGAAAACTTTGTTCCGCCTTATGACGCAAACGTAATAGAAAAGCTGAAGGCCGAGAATTATGTGCTTCTCGGAAAAACAAGTATGGACGAATTTGCAATGGGCGGCTCTACACAGACAAGCGCATTTGCAAAGACAAGAAACCCCTTCGACTTATCCCGTGTACCCGGCGGTTCAAGCGGCGGCTCTGCGGCTGTAGTATCTGCAGGACTTGCACCTGCGGCACTCGGAAGCGACACAGGCGGCTCTATAAGACAGCCTGCCTCTTTCTGCGGCGTTACAGGTCTTAAGCCAACCTACGGCAGAGTATCACGCTACGGTCTGGTAGCATTTGCAAGCTCGCTTGACCAGATAGGACCTATCGCAAACAGTGCGGTTGACTGCGGTACGATACTGAACGTTATCTGCGGCAAGGACAGCCGCGACGCAACAAGCGCAAACAAGCCCGCAGAGGACTTCAACGCCAAGGTCGGCAAGGATATAAAGGGCATGAAGATAGCACTTCCCAAAGAATTCTTCGCAGACAGCACAGACGATGAAGTGAAGAATGCGGTTCTTGCGGCGGCTAAGAAATACGAAGAAATGGGCGCAACGCTCGTTGACTGCTCGATGAAGAGCCTTAAGTACGCAGTATCGGCTTACTACCTTGTGGCAAGTGCCGAGGCGGCATCCAACCTTTCACGCTTTGACGGCATCAAGTATGGGCTTCGAGGCGAGGGCAGAACCTTTGACGAAATGATTCGTGACAGCCGTACAAGAGGCTTCGGTGATGAGGTAAAGCGCCGTATACTTCTCGGTAACTACGCACTTTCAAGCGGTTACTATGACGCATACTATTTAAAGGCGCTGGCATTAAAGCAGCAGATTATAAAGGAATATAACGAGATATTCGAGAATGCGGACGTTATTCTGACACCTACCGCTCCTACTGTAGCATATAAGATAGGCGAGCAGGAAACCGACCCTGTAAAGATGTATCTTGCAGATATATGCACCGTAACGGTAAACATCGCATCGCTCCCGGCAATCTCCGTACCCTGCGGATATAACGCAGACGGTATGCCCATAGGAATGTCGCTTGTCGGCAGAAAGTGGGACGAGGCTACGCTGATACAGACGGCAGACGCTTTTGAAAAGACGTTTGAAAGACGTTACAGCGAGGTTTAAGAAGGGACGGTAACAATATGAAATTATATCCTACCATAGGACTTGAAATACACGCAGAGCTTCTCACAAACTCAAAGGTGTTCTGCACCTGCTCGGCTGAGTTCGGCGGCGAGCCTAACTCAAGATGCTGTCCTGTCTGCTCCGGACTTCCCGGAACGCTCCCCGTGCTTAACTCAAAGGCTGTTGAGTACATTATAAAAGCAGGCTACATCATGAACTGCGAAATATCACGCTTTACAAAGTGGGACAGAAAGAATTATTTCTACCCCGACCTGCCCAAAGCATATCAGATTTCGCAGATGCCCCGCCCTGTTTGTCTGGGCGGCCACGTTGACGTAACGGTTGACGGTGAGCAGAAGACGATGAGAATAAACCGTATACATCTTGAAGAGGACGCAGGAAAGCTGGTTCACGATGACATCGAGCGTGTCAGCCTTGCAGACTATAACCGTTGCGGAATTCCGCTTATCGAGATAGTTACCGAGCCTGATTTCCATTCAGCCGCCGAGGTCATAGCGTTCTTTGAAAAGATAAGACTTATGCTCCAGTACGCAGGTGTATGCGACGGTAAGCTTGAACAGGGTTCTATGAGATGCGACGTTAATATTTCGCTTGCCGAAAAGGATTCAGACAAGCTCGGAACAAGAACAGAGGTAAAGAACCTTAACTCCACAAAGGCTATACAAAGAGCCATCGAATATGAGATATACCGCCAGACAGAGCTTATCGAGAACGGTGAAAGAGTAGTACAGGAAACGCTTCACTTCAATGACGCTACGGGCGAAACAAGCTCGCTTCGTTCCAAGGAGGATGCACACGATTACCGTTATTTCCCCGACCCCGATATACCGCCGATAATCTTCACGGAAGAAGAGCTTGCGGCTATCAAGGCTGACATTCCCGAAATGCCAGAGCAGAGAGTGGCACGTTACACAGGCGAATACGGCATTTCTGCGGCTGACGCAAAGGTGCTGACAGATTCAAAGCGTGTCAGCGACCTGTTTGAAAATGCGCTGAAGGCATATAATAACCCCAAGCCTATAGGCACGTTCATAGTGGTTGAGCTTATGAGAAGAATAAATCTCGGTGAGCTTGATCTTGATAATATGAAATTTACCGCAGAGGATTTAGCAAAGCTGATAGAGCTTGCCGAAAACGGCAAAATATCAAAGGATAACCGTAAGATTATCCTTCGTGAAATGCTTGAAACAGGCAAGAAGCCCGAAACTATCGCTGAAGAACAGCAGCTGTGGATAAAAGAAGACAACGCACTGCTTGAAAAGACGATAAACGGCATAATGGAGGCTAATCCTAAGGCTGTCGAGCAGTACAGAAGCGGTGAAACAAAGGTGTTCGGCTTCCTTATGGGACAGTGCAACAAGGCACTCAAGGGAGCGGCTTCACCCGCAAGTATAAAGGCAATGCTTGAAGAAAAGCTCAAGGGCTGATTATAAAGAAAGAAAGGCAAGAAAGAAATGTTTTTAGAGAACAAGTACCGCACTCGCACCTGTGAAATGCTGAGCGAAAACGACATCGGCAAGACCGTTCGTGTTGCAGGCTGGGTAGAGAACATCCGTGACCACGGAGGAATCAAGTTTATAGATCTGCGTGACCATTACGGCTATGTGCAGATTACATTCCAGAAGAACGAGGGTCTTCTGGAGGGCGTAAACAAGGAGTGTGCCGTTACAATAGGCGGTACGGTAATAAAGAGAGCAGAGGGTACTTACAACGATAAGATTTCCACAGGTACTATCGAGATAGTAGCCGAAAGTCTTGAGGTACTGGGCAAGGTAACTGTTGAACAGCTCCCGTTTGAAGTTCCCACCTCGACAGAAACAAAGGAAGATATACGCTTAAAGTACCGTTATCTCGATTTGCGTAACAAGAGAATGCACAACAACATCGTACTGCGTTCACAGGTCATCTCGTTCTTACGCAGTAAGATGACCGAGATGGGATTCCTTGAAATACAGACCCCCATCCTTTCAACAAGCTCACCCGAGGGAGCAAGAGATTACCTTATCCCCAGCCGTAAGCACCACGGAAAGTTCTACGCACTGCCGCAGGCACCGCAGATATTCAAGCAGCTGCTTATGGTATCCGGCTTTGATAAGTATTTCCAGATTGCGCCCTGTTTCCGTGACGAAGACGCAAGAGCGGACCGTTCACCCGGCGAATTCTATCAGCTGGACTTTGAAATGGCATTTGCAACACAGGAAGATGTTTTTGCAAACGCAGAAGAGGTTTTATCCGCAGTATTTGAAAAGTTCGGCGGTAAGCCCGTATCTCCCGCACCCTTCAAGCGTATCCCCTACGCCGAGTCAATGCTGAAGTACGGTACAGACAAGCCCGACCTGCGTAACCCTCTTATTATAACAGAGCTGTCTGACTTATTCGTCGACAGCGACTTCAAGCCTTTCGCAAACAAGTGCGTAAGAGGTATCAGAGTTCCCGGTATGGCAAGTCAGTCAAAAGGCTTCTTTGAGAAGATGGAAGCATTCGCTAAGGAAATCGGCATGAAGGGTCTCGGATATGTCAAGGTAGACGAGAGCTTCAAGTATCTCGGTCCTATCGACAAGTTCCTGAATGACGAGCAGAGAGAAGAGCTTAAGAACAGATGCGCTCTTGAAGTGGGCGATGTTCTTTACTTCATAGCCGACAACAAGAAGATGGCTCCCAAGTTTGCAGGTCAGATCCGTACAGAAGTCGCAAAGCGTATGGATATGATTGACTATGACAGATACGAAATGTGCTTTATCGTTGACTTCCCGATGTACGAGGAGGACGAGGAAACAGGCAAAACTATATTTACGCATAACCCCTTCTCAATGCCGCAGGGCGGTCTTGAAGCGCTTATGACAAAGAATCCGCTTGATATACTCGCATACCAGTACGATATTGTCTGCAACGGTGTTGAGCTTTCAAGCGGCGCTGTAAGAAACCACGACCTTGAGATAATGATAAAGGCTTTCGAGATCGCCGGCTACACAGAGCAGGACGTTGCCGAGAAGTTCGGCGCTCTTTACAATGCGTTCCAGTACGGCGCTCCGCCCCACGCAGGTATGGCTCCCGGTGTTGACCGTATGATAATGCTCCTCACAGGCGACGAGAGCATAAGAGAGGTTATCGCATTCCCGATGAACTCTAACGCACAGGATCTCCTGCTCGGCGCACCCACAGAGGTAACCGAACAGCAGCTGCGTGAAGTACACATAAAGGTACGCCAGAAACCCACCGTCTAAGTGCCGATGCGGCACTTCAAATTCCGCCTTTTGAATTGTCAGAGCTATCCGCAGGATAGCGAAACGGCGGGAATTAACGGTATCATAAATTTTATAAACGAATTACGGCAGATATGCGAAAGCGTATCTGCCGTTTTGCGTTTAGAAATTAGAAATTTGTTTGAAGCTTCAGAAAACACTGCCGAAAACACTTTCCGTACCGACAAGGCATTAATAATTTCGTGAGTGTATCAGTGCAACTGATCTAACATTGACTCTTCAAAAAAACGCCACTAACCTGAGATATATGTACTAATATGCGGACGTGTAGCGTTAAGCGTCCCTGCATTGACAGGATATACAATGTTCAGGTGGTTATTCGAGTTTATCCAACACCCCGACGGGGTGTGGGTATGGGTAAGGAAAGAGGGAGCCACGAGGGAGAAAACCTAAGGGACAGGGAGAGGGGCTGTCAAGTCCCTTGT
>OMBL01000373.1_pt1 | contig 20291 bp, 15 predicted proteins | sample 1644871 | NCBI WGS metagenome assembly OMBL01 (sample SAMEA103958115, study PRJEB25191) | human gut metagenome | biome: human-associated habitat [ENVO:00009003]; feature: intestine environment [ENVO:2100002]; material: feces | place: Germany | collected 2013/2015
CCTCATAACCCGACAGTTTGCGCAGATGCCTGCCCTCTACATCGCCGACGGCCACCATCGCAGCGCTGCCGCAGCTCTCGTGGGAGCGGAGAAGGCAAAGGCCGATCCAAACCACACGGGACAGGAGGAATATAACTATTTCATGGCTGTTTGCTTCCAGGCTTCCCAGCTCACCGTGCTCGACTATAACCGCGTGGTGAAAGATCTTAACGGCTTGACCTCGGAGCAGTTTCTTGACAAGCTCTCCGATCATTTTGTGGTGGAAGACAAGGGAACCGACATCTACCGCCCGTCACACCTTCACAACTTCTCGCTCTATCTCGACGGCCATTGGTACAGCCTCGATGCCAAGCCTGGCACCTACGACGACAAGGACCCCATAGGCGTGCTCGATGTAGACATCTCAAGCCGTCTCATTCTTGACCAGATCCTCAACATCGGCGACCTGCGCTCAAGCAAGCGCATCGACTTTGTGGGCGGTCTCAGAGGCCTCTCTGAGCTCAAACAACGTGTCGACAGCGGCGAGATGAGGGCTGCTTTGGCCCTCTATCCTGTGACCATGAAGCAGATCATGGACATTGCTGACAGCGGAAAGATCATGCCGCCCAAGGCAACATGGTTTGAGCCTAAGCTGCGCTCCGGACTGGTTATCCACAAGCTGTCTTAGGGCCTCATCACGCTCCTGCTACAAATCAGTTTTTTTAATGTTTGATAAATGGAAATCATTGACGAATACAAGACCATAACATCAACACCAGCTGAAGGCTTCTACAGCGAGAAGCGCAGCAAGTTTTACGCCTTCGCACATCATGTAGAAACCGAAGAACAGGTTAAAGACATCGTGCAGACCTATCGCAAGCGCTTCTACGACGCCAGGCATGTGTGCTATGCCTTCATGCTCGGAGCCGACAGCAGTCTCTTCCGCACCAACGACGACGGCGAGCCCAGCAGCACGGCAGGCAAACCCATTCTCGGACAGATCGTGAAGAACGAGCTTACCAACATCCTCATCATCGTGGTGCGCTATTTTGGCGGAGTGAAGCTCGGCACCAGCGGCTTGCTCGTGGCCTATAAAACGGCTGCTGCCGACGCCATAGACCATGCCGAGACCGTAACCTGCCAGGTGGAGGAAGAGGTGGTGTTCAACTTTCCTTACGTCATGATGAACGACGTCATGCGCATTGTGAAGGAGATGAAGCCACGCATCGTGTCGCAAAACTTCGACAACACATGCCAGATAACCTTAAGCATCAGAAAGTCGGAAGCTGAGCAGCTGCGCACACGTCTTGACAAACTGGCCTTTGAGTGAAGAACCATTGGGCTTCTATTCATCAATCTTGAACCAGAACGTCAGGTAACAATCCTGACGTTTTGTTCCGTTTCCAAATCTTCCAATATTCCAAATCTTCCAATTAAATTTTTACGCATGACAAAAACCATCCTTATATATATAACTACTTAATAATCAATTAATTATATAGTCTATATAAAGAAGGTTTGCATGAACATACCCATTTTTGGAATTGGAAGAACTGGAATACTGGAAGATTTGGAAGTTATCAATAAATAAGAAAAAAGGTTCTCCTTCTACGAGGCCACGAAGCCAAAGCATGATAGCATGAGGATCCTTCTATGAGGCCACGAAGCCAAAGCGTGATAGCATGAGGATCCTTCTACGAGGCCACGAAGCCAAAGCATGATAGCATGAGAATCTTGCTAAAAGGCCGAAGAAGCCAAAGCCTCAAGGCAATTTTAAATTCTCCACAACCCCATGGAATCAAGTCAAACACGGCCTGGCAATCTAAACTGCATGGTTTGGCTCCATAAGTACCGCAGTTAGGCAGTCTAAGTATGGCAGTTACGTCGCTTAGGAGCCATGGTTAGTGAGAGCAATTGATGTGAATCTTAAAAGCGTTATAGCTCCACGCTATCGATACGCAGTTTCAGCGTTCCCGCAGGCACCCGCACCTCAACCTCATCGCCCGCTTTCTTTCCGAGAAGAGCGTTTGCGATGGGCGACTTTATTGATATTTTCCCCTCTCTCAGGTTTGCTTCGTGTGGGCTCACAACGGTATAGGTCATGTGTGCGTTGTTAGCCACATTGGTTAGCCCAATCTTGCTCAGCAACCCCACGGTGTCCTCCTTAAGACGCGATTTGTCTATGACGCGCGCGTTTTCAAGCACCTTCTGCTTGAATCTTATTCTTCCGAGCAGTCTTCCTTGCTCACGTTTTGCAGCATGATACTCAAAGTTCTCGCTCAAGTCGCCCTTGTCGCGTGCTTCAGCAATAGCCTCACGCACACGCGGCAGCTCCACGAGTTCCATCTCACGCAGCTCGGCCACAATCTTGTCGTAGCCTTCTTGTGACATATATTCCATGTTTCAAATACGCTTTAGTCAGTTTTTCCTTCCATCAACTCTTCTTTAAGCCAATAAAGACAACAGAGACAACCTTTGTGCCGACGTTTTGCATCAAAGAGCAAACGTCACAAAAAAATTGTCCCTATTGTCTCTATTATCTTTTAAAAAGAATGGATGTGCGAAGAATATTAATCTTCCTCAGCAGCCTTGGTCTTGCGGATAGCACGCTTGCGCTTGGGCTTCTCCTCGGGCTCAGCCACCACCATCTTAACGCCGGCGAGCTCAGGATCGATCATGATACGTCCACAATACTCGCACACGATAACCTTCTTGTGCATCTTGATGTCGAGCTGACGCTGTGGCGGAATCTTGTTGAAGCAACCACCGCAAGCATCGCGCTGCACATAAACAATTCCGAGACCATTGCGTGCATTCTTACGAATGCGCTTGAAGCTTGTGAGCAGACGAGGCTCAATTCTTGTCTCCAGCTCCTTGGCACGCTCCTTGAGCTTCTCCTCTTCCTCGCGTGTTTCCTGCATAATCTCGTCGAGCTCGTTCTTCTTCTCAGCGAGGGCAGTCTGGCGGTCCTCAATGAGGTCGTGTGTGTGGTTGAGTTCCTTTCTCTTGTCCTCTACCTTAGCCAGCGCCTCACGAATTTTCTTGTTGCAAAGCTCTATCTCCAGGCTCTGAAACTCTATTTCCTTTGTGAGCGTGTCATACTCGCGGTTGTTCTTCACGTCATCGAGCTGCATCTTGTAACGCTCCACGCTTGCCTGTGCCTGGTCAATCTCCGAACGCTTCTGAGCCACGGCATCCTCAAACTCGGTTATCTCGTTGCCGATTTTCTCCACACGGATGTTAAGACCTTCAATCTCGTCCTCCAAGTCCTGCACTTCAAGAGGAAGTTCACCGCGCAGCGCGCGTTTCTCGTCGATAGCCGACAAAGTGGTCTGGAGCTGATAAAGAGTCTTCAGCTTCTCTTCCACTGACAAATCTGTAGGATCTTTCTTTGCCATAAATATGCTTGTTAAAAATAGATTATAGGATTGGTGTTTGTGGCGGCAATAACGCAACGCACGCCAGGACACTTCTCCTCAATTATTGACTTAAATATTTCGCTTGTAAACTGTTCGCTCTGATAATGGCCTATGACGGCAATCTGCAGTTGCTGCTCACGTCCGAAGAACTCATGATAGTGCATCTCTCCCGTCACGAAAGCGTCGGCCCCCAGCTGCAAGGCTTGCGGCATGAGGAATGCACCTGCTCCGCCACAGATGGCCACGCGCCTGATTGGGCGACGCAGCAGCTGGTTTGCCTGCACACATTCCACGTCAAACGTGCGCTTAAGCATAATGATGAAATCGTCGGCAGCCAGCGGTTCTTCAAACTCGCCAACCACTCCCGAGCCACACTCTATGCCGTCAACCACCTTTGTGGCAAACAGACGTGCGTCTTTCAGCCCCATCTTCTCGGCAATCTTGAAGTTCACTCCTCCCATGGCGTTGTCCATGTTGGTGTGCATCGACACGATGGTTATGCCGTGCTGTATGGCTTTCATAACCACGCGTTGCACATCGTCGCCATCAGAGACACAAGAGAGCTTGTGAAAGATCAGAGGGTGGTGCGACACGATGATGTTACACTTCGACGCTATGGCTTCGTCCACGATCTGAGGTGTAACGTCCAGACACAATAATGCCCCTGATACGTCCGCCTCTGTCAATCCAACCTGCAAGCCGGCATTATCCCATCCTTCTTGCAAGGGCAGAGGCGCGAACTGTTCAAGGGCAGCAATCACTTCCTTTATTTTCACGCTTTTCAGCTTTATATGTTTCTATCAGACTGCAAAGTTAGCAATAAAAAATGTGTTATCGGCAAAAACATCGAAATCTTTTTAACCGACAACACATTTTTTACTTTCTTTAGCTGAAAAGGAAGCTAAACAACATAAATATTGTCCTCAAAAGAGGGGTTCTGTTGATGTTTTCCCGCTATAGACATCTTTCTCTTGCAATATCTTCAAGACACGACTATTGCCGACCGTCATGATTATTGCCGACCTTCATGATTATTGCCAACCTTCAAGATTATTGCCAACCGTCAGAATTATTGCCAATCGTCAAGATTACACTCTGCCTCAACCCTCTTCTCCACGTCGTCTGTTAGCGACGGGAAGAAATCGTAGCCTGTTATGCGCTCCACCTCATCGACCGTGTTCACATAATCGCCCATTGGCCGGTTACCGTCTGTGTTCTTATACAAGAAGCCGATGGCCTTAGGTGTGTCTTTCATGCAGAGCAGCACCTTGAAGAACGCATCAGGCACCGCCACCTTGTTTCGTCCGATGGTCTTACGTCGCGCCTTCTTATAGAACACGGGGCCACAGACCACATAAACAGAACCGTAGCGCTTAGCCCAACGACGACACGCAAGCTCCATCTCGTTCCAGTCGCCACGGTTAAGGCTCGGCGCCTGTGGACAGATATTAGAGAAGAGGAACGATTGGCGCATGGCTTCAGCCCTCCATTTGTTGTCGCCAGCAGGACACATGTGGCCGCGGTCATAGCCCGACGAGCGATAGTCGCTATCCTCGGCACGGGGTGCCGGCACGTCCTCATCGTCTGTAAACTTAGAATCTTTGCGTTCTGCATTGCCCTTTGTGCGCTGAGCCGTCAACTTCCACGCCACCCAGTTGGGCTGTCTTGTCTGCACGTTGTAGGACACGGTGTAGCCCACACGCTTCAGCACAATCTCGTTGCTGCCTTTTATCGGTGCAGGAATTTCCAATCCATCTGCGGCTTCGACATTCTCAGAAGAACGTGACCCTAAAGATGCGGCATCTGACGAAGATACCTCGTTAACGACCTTAGCTACGCTATGCAGTTTGCCTCTTGTGGCATTGTCACACGATGCAGCCAACAAAGGCAAGGCAAGCACAAGGGCTGCAATAATTATTTTTCTCATAAAATGTTTCTTTTTTTTACAACACGTTTTATTTCTTTATCTCTTTTGTTTTCAAACCACAGGGTTTACATCGTTTTCCTCTCTACCGCTCTCTTCAGAAACTGATGAGCCAGAGGCTGAATAAGAGGCAGAAGATGTTTGAGAAGAGGCAGAAGATAAAGGAGCTGAAGATACAGAAGAAGCTGATGCAGCAGATTTGGATGCTGAAGCAGGGGTATATGGAACCGAATCGTCATTTGTAGAAGAATTGCTGTCAGCTCCTTCCTTCAGTCGGCCATACTCGTCCATAGAATAACGTGAAGCAACGGCCAGGACCACAGCCAAAGCCACAAGAGCGGTCGTGAACATGGCAGCCAAGGCAACAATCTGCATGGCCACAGCCGTTACAACCTCGGTTCCTGAAAGCAACATGCCCCACATGATGAACGGCACACACCCAAACATGGAGCTTGAAATAAGGCGTAAGAAATGGGTTACGGTACGTTCCATTGCACGTTTGCGGAAATAGAACAACGCCTGTTGGCGCGTGGCACCATTGCCGAGCATGAAATAATACATGTCGTTATGGTTTCGGAGCCCCATATAATAATAGGTGAGAGCCTTGCCAAGAATCTCAAGAATGGCTCCACAGAGCAAACCTACTACAGGTATGAGACGTGGAGAGGTAAACGCTCCGTTGCCCGTCATTACAGCAAAGAGCATCCATGCGCCTACCGTAACAACTGCAACAGCCACACCCGCCAACAACGGCACAAAGCTATGACGCAACGACAAACGCGCCTTCACGACAACGGCTGCTGCGGTAAGCACGACAGCAACGATGGTGAACAAGATGTTTGACACAATGTTGTTCCACAGAAAGAGGAAATAAAGAACTGCTCCTACGACAGCAAACTTGGCCACCATCATGGCACATGCCGAAAGAGTGCGCCCTAACAAGCGTAGACCATAGGCCTGAAAAAAATAGATAGGCACAAGAAGGAGGGCAACACCCAAAAGCAGCCCTATAACTGTTATTTGCATATTAGAAAAAGAATAATGTAATCTGACTTATTTTTCGTTTCACATGTGCAGGAATGAACGAGACCGCGATAAACGCGATCCGTCAGTTCTCACACAACCACACTCTTATCAGCCATCTGCTCCACACGCTCATCCTTTGACGCGACCACAACAACGGCCCCACGCTCGGCAGCAGCCCGCAACAGGCGCAACATTACCTTCACGTCTTCATCAGTCTGAAACGCGGTAGGATCGTCTACAACAATAATGTTGCGGCACGACAACAAGGCAAAGACAAGCATGAGACGTTTCAACACGGAAAGAGGTTGCTTGGCGAGGTCTGCATCCCACAGGTCAGCATTAAGATGAAGCGTGTTCCACAGAGCCACAATCTGTTCTTTTGTCGGCACGTTGCCTTTCACACCGCAACACGTCACGAGCTGTTTGTACATGTCGGAAGCTGTAAACCTCGACGGCAGGCGCAACGCCTGTGGCACATACGCAATCTTTGATCGGAAGAAGTTGGCTGTAGCAGGCACAAGCAGCTCGCCGTTTACTGTCACGAAGCCGCTGTCTAAAGGAAAGAAGCCCAGCATGGCTGCAAGCAATCGCGTCTTGCCGCTCCCCGACCGCCCTGTTATGGCAGTCACCTCGCCGTTGTTTGCCACAAACGAGAGGTTCCTCATTTTTCTATCTGTAGCCACAGCAAACGTGGCATCCTTTATCTCGAGCATAAATGTCGTTTAAAAAATTTCTACTTTAATGCAAAAGTAAATAAAATAAATGAGAAGATGACTCTTACTCGTTTTAATTTTAAAAAATAAAAAACAGAGGCAGGAAACAAATAAAGGGAAAGGAATGAATAAAGAGAAAGAAATGAATAAAGAGAAAGGAAACAGACAACAGAAAAAAGGACAAAGAACAGGGAAAGGAACAAAGAACAAAAAAGGAGGGAAAGGCCATGACAAGATTCGGAAACCAAAACAAGATTCGGAAACCAAAACAAGATTCGGAAACCAAACAAGATTCGGAAACCAAACAAGATTCGGGAAACAAAACAAGATTCGGGAAACAAAACAAAATTCTGGAAACAAACAAAATCCCCGGCAAGACCCAAAGGTTGCCGGGGATAAGTATAGAAATTTAAAGACTTTCTATTCTGTTTGTCTAACTCTCAATCAGGAATTAGAAGAAGAGGTAACGGTTGTCAACAACATGAGCCTTGATGTAAAGCTCGTTCATGAAGTTGCCAGCCATCTGCATGGCTTTCTGGCGGAGCTTCTGCTCCTCTGCCTTCTCGTCGAACTTGCCAGGACGGTTAGTCTTGTTAAGAACAGAGAACACATAAACGCCAGCGTTACCCTTCACAGGATGAGCGCTAAACTTGCCCTTTGCAGTTGCAGCAACAGCACCACTAAGAGCGGGCTCGCTTGCACCTGTTGCGGGAAGGAACACGGGAGCAGCAAATGTGATCTGGTCAACGGTAGAAACCACAGCGCCCTTGCCCTTAGCAGCAGCAATGCTCTTTACGCCGTTAAGCTTGGCCATAAGCATCTCAGCCTTCTTGTCCTTCAGCACCTCAGCCTTAACAAGGTCCTTAACCTGCTCGTCGTCGAGAGAGCGGTAACCTTCCTTGTTGATGTTTTCGCAGATAACAACGAGCAGATGGTCGTTGTCGCCACACTCGTACATGGGCGAAACAGCACCCTTCTTGGCATCGAAGAGCCACTTCATGGCGTCACGAGTAGAGTGGATGCCAGCAAGGTAATGTTCTGTGTTAGACACATCCTTGCGCTCCTGAACGTTATAACCGTCCTTCTTGGCGTTCTTCACGATGTCCTCAGCTGTCTGGTTGGCGCTCACGAAAGCGCTGAACTTGTTGTAAGCAGCCGAATAGGTCTCGCGAGAGAAATCGATGTTCTTCTTCACGACAGCAGCCACATACTTGTTGATCATATTCTTGCGGTCAAGCACCTGAACAATGAGGCAACCCTGAGCGAGGTCGATCTGCTTGATCTCGTTAACACCCATGGTGTTGAGAGCCTCAATATAGTTCTTTGTGTCCTTATCCATAGAAGGAGCCGACTGATACTGGCGTGTTGTCATCCATGTCTTCTGGCCAGTCTGACCATATTTCTTTGCAACAACCTCAAAGTCGGCACCACCCTTAAGAGCTGTGTAAACCGAGTCGGCTGTCTTCTTGGCAGCAGCGGCATCAACACCGGCAACCTGGATCATGCGATACTGTACCGAGTCGGGCAGTTGCTGCTTCGACACGAGCTTAATGACGTTAAGAGTGTTGTCCATCTTGTTGGCCACAACAGCTGTTGTGCTACCCACAGCCATAGAGTCGAGACGGCCAGCCACGTCATAAGGATAAGCATCCTTGCTCACGGGCACGCCGAGGTAAGGAACGAGCGAAGCGCTCTTTGACACAACAGTAGCGGGATCAGCAGCTGCTGCCAGCTCCTTGGCATAGGCGGCAAACTGTGTCTGAAGAGCAGCCACGTCCTTGGGCGAAGCCTGCACCTGGATGTCAACATACTTGATGTCGCGTGTCTCTACATACTGACGGAAGCGGGGCTTCATCTCGTCATATTTAGCTTTGAGGTCAGACTCGGTAACAGTAACCTTGTTGTCTGCAATGCTTGAGTAAGGCAGAGCAGCGAGCTGAATCATGCTCTCCTGGTTCTGGTCGTTGAATGCCATCTTTGCCTCTACCTTGTTTGAGAGGAAGCAATGAGCGAAGAGCGACTGATACTTCTGTGCGAGAAGCTGCTGACGCAGGTTCTTCTCCATGAAGGTCCAATATTTGTAGACGGTCTCATACTGCTTTGCCATCTGAGGGTTGCTTGTCTGCTGAGCCTTGTAGTCGGCAAGGAACTTCTTCAGCGAGTTGACATCAAAGCGACCTGTCTGCTGGTTAACAAACGGGGTCTGCATGAGCATGGGGTTTGTGCCCTCGTTAAGAATGTTTGCCATCTCCTGGTCTGTAACAGTAAGACCGAGCTTCTCTGCCTCATGGGCGATGAGCTGGTTCTGAACAAATGTGTTCCACACCATGTCGCGAACGCGGTTGAGCTGGGTCTCGTCAAGGTTCTCCTGACCCTGCTGCATCTTGATGACCTCTGTGTACTCGTCAACAAGCTTCTGAAAATCGTTAAAATTGATTTTCTCTCCCAACACTTCGCCTACCTGCTGACGCTGTTCGTTGCGTGTATAATCGCAAGAACGGAAAGCTTCTTCAGCGATAAAAGCAAACAGGCCCAATCCGATTATACCAATCAGGACGGCACCTTTGCTTCTGATTTTTCCTAATGCTGCCATTACTTTTTTGTTTTATTTTTATTGTTTTTATTTTTTAGTTAGGTGTGATGCCTGTCACATGACGCCGACGTTGTTTATGCGCCACAGAAGCACAGGTTCACAAAATGCGTACAAAAATACTAATTTATTGGCAAACGAGGGAATGTTTCTTCTAAAAATTCGACTTATGCGTTAACTTTTAGCTTGACGACCTCAATTTTAGTCATAGTATTCTTGATTATCCGGAACTCGAAGCGTCCAATCTTGACCACCTCGTTAAGCTTTGGGAAGCTCTGATACTCGTGCAAGATCAGTCCGCCAACGGTCATATACTCGTCGCTCTCGGGCAAATCGAGTCCAAACATGTCGTTCACCTTGTCTATTTCAAGACGTGCAGAAAGCATATATTCGTCCTCTCCCACCTTTGTCGCTATGTAGGTGGTGCTGTCGTGCTCGTCCTCAATATCGCCAAGGATCTCCTCCACAATGTCCTCAAGCGACACCAGTCCGCTCGTTCCGCCAAACTCGTCAACGACCACGCCCAAGCTTTTCTTCTGCTGGAGGAAGATGTGCATGAGCTTCTGAGCCATCATGGTTTCAGGCACGAAGGGCATGGTACAGAGATGCTCCTTCCAGTCGTCAGGGTTCCGGAACATCTCCGAGCTGTGTATGTAGCCAACGATATGGTCTATGTCGTCGTTATAGACAACAATCTTCGAGTTTCCGCTCTCTATAAACTTCTGCATGAGCTGCTGAGTGGTGCAGTCGTTTATGTCGACAGCGTTTATCTCCGTTCTGGGCACCATGCAGTCGCGCACCTTGGTCTCAGAAAAGTCGAGAGCGTTCTGAAACATCTTCACCTCATCATCAATCTCATCGTTCTCCGCGTTGTCTATGCTCGACTGAACAAGATAGTCGAGATCAACCTTTGAGAAGCCCTCGTCGTCGCTTTCCTTGTCCATCTTTATGCCTACCAAGCGCAACATACACTTCGATATGAGCGTGGAGAAGCGGCTGATAGGCCACAACACCACATAGAAGACATAAGCCAACGGCGCAAAGATGGCCAACAAGCGGTTGGCGTTGTTCTTGAAGAGCGTCTTGGGAAGAAACTCGCCTGTGAAAAGAATGATGAGTGTGGAGAGGATGGTGTCGGCGGGTACGGTAAAGCCCACGTCCATGCCTCTGAAGATAGTGCTGTCAAAAAACTGAGCAATCAAGATGCCGTAGACCACAAGCACGATGTTGTTGCCCACAAGCATGGTGCTCACGAAGCCGTTGGGATGACGGTAGAAGACAGATATGAGCTTCTGGCTAAAGCCGTTGCGCTCCTTGTCCATCTCGGCAAGCATGCGGTTGCTCGACACGAAGGCAATCTCCATGCCGGAAAAGAATGCCGACAGGGCCATCGTGGCAAAAATGCTGATTATAAGAGGAATGTCTGTTTCCAAAATATGTTGATAATGATTATTGATCTTTTTTCAAGGGCCAATCATCCGAAGGTTTAACCGCTTAAAGGCTCAACCTCACGAAGATTTACCCCTTAAAGTTCTAACCCTTATAAGCCTCATGCCCCATGGTTTTTACGCCTCAAGGCCTTACGCTTAACGAGAGTCTTTAATGTGTTGGTGCGTTGCTTTTGCGTTGCGGCATGGTTTGCGGGCGCACCTTAGCCTTAACCGTGTCAGGAGCAGAGGTTATGGTGTCGCGGTCGCTTGAAAAGTCGCTCCGTTCAAACGAGCCTTTGCTGTTGCTGACAAAATATTTTGTCATACGCTCATCGCTTCGGAAATAGCTGCCCTCAAGTGTGCGCTCTGGCGTCACAAGACGCGAATAGACATCCGAATAGAGTTCATGTTTGTCTTCATCCCAATAGAGCCGTTCGCTGCTGAACTTCAGTCCGTCCTTTGTCAGAACGCGCACACGGCTACGAAGCTCCCACAGCTTCTTTTGGTCAAAATAGTAGGCCGTGTCACATTGGATATAAGACTGGACATGAAATTTCTCGTCAAACTGTTCAAGGAACAAGCCTTTATCGAAGATCCAGCGCGACGGATTACGCTTGTCGTTAACCTCCCAACGCTCTGTCACGATGCGATATTTCAACACTCCCGAATCGGAAATGAGAGTGTTCACGCCAAAGCTGGTCATCATGGCCACCGAGTCGCGATCATGAATGGCAGCAGCAGTATGCTCTTTCTGCTCCTGACACGACAAGGCGATCAGCGAACAGAAAGAGCATACTGCTGCCACGGCTGCGTTACGCAGACCATTCTCAATATGTCCGATATTTTCTAATATAGATTTTTCTTCCACAATGTTTATTCTACCTTCCACTTAGCGAACCACTTCTCGTTAAACGTCAGACCAATGTTTATGCGGAAAGTGTTCTCCTTAATGAATGTCTTAGAGTCTTGACATACCCATTGTCCAGAGATGTTAAGAATGGAGCGATTGTTGTAACCGTTAACGATGGGAATGCCAAAACCAGCGCTCACGCTATATTCTTTCGGTCCGTCAACGCCATTGATCTTCTGATAAGGTGTGGCATAATAGGCTCCCATGCGATAATGGATACGTTTGAAGAAGTTGCGTCCATTCTCTTGAGGACAAATCTCGCCACCAAACGTGATCTTATGACGGTCAGAAAACTGTCCCTTCTCCGCCTTATACTGCGCGTTGCCGTTAACCATGCTCAACACAGGCGACACAACAGAGCCCCATTTCTGCAACGAATAGTCGAGACCGACCTTTATCTTGTTGCTGCGGTTCCAGGCCACGCCCACACCATACATCGAAGGGATCTCCAACGACTTGGCTGCGCTATAGGTGGTAGTGTCCGACACGCCCGTCTGTGAGTTGGTTGTAATCAAGGAACACTCTGGTGTGCCGCCAAGCTTGTGGCCAAGACTGTAGGTCAGACCAACCGTCAGGTTGTCTTTCTTCGTCAGAGGAAGGGTATACTGCACACCTGCCTCCAGGCGATAGCTGTTGGTCGATGCCGAATAATATTTTGAGAGGGTGTTAATGTAAGCATCTGTGTAGCTGTTTACGACCGAACGATTGTAGCTACCCCACAGATAAGACACGTTAGCACCTATAGAGAAGCCCTTGAACGGCTCCCATCCAGCGCCAAGAAACACCTGGTGGAAACCACCCGAGCCGCTATATGTGTTGACATAAGATGTGGCAGTTGTCGTTCCGTCGTTGCTCACCACGCCTGTGTTGGAGTAGCTATAGCCCACGTTTGTGAAAGGAATGATACCAAAGGCCACACCAAGATGACGCGCCGCACGGAATCCTGCTACCGCATACTCAAAATCGGAGTTGTTGGCATTCATCTTCACGCCGTTTTCACTAAAGTTGGTTATCTGGCCAGAAATGCCCACATCAAAGATGAAGCTCAGAGAGTCGATGGCCGAGTAAGAAGCCGGGTTGAGATAGTTTACCTGATTGTGCTCACGGAAGCCCTGTCCCAAACCGTTCATGCCACGATTGAAGCCACTTGTCTGGTCGCTTAAGATGCCCAGACCATACTGGCTGTATGGGGAGTTTGTTCCGCTCTGCGCAGAAGCAGAAGCTGCAAATGCCGTCAAAAGAGCGGCAGCGAGTATTTTTTTCATTATCAAATGTTTATTTTCCGTTATAGCTTTCAGAACCTCGTCGCAACAGCTTATTTGCCACTTTTAGGGACCGAAAAAGATTATTGGTTGCAAAATTATTGAAATTTTTCGAAATAAAAGCACGATAAATGGGAAATATAAGTTATTTTTGCATCGTGAAACGTTTTAGAAGCCTTTTAAGATACATAGCGCCCATTATTTTCCTGTTGTTAACATATTGCAACAGCATGTCGGCGCAACAAGACAGCTCATTACTTCAGAAAATGGATTCTGTAGAGATAAGTTTGCTCACCTGCCAACCACAGCAGAGAGTGTACAGTCTCTATGGCCACACCGCCATACGCATACAGAACCATTGCTCCGATGCAGGAATGGGTGCAGACCTCGCCGTCAACTACGGCATGTTCTCCTTTGACAAGCCCTACTTCGTGCTTAGATTCGTGTTCGGACTGACCGACTATGAGATAGGCATAGAGACCTTCCAAGAGTTCTGTCCCGAATATGAGCGTGTGGGGTGCGGCGTTCTGCAACAGCAGCTCAACCTGAACAGAGAAGAGAAGCTCGCCCTGCTGCAAGCCATCGACGAAAACTACCGTCCCGAGAACCGTGTCTACAGGTACAATTATTTTTATGACAACTGCACAACACGCGCACGCGATATTATAATAAGGTGTATTGAAGGTTCGGTTGTCTACGACAAGGCCACCGGCAACTCCACAAACCCTGCAGACGGAACCTACATATCGTTCCGCGAGATGATACACCGTTACACCGCCCAGCACCCGTGGGCCCGCTTCGGCAACGACCTTTTGCTTGGCGTAAAGGCTGACAGCCACACGAGCTTTGAAGAACAGCAGTTTCTGCCAAAGAGCCTGAGCGACGATTTTGCGAAGGCAAGAATAAAGAACACAGACGGCACAACGCGCCCTCTCGTGTCAGCCACCTCATTGGCCATAGAGCCTGGCACGCAGACCGTGAAAGAAGAATTTCCGTTTTCTCCCACCAACTGCGCTTTTATGTTGTGCGCCATAACGCTATTGATCAGTCTTGCCGACCACAAGCGCAAGAAGATAACGTGGGCTTGGGATCTCACGCTCATGTTGGCCGACGGCGTGGCGGGCCTCATTATCTTGGCAATGGTGTTTTCTCAGCACCCTACCGTGAGCCTTAACTTGCAGATCTTGCTCCTCAATCCGCTCAACCTCGTGTTCCTGTACCCCACCGTTCGTGACATCAGGAAGCACAAAGCAAACCGATGGCTGACAATTTGGCTGATTTTTATCTGCCTTTTCTTCATCGGGACAGCAATTCAGCATTATGCGGAAGGAATGCTCATCGTGGCATCAACTTTGCTTATTAGAATATTATTCATCAAAAAAATCGTGAACTCACGACAATGAGACAATATATTTCAACAATCCTGCTTGCGGCTCTTGCCAGCGGTAACATACAGGCACAATCACTACAACCGGCCCCACGACTGGTGGTCAATATTGCTATTGACCAGTTGCGGACTGACTATATAGAGCATTTCTCTCCGCTCTACACTTCCGACGGTTTCAAGAAACTGTTGGAGCGAGGCTGCGTTTACGAGGCTGCCAGCTACCCGTTCTCTCCTGTTGACAGAGCATCGGCCGTAGCTTCCATAGCCACAGGCACTACTCCCCATTACAACAACATCGTGAGCAGCCAATGGCTTGACCGCTCCACCCTGCGCCCCGTGTTCTGCACAGACGACGCCACATATACCGAATCGCCTGCCAAGATGGCAACATCGACGACAAGCGACGAGCTGAAAGTGGCTACACGAGGCAGAGCCTTGGTCTACAGCGTGGCCATTGACAAAGACGCTGCCGTGATGGCGGGTGGCCATGCTGCCGACGGAGCATTCTGGATAAACGAGAAAGACGGCCGTTGGTCCACCTCAAGCTATTACCCAAACACCTCTCAGTCGCTTTTAAAAACATTCAACAGCGCAAGCTACAAGTCGGGCAACGACGGCGTAGCCCAACTTGCCGAAGCATGCACAGAAGGCATGGGCCTTGGCAAGGACAACATAACAGACATGCTGTCGCTCACGCTTGAAGCCAAGATCAAAGACTTCAACAACTGGCAGACAGACATGGAGATAGCCTATCTGAAGCTTGACAAGACGCTGGCACGCATAATAAGCTATTTTGAAAACAAGATCGGCAAAGACAACGTCTTGTTTGTTATCACAAGCACAGGCTACACGAACGACGAGCCTGTAGACTATAAGAAATATAACATTCCGACAGGAACTTTTTATATTACCCGTACAGCAAACTTGCTCAACATGTATCTTAGTGCAATCTACGGACAGGCACGATATGTTGAGACTTGCTACCACAACCAGATTTATCTCGACCGCAAACTGATAGAGCAGAAACGCTTGAGCTTCAACGATGTTATCACTCGCTCAAAGGAACTGCTCGTGCAGACAGCGGGCGTGAGAAGCGTGAACGACAGTCCTTATAACCCTTCTGTAAGCGGCGACTTGGTGCTCGAGATTGCCCCAGGATGGAAGGTGCTTAACGAGGACAACAACGAACAATTCACGTCACGGGCCGACTTTGTTCCATTCCCCATAATTTTCTACGGTGCCAACACCAAAGCGGAGCGCATATCAACACCTGCAACGGTAGACCGCATTGCGCCTACCATAGCCAAAGCCATCCGCATAAGGGCACCGAACGCATGTTCGTCTGCGCCGCTGCAATGACATTTTGCAGCCGTCAAAGGCAATATTTAACATTTTTATGGCAATTATTGGCCCAAAAACGAAGGTTAATATGACGATTGCCGCAATAAATGGAAAAATATTTGTACCTTTACACGCTAAAAAGGAATAAGACGTGGAGCAACCACGTTGAAGAGAAGCTGTCAGACCAAGAACATCTTGGTGCCGACACGCAAAACACAACAAAGTAAGAAAAAATAAAAAAACAAATAACACAATGAATTTCAACAAGATTTTACAATCATTGTTCGGAAACAAGTCGACCCGAGACATGAAGCTCATCCAGCCTCTTGTAGAAAAGGTCAAAGAGGCTTATCCGGCAATCAAGGCATTAAGCAACGACGAACTGCGTGCCAAGACAAAGGAGATACAGAAATATGTGCAAGACTCTGCCAACGAGCAGAAGCAGAAGATTGCTGATCTGAAAAGCAAGATTGAAGAAACGCCCATCGACGAGCGCGAAGGCATTTTCAGCGAGATCGACAAGTTGGAGAAAGAAGCGCTTGAGATCTATGAGAAGGCTCTCAACGAGGTTATGCCTATTGCCTTCAGCATCGTGAAAGACACAGCACGCCGCTTTGCCGAGAACGAGGAGACCGTGGTTACAGCCACCGACTTCGACCGTCAGCTGGCAGCCAACCCCAAGAACGACTTTATCTATATTGACGGCGACAAGGCCGTATATCGCAACCATTGGACAGCAGGCGGAAACGACCTGAAATGGGAGATGTGCAGATCTTTGGAGGTATCGCCTTGCATCAGGGCAAGATTGCTGAGATGGCAACAGGTGAGGGCAAGACCCTTGTGGCAACCCTGCCTGTGTTCCTCAACGCCCTTACAGGCAACGGCGTTCACGTCGTTACCGTAAACGACTACCTTGCAAAGCGTGACTCGGAGTGGATGGGACCGCTCTACATGTTCAACGGTCTGTCTGTCGATTGCATTGACAAGCATCGTCCCAACTCGCCCGAGCGTCGCCGAGCCTACATGGCCGACATCACTTTTGGTACAAACAACGAGTTTGGCTTCGACTACCTTCGTGACAACATGGCACACTCGCCTGCCGATCTTGTGCAGCGTGCACACAATTATGCCATTGTCGATGAGGTCGACTCGGTGCTTATTGACGATGCCCGTACACCTCTTATCATCTCTGGTCCTGTTGAGAAGGGCGACGACCAGATGTTTGAGCAGTATCAGCCGCTCGTAGAGCGTCTTGTTGAGGTTCAGCGCAAGCTCGCCTCACAATATCTGGCAGAAGCAAAACAGAAGATCAGCGAAGGTACCGAGAAGAACGACAGCAAGCTCGTTGACGAAGGATTCCTCGCTCTCTACCGCTCACACAAGGCTCTTCCAAAGAACAAGCCCCTCATCAAGTTCCTCTCTGAGGACGGCATAAAGGCCGGAATGCTCAAGACAGAGGAATATTATATGGAGAACAACAACCGCCGCATGCCCGAGTGTGTGGAGCCTCTCTACTTTGTTGTGGACGAGAAGCAGAACAGCTGCGACCTCACAGACAAGGGAACCGAGTGGTTGTCAAACCAGGTTAACGACAAGAATCTGTTCGTGCTGCCCGACATCGCCACAGAGCTGTCGGAGCTTGAAACCGTTACAACGCTGAGCGAGCAAGAGAAGATTGACAAGAAAGACGACATGCTCAACCACTATGCCGTTCAGAGCGACCGTGTGCACACCTTGCAGCAGCTGCTCAAGGCTTACACCATGTTCAACAAGGACGACGAGTATGTTGTCATGGACGGCGAGGTCAAGATCGTGGACGAGCAGACAGGCCGTATCATGGAAGGCCGCCGCTGGAGCGATGGTCTGCACCAGGCAGTAGAGGCGAAGGAGCATGTTAAGGTGGAGGCTGCAACACAGACGTTCGCAACAATCACCTTGCAGAACTATTTCCGTATGTACCACAAACTCTCTGGTATGACCGGTACCGCTTCTACCGAGGCAGGCGAGTTCTGGGACATCTACAAGCTTGATGTTGTAGAAATTCCTACCAACAAGCCCATCTTGCGTGTCGACATGGACGACCGCGTTTACAAGACAGCCCGCGAGAAATATGCTGCCGTCATCGAAGAGATTGAGGCCATGCGCAATAGTGGCCGCCCCGTGCTCGTGGGCACCACATCAGTAGAAATTTCAGAGTTGCTCTCACGCATGCTCAAGCTCCGCAACATCCCTCACCAGGTGTTGAACGCCAAATATCACCAGAAAGAGGCTGAGATCGTGGCCGAAGCAGGCCGTAGCGCCATGGGCCGCGTGACCATCACCGACGAAGATGGCAACAAACACGTTGAGGAGCGCATGCTCGGAGCCGTGACCATTGCCACCAACATGGCCGGTCGTGGTACCGATATCAAGCTCAGCCCCGAGGTTAAAGCAGCAGGCGGTCTTGCCATCATCGGCACAGAGCGTCATGAGAGCCGCCGTGTAGACCGTCAGCTCCGTGGTCGTGCAGGACGTCAGGGTGACCCCGGTAGCTCTGTGTTCTATGTGTCTCTTGAGGACAAGCTCATGCGTCTGTTCGCAAGCGAGCGCATAGCACGAGTTATGGACAAGCTCGGCTTCAAGGATGGCGAGCGTATCGAGAGCCCCATGATTTCGAAGAGCATCGAGCGCGCACAGAAGAAGGTTGAGGAGAACAACTTCGGTATCCGTAAGCACCTGCTCGAATATGACGACGTGATGAACAAGCAGCGTACCGTTATCTACGAGAAGCGTCGTCACGCTCTCATGGGCGAGCGCATCGGCATGGACATCACCAACATCATCTGGGACCGCGTGGTCAACATCATCGAGAAGAACGACTATGCCGGTTGCCGCGAGATGTTCCTCAAGGTTCTTGCCATGGAATGTCCGTTCACAGAGGAAGACTTTGAGAACACCAAGCATGCAGACCTTGAAGAGCGTTGCTTCCAGGAGGCAATGACCACATTCAAGCGCAAGACAGACCGCATACAGGGTGTGGCTTGGCCCGTCATCAAGGACGTTGAGGAGAAGCAAGGCAACATGTTCGAGCGCATCATGGTGCCCATCACAGATGGCAAGCGCGTTTACCAGATTCCTTGCAACCTCAAGGAGGCTTACCGCACAGAGGGCAAGGACGTTGTAAAGCAGTTTGAGCGTACCGTGATGCTCCACATCATCGACGACTGCTGGAAGGAGAACCTCCGCCAGCTCGACGAGCTGCGCCACAGCGTGCAGAACGCATCATACGAGCAGAAGGATCCGTTGCTCATCTTCAAGCTTGAGAGCGCACAGCTGTTCGACTCGATGGTGAACGACATGAACAACCGCATCTCGTCTATACTCACACGCGGACAGATTCCTGAAATTCAGCAGCAAGAGGTACATGAGGCCCCTGCTGAGGAGCAGGCTCCAAAGAAGCGTTATGAGGAGCGCAAGGACACCCTTGAGGATGAAGCACAGCGTGCTGCCGCCAATCAGGACACACGCGAGAAGCAGCCACAGCAGCCTTATGTTGCCGACAAGCTGCCTGGCCGCAACGACCCATGTCCTTGTGGCAGCGGCAAGAAGTTTAAGAACTGCCACGGTCGCGGACTTGTGTAAAGAACAAAACATAACAGAACTACAATAAGAAGCAAGCCCGGATGGAGAATCACTCTTCATCCGGGCTTTTTCTTTCATAGAAGATTTCTTTTGTTTCTTTTTTGCCTTTTTCTATTTTCTTATTTTTTTTACTTTCTTTTAGCTTCACAGCTGGTATCTATAGAAAATTGTTTTTCCCCTCAACCAGAAGCAAAAATAACATTGAGGGGCATTGTATCACTCTTGAAAAGATGACTTTCACAAGCCTATAAAATTATTAAACAAACATAGCTTCACTGTTACTGTTGTCAGAAGAAAAACTCATTTCTGAAAACCTTTGGAAAGTTCTTGTCCCATCTCACAGAGGAAAAGCCTTGTCTGTGAGAAGGCTTAATCCCCGGTGACCGCAAAACGGTTAGAATGGTTCTATCTTATCGTTTTTTGTGTTGGCATGAGAGGCTTACGCCTGTCATTTGTTCAAATGTTTTTTTTCATAGCCTCGCCACTTTTATATGTGGCGAAGGCTCCTTTTTTGTTAAGACCAATAATACCTTTTTATTGTCGACACATCTTTGGGTCAACATTTATTATAGTTTAGTTTCCTATTTTCTTTTTGCAAATGTAAGCGTATCCGCGATGCTAGTAGATACACGTCAAAAAAATATCGCTCAAGCTTTTATTCTTGAGCGATATTTTTTTGTTTCCATTTG
>OMBL01000376.1_pt1 | contig 20193 bp, 14 predicted proteins | sample 1644871 | NCBI WGS metagenome assembly OMBL01 (sample SAMEA103958115, study PRJEB25191) | human gut metagenome | biome: human-associated habitat [ENVO:00009003]; feature: intestine environment [ENVO:2100002]; material: feces | place: Germany | collected 2013/2015
ACTCGCTGTATTCGGCACGATTGGCTATCATCTTTTCCAATTCGTCGTCAGACATGCCGCCCGCTCGCTGGCGCAAGACTTCCTTCCGCTTCCGCTCTTCGCGGCAGATCTTCTCTGCTTGAGCCGCCCGCACCAATTCAGGATTATAATCGGCTGCATTGGTAATGATACGCGTCAGTTCGTCGTCACTCTTCGCTGCCGCTTTAGACGCATATTCAGACGAAGTAACAGCCGTTATCGCCCCTGCATTGACGTTCACAACTACCGGTCCCTGCTGCGAAGAGGCCACTTCCTCTACCTCCAGGACATTTGCATTTTTCATCCGCTCCCATCCAGAAAGCAACAAACAAAAAGCGATGAAAGAAAGTATGCCCGCAATAACGCCCCCTGCGAACGGCACAAGGCCTATAATAAGAGCAATCAGTTCCAAGATAGCAGATGCCTTTAAGGAACCAGCACCCATACGAGCCCTAGTGGGAAATTTTCTCGAACGTTTAAGTCGCCCGAAAGCCCCAATCAATATACAAGAAGAAATCAAACTAAATAGGAATTTAAAGAATCCTCCCACGACAGGAATAACTCCCAAAACAATTCCCCAAAGCATCCACCCAATACCGGAACGAACGCTACGCACCGCCAACTGATTATCCGTATCTGGCTGCAAGTCCGCAAATCGAACCAAACCGGACAAATAAATACCATATCCGACAATCAGCAAGATTACCAACACATAACCCGCAATGTCCCATTCATCCGGCATAAAATACTGATCAAAACGCCCCGAATCCAACGAGTGAAAGAGATCAATCGTATCATTTACACTGCCGAGATAATCCACCACAATATTCGCACACGAAACAATCGTTATCAAAATGATTGCATTCAAAATACGTCTGGCCTGCGAACGCCATTCTGCCTGTATTTTTTTTGAGTCCTGCATATTTATATTTTTTAAATTAGCGTTCCAAATATAAACATTCATTATCAAAACCAGTAAATCAAACTGTTAAAATTAAGGTAATCCCGAATTATTTGTACACCCTAGTCCTCAAACCTATCTACACATGCCCTCCCTATCTCATCCGCACAAGAGTACCTGCATACGGTGAAAATAAGGAGATAATACAAAACAGTACGGAGATGGAGAATTCTTATCCGTCTTTTTACAGCCATTTGCACACAAGCCACTGAAAGTGAATCAAAATAAATCCAGTGAAAGCTGGCCGTCACCCAGCAAGTTGAACGACAAACGATGATAGGGCGTCGTGCCATGCTCGGCAATGGCGGCACGATGCTCTTTCGTGGGATAGCCCTTATTGCGGTTCCATCCGTAGCAGGGGAATTCTTCGTGCAAGCGGTTCATGTAGTCGTCGCGGTAGGTCTTGGCCAAGATGGACGCGGCAGCGATAGAAAGATACTTGCCATCGCCTTTCACTACCGTGGTATGGGGAATATCTGGATACTTGCGGAAACGGTTGCCGTCGATGAGTAAGTGCTGCGGACGAACAATGAGCTGGTCGATGGCACGATGCATGGCCAAGAACGAAGCGTTTAAGATATTGATTTCATCAATTTCCTGCGGCGAAACGACACCGACAGCCCATGCTACGGCTTCACGTTCGATAACCTCGCGCAAGGCGTAGCGCTGATGCCCGGTCAATTGTTTGGAGTCGTTGAGCAGGTCGTTACGAAAATCCTTTGGCAGGATGACAGCAGCGGCATAGACAGCTCCAGCCAGGCAACCGCGACCGGCTTCATCGCAACCTGCCTCCGTCAGATCGGCATTCAGATAGGGAAGTAACATGGTCTTATAATCTTTTTACACGACGCAAAGATAAGAGGAAGCTGACAAAATATTGTTATCTTTGCCCCGTTTTTATCCTAAAGATTTAGATATGTTTACAGTTATCGGACTCATGCTGGCAGGTATGCTGACGGGATTTCTATTGCACAAACGCAACCTGAGCTTTATCCATCCGGCCATCACCATGCTTATCTGGGCGCTGCTCTTCCTGCTGGGCATCGAGGTAGGTGGCAATGAAGCCATTATCCGCGGCCTGCACACCATCGGGCTGGAGGCCGTGGTATTGACCCTAGGCGGTACGTTGGGCAGCGTAACAGCAGCCCGACTGTTATGGCAGGCACTGACGGACGGAAAAAAGAAGAGGCCATCGGAAACCAACACATCCCAGCCGGCACAAAACGATACACTACACGCTCTGAAAGGAAGCCTCGTCATCGTAGGCTTCTTCGTGCTGGGCGTACTATGTAGCCTTATGGGAATCATCCCTGGACATGTGGGTAGCCGTGTCAGCTTCTATGCACTCTGCGGCCTGATGACGTGTGTAGGAATCAGTGTAGGGAACGACCCTCAGACGCTGAAAAACTTCCGTTCACTAAACCCACGGCTAGTATTTTTACCCGTAATGACTATCCTCGGTACACTGGCGGGAACAGCTGTCGTAAGCCTGCTGCTGACGCATCGTAGCCTGACGGACTGCCTCGCCATCGGTTCGGGTTTCGGCTATTACTCCCTGTCGAGTATCTTCATCACCGAATATCGCGGCGCCGAGCTGGGCACCATTGCACTGCTGGCCAACATTAGCCGCGAGTTGTTAACACTACTTGCTGCTCCATTGCTGGCCCGATGGTTCGGCCCGTTAGCTCCTATCTCCGCCGGAGGCGCCACGACGATGGATACGACGTTGCCCGTCATCACCCGCGTTTCGGGGCAGGAGTTCGTCGTTGTGTCTATCTTCCACGGATTTGTAACAGACTTCAGTGTACCGTTCCTCGTAACGTTATTCTGCTCGCTATGAGAGCTCACGCCTTATAAAAAAGAAAAGGACAGAGAGTTGCCACACGTACTCCCTGTCCTTCTTTTTTCGCATCCTTTCCCTAGAAAAGACTCCATGCAACCGTCAATCCGGCCATCACAATGGCCACCATCGACATTAGCTTAATAAGGATATTCAAGCTGGGACCAGAAGTATCTTTGAACGGATCACCCACCGTGTCACCCACTACGGTAGCCTTATGCACTTCGCTCCCCTTGCCACCAAAGTTACCTTCCTCCACGTATTTCTTGGCATTGTCCCAAGCACCACCCGAGTTTGCCATGAAGATAGCCAGTACAAAGCCACTGCTCAATCCGCCGATAAGCAACCCTAATACACCCGGTACGCCAAAGATAAGGCCTGTCAGAATAGGAGCAATGATGGCTATGAGCGATGGCACCACCATCTCACGTTGTGCACCTTTGGTCGATATGGCTACGCACCGTGCATAATCGGGTTCAGCCTCACCCGTGAGGATACCTTTGATTTCGCGGAACTGACGACGTACTTCGTCCACCATGTGTGCAGCAGCACGCCCTACGGCGTTCATCGTCAGACCGCAGAAGAGAAAGGCCATCATGGAGCCGATGAACATGCCCGAAAGGACTTTCGGATTCATCAGCGTCACATCATAGTGATGCATAAAATCGAAGAATGTAGCATCCTGAAGTGGAATAGCCTTATCACCTACAAAAATTTCGGTCGTTCCCAAGCGGGTCAGGCCAATGCGGATTTCCTCGACATACGACGCAAGTAATGCCAGCCCTGTCAGTGCGGCAGAGCCGATAGCAAAGCCCTTACCCGTAGCAGCCGTCGTGTTACCCAGCGAATCGAGGGCATCGGTACGTTTGCGTACCTCGGCACCGAGGCCGGACATTTCAGCGTTACCACCGGCGTTGTCGGCAATAGGACCGTAAGCATCTGTAGCCAGCGTGATACCCAGCGTGGAAAGCATACCTACAGCAGCAATACCGATTCCGTACAGACCAAGACCTACATTACTGAAATCAAAGCCTGAGGCAAAGAGATAGGAAGCAATGATACCCACCACCACAGCAATTACTGGAATGGCTGTAGAAAGCATACCCAACCCGATGCCCGAAATAATGACCGTAGCCGGCCCTGTCTTACCGCTTTCACTCAAGCGCTGTGTGGGTTTATAGGATTGCGAAGTATAGTACTCCGTCGAACGACCAATGACGATGCCTACCAGCAGCCCCACGACGACAGAACAGGAAATCCACATCCAATTATCGAGCTTAAGCAGCCAGAGGATGAGGAACGTAGCCACAACGATAAGTACCGAACTGAGATTTGTACCAAAGCCAAGCGCACCAAGCAGATCTTTCATCGTGGCATTCTCCTTCGTACGTACCGAAAAGATACCAATAATGGAAAGTATAATTCCCACCGCCGCGATGAGCATTGGTGCAATGACGGCCTTGTACTGCATCATCGTATCCCCCGAATGAATAAAGGCCGCTGCACCCAGTGCCGCCGTAGCGAGAATGGAACCACAGTAACTTTCATAGAGGTCGGCACCCATACCAGCTACGTCGCCCACATTGTCGCCCACATTGTCTGCGATGGTCGCCGGATTGCGCGGATCGTCCTCAGGGATACCTGCTTCAACTTTACCTACCAGATCAGCACCTACGTCGGCAGCCTTCGTATAGATGCCACCACCCACACGAGCGAACAGTGCCTGCGTAGATGCACCCATACCGAAGGTCAGCATCGTAGTAGTAATGACACAAAGTTTGTGCGTAGGCGTCAGTACGTCAACTGGAATAACAGCGTTTAGCAGCAAATACCAAAATGAAATGTCCAGCAAACCTAATCCCACAACAACCAGCCCCATCACCGCGCCGCTGCGAAAGGCAATGCGTAGACCACCATTCAGCGACTGCCGGGCAGCATTAGCAGTACGAGCCGAAGCATACGTAGCCGTCTTCATGCCCAAAAAGCCCGACAAGCCCGAGAAGAAACCACCCGTCAGAAAGGCGATGGGCACCCAGTGGTTCTGCATATCAAAACCGTAAGCCATGACTGAGAACAGGATAACAAGGCCTAAGAAAACCCAGCCCACAATCTTGTACTGCTGCTTGAGATAAGACATGGCGCCTCGGCGTACCGCTGCGGCAATTTTAATCATCTGAGGCGTACCCTCACTCTGTTTCATCATCTGGCGATGGAAGTGCCAGGCAAAGCCGAGAGCCAGCACGGAAGCTGCCGGCACCAGCCAGAAAAGCAGTTGGTCCATAGCATTCTCAATTTTAAAGGTTCGAAATGATTGATTGCGCTAAAATATGGATTTAGAATGAAAAAAGCAAATCCGTACGCCAAGAATATCGCCTGAGCAAAAGCTATATCCCGTTAAAAAACAAAAACCAAAACCCTTCTTACCTACAAACAAGACAACGCTCTGCCAGCCTACTTCAAAGGACGGACCGTCGCTATAAACTATTTCTTGTGCACTGTCAAAACAGGCAGAAATATGTCGTGAAAATGAAAAACGAAACGAGAACGAAACATGTACCTCGCATCAAAGCGTTGCGGAACGTGTCTCGCCCTCGTTGCCCAATGTGGGAGGCTCAGAAGCGTCACTCCACCGTCACAGCCGTACCTGCAGCGGTCACCATCAGCATAGAGCCACTACCGCCCACGGTCTCATAGTCCAGATCGACGCCGATGACGGCGTTGGCACCTAGTGCGCGCGCCTGCTCTTCCATCTCGCGCAAGGCCGTTTCCTTGGCCTCGCGGAGCACTTCTTCGTAAGAACCACTGCGCCCACCCACAATGTCACGGATGCTGGCAAAGAGATCGCGGAAAACATTGGCACCGATAATGGTTTCGCCGGACACGATGCCATAGTAGCGGGTGATTTTCCCGCCGTCAATCATAGAGGTTGTTGTCAGTAACATAATTCGTTCGTTTTAAAAAGTCATTTGCTCCTATTAGACGCAGCGCAGTGGCAAAAAGTTGCAGCGAGCCGTTATTTTTCAACACCCGATCAAAACATCCGACTGACCCGCTCCACACCGGCAACCAACGCATCAATTTCTTCCTTCGTATTATACAGGGCAAACGAAGCACGGACAGTACCCTCAATGCCAAGACGCTGCATCAACGGCTGAGCGCAGTGATGACCCGTACGGACGGCAATACCGAGACGGTCGAGTAAAGTACCCATATCGAAATGGTGGATGTCGCCCACAAGAAAGGATATAACGCTCCCCTTCTCGGCAGCCTCACCGAAGATGCGCATGCTGGGGATTTCCTTCAGGCGACGAGTTGCGTACTCAGTCAGATCGTGCTCGTAGGCGGCAATGCGGTCCATACCAAGGGTCGTAACGTAATCAAGTGCACGGGCCAGTCCGGTGGTGCCAATATAGTCGGGTGTGCCGGCCTCAAACTTGAAGGGCAGTTCATTAAACGTGGTCCGCTCGAAAGAGACGTGCTGAATCATCTCACCGCCGCCCTGATAGGGAGGCAGTTTATCGAGCCATTCCTCCTTGCCATAGAGCACGCCGACACCCGTTGGACCGTAGACCTTATGTCCGGAAAAAACATAAAAATCAGCATCGAGCGCCTGCACATCGACGGGCATGTGGGGGATACTCTGGGCGCCGTCCACCAGCACGGGTACGCCGTGAGCGTGGGCAGTGGCAATCATATCTTTGACCGGATTGACCGTGCCAAGTACATTACTAACGTGCGTCACGCAGACAATGCGGGTACGTTCGGTGAAGAGCCGTTCGTATTCGTTGAGCAGCAGCTCGCCACAGTCGTTCATAGGGATGACGCTGTGGTGCTCCATGGTGGAGACGATGACCTCGTCGCCCTCGCCGAGGAAGGCTTCGCCGAAGCTGGAGGCAAGCAAGTTGATGCTCTCCGTGGTGCCGCGGGTGAAGACGATTTCGTTGGTGCTGCGGGCGTTGATGAAGCGACGGACAGTCTCGCGGCTGGCTTCGTGGAGTTCAGTAGCCTGCTGAGAAAGGAAGTGAACACCGCGGTGGACGTTGGCGTTGACGCTGTAGTATTCATCAGTGATGGCATCAACTACGCATCGGGGCTTCTGGGTAGTAGCGCCGTTGTCCAGGTAAACCAGCGGCTTGCCATAAACAGTACGGGCGAGAATCGGAAAATCAGCCCTTATCTCTTCTACATTATACATAATAATAACAATTGATTGTCAGTGATTTCATTTACAGATGGCGCACCCCTGACATTTGTTCAGCTCGCCACGAAAGCGCTTCTCTACCAGCAAGTGCAACCGGTCGCGCAGGGCGTCGAGACGAATAGTGTCGATAACCTCGTTGACGAAAGCAAACATCAGCAGCAGACGAGCCTCATGCATCGGAATGCCGCGCTGTCGCATATAGAACAGAGCTGCATCGTCCAACTGTCCGACCGTCGCCCCGTGGCTGCACTTCACGTCATCGGCATAAATTTCCAGCTGCGGCTGCGTGTACATACGGGCTTCACGCGTAGCACATAGGTTCCGATTGGTCTGTTGCGAAGAGGTATGCTGTGCCCCAGGACGCACCAGAACAAGTCCGGCAAAAGCACCCGTAGCCTGATCGTCGAGCACGTATTTGAAGAGTTCGTTCGATGTACAATGGGGAACAGCATGATCGATAGCAGTATGGTTGTCTACATGCTGGTTCTTATCGGCGATAACCATGCCGCAAAGATTGATTTCAGCTCCCTCGCCAGCCAAAGTAACATTGACGGAGTTGCGCGTCGTACCGCCCGTCAAGGTCATACCGTTCAGTAGCACGTTGCTTCCGCTGTCCTGCTGGACATACATATTGCTGACACGTACAGTACTGTTGTGGGTTTCTTCCAGTTCGTAAAGGTCAAGAACAGCATCGCGTCCCACAAAGATTTCCACCACCTGCGTAGCAAGGAAATTGACAGCATCCATGGCGTGGTCGCAAACCAGCATCCGTGCCTGTGCACCGTCCTCCAATACGATAAGCACGCGACGGTTTACCATCAGATTGACATCGCTGCGCAATATATTTACCAATTGGATGGGCCGCTCTACCACCACACCACTGGGCACGTAGAGCAGCACGCCGTCCTCGGCCAGGGCGGTGTTGAGGGCCGTCACGCCATCTTTCTCGGTATCAGCCAAACGCCCGTAATACTTCTTCACCAATTCAGGATGTTCTGTCGCCAACTGTCGCAGGCTTCCCAAAAGCACACCTTCAGGTAGGTGCGACTTGGGCAACGCTTTGTCATAAAAGGCATCGTTAACGACAAAATAGAGCGAAGTGCTCATGTTGGGCACATCACACTTGAACACGTCATAAGGATTAACGGGGATGTCAAGCTGTTTCAGGTTGAGCCCATAGTCAGGTTCAAAGAGTTTACTGATATCAGTATATTTGTATTTCTCGTCCTCACGGGTGGGGAAACCGAGGCGCTCAAAGTCTGCGAAAGCTGCAGCACGCGGAGCATTCATTACCTCACAACTATGCTGGCATATCATAGCCTCACACTGCGAGAACAGATCAATGTATTGTTGTTCGGGTCTCATAATTCCTCACTCCTCATTTAACTGCTCTTTTTTTATCCAGTCGAAGCCGCGGCGTTCGATTTCCGTTGCCAATTCCGGTCCGCCCGTCTTCACAATACGGCCACCTAGAAGGACATGCACCACATCAGGCTTCAGGTAGTCCAACAAGCGTTGATAGTGCGTGATGACCATTGCAGACGTCTGCTCCGTGCGCAGCTTGTTGAAGCCCTCGGCCACGATGCGCAGGGCGTCCACGTCGAGGCCGGAGTCCGTCTCGTCAAGGATAGCGAAAGTAGGCTCCAGCATCGCCATCTGAAAGATTTCATTACGTTTCTTCTCGCCGCCACTGAAACCTTCGTTTACAGAACGGTTGGCCAACTTGCTATCCAGTTCCACAATAGCCCGTTTTTCACGCATCAGTTTCAAAAACTCCGAAGCCGACAAGGCAGGCAGGTGGCGATACTTGCGTTGCTCATTGACAGCCGTACGCATAAAATTCACCATTGAAACACCAGGAATCTCAACTGGTGTTTGGAAAGACAGGAAGATACCTTCATGAGCACGGTCTTCGGGTGACAAGGCCAATAAATCTTTGCCATTGAAGGTAATAGAACCATGTGTCACTTCATAAGCGGGATGTCCCACGAGAACATTACTCAACGTACTTTTTCCGGCACCGTTCTGTCCCATAAGGGCGTGCACCTCACCGTCACGAATCGTGAGGTTGATGCCTTTCAATATTTCTTTGCCATTGATGCTGGCATGAAGGTCTTTAATCTCTAACATAATTTTTATCATTAAGAATGAAGAATAAAGAATGAAAGTTGCCTTTCCTCATCCTATCTTCCTCATCCGACTCATTTTATTCTTAATTCTTTATTATCCGTTCTTTATTTAACCCACGCTTCCTTCCAACGAAATACTCAACAGCTTCTGAGCCTCAACGGCAAACTCCATCGGCAACTTGTTAAGCACTTCTTTGGCATAACCATTCACAATAAGTCCTACGGCATCTTCACTCGAAATACCACGTTGATTGCAGTAGAATATCTGATCTTCACTGATTTTACTGGTGGTCGCTTCATGTTCCACCACTGCAGTTTCGTTATGGATGTCCATATAAGGGAAGGTGTGTGCACCGCATTTGTCACCCAACAAGAGCGAATCACACTGACTGTAGTTACGCGCATTGTCAGCCTTAGGGCTAACACGTACCAGTCCACGGTAGGAGTTCTCGCTCTGTCCGGCAGAAATTCCTTTACTGACGATAGTCGAACGGGTATTCTTTCCGATGTGGATCATCTTCGTACCCGTATCGGCCTGCTGGTAGTTATTGGTTACAGCCACACTGTAAAACTCAGCAATCGAATTATCACCCGCCAGGATACAAGAAGGATATTTCCACGTGATGGCACTACCCGTTTCTACCTGTGTCCACGACAGCTTACTATCTACACCTTTACAAATGCCACGTTTGGTAACGAAATTGTACACGCCACCTTTGCCTTCAGCATCACCCGGATACCAGTTCTGTACAGTGCTGTATTTCACTTCCGCACGATCATGTACTACAATCTCTACGATAGCAGCATGCAATTGGTTCTCATCACGCATAGGAGCAGTACAGCCTTCGAGATAGGAAACATAAGCATCATCATCGGCCACAATGAGCGTACGCTCAAACTGCCCCGTTCCCCGCGCATTGATACGAAAATAAGTAGACAATTCCATCGGGCACCGCACTCCTTTGGGAATATAAACGAAAGAACCGTCAGAGAACACAGCAGAATTGAGCGCGGCAAAGAAATTGTCGCGATAAGGCACCACAGAACCTAAATACTTCTGCACCAAATCGGGATGTTCACGGATAGCCTCACTCATGGAACAAAAAATGATACCTTTCTCCATTAATGTTTCTTTGAAGGTAGTCTTCACGGAGACAGAATCCATCACAGCATCCACAGCCATACCACTCAATGCCATCTGTTCTTCCAAAGGGATACCCAGCTTATTGAAGGTCTTGATCAGTTCGGGATCGACTTCGTCCATACTTTTCGGCCCTTCTTTTTTCTTGGTAGGGTCAGCATAATAGGAAATGGCCTGGTAATCAATTTCAGGAATACGGAGGTGAGCCCATGTAGGCATCTCCAGCGTCAACCAATGGCGATAAGCCTTCAGGCGAAACTCCAGCATCCAATCGGGTTCGCCCTTCTTCTCGGAAATCAAGCGGATGATATCTTCGTTCAAGCCCTTCTCGATGACGTCAGTGTGCACATCGGTCGTGAAACCGTACTTGTACTTTTCCTGCGTAAGTTCCTTGACATATTTATTAGGTTCTTCTTGTCGCATATCTTGTCTATATTCAAGTTCATCAAAATTTCACTGTCATAAGAATTCGACAGCCATTTCTTTAGCCGCAGGTAAAAAGACACCTGCAAACTTTTCCAACGGATAATATAACACAGACTCCCGCTTTTTTGTTTTCTTCAGGAGCGCATTGTCCGTATCAATATATTCGACCACACAAATCAGCAGACTTACCAGCAAAGCAGACTTCAGCAGGCCTAATCCGGCACCCAGCAGACGGTTGACCCATCCTAACGAAACGGCTTCCATCGCCTTGGTCAACAACAAAGCCAACAGCAAGAATGCCAGCGGAACAGCCAGCCAAATAATCACGAAAGCGATGCCTTGTGCCACTGTCAACGAGTCGGTTAGCGGCAGAAATATCCGCTCGGCCACGGTAGCATACAATGCCTTGGCGATCAACAGACCGGCTACAAGCCCCAGCAAACCAGCTAACTGTCTGAAAAAGCCTTTGGCAAACCCCACTATGGCTCCCGCCCCCAGAATGACGAGTATAATGATATCTATGGTGGTCATACTTTTTATGATATAAATAAATCAGCCGCAGACTACACCAACAACGCAGATTTCACCCGTTCCTACAGCTCGGCAGCACGATTGATTCGCGCAGCATAAAATCCGTGTCGTCCGCGTTGTCTGCGGCTGAAAGTCTAACTATTCAGAATCAGAGTGTCTGTTTTACTTCCACTTCCTCGAATGTTTCGATGACATCGCCCACCTTGATGTCGTTGCAACCAGTCAGGCTAATACCGCATTCAAAGTTAGTTCCGACTTCTTTCACATCATCCTTGAAGCGCTTCAAGGCATTGATATTGCCGGTAAATACCACAATACCATCACGAATCAGACGAGCCTTATCGGTACGTTTCACCTTACCGGTCTTCACCATCGCACCGGCTACTACGCCAACCTTACTGATATTGAAGACCTCACGCACTTCGATAGTAGCGGTAACCTGTTCCTTCAATGTCGGAGCAAGCATACCCTCCATTGCAGACTTCACCTCCTCGATAGCATCATAGATGACAGAATACTTACGGATATCTACACCCTCCTGTTCGGCCAGTTTGGCAGCAGCTCCCGAAGGACGCACCTGGAAGCCTACGATAATGGCATCCGAAGCAGCAGCCAAGGATACATCCGATTCAGAAATCTGTCCCACGCCTTTGTGGATAACGTTGACTTGGATCTGTTCTGTAGACAACTTGATCAACGAATCGCTCAAGGCCTCTACCGAACCGTCCACGTCGCCTTTCACGATGACATTCAGCTCGTGGAAGTCGCCCAATGCCAGACGGCGGCCCACTTCGTCGAGCGTCAGCATCTTCTGCGTACGCAGACCCTGTTCGCGCTGCAACTGCTCACGCTTATTGGCAATCTCGCGTGCTTCCTGTTCGGTTTCAATCACGTGGAACGTATCACCTGCGGCAGGGGCTCCGTTCAGGCCCAGAATAAGAGCAGGTTCAGACGGACCGGCCTGTGTCATTCGCTGGTTACGCTCGTTGAACATCGCTTTCACCTTACCATAATTGGTTCCGGCCAAAACGATATCACCTACTTTCAACGTTCCGTTGGATACCAACACAGTTGCTACATAACCGCGACCTTTGTCAAGCGACGACTCGATAATAGATCCTGTAGCTTTACGATTGGGGTTAGCCTTCAGTTCCAACATTTCAGCCTCCAACAATACTTTCTCCATCAATTCAGGAACGCCAATACCTTTCTTAGCCGAGATATCCTGAGACTGGTACTTACCGCCCCATTCCTCTACCAGGAAATTCATGTTGGCCAGTTCTTCCTTGATCTTATCGGGATTGGCAGTCGGCTTATCTATCTTGTTGATGGCAAATACGATGGGAACGCCGGCAGCCATGGCATGGTTGATAGCCTCCTTGGTCTGCGGCATGACGTTATCGTCGGCTGCCACAATGATGATGGCAATATCCGTCACCTTGGCACCACGGGCACGCATGGCGGTAAATGCTTCGTGACCCGGCGTATCAAGGAACGTAATCTTACGTCCGTCTTCCAACGTCACGTGATAAGCACCGATGTGCTGCGTAATACCGCCCGCTTCACCGGCAATCACATTCGCCTTACGGATATAGTCGAGCAACGATGTCTTACCATGGTCTACGTGACCCATCACGGTTACAATCGGAGCACGAGGTTCCAAATCTTCCTCTGCATCCTCTTCTTCCACGATGGCCTGTGCCACTTCCGCACTTACATATTCCGTCTTAAAGCCGAATTCTTCAGCCACCAGATTAATGGTCTCGGCATCCAGACGCTGGTTAATGGACACCATGATACCGATGCTCATGCAGGTACCGATGACTTGCGTAACGGGTACGTCCATCATATTGGCCAGCTCGTTGGCTGTCACAAACTCTGTCAACTTCAATACTTTGCTATCAGCCATTTCCTGACTTTCAAGCTCATGCATACGGTCGGCAGCCTGTTCACGTTTCTCCTTGCGGTATTTGGCTCCTTTACTCTTGCCTTTCGATGTGAGGCGTGCCAAAGTTTCTTTCACCTGTTTAGCAACATCTTCCTCACTGACTTCCTGTTTGATAACAGGTTTCTTGAAACGATCCTTATTTTTCTTGCCCCCCTGTTGCTGTCCGGCGGCATTTCCACCCTTCTGATGGTCGCCTTTCTGATAGCTGGAAGCGTTGTTGATATCTACCTTTTCCTTGTTGATACGAACGCGTTTCTTTTTACCACCGCCTTCACCGTCATTTTCATCCCTCATCTTGCTGTCTTCACGACGGATTTCTTTCATGATGGCTTCTTTCATCTGACGTCTCTGGTCAAGGCGCTGTTTTTCCTTCTCTTCGCGTTCTTTACGCTTTTCTTCCTTCGACTTCTTTTTGGGGCGAGTCGACTGATTCAAAGCAGCAAGGTCTATTTGACCGATAACGTTAATTTTCGAAACGAACTCAGGTTTGCGAATTGTAAAGATCTCCTCAGAGCTATCAGCCGACTTTGTTTCTTCAACTGGAGCTTCCTCTTCTTTTTCTACCTTCACGTCTGTTGTTTCATCCGAATGGTGTTCCTCTTCAGTCACATCCTGAGTCTGAGGTTCTTCCACAGGCGCTTCGACAGCCTTCTCTTCCACGGTTTCCTGAACAGGCTCTACTTCCGAAACTTTTTCGGGAACTTGTGCCTCAACCTCTTCCGAAGGCATTTCTTTAACTTCCGGCTTCGGTTGAACTGGCTCTACAACCGGTCCTGGTTTCTGCTCTTCCACTTCTTTTTCTTTCTCAACCACAGGTTTCTTACCCAGATTATCCAAATCAATCTTGCCTACAGGTTTAAACTTAGGACGTACATCTTCGGGAATTACAGTTTTAATTTCCTCCACCTTTTCCTTCACGGATTCCTTCGTTTCATAGCCTTCGATAGCCACAGACGCTTTGTTGCGTTCTTTGGTTTGACGTTCCTGCAAGAAGCGCTCGGACTTCATTTTAAGATCCTTGTCTGTACTGAATTCTTTTTTCAGCAACTCAAACTGTTCATCGGTAATTTTCGTATTCGGATTTGCCTCTACGACAAAACCCTTTTTCTGTAAGAATTCAACAGCCGTCGTAATTCCCACATTCAAATCTCGTGTTACTTTATTTAACCTTATCGTCATATTTTACTTTTAATGATTTTAATGTGCCAATGTACTAATGTGCCAATAAATCGCCCCTCTTCCTCGATGTGCCTCACTGCTTTCACCAGTACATTAGCACATTCAAATCATATATATTAACACATCTATTATTCTTCTTCAAATTCCTGTTTCAAAATGCGCAGCACTTCGTCTACAGTTTCTTCCTCCAAGTCGGCTTTTTCAATCAGCATCTCACGAGGAGCGTTCAATACAGCCTTGGCTGTATCGATACCGATACCCTTGATTGCATCAATAACCCAACCTTCGATTTCATCACGGAATTCATCCAGATAGATATCTTCATCTTCCACATTTCCATCAATTTCGCGGAAGACATCAATGGTATATTCAGTCAGCATACTGGCCAACTTGATGTTCAAACCACCTTTACCAATAGCCAACGAAACTTCTTCTGGTTTCAAGAACACTTCCGCCTTGCGTTCTTCCTCATTCAAGCGGATGGAAGAAATTTTGGCAGGGCTCAATGCACGCTGGATGAACAGCTGTACATTCGAAGTATAATTAATGACATCAATGTTCTCATTGCGAAGTTCGCGTACAATACCGTGGATACGGCTTCCCTTCACACCGACACATGCGCCTACCGGATCAATACGGTCGTCATAGCTTTCTACAGCAATCTTGGCACGTTCGCCAGGGATACGGGCTATCTTACGGATGGTAATAAGACCATCATTGATTTCAGGCACTTCCATCTCGAACAGACGCTGCAAGAAGACGGGAGAAGTACGGCTCAAGATAATCTTCGGATTGTTGTTCTTGTTGTCTACACGAGCCACCACCGCACGGGCAGTTTCTCCCTTACGATAGAAGTCGCTCGGTATTTGCTCGGTCTTAGGCAGCAGCAATTCGTTGCCTTCATCGTCGAGCAGCAGCATTTCTTTCTTCCAAATCTGGTAGACTTCGGCATTCACAACCGTTCCTACCTTGTCGATATATTTGTTGTAAAGGCTGTCTTTTTCCAGTTCCAATATCTTGGAGGCCAACGTCTGGCGCAAGTTCAGAATGGCACGACGGCCAAATTTTGCGAAGTTCACCTCGTCTGTCACCTCTTCACCCACTTCATACGAAGCATCTATTTTCTGTGCCTCGCTCAGGGATATCTGCAGATTAGGGTTCGTCAGGTCCTCATCGGCAACCACCTCACGGTTACGCCAGATTTCGAAGTCACCCTTATCGGGGTTCACAATGACGTCGTAATTCTCATCCGTACCAAACATTTTCGCAATCACGCTACGGAACGACTCCTCAAGTACGCTCACCATCGTGGTTCTGTCGATATTCTTCAGCTCCTTAAACTCCGAAAATGTGTCAATCATGCTGACAGTCTCTTCTTTCTTGGCCATAATCTTATTTAAAACTGATTAAGTATTTAGTATATTTTATTTCTTCGTACGTAAAGTTCAAATCTTCATCCACCATCTTCGGGCGTTTCATGCCCTCTTCCTTCACTTTCTTCTGGATGGTAACCGTAAAATGCTGTTCATCGGCCTCCTTCAGTACGCCACTCAGTTTACGTCCATCCTTGGTCAGCACTTCTACCTCCTCACCAATGTGGTTCATGTACTGCTGAAGTACCTTGAAAGGCTGTCCGATACCGGCCGAGCCTACTTCCAGTTCGAAATCCTCCGCGTCGCGGTTCAGGCGGGATTCGATATAGCGGCTCAACTCCACACAATCTTCTATCCAAACACCGTCTTTGTGGTCGATCTCCACCACAATCTTGTCATCAGGACTCACCGTTACCTCCACCAGGAAGTAATCTTTGTCCTTCAACCAATCTTCTACAATTTCACAAATCGTTTTTTTCTCTATCATATAAACCGTATAAGAATAAAAAAGAGGAGCTTGATTGCCCCTCCACCTTTCATCCGTTTCCGTTTGCAAAGATATAAATAATCTGTTCGACTACAAAATATTAGGAGAAAAAAGTCGGAAATTTACGCACCATTGCCATCATCCCTTCCACCTGAGCCAATGCAAGCATCCGTCCATGGAAGGAATAACCGGGGTTATAGCCCTTGTTTCTATCATCCAACATCAGCCGGCCATGGTCGACACGCATAGGCACATCGGGCAGATTCTTTTCGTAAAAAGCAACCAGCTCAGGCACGCGTCCGCGCCCTTCCAGATGGGACGCTTCCATGAAAATTCCATCTTCCATGACATTTGTACTACGTAAATGCACGAAACGAGTACGTGAGGCAAAGCGACGGGCAAGTTCGACCACGTCATTCTGCAAACCTGCACTCAGCGAACCGGCACAGAAGGTCAACCCGTTGTGAGGATTGTCCACCGCCTTGAGCAGCCAGTCGATGTCTTCACCCGAAGTGACAATACGAGGCAATCCCAGCATCTGATAAGGCGGATCATCGGGATGTATGCACATATCCACGCCGCAAGCATCGCAGACAGGCATGATAGCCGACAGGAAATAACACAGATTGTCACGCAGCTGATGGCGGTCGATCCCTTCGTAGCGCGACAAAAGTTCTCTAAACAATTGTACTGGGTCGGGCGTATGGCCGTCAATATTGCCATTCACAAAGCCTTGCGTCTTGACAATTACAGTATCTATCAACTCATACTTTTCTTCATCCGTAATGGTCTTTGCCAGCTCGTCCACCTCCTGCAACTCTTCCGCCGTATAGTCAGCTTCAGCCCCTTTACGTTGCAAAATCCGACAATCGAAGTAGGCAAAACGTATCTTGTCAAAATACAACGAGGAAGAGCCGTCTTCCCATCGATGGTTCAAGTCAGTACGTATCCAGTCGATGACGGGCATGAAATTATAACACACTGTTTTGATCCCTGCTTTCGACAGGTTTGCCAGGCTTATTCCATAGTTTTCTATCAGGCGATCGCGCTCCTTGCCACCATACTTGATGGCTTCGCTCACGGGCAAACTTTCCACCACCGACCAGCGCAATCCTGCCCGTTCTATATAGTCGCGCAGCTCCACAATCGCCTCCAGCGGCCAGATCTCGCCGTTGGGGATATCGTGCAACGCCGTCACAATGCCTTCCACACCAATTTGTCGGAGCATGTCCAACGTAATCGGATCTTTTTTACCAAACCACCTCCATGTCTTTTCCATAATCCGCTCAAATCTTATTTGTCAGGAAGATTTCCAAACTCGATCTTCCAAACGCCTGTTTTCAATACCATTCCTGCTTCGGCAGGTTTCCCATTCACACGCATTTGTGTATATCCATCAGGCAAACCCACCAATCCAGCCGTACCTTCGGGCACTGCCAGTTCAAGCACACATCGCTCTGCATCCTTTTTCACATCAGCCTCGATGAAGCGTCCGCCCGCAAGCGGCACCGTCACTTTCACATGGCTCAAGTTTCTTAAATTGGGACAAATCGAAAAAACTTTAAAGCCAGGCTCCACCACCTTCACACCTGCCATGTAACTACTCAAGATAGTCAGCGGGCCTCCGCTCCAGGCATGGTTATAACTACCACCTCCAAAGCCTTCCTTGCCGATGCCCCAGCCTTCCCACAACGTGGTCAGCGGACTGTCCACCATCGCTTCGTAGCGTAGCCTCATCCTGTCCATCGCGTCCTGATAGTATCCCATCTCACAAAGCGCCTGCAAGACATATTTTTCCATATAGGGGCTGGCATGATATTGCTGACGAAAGAAAGGACGGATGGTCGGATAAAGCTCCTTGGGCAACACGCCGGCCACAACAGCCAAGGCTTGGGCACGGTCGTCAGGTTGTCCCTCATAGTCGGGTGACTTGTAATACGTCCCCGTCCAATACTTCTGATGGAAGACTTTGCGCAGGCGGTCATTGGTTTCGTCCGCCCAACGCGCTTCTGCCAGCTCATCCACCAGACGGGCCATGTGGGCATAGCCGTCCAAAGCGATGGAATACCACAGGCTAAACAGAAGTCCCATATCCTTGTTGTCGCCCCAGTCGCCCCATGTCCATCCACCCTTGCGGGGAATAACCAGCCCGTCGGGAGAGGTCTTCCAGACGTGGATGTATTTCTTCACTCTTGGAAACACGTATTCAATCAGTTCCTTGTCGCCCGTCCCCATATAGTACGTCCAGAAGCCATAATAGCCCACACTGGCCAGCATCTGCATGGGCAGTTCATCCTTATAATTGCCGGCAGGCACAGGAGCAAAAATCGTACTGTCCGCTCGCTGCCAGTCCATCAGCTCACAGATGCCTTTGCGTGTCAGCCGATGTGCTTTCTCGTCCAAGGCATAAAAAGCCTCGCCAAGTTCATTCACCACGTCACCCCACCATTGTGCCCGCTCTCGGTCGGGGCAATCCATATAGGTGTCGCGCATCGTGATGTAGAGTGTACGTTGCGACTTCGTCCACAGGCGGGTCAAGAAAGGATCGTCACACCAGAAATTGCCTGCAAAATTCGTTTCATATCCCGTCTCGCGATATTTCAGCTCCAGCACCTCACAACCTTCAGGGATGGTATAGATGACATAATGGCCGTTCATCCATCCGCGACATTCAAACTCCTGAACGCCTTCACGCGTAATATATTCGGCAAACACATTCGTAGCCGAACCACCCCGATAGTCATCCGTACGGATGTCAATCTTTCGGTCAGCCACCGACTTCACCTTCAGATAAGGAGTTACCTGCGCATTGTAGGGCAAATAAGCTAGAATCTGATTTCCCTGCCGCTCCGTCCTTGTATAGGTTTTCAGGCCATAGTCTTTCCATTGAGGAATGGGACGATCCACCAGCCGGTTCCATCCGGCCTCCTCCAACGACACCCGTTGAGCCTTGCTCCAACAGCTGTCATCATAGTCGGGTTGCTGAAAAGCGATGTCCTTCGCGGCATCGAATCCGATGTTCGACTCAGGCAAACGATAGTTGGGCTTTTCTCCTTCAGGTAAATAATAGGCTGGATGCCTGCACACCTTCCAAGCTTTGTCCGTATCCAGCACCTTACCGTCCACCGACAAACGGAAAGCCAATCCAGGCGTCGGCGAATTGCGATGGCTGAACCCGTCCTTGCCAAAGTACCACACCAATACGGCTACCGTATTGTCGCCTTCGCGCAAGCCCTGCGACCCACGAAGCACGTCGCAATACGTATCCTTCGGATTGGGTCCCCGCTTCAGTCCGCCTTCCCTCACCTGCAATTCGCCATTCACCCAAAGCCAATACTTGCTGTCCGCCGCGACGCGAAGTTCCACATCCGACGGCTCGTCCTCCAAGCGCAGATCCATACGATAACAGATCCACATACCAGGCGACACAGCCTCCGAGGCAGGCAAAGTCAAAACTTGTGCAGAGCAGGCGATTGCGCACAAGAAAGCGAATACAATGCTGAATACCGTTTTCATATCTTATCCAATGTTTGTGTAGAGGTGCAATATTCGTAATTTTTTTCGAAAACAGCAAATATCAGTCGACTTCCTGAACATATATCTCGTCAATCGAAGGAGGTAAAGAAGCATTCAGCACTTTCAGACGAATTTTGTCTGTCTGATAGATATAAGGAAATCTGATCACCTTACAATCTCCCATCGGTTCGTCAGAAACATATACACACTCCCAATCGCCATCCTTCCAGATATCGATACGATAAGATTGTATCCGATTCACTCGTTTATTCGAGAAGCCGTCAGAAGAATTCACCGCATCACAATGCTCAAACACTACGACCTTGTTGAACGATTTCATGCCGTCGAACGAAATGACGAGTTCTGCATGCACATCGTCCGCCGCCCAACGGGTCTGCATTCCTCCGTCGATCGCATAAGCTGCACCATACAGTCCCTCATTG
>OMBL01000379.1_pt1 | contig 20127 bp, 17 predicted proteins | sample 1644871 | NCBI WGS metagenome assembly OMBL01 (sample SAMEA103958115, study PRJEB25191) | human gut metagenome | biome: human-associated habitat [ENVO:00009003]; feature: intestine environment [ENVO:2100002]; material: feces | place: Germany | collected 2013/2015
ATGTCCACATTATCAAATACGATCTGCACTTTCGCATTATCTGCATCCACCACAATCTGTCCTTCCGACAGTGTTCCGGAAAAAATATAAGTCCCTTCTGCCGTGATCGTCACCATCTGTCCATCGATCACAACGCCATCCGTTTCCCCCGCGATACCATCATCGGAAAGTGTGACATAAACTGCCCCACTCTCCTCATAGGTTCCTGCCAGATCCCGCTCAGTAAACATATCTGCACTTGAAAAAGTTCCTGCTTCACTCTGTGCTGATGTTTCTTCTGCATTTGTTTCTGTTTCCGAGGAAACAACATTGCCAGTACTGCTCTTTGTCCCTGTACAGCCTGCCACTGCCGTCATGGATAATGCCGTAGCACAAAACAATGCCAGCAGTTTTTTTCTTCTATAACTCATTGACATTTGCCTCCTGTCTCATCATACTGATTTCCAGATTTCCGTTTCTGCATCTCAATTCATCGAGAAATGTTTTCTCTTCCGCATTGTCTTTTAACGTCACATGATAGGTAAGTTTGTAAAGACTTCCCATATTGGAGGTTTTCACAGCGACTACTTCACAGGATGATAAATATTTTTCAAAAAGATCATCAAATGCTGCTCCGTAATTTAAATCCTCCGGGATTGTGATACGAAGTGTTTTCTCCCTTACTTCTGCTTTTTTCACACCGAATCCGGTCACATTTAACACAAACATCACGGCTCCCATAATGAGTGAAAACAATACTGCAAATCCAAGATACCCCATCCCTGCGATCAGTCCTGCCGCCATTGCAAGAAAAATGGTTCCGATCTCTTTTGCAGTTCCCGGCACAGAACGGAAACGTACAAGCGAAAATGCTCCTGCCACAGCCACTCCGGCACCTACATTTCCGTTTACCATCATGATAACAATGCAAACGATTGCCGGAAGCATTGCGAGTGTCACTGCAAAGCTTGTCGTATAGCGGCTTTTATAAGTGTAAACCCATGTGATGAATGCCCCGATCAGCAGTGACACCACAATACAGAGCAAAAAATCCGGCACGGAAATCACCGCCGCACCTGCTGTATCAAAAATTCCTGTAAATAAATTGTTTAACATATTAATTTCTCCATTTCTTTTTTAACATTTTATTGCCTGCTGCACAACCTCATCTCCGGTAAACACAAAGAAATTTTCCGGTGGACAGCTTCTTCTCTGCTCTCTCGCATAAATCGTGCGGTAGGCGGTCGCATATTTGGAAAATGACGTTTTGTAAATCTGATTTTCTGTCAGAAAATGAACCATCCAGAGCGGTATTGCGCCCGCCGTTTTCACTTCCATAAGCACTTTATTTTTATCTAAAATTGCTTCTCCGTAAATTCCTTTACAAAGAGAAAGGTCGTAATTTCTCCAGAGAATGTTCTGATCAAACGTGATCCGGAACTCGTGATCGTCCTTCGCATAAAAAGCTTCTCTCTCATAGGAAAGCATCACTGCCGGAGACAGCTTTTTATAATTTTTCAGACAGTAATCGATTTCTCTGGTGATCTGTGTGTCTTTTACTTTTTCGTGAAAAAGCAGGTAACGTTCTGCCTCGTCCTCCGTCATTGCAATTCTTCTTTTGTATACAACGGACTCATACTTCTTCTTCAGTTCCACAAAAACGGTCGTGTCCTTGTCTGCCGTGCCATAACTTCTCAATCTCAGTTTTTCTTTATAAACCGGGTGTTCCATTGATCTTTGGATCAGCAGATAGTCCGGTGTATCAAAGTAGAGACTGCATATTGTACTCATTCCATGCTCGTCTGCAGTCATGTATTGTTTCATTTGATTTTTTAACAGTTCCGCCTGCGTGATATCCAACATATATTTGATCTCACACCTTTTAAATATCATCTGATCTGCCATAAGTGTCTCCTTTCCTTTGCGCATATCTTATCAGGCGAACCTTAAATGAACTTAAAAAAAGAAACCATCCTTTAAAAAATGGTTTCTTTGTCATGTTTCATTATGTTTTTCTGTTATCTGGATTCGGACTGGAGTTCGGCGATGGCGGTGTGGCGTTGACCGATTTCTTTGCCGGCTTCCTCGCCCTGCAGATATGCTTTTTCTGCGACTTCTTCTGAATATTTTCTCATTATTTCACACACTGCGTTTACGCCTCCCTCTTCATGTTTCAGATAGTGCACACGGTTGGTTAATTTCGGAAATTTGGCATTATCTATCTCCTTTTTATTATATAGAACCCCTCCAGATTCTTCAAGACTGTTTGCATGGATTTTTTAGTTATGTATACAAAAAAGAGTGCCGGAAAACCGACACTCTTTTTCAAATCCATTGTTTGCAATATCTTAATCTAGAAAAATAAAACAAGTTCTATTTAATAAAGAAAAAGGTACATGAAACTACTGATTTAGACTGTAGTAACAAGCGATAATAAAATTATCTTACTACTGTTACGTTTGTTGCCTGTGGTCCTTTTGCACCTTCAACAACTTCAAATTCTACTGCAGCGCCTTCTTCTAAGGATTTGAAACCTTCCATATTAAGACCTGAGTAGTGAACGAATACATCATTTCCCTGTTCGTCGGAGATGAATCCGTATCCTTTTTGGTTGTTAAACCACTTTACTGTACCTTTGTTCATTGAAAAGTACCTCCAAAAAATATTTCTATGGTACACTTACCGCACCATAGTCACAGAATAACATAACGGTTTCAAAAAGTAAAGTGTTATTATACTACATTGTGAGCTTTACCTTGATGATCCTTGCGACAGATTCATTGATACGATCCTCTGTGATCGTTCCACCAGCCACTGCATCCATCACACCCTGATATGCACTCTGGAAATCCTCCGGCATTAAGATCATATCCACACCTGCCTGAATTGCCGTCACTGCCGCATCAGCAGAACTGTATGTTCCGGTGACCGCCCCCATATTCATTGCGTCTGTGATCACTACACCATGGAAGCCAAGCTGGTTGCGAAGCACATCTGTCACCATGACAGAGGAAAGCGAAGCCGGCGTATCATCCCCTGTAACAGCTGGTGCTGAAATATGTCCTACCATCACAAAAGATGCTCCGTTAGTCACTGCCTGCTGGAATGGAACAAGCTCATTTGCCAACAGGTCATCCAAAGATTTATCTGTAGAAACCGCCCCGTCATGGGAATCCCCTGCTGTTGCTCCCTGTCCCGGAAAATGTTTTACCACGCTTAATATCTGGTGTTCGTTCAGTCCCTGCATCTCAGCACAGACCATATCCGCCACAAGCTGGCTGTCTGAACCAAATGACCGGTCTTTGATCACGGTGTTATCCGGATTCGTCAGCACATCCGCAACCGGAGCAAAATCCATATTAAAACCAAGTGTGTTCAGATACGTTCCAATCGTACTTCCTGCATTGTATGCATTCTGGGAATCCCCGGTCGCTCCTACATCACTCATATTTCCAACATCTGTCACTCCAAAAGCACTGTTGGATGCGATCCTTGCCACAGTTCCACCTTCCTCATCCACACCGAGGAACACTGGAATTCCTACTATTTCCTGACTGTAGTTCTTCATATTGGTAAGCATCTGTGTCGTCTGGTCGGTTCCGGTCAGGTTCTTTGCCATATAAATCAGACCACCTACCGGATACTGCGTGTAGGCTGCCTTTGTGGAATCTCCTGCCATCGTTGCTCCGTCCACTCCGGTCAGTGCGTCCGGTGTGATCATGAACATCTGCGCTACTTTCTGCTCTAAGGTCATGCCGGCAGCAATCTGCATTGCCTGATCCATCAACGGATCGCTGACTTCGGTTACCGGAGTTGTTTCCGGTTCTTCTGTCGCCTCTGTTGTCACACTCTCGGTATTCTTTTCCGGTTTATCTGCTCCCGGTTTTACAAATTTATGGACTGCAAACACAATTCCTCCGATCAAAACTGCAAGTACTATAAAAAATACTGCCACAACTATGACCGCACTCTGTGTATCTTTTTTTCGTTTCTCTCGTCTTTCTTCCTGATTCATCTGTGTATTTCCTCTCTGGGGAATTTTGATCTACATGCTTCTACCCCGCAAGAAACAGCATCCTGCCTGTAAACAGCCAGATGCTGTTTCTTACGTGTCTGGCACTGCTCATTGCTTATGCACATTATAGCAGTTTCTTCCTCTGAAAGCAAATAACGGTTTTGTTTTATATCGTGGAGGCAATGATCTGCATGCTGCCCTGCAATTCCACGTTTCCGAAGCCATTTGGAAGTATGAAATGATCTCCTTTTTTCACCGGCTGACCGTTGACGATTCCATTGCCATCCGTAACTGTCATATTCATAAAAGGTGCACTCTGCTCAAAAGTCATTTTACCTGAAACTTCTATTTTATAGATATGAAAGTATTTGCAGACATACAGTTCATTTAACGTATTAACCGGAAGATCTGCCACCGATTTCACACTGTCTGCAGCCGATTTTGCAGGCACAGTGATCACGTCAATACTCTTGTCGATATGTAACTCTCTCGGCTTTCCATTGGAGAGACGGCCATAATCATAAACGCGGTAGGTAATATCACTGTTCTGCTGTGTTTCCAGAATGAGTGTTCCGCCTTTGATCGCATGAACTGTTCCCGGATCAATCTGAAGAAAATCGCCTTTTTTGATCGGGATCTCACGGATAAATTCACTCCACTTTCCCTCATGGATCATCCGGCTTAATTCCTCTTTTGTCCTTGCATTGTGTCCGATCACGATCGTCGCATTTTCCTTGCAGTCGAGAATGTACCAGCACTCTGTTTTTCCAAGTGAACCATTTTCATGGACTTTTGCATAATCGTCGTCAGGATGTACCTGAATGCTCAGGTCATCTTTCGCATCAATAATTTTGATCAGGAGTGGGAAACGGTCACTGTCCACATTTCCGAAAACTTCCGGATGTTTTTTCCACAATTCGGACAGCTTCATTCCACGGAATCCACAGTCTCTTAAAGTTCCGTCTCCATTTGGATGTGCAGAAATTCCCCAGCACTCCCCTAAATCATCACCTTCGGCCGGATAATGAAAATCCTCTCTCAATCTCGTACCGCCCCAGATGTTGTGTGTACATACCGGATCTAAAAATAAAATTTCTTTCGTGGTCTGATTCATTGATAAATTACCTCCATTTGTCCCAATCACATTCTGATACCAAAACGCAGAATCTTTTACAATTCTCCGCTGTGTCATAAAATCCACATAAATCATGCCAAAACGTTCCCTGTATCCCTCGGACCATTCAAAATTATCCAGAAATGTCCACAGGAAATACCATTTTCTGTGATATACAGAGGAAGCGGATACCGCTCCGTCAAAAATTTGATTCCATAATAAAATGCTTTTGGTGTCACCGGCCAGTTGCACGCCGTCTTTGGAAATCCCGGTTCCCGATCCACAAACTCCGGTTCGCCGTCTGCGCCCTGACGCACATAATAGCCATTATATATGTTCTGTCCCATAAAATCCAGTGGCTGATGGATCAGCTGCATATCTGCCTCTGTGATCTCCGGCAGATACTCTTTGAATTTTTCCAGTCCCTCTTTCGGATAATGACCTAAAAAGACCGGGTCTGAAAACCATGAGATATTCCAGGTCCAGTTATCCATCGGATTGTAAAATCCAAAGTAAACTTTTCTGGCAGCTTCGATATCCTCTGCACTGTCCGTGTATGGATAAGCCAAGGCGATCACAACTTCTGCAAATATTCATTTATCTATTCTTCCACAAGATCCTTTTTTAATGCTTCCAGTTTTTCCTCTGCATCCTGCAAAGAGGTGCCTTTGACTCCGTAGTAGAATTTGATCTTAGGCTCTGTTCCGGACGGGCGCACACAGCACCATGCATTGTCAGAAAGTTCATAATATAAAACATTGGAAGCCGGAAGTCCTGTTTTTGTCACTTCCCCGGTCTTTAAATCTTTTCTTGTATCCTCTTTGTAATCGCGGACTGCAAGCACTTCAAATCCACCGAGTGTTTTCTTTGGATTGTTCCGCATATCACTCATCATCTGCTGGATCTGGGCGGCTCCGTCGATTCCTTTTAAGGTCATCGTGGAAAGTCCCTCTCTGTAGTAACCGTATTTCTCATACAGGTCGATCATGGCATCCCACAATGTTTTTCCATGTTTTTTGCACCAGGAAGCCACCTCGCACAACATCATGACTGCCACGCAGGCATCTTTATCTCTTGCATATGTTCCGGCTAAGCATCCATAACTCTCCTCCAGACCGAATACATAGTTGTGGGAGTGGTTCTGTTCAAACCATTTGATCTGCTCTCCGATATACTTAAATCCGGTCAGTACCTCGATCAGTGCCACGCCATAGGAAGCTGCCATCGCTTTTGCCATGTCCGTTGTAACGATAGTCTCTACAAGTGCAGGATTCTCCGGCATCGTTCCGGTTGCCGTTTTCTCTCTTAAAATATATTCTGCTATGAGCATTCCGGACATATTTCCGGTGAAAGTCACATACTCTCCGGTCTTTGTGTCTTTGCAGTATACGCCAAGACGGTCTGCGTCCGGATCTGTCGCAAGCACGATGTCTGCATCCACTTCTTTTGCAAGTTTTAAGGCAAGTTCAAATGCCTTTGGAGATTCCGGGTTTGGATATGCTACGGTCGGGAAATTTCCGTCCGGAAGTTCCTGCTCTTTTACAACATAGACATTTTCAAATCCAAGTTCTTTTAACACACGGCGCACCGGGAGATTTCCGGTTCCATGTAACGGTGTGTATACAATCTTGATGTCCTTTGCCATCTCTTTGATGATCTCCGGATGGATGGACTGTTTTTTCAGTTCTTCCATATAACGGTCATCGATTTCTTTTCCGATTGTCACAAAAAGTCCGGCTTTCACGGCATCCTCTTTTGTCATGGTCTTAACCTGTGTAAAAGAAGTTACTTTTGCAACTTCTGCAAGGATATTTTTATCATGAGGCGGTGTGATCTGCGCACCATCCTCCCAGTAAACTTTGTATCCATTATATTCCCTTGGGTTATGGCTTGCTGTGATCACAATTCCTGAAACACAGCCAAGTTCACGGACTGCAAATGAAAGCTCCGGTGTCGGGCGAAGGCTGTCAAACACATAAGCCCTGATTCCGTTTGCATTCAGGCAGAGTGCTGCCTCCTCGGCAAATTCCGGTGACATGATTCTGGAATCGTGTGCGATGGCAACTCCTTTTTCCTGTCCGTTCTGGGAAATGATATAATTTGCAAGCCCCTGAGTCGCCTGTCTTACAGTGTAAATGTTCATACGGTTCGTTCCTGCCCCGATCACTCCGCGGAGTCCCCCAGTTCCAAACTCAAGCTGACGGTAGAAGCGGTCCTCGATCTCTGCCTCATTATCCCTGATCGCTTCTAATTCTGCTCTTGTTTCTTTTGAAAAATATGGGTTTGTACACCATTCTCTGTAGGTTTCCATGTAACTCATCGCAATTCTCCTATCTTCTTCCTGCTATTTTTGAAAGATTTTACCATTCTCTCAAAAGGTTATTGAAATAATAACCTTATTTTTAGTAAATGTAAACTTGTTTTAGCTTATTTGCCTTAAAATCATTTCACACCATTCGTCATCATAACGGCAAAGAGACCATTCAGATTTGAATAGACAAAACACAACACGATCATTCCAATGATCGATACCGCCATACCGATTCCGGATAAAATCATACCCGCCAGTGCCATTCCGTTTTTCTCCGGCTGCACCTTTCTCGAAAGTCTGCCACCGATCAGTCCAGCGATTCCAATGCCAAGACCATATCCCATAAATCCTGTCAGAATGGATATCATTCCAAGTGCAAGCGACAAAGCAGCATTCCGGTCTGCCTCCTCGAATGTTTCAAACACCACGATATGATTTGCCTCCTGCTCCATCTCCAGAAGTTTTTTCGGGCGAAGCAGCACAATACACGGAATCAACAAAACAGGAACGGCAATCAAATTAGCGGCAGACATCTGGTTGATCTGTTCCACAGTTGTTCCAGCTCCAAAAATTCCGCTGCCCATCAAACTTGCGAAATCGACCAGTGCATGAAAAGTCATTACAAGCCAGATATTTCCTGACCGGGCATAAACTGCGCCAAAGATCACACCCAAAAACGCTCCGTTGATTGCCTGGATCATCGCACTCGTCACAGTCACTCCCTGTGAAATATTTGTCAAATGTACCGCCCCGAACAATACACCACTGAGAATGACCGCCCAGAGAATCCCTCTTTTCGTTTTGGAAAAACGTTCCAGAAACAGATTCAGGATCACACCGCGGAAAATAAGTTCCTCCACCAGAGGGGCGGCGATGGCGGCGCTGAAGCAGATAACCGTGATCAGGGGAATGTCGCTGGAATGCCTCAGCACGGAAACAATGGATTGTTCGGCCGGGGCGTTGGTGGCGTGTTCAATCCACTGGAACAGGCCCGCCTTGTCCAGCAGGAAATGGATGGCCAGCACCAGCAGATAACCTGCCGCCGGAGCGTAGAGGAGGACTTTCAGGGAATGTTTTTTCAATCCCAGCGCCTCCATCCGGCCCGTATGGAACATGCGCACCAGCAGGACGAAGGCCAGAATGAGATTCAGGCAGGTTCCGTTGAAAACCTTGTAGCTGTCCAGCTCCATGTTGGTTGTGCTGGGCGGAGCGGAAGCACCCGGAGGCGTGGCTGCCGCCAACAGGGCCCCCAGGCTGAAGTAAAGCACGATGATGCCGCACATGGCGATGTCCAGCATGTCCAGATGGCCTACGGGAATGCGCCATTTCAGCGGATGCCGGGTATCAGGCGCATGATTCCGGCGGAATATGTTTACCGCCACGGCGAGGAACATGACGGTAATCAGGATGGAAGAGAACAGGGTAATGAGCTGGTCCGTTAATTCATTCATGGAATAGGCATGTGTGGAATGGGCCGCCCTTCCAGGGGGCCGCGCCGGAAGAAAAGCTCCTGTTTCTTTAGTGGAAACACGGTGATTTTCCAGCAGAAAATGAGCTATCTCCCCTCATTCCGCAAAAAAAATCATAAGGAAAGGGAATGAATACTTTTCAAGGAAAAGCGGGTATGCTACGTTCCCAACGGATTATCGCCATGAATATTCAACCCAAAATCACGCCTGTGCTGGACCCCGGCTTCGTGCCGGCCGTTCTTTGGAATCAAGCTTTTGAGGCCAAAGCCGCCGCCGATCCTGCTTCTCATCAAGTGGATATCGCTCTGACCCGCAATGACGGGACCTGTTTCCGCTGGTCCGGCAAGCTTCTTCCCCATACCGGAGAAAACATTGCCCTGAATGAAACCTATGTGGAGCGCATTGTGAAATTCCTGCTGTGGCAGAAGGGCGGCAATATCATCCTCGTCGCCGGGGATGACGCTATTGCGGACATGCTGGCCTCCCGCTATTGCAAGGGCGGTATCCGCGAATTCGACTGGGATTTCATCGGCAAGAAGATTTACGGCTCCCCGATTGAAGTGAAAAAGGTTTCCGTGGAAGAACTTCCCGAGGAATACTCCGGCTCCATGACACTGGGCCGCAACCTGGACGGATGCCGCATCGGTTTTGACCTGGGCGGTTCCGACCGCAAATGCGCCGCCGTGGTGAATGGGGAAGTGGTTTATTCCGAGGAAGTGGTCTGGGACCCTTACTTCCAGAAGGATCCCCAGTATCACATTGACGGAATCCAGGATTCTCTGGAACGCGCCGCCGCTCATCTGCCCCGGGTGGACGCCATCGGCGGATCCTCCGCCGGCGTGATCATCAACAGTGAAGTACGCACCTCCTCCCTGTTCCGCGGCGTCAGCCAGGAAGACATTGAAAAGACTCTCGGCAAGGTATTCCGCACCCTCCAGAAGGAAAAATGGAACAACATTCCCTTTGAAGTGGTGAATGACGGTGAAGTCACCGCCCTCGCAGGGGCCATGGGCATGAACGATAACGCCGTGCTCGGCGTGGCCATGGGCACCTCCGAGGCCGCCGGCTACGTGGATCCGGAAGGCCACATCAAGCCCTGGCTGAATGAACTGGCTTTTGCCCCTGTGGACTACTCGGAGGAAGGCGGAGTGGACGAATGGTCCAAGGATATGGGCGTAGGCGCCCTTTATTTCTCCCAGCAGGCTGTGGCCCGCCTGGCCCCCCGCGCCGGCTTCCAGTTTGAAGGAATGCCCTTCCCGGAACAGCTTAAAAAGGTTCAGGCCGCCATGGCGGAAGGCGACGAACGCGCCCGCAAGATTTATGAAACCATCGGCGTGCACTTCGGCTATGCCATTGCCCATTACGCCAGGTTCTATGATATCCGCAACCTGCTCTTCCTGGGCCGTGTGGCTTCCGGAGACGGCGGCCAGATCATCATTGACAAGGCGGAAGAAGTGCTGCGCACCGAATTCCCCGAGCTGAAGATCCAGCTCCGCGTGCCGGATGAAAAGACCAAGCGCCACGGACAGGCCGTAGCCGCCGCTTCCCTTCCGGCTCTCTCCTGACGGGATTAATCAAATTTGCGGGAGGGGCCCTGGCTGGGGGCCCTCCCTGCTCATATTCGGAGGGGGGCGGACAATCCGCGCCATTTTTCCTCCTTCCTTTTTTCTGATTCCCGTTCCGCCGCCCTGCGTTCATGGTTCCCCAGAAAGAAAACATCGTCAATTGCCCGGCGTGCGGACAGCCCATGGATGTTTCCCTGCTGCCTCCGTACGCCAACGCCATTTGCCCGGGCTGCCAGGCGCTGACGCGTGTAAAAACGCGCATGGGGCCTTATCGTATTACCGGAAAACTGGGAAAAGGCGGCATGAGCGTGGTGTTCCGGGCGGAGGATGCCGTTCTGGGGCGGGAAGTGGCCCTGAAAGTGCTGAATGATGCTTATGCCGGGGATGCCCTGCGCTGCGAACGTTTTGAACGGGAGGCCCGGATCATGGCGCGGGTTTCCCATGAAAACCTGGTGCAGCTTTATGCCGTTGGGCGTGACCAGGGCCTTTTTTACATTGCCATGGAGCTGGTGGAGGGCAATGGCCTGGATGCCCTGATTGCTGCGGAGGAACGTGTGCCGGAAGACAGGGTGCTACGCCTGACGCTGGATATCGTGCGCGGGCTGGACGCCGCATGGAATGCGGGCCTTATGCACAGGGATATCAAGCCCGCCAATGTTCTTTTGTCCCCCGACGGAATCGCCAAAATCGTGGATTTCGGCCTGTCCCTGCTTCATAGCGAATCCGACATGGAGCGGGAAATATGGGTTACTCCTTATTACGCCGCGCCGGAAACGCTGTTGCGAGGAGAGGAGGACTTCCGTACGGACATGTACGCTTTGGGTGCTACCATGTACCATTTGCTGGCAGGTGCGCCTCCCCGTGTGGACGCTTCCCAGTCTTCCGATATTCTTCTGGAGAACAAGAAAGATCTCCCTCTCCTGGAGCAGGTGGTGAACGACATTTCTCCAATGACCTGTTTCATTGTGGACAGACTGATGGCTTTTAATAAAGAAGACAGGTTCTCTTCCTATCCCGAATTGATAGATGCCGTGGAACAGGCGCAGGAGGAATACGCCCGGGCCATGCAGGAATCCGGTCTCACCTGGGCGGAACGGCGCGCGGTGGAGGCCCGGCACGCACGGCGCAGGAAATGCCGCATCATCGTTGCCTCCTCCATTGTTTCCGTAGTGGCGCTGGCGTTGGGCGTTTGGGGATGGGCGGAATGGCGGGAGGATGGAGCTCCTTCTCCCGTAACTCCGCCTTCGCCTATTTCTCCTGCGGCGGAAGCAGCCCTGGAAGACAGGGAGGCGGCGGAATCGCGGCTGGAGCGCAGCATACGCTTCGGCAAACTGTTTAACGAAGCCCAGGAATCCCTGAACCGTGGGGATCTGGTGAAAGCCGCCGCCATGTTCGGCGATTTGGCGGCTCAGCCGGACTGCCCCCTGTCCACATCCCTTTGGGCCGGTTTGAACCAGGTTCTGTGCATGTGGGTGCGCGGCCAGTTCCCGGAAGGGGTGGAGCGTCTGGAAGAACTGGGCAGAAAGATGGAAGCCTGCGGGGACCCTGAGGAACTGGAACGTTCCAGGGATATTGGCAACCTGGTCATGTACCTGAGCTCCGCAGACTGGTCTTCCCGGATGCCGGGGCTGCGCTCCAATTCTGACCTGGCCGTGCATTATTATGTGGGCATGGCGCTGAAATCCTGGTACTTTGCCGGGAGATGGACGGAATACGGCGGCTTTCTGGACCGGGTGGCCGCTGATGCGGCGGATGACCGGGACAGGAACGTCCGTGAGCTGGCTTCCGCGTGGCTCAGCAACCTGGAGAAGTATACGGACCAGTACGCGCGCTTGAAACGTCTTCAGGACATGCCGGAAAAAACGGTGGCTGAAGTAGAGGCCAAACGGTCCGCGGCGGACTTCCTGCGGGAACAGATGGTCATTGGGGAAGTTCCTTCCATGTCTCCGGCTTATGCCGCGCTGGAAGGAATACTGGATCATTTGAGGATGCAGTACCAGGCTGCGCGGGACTGGGAGGCTGCGGAAGCCGTGAAGGCGTCTGAAAGGAAAAAGGCGGAAGAGATGCAAAAAAAACTGGAGGAGGAAAAGAGGAGGGAAATCCTGCTGGCCGCCCAATCCAGAAGTTATGAAGACGTCTGCCGGGAAGCGGAGGGCATCATGAAGGAAACCGGTGATTATGAGAAAGTTTCCACTGTTTATGGAGAGGCTGAAAAAGTCATTTCCTCTCCTGCGGTGAAAGCCCGTCTGGCCATGCGCCGGGAAATGACGGACCAGATGCTGCCGTTGTTCTCCCGCATGGAGAAACTTTTGCCCGTACTGTTGGAAAAGAAACCGGGGAAAACTCTGGTGCTCAGAGATGGCTCCAGGGTGCGCCTGAAAGGGATGAAGGGACATCTGCTGACCGTGGAGCCTCAGGACAGCCGGGAAGGAAGCGGTGCGTACCAGGTCAGTTGGAACGAGCTTCCGTTCAACTCCCTGCATGCTCTGGCGCGGGAATGCCGCCAGAAGCAGCCTGCGGAATTTTCTTCCCTGGCGGATACGTATTCCAAGCCTTTGCTTATTTTTGGCAGGCTGACGGGAACCATTTCCTCCGCACAGCAGGAAAAAGCATTGCTTCAGATGGACCGCTCTTTCATTGAAAAATGGAATTTATGGATGAACAGTCTGGAGGCGGAGGAAGGGCTGCCGGGAGACGATGGAAAATCAAGTTGATTCCGGAAGGGAATAAAGTCCCTTGAAAGGCGGCGGATTGCTGTCGCCGGCAGGTTTCTGCCCCCGCCGCGTGTTTTGCCGGCTGCCCCCGGGCCGGAAAAAAGGAAAACCGTCCGGGCAAATGCCTTTGTTCCGGATTTGGAGAAAAGTAATGGTGATGAAGTAAAATTTGCTTGCCTAGGGTACTTCGTGCGGGTCTCATAGCCGCATGAGATTGATCAGCTTTCTGACGCTGGCATGCGTGGCCGGCTTCCTCTCTTCATGCAGTTGTGATTGTCATAAGCCCGCGGACTTCGCTCTGAAGGATTACCAGCCTACCTCCAGCAAGCAGTTCCGTTAACTTCCCTGTATGTTTGAAATCCGCGAAAAACCGGAAATGGTGGAACGGGCCATGCTCGTTTCCATTTACTTCGATCCCTCCGAGGCCGGGGAAAAACAGGCCATGCTGGATGAGCTGGAAGACCTTGTCTCCAATCTCGGCATCGGCATCGCAGGGAAGCACCTCGTCAAGTCCAGGGACATGCACGCCAAATTCCTGTGCGGCACCGGAAAGGCGCAGGAAGTGAAGCAGCTGGCGCTGGATTGCCGGGCGGATTGCGTTGTTTTTGACAATATGCTCTCCCCATCCCAGCAGAGGGAATGGGAACGGCTTGTTGACGAATGCGTCATTGACCGTGAAGAGGTCATTCTGGACATTTTTGCCAGGCGCGCCCGGACACGGGAAGCCACCCTGCAGGTGGAACTGGCCCGCATGCAGTATTCCCTGCCGCGCATGGCCCGCATGTGGAACCACCTGGACCGCCAGGGGGGAAGGTGAAAAGCAGATTGAAGTGGATCGTCGTCTGGCGCGCGCCAGAATTGAGGCTATTCAAAGGGAACTGGTCCTGGTGACCCGTCAGCGCGCCACGCAGCGCAAGGAACGGGAGCGCCAGGCCGTCGCCACGGCCGCCATTGTAGGTTATACCAATGCCGGAAAATCCTCCCTCCTGTCCCTGGTGTCCGGGTCTGAAGTCATGGCCAGGGATATGCTTTTTGCCACGCTGGACACCACAACGCGGAAGATAGAGCTTCCCCATGGGCAGCCGCTGCTGCTGACGGATACCGTGGGCTTCATCCGCAACCTTCCTCACCGTCTGGTGGAAGCGTTCAAGTCCACGCTGGAGGAAGCAGTTCTGGCGGATTTCCTGATTCAGGTGGTGGACGCTTCCGATCCGGAAGCCGTGCGCCATTATGAAACGACTCTGGAGGTTCTCAATGAACTGGGTGCGGGTGACAAGCCCATGATCGTGGTTCTAAACAAGGCGGACCTGGTGCCGGAAGAACGGCGCGGGGCCCTGGAAACGCTGCTGGCGCCTCATTTCAGCGGCAGGGTGGTTCCCATGTCCGTGAAAGAAGAGACCTGCTGAATGCCTGCGTGGAAATGCTGGAAAGCCGTGTCCGGCGCGCCCGGTTCCTGATTCCCTATACCCGCAGCGACCTGGTGGCCGCCATGCATAGTGAAGGCAAGGTTTTCTCTACGGAATATGTAGAGGAAGGGACCTTGCTGGAAGCCGTGCTTCCTGTGGCCTTTTACAATAAACTGGAGTCATTCCTGGCAGACAGGTAATCCCCTGTTCCTGAAGCCTGGGGCTTTTCTTTGCGTTCCGAAGGCCGTTTCGGGGCGGGAAACGCCTTTTCTTCCGGAGACAGTGTCCGGATCCCTGGACGGGTCAAACCCGGTATCCCAGGTCGTTCAGGCATTTCATCACATCCCTGACAGGCAGTCCGATGACGTTGTCCGTATCCCCGCGCACGGAGGAAATAATCATCTCCCCGTGTTCCTGAAAGGCGTAGGAGCCGGCCTTGTCCATCACGTCCACCAGTTCCATGTAATGGCGGATGTCTTTTTCCGTCAGCTTCCGGAACGTTACTTCCGTCAGCACGGCCAGGTTTTTCATGCCCAGCGGGGAACGGATGGCAACCGCCGTGCAGACATGGTGCGTGCGTCCGGAGAGCTTCCGGAGCATGGACCGGGCTTCTTCTTCATCTTCCGGCTTGCCAAGAGGAAAGCCTTCCAGAAAAACGAGCGTATCCGCGCCGATGACGGTGGAATCCGGATGTTCCTGGAACACGGTTTCCGCCTTGGCGGCGGCATTGTGCAGGCAGAGTTCCTGCGGGGGCATGGAAGCCTCTTTCAGTTCTTCCGTGCCCCGGACAATAATGGAAAAAGGAATGCCGGTTTTCTCCAGCAATTCACGCCGCCGGGGCGATTGGGAGGCCAGGATGACGGGCGGAATCATGGGAGAAAAAAGCGGTCATGAAAAACAGGGAGCCGATTTTTCTCAAGCTCCCTGGATGATGGGCTGTCAATGATTGCCTGTCAACTGTCTGCTTCCCATGATCCTCTGGAAAGCCTCGGGGGAAATTTCCCGAATGGACCTGATAATGTTTTTGGAAAAGGCGCCCATGCGTTTCCGGATGGTTTCCCGGTCTTCCGCTGTATCAAATTCCATGCCCACCAGGGCGCGGCCTACGCGTTCCCCAGTGTAGGTATAGTTGAAATAACAGAGGGAAGCCAGATCCGCGATGCGTTCCATGAAGTCAAGGAAGGCGCCGGCTCGTTCCGGAAATTCAATGTGGACGAACAGGGGGTGTTGACACAGTTCCGGCTGGTAGTGAATCATGCGGAAGCGCACGTCGTCGTCCTCGCTGATGTCTTCGAATTCGATTCCTTTCTTTTTCAGTGTCGTGCGGATGGTATCCAGGTCTTCATCGGAAGCGGCAATGCCGAACACGGGGTGCTGGGTGTTTCCCTCCGTTTTGCCGTATTGCACATCCACCAGCGTCGTATCCTGCGGAATGTGGCGCAGGTATTTAAGCACCTGTCCGCGCTTGGAATCCATGGAAATGCGCAGATAGCGCGTTTCATGGTTGCCGATGCCCGCCTGCCGGGCAATCTGGGTAAGGTGGGTGAAATCCATATTGGCTCCGGAAATGACCACGAAGCTCTTTTCCTCCGGCTTTACTTCGCCCCGGTTCCATTGTTTCAGGAATCCTGCCAGGCTCATGGCTCCGGATGGTTCCGGCACGACGCGGGAGGATTCCCACATGGCCCGGATGGCCTGGCAGACCTCATTATTGGTCACGGTCACGAACTCGTCAACCAGTTCCCGGCAAAGGGGATAGGTTAATTCTCCGGGGATGTGGACGGCTGTGCCGTCGCAGAAGACATCCACGTAATCCAGATTCACCCGGCGTCCCTGCTCAATGGAAGTTTTCATGGACGCCTGGTCGATGCCTTCCACGCCGATGACCTTGATGCGGGGCCAGAATTTTTTCAGCCAGCACGCCACGGAGGCGGCCAGTCCGCCGCCGCCGATGGCGACGTACGCGCGGTCAAAAGGGCCTTCTCCGCTCATCACCACTTCGTCCGCCAGCGTTCCCTGTCCGGCCATGGTCACCAGGTCGTCATAAGGATGGACAAAAGTGCAGCCGTGAGTTTCCGTGTATTCATGGGCGGCGGCGGCCGTCTCGTCATAGCAGTCCCCATGGAGCATGATCTTCACATGCCTACCGCCGTGGCGGCGCACTTCCGTCTGCTTCACTTCCGGCGTGGAGCGCGGCATGAAAATGGTGGCATGGCAGTTCAGCACTCTGGCTGCCAGCGCCACGCCCTGGGCGTGATTGCCGGCGGAAGCCGCCACAATGCCCTTGTCACGGGCTTCCTGGCTCAATGCGGCCATGCAGTTGAACGCGCCGCGCCACTTATAGGCCCGGATGGGCCCCAGATCCTCTCTCTTGGCGTATACCGGGGCCTGGATGCCCGGCAGATTCAATCGCTGGAGAGGAGTCGGCTCGCCAACGGTGTAGACGCGCTGGCGGGCCTGCAGTATTTCCGCGGAAAGACGGTCCGAAAGTATGCTCATGATTGTAATGCTGGCTCCCATTCTACTGAAGTCCAACCCCTTTTTCCAGTAAAACGTTCCCGGGGGGGGCGGCCTGTTTTCCGGAATTCAGGTTTTCTGGACGAAAAAAGCCGCCCGGAGGCGGCTGTTTCTTCTGAACAAGGTGGCGAAGCGGACGGGGCTCGAACCCGCGACCTCCAGCGTGACAGGCTGGCGCTCTAACCGAACTGAGCTACCGCTCCATAACCTTGGATGCCGTCCCTGCCTTGCGGCGGGGACGTGGAGGCTTATACACGCCTTTATACCCCGGTGACAAGAAAAAAAGACTTTTTTTGCAACTTCTGCAACCGTCGGCGGTTTGTACGGTGAAGAAACCGTAACTTTTCAGTTACCCGATTTATTTCAATACAGCAATAACTTCTCAACTTTATTTGTTTTAGTTTGACAACAATTAACCGGTTTTGACATAACACCCCCATGCTTCAGACTGCCGCGGATATCACAGCCTCCGTTCACAAATTCGAGACGATCCTTCACCAGTTCAAAAGGGATAACCTGAATGAGGTGGACCAGAGCCATTACCAGAAAATCATGGGGCTTTCCGTCCGGCAGATGAACGCCCTGGGTGCCCTGAACCACCTGATGACCAACCGCCAGGAAGGCATTCCCCTGAAAGAGCTTGCCCATTATCTCCGCATGAGCATTCCCTCCACCTCCCTGCTGGTGGACAGCATGGTGAAGAAAGGCCTGTTCGACCACAAGGAGAATCCCCGCGACAGGCGTTCCCTGTGCATCCGCCTTTCCGAGGAAGGCGAATCCAGGTTCCAGATGCTTTTCAACGGCATGAAGGAAAAACTGGATACCCTGTTCAGCACTCTGTCGCAAGAGGACAAGGAGAATTTCTGCCGTATTGTGGATACCCTTTACAACCACGTTTACAGTAAATAATACCATATGAAAAAACACACGCATCATCGGAAGGCGCCCCTCTGCCTGCTGGCCGGTTCCGGCCTGCTTTTTTCCCTGTTTGTTCCGGGTTATTCCCAGGGAACTCCGGGAGGGGCTGCAGCCAAACCCAGTACCGTACTCGTCCAGAAAGCCGCCGCTATTGACAGCGCGGTGAACAAGAAGTACATCGGCCAGGTGGAAGCCATTGACCGGGTGACTGTGCAGCCCCGCGTCTCCGGCAACATCGTAGCCACCCGTTTCCGGGAAGGAAAGGTCGTGAAGAAGGGGGATCTCCTGTTCGAAATTGAGGATACGCGCTACAGGGCGGCTGTGGAGGAAGCGGTAGCCAAAAAGGCCCAGCTTGAAGCCAAACTGCTTTACGCAAAAAATAGTTTTGAACGCTATAACAGACTGCTGGCCTCCAAATCCGTCTCCATGGACACGGTGGAAAACGCCAAGAGCACCATGCATGCCCTGGAAGCGGAAATCCAGTCCGCAAACGCCGCCATTACGGTAGCGAAGGACGATCTTAACTATACCAGGCTCACGGCTCCCATCACGGGCCGCACAGGCCGCGTCACCTTTTCCACGGGCAATTACATCACCCCCACCTCCGGTTCCCTGGTGACCATTACGGGCATCGATGAAGTGTACGTGAAGTTCCCTATCAGCGAACGCGATTTCCTTTCCCTGTTCGGCACCCAGGAAAATATGAAGAAAGACGCCCTTGTGTCCGTCAACCTCGCCAACGGCAAGGCATACGACCAGCCGGGCAGGATTTTCATGACGGACAATACCGTCCAGACGACCACGGACACCCTGAATGTCTGGGCAAAATTCCCCAATCCGGAAGACGTGCTGACGCCCGGCGGCGTAGTCACGGTTAATCTTTCCAAGAAAAACGTGGACCGCTTCCCGGCTGCCAACATTTCCTCCGTGATGCACGATGCCTACAAGAGCTACGTTTACATCGTCAACGACCAGGGCGTCGTGGAACGCCGGGACGTTACGCTGGGCAACACGGTCAATAATGAACAGTGTTTCAGTTCCGGCGTTAAGGAAGAGGAAGTCGTCATCATCGACGGCATGCACAAGGTGCGTCCCGGCGCCAAGGTGAATCCGGTATATTCCGTTCAAAACTGAGCTACCCATGATTGCGGACCTGTTTATCAAACGCCCCAAATTCGCCATCGTCATCGCCATCCTGATGATGCTGGCTGGCGGCATCTGCCTGAACCAGCTCCCCATTGCGGAGTATCCGGAAATCGCGCCCACCAGCATCAACGTGCAGGCCACCTATACGGGTGCCAGCGCCCAGGTAGTGATGGAAACGCTGGCCTCCCCCATTGAGGAAGAACTCAACGGGTTGGAAAACCTGCTCTATTTCTCCTCCAAGTCAGATAACACCGGCGGGTATTCCCTGTCCCTGACGTTCAAGAGCGGCACGAATTCGGACATCAACATGGTGAACGTTCAGAACGCCTTGAAACGGGTGGAATACAAACTTCCCAAGGAGGTGACAGACCAGGGCATCAAGATCAGGAAACGCTCCTCTGACATCCTGGGTTTCTTCGCCTTCCGGTCCACCAGCATGAGTTCCCTGGAGCTGAACAACTTCGTCAAGACCAGGGTGAAGGATGAGGTCGCCCGCGTACCGGGAATCTCTGCCGTCAACCTGATGCCGGAAAAGAATTACAGCATGCGCATCTGGCTGGACGCCCTGCGCATGTCTGCCCTGAATATCACGCCGGATGACGTTTCCAACGCCATCAAGGCGCAGAACGTTCAGGCCGCGGCCGGCTCCATCGGCTCGGAAGGGGAAAACAACTTCATCCAATATAAGGTAAACGTCACCGGACGACTGCAGACCGTAGAGGAATTCAGCAAGATTATCGTCCGCACGGGCCAGGACGGCCACGTTACCCGGCTGGATGACATTGCCCGCATTGAGCTGGGCGCGGAAACCTACACGGGCAGCAGCCGCAACAACGGGGAAGACTCCGTGAACATGGCTGTGTACCGCCTGGATGACGCCAATGCCCTGGAAGCCATGAACGGCGTGAAAGACACGCTGGAGAAGCTGGAAAAACGTTTTCCGGAAGGTGTGAGCTACGTCGTGAGCTACGAC
>OMBL01000394.1_pt1 | contig 19646 bp, 13 predicted proteins | sample 1644871 | NCBI WGS metagenome assembly OMBL01 (sample SAMEA103958115, study PRJEB25191) | human gut metagenome | biome: human-associated habitat [ENVO:00009003]; feature: intestine environment [ENVO:2100002]; material: feces | place: Germany | collected 2013/2015
TGATTTTACACCGTTTTAAGCTATATTATTTTCTATATACAGAGACTTTTTATTCCAGATTTCCCATCCAAAGTCTCTCAGAAAGGATTTACTGATAATGAAAGTAGAAGAAAGATTATTAAAATATGTGGGCTATCACACCACATCTGATGAAGCAAGTGATAAAATACCAAGCAGTGACAGGGAATTTGCACTCGCAAGAGAGCTTGAGTCAGAGCTTAAGGAGCTTGGCTTATCCAAGGTTGTGCTCACTGACCATTGTTACGTGTATGGTCTGCTGCCTGCCACTGCCGGCATGGAGCACAAAAAAGCGGTCGGATTTATTGCACATATGGATACTGCACCTGATTTTTCCGGGGAAAATGTCAAGCCACAGCTGCTGCGTCACTATGACGGAAGCGATGTGCTGCTTAGAGGCAGTGGCGAATACCTGAGAGTAAGCGATTTTCCTGAGCTTAAAGCCCTCACCGGACGCACTCTCATTACCACAGATGGCACTACCCTGCTTGGTGCCGATGACAAGGCCGGTGTGGCTGAGATTATGACCGCCTTAGAGCAGATTATCGCAGAGGGCACTCCTCACGGCGATATCTGGGTTGGATTTACCCCCGATGAGGAGGTCGGAAAGGGTGCGGATTTGTTTGATCTGGACTATTTCGAGGCAGATTTTGCCTACACCGTGGACGGTGATTACGAGGGCGAGGTGGCCTATGAAAACTTTAATGCCGCAAGCGCTGAATTTACCATAAAGGGCGTCAACGTGCATCCGGGCGAAGCAAAGGACATTATGGTCAATGCTGCTTTGGTTGGCTGCGAGATTGCCGCAGCGCTGCCTGCAAACGAGACTCCTGCCACAACTGATGGCAGAGAGGGCTTTTACCATCTGTGTGATATGAGCGGTGATGTAGCATCAGCCCATCTGTCATATATTGTGCGCGACCACGACAAGGCTCTTTTTGCTAAAAGACTTGATACTCTCCGCTCTCTTGAGATAGAGATGAACAAAAAATATGGTGAGGGCACTGTTTCTTTGACTATCACCCACTCCTACGAGAATATGCTTTCAATCATAATGGACAACATATACATTATCGACCTGGCTAAGGCTGCTATAGAGGAAAACGGTCTAGAGCCGCTATCACGCCCGGTTCGCGGCGGTACAGACGGCGCACGTTTATCCTTCATGGGACTTCCTTGTCCAAACCTCGGTACCGGCGGCTACGGCTTCCACGGCCCATTTGAGCACATATCAGTGGAGGGCATGGAGACTGCGGTTAATATAATCAAATCAATTGTCAAACATGTGCTGATGCTTGCTGACGCGTGATTTTGCTGCCGGTCGGTTACTGTTCACAACTAACAGTGTAATCAGTAATCCGACTGCGTTTTAGTGTAAACAATAGTTGATTTGTGTATTGACTTATCTGATAATTCTGCTATAATGATGGCAACCAATTATTTTCGTTTATTTTCGAACGAATAGTTACAATGTTTTTTGAAACTTACGATGTTTCAGAAGGGAGACCATATGGTAGTACTTGCAGCACTTATCATTTTTGCAGTTGTTGGTGGAATATTTGTAAATTATCTTCGCAGAAATCAGAATGATATCGGCGGAGGAATGGGAAAGGATTACATGAAAGAGCATTGGGGAATCGATGACGACAAGTAATCAAAAATACCGGGCAACACATTTTGTGTCCCGGTATTTTTTATACAACCATCGTAACTATTCAGAACCACTGAGAACAAAAAAGCTGATGCGTCATCAGAAAAGCCTGACTTTGCTATCGTGAATTTGCAGGCTCCATGTTCACAGAGCGGCCCTTTATCTTCGCATTCTTCATGGCATTAAGCACTTCCTTGCCATACTCAGCCGGCACCTCAACAAATGTATACTTGTCGTACATGTCGATTGCACCGACAAGCCTGCCAGGCATGCCTGACTCACCTGCGATGGCACCTAAAATGTCGCCCGGCTTTATCTTGTCCTTCTTTCCTACGTTGATAAACAGACGTACCATGCCATCCTCTGCTCCTGTATTGTGGAAATCATAGTCGTCCTTTGATTCAGCTGTGGATATCTCTGAAGCACCCATAGCCTGGTATAAAAATGCCGCCGCTATATCCATTGCTGTGTAATCTGACTCATTTATCTGATTCTCTATAATATCAATGACACTTGTGAGATTTTCCTCATCTATAATGATGGAAATCTGGTCCATAATCTTTTCTGCCCTGATTTTGGCAACATCATCAGATGATGGAATTGGCTGCGCATAGATTTTTGTCTTGCAGTAGCGCTGTATGTCCTTGAGCTTATATACCTCCTTGCCCTTTACAAAGGAGAATGCCTTTCCACAGCGGCCTGCTCTTCCTGTACGACCGATTCTATGTACATAATACTCGTCATCCTGAGGCAGATCATAATTGAAAACAGCCTCCACATCATCCACATCAATTCCGCGCGCTGCGACATCAGTGGCAATAAGAATATCTGTCTTTCCGTTTCTGAAGTTCTTCATGACACGATCTCTCTGCACCTGCTTCATATCGCCATGAAGTCCTTCTGCACTGTAGCCGCGTCCGCAAAGCTCATATGCCAGCTCGTCGACCATCTTCTTGGTATTGCAGAATACAAGTGAGAGCTTTGGATTATAGTAATCCAACAGTCTTGTGAGTACATCTATCTTGTCCTTGCGCTTCACATCATAGTAATACTGGTCGATATTTGCGACTGTCAGCTCTTTTTTCACAATCTTGATATTGATAGCATCATGCTGATATTTTCTTGTAATTTCCAAAATAGGCTTTGGCATTGTTGCCGAGAAGAGTACTGTCTGATGCTCCTGTGGCAGGTATTCGAGCACTGTCTCGATATCCTCCCTGAAGCCCATGTTGAGCATCTCGTCTGCCTCGTCGAGCACTATTGTCTTTACATGGTCAGGCCTGATTGTCTTTCTCCTGAGATGATCCATAAGACGCCCCGGGGTTCCGATAATAATCTGCACACCGCCCTTAAGTGCCTTAATCTGGCGGCTGATATCCTGTCCTCCGTATACCGGAAGTACCTTCACACCATGCATATATTTTGCAAGCTTCCTGATTTCATCTGCCACCTGGATGGCAAGCTCCCTTGTAGGAGAGAGGATGATAACCTGTGTCTTGTGACTTGATGCATCAACGCTCTCAAGCACCGGAATACCAAAGGCTGCTGTCTTTCCTGTTCCGGTCTGCGCCTGTCCGATTACATCCCTGCCCGAAAGCACTGCCGGGATTCCCTGAGCCTGTATTGGAGTTGCCTCCTCAAAGCCCATATCCTTGATGCCTCGCAAAATCTTAGGGTTTAGTTCTAATTCGTCAAATCTGATTGTTTCCATATATTTTTTATATTTCCTTTCAAAAAAATAAAGTGTGCATATTTTTATAACATGCACACTTTAACATATTTGTGAGATAATTACAAAATATTATTTCTTCATTTTTTACGAAATATGCAATACCGCATATTTCTTTACTGAATAGTTACCAAAATACTACATACTGCTAAATAAAGCTGCTATCTCATCCGGTGTCAGATTACGATTTGTGTTATTCAAATCTACAACCGGAGACTTTGCCGGTTCCGGTTCACTTACAGGCTCCGGCTCAGGTGCCTGAGGTGCATCTGTGACCGGTTCCGTAATCACTTCCTCTGCCGGCTCTGATTCAGGTTCTGTCGCACCTGCGTTTGCACTTGCAAAAAGTGCTGCTATTTCATCTGCACTCAGCTGGCGGTTCGGATCGCTGTTTGTCGTATCTGCAACAGCTTCTGCCGCAGGGCTTGGCTCTACTACCGGTTCAGGTTCAGGTACATGTGGTGCCTCACTTACAGGTTCCGGTTCAGGTACATGTGGTATCTCAACTACAGGCTCCGGCTCATTTACCGGAATAGGCTCAGGTATCTGTTCTGACTCATTCGCTTGTACAGGTTCCGGTTCAGGTATCGCCTCCATGACCGGTGCTGCTTGTGGTGCGTCAGTCGGTTGCTTTGGCACCTCAACATTTGCTGTAAACTGATTAGGATTTGCTGTGATTGCCTGACTCAGACGGATTTCCATATCCTTTATGCTGTCAGACAGAACCTGCTGCTTTTCCATAATGTCCTTGAGGTTATCATAAATCACATTTTTCTGGCTCTCAATAATGAAATCATTGCTCTCCTTGAGCTTATTCTCAAGACGCTCAAAAGTCTCCATAAGCTGTTCATTAGAGTTCATAATCGCATCAGCATTTTCCTTATTCCTGTTGATGACAACCTTTGCGATTCCCTTCTGTGCATTGATGATATCCTCAGTCGGAATCTTTGACTCCTTCTGCAGTATCTCAATCTTTTCCTCTATCTCATCAAAATACTTCCTGAGCATGAGGTAAGATGCCTTTTCCGACTTAAAAATACTGTCATACTGTTCCTCCCTCCTGTCCTCCTTTAGAGCACTCAGTGAGAAAAATCCGCTTATCACTCCCCACAGGCAAATCATAAAGATAACTGTGATTGCTGCAATGAGCATGTATTCCTTTGGATAATTAATTATCGCATAAAAATCCGCTAAAAGAACCAGCGTGGAAATAAGAATTAGAAATATAACCTGTATTTTTGCCTTTTTTTGCTTTTTATCCTGCATATAATTCCCCTTCCCGGGGCCTGACACTATCCGCGACAGCCGTACCATGTGATGGCTGTGGATAATACAAGTCCCAGTACATTTATCTTAATGTATCTATTATAGCGTTTATTGGCTGTAATGTCGATTGTTTTTAATGATTTTTCAGGTATAACAAAGCTTAATGTATTATGATGCAGCGCGCCCATATAAGAAAAGCGCCTTACATAGATTTCGAAGCTGTATATCATCCCCCTGTACAGCGCTTCGGATATAAGAATACGGACTCACAACTCCATAACTGCTTATATCACCATTCGATAATGTAATTGTATAATGAGTTGACAGAAGCTTCGGCAAAATTGACTTTATTCTTATGCAAAACAGCTTTCCATCAAGCTCAGCTGAAAAATCGTCACTGACAAGTCTGCCTGTTTTCTCATTAGTCACATCAATATTATATTTCTGCAGTATTTCATCAAGTGTAAGTGAGTTTTTATTAATGAAATACAGCTTCATATCAGTTCCGTTTCTACATACAAGTGATGAGCCTATATACTCCAAATCGTCATTATTCATTGACGCAATGTTTTCATCCACTGTCATTTTAAGGATTTCATCAGTCGTTAAAGCCCCCACTGCATCATCTGCCAGCTCCCTATTCGCCAGATTAGATGTATCCACATTAAAATATAGCTGCGCATATGCTCCGTAATTTAAAAGAGCCGTTGCTATATTTTTTGACACAGAATCAGAATCTGTTTTGATTAAATCATTCAGATAATCAGCCGGCGCGAAGGCAAAACCATTGCTTTTTGTGCCATCACTCTTTATGACACTGATTTCAACCCTTTCAGCAAGCTTAGCAGGAATAGCCTCGTATGTGATTTTCTTTACCTTAGTATTATTATACTCCGTCGTCTCAAAAGCCGACAAAAGCCTATATGTACAGGTGCCATCCGGGTATACAAACTGAACCTTTGCCCCTGCATCTTCCATAATATCTGCCGAAAAAGCAGCATATAGATTAGCTTGTACCAGCGCTGTCAAATCTACAGAATAGCCCTCTGGCGTAAGCTCATTCTCAGACTCTGCATGCCTGGTTTCATCTGATGTAAATGCTTTAATACAGAAATTGCCATATGGATATACTCTGTACCTGCCACTGCTATAATACAGACTCTTTCCGTTCCCCCGGCTCACCTGTCTGTCCCAGAGGAGAGTGTCACCGGTTGCTATCTTTGTTGCCTGCTCATAATCCAGAGCACTTTTATCAACCGATACCACTACAGCAAAGGTACTTTCCGGCTTAAGATCCACCGGTTCTGCCAGCTCCACACTGTATATACCCGCAAAGGCTGTATTACCTGTCGTTGTAGCCTGAGTCTGTTTCTCTCCACTTAACGGATCAGACGGATCCGTAAGATTTGTATACACATCTATTGTATATCCTACATCCGCTATTCTGGTAAATGACAGCGACACCTCTCTCAGCTTCTCATACTCTCCATCAGCCTTCTTTGGTACTGTAAATACGTTCGCCAGCCTGTTGGTCAAATTAGTATTGTATACCTCAATCCCACCATCCAGCTGATAATTGTGGTCTAAACCGTCATCATCTGAGAAATCAAATACCCATGCCGTATCTAACAGTGATTCATTATCATACGACATCCAGAAATAATCACAATATGTTCCCCAGCTGTTTCGCACGAGCCAGGCTCCATTATTTTCCGGTCTCATTGACTCAGGGAAATTCTCTTTTGAAAAATTATCATCCCATCCCACAAGCATCACCGCATGTCCTGAACCTCTTTTTGCAGTATCATAGTAGGTATAATGCCCGGCGCTGTCAAATGAATAAAACCTCATGGCACTGTCATTATGATAATACATCACACCGGCAGCACCATGCTCCATAATATTAGCCTTCACCTCATCAGCATTTTCATGGATATTTATCTCATAAGCATTTTTCAGATGAGCCTTACTGTAAGAGTATGCATATTTATCATCCAGACCGTTATTTAGTGTACTGTCAGCCTGAGCATATGGCACCACGGCCTCATCTACCGGACCTATCCACTGTGCCAGACGCCTTGAACTGTATTCAAAATTGCCACCTCGTTGCAGGTATGAGAGTCCATTCTCATTATGGTATTTAGCCACATCCCCTGCAGTACCACCCAGCGGATCTGTCACAAAATTGTATGCAAAATACGCAAGCTGCAGCTCACTGAAGTCGACATTCTTATCCACGGTTCCATCGTTTATCAAGTCATACTCCGCAAGCCCCATACTGGCAAATGACCAGCAGGTACCATATGGATTCTGGTCTCGAGTCTGTGGATACATGGTATCAAACACCGAAGCATCATCCGGAAAAGCCAAAGGCAGTTCTGCAAAGGTTGAAATGCCCGAGTCATATACAGGAGTATTGCTGTCCAGCTCACTCTCTATATATCCTCCCTGATATGACTGCAACAGATTTTCCGTTGCTGCCACCGGTGTGGTTGATATAAGAAATGCCGTCACTATGACTAAACCTGTCATCCTTGTCAGATGTCTTTTAAATGCCATTTACCTTCCTCGCCATCTCAGAATACATATACAACGCATTCATCAGATTCATTAATTCCTTTGATGAGTCTTTACTGTTTGCAACACTGTATGCATAGCTTAACGGGCCATAATCAAGCTCTATGGTCTGTGAGTTGTCCATACCTGTAACCCTGCATACATAGTTCTTATTCAGGCTGCATGCCATTATTCCGCTTATATCTACACAGTATACCCCGCCGTCTGAAACCTTTTTCGGTATCAAACTGACCTCATAGCCCTCTGTATCTATATAGCTGAACTTATAATTATTAATATCACTGCCATTATCTAAAATAAAATAATGTCTTACCGTCATCTCAGACTTACATATCAGGGAGCTTCCGTAATATGTCAGTCCATCAATAGCACCATTTGCACTATCTGCTTTAATAACAGCCTTATATGCATCAAAATCAGCCGCTGCTACAGCTTTATCGGTATCGCTTAAGATAGCGTTTGCCGGCTTGCCTGTGTTATATTTAAAGAAGGTCTGCGCCGCAGTTCCATAGTTTAAGAGTGCCTTCACGAGCTTAACTGTTTCTGTCGGATACTCGCTTGATTTTGACAGGAGCTCGCTTGCATATTCCTTTACACTGTAGGAAAACTCTTCCTTAGTATTGTTATCAATCACTATTCTTGTCTCGATGGTATCAGACATCTGTGCCGCATTCACCGGACATGAAAACTTGTATAAGGTTTTACCGCTCTCATTTACCTCAGCGGCGTCACTCGCATTAAGCTTATATGTCTGACCACCGATTTTAAATTCCAGATAAGCATCATGCTCAAACACCGAATCAGACATTTCCATGTAATAGTTTACATCGATGTTGTCTTTAAGGGTTATGCTTCTACCATACAAGCTGACCTCAGGACTCTTTGAAGCGTATTCAGCTGTAAATGTAAAGCTATTTGCGCTTCCTGTTGCATTTAATGTTACCGCTGCTTTGTCTGTAGTCCATGTAATTTGATTTATCGCATACGCTATAATACCATTTTGAATACCGGAAATACTTGGCGGATAAGTAGCATTGTCAGCTGCTATTTCAAACTCTGTCTTTCCTGCATCCAGATTTTTCTGAATCCTGTCTGTATAAGCCTTCGCCCACTTTGAAGCATCTCCTGTCCTGACAAAATAATTGTCGGCAAGGCTTGTTGAACGCGTTTTATAATCATCTGTGGTATAAATTTTGCTATGTCCCGGATGTGCTATGGCCATCAGCTCATCCGTCAGCCCAAAATACAAATGTCTCTGATCAAAGCTATACCAATTATCGCTGCTGTCATCCCAGGTGCAGTCCGTCTGATACCACTGTCCGTCCAGCTTCATGGCATTCCAGGTGTGTCCATCATAGGTATCCCTTGTCTCGCTGTTTTCTATTCCTGCTGCAGTAAGGAGCTTTGCATATGCACTCTCATACGACTGACAGGTGCCAAGCCCTCTGGTCAGCGCACTCTCAGCCGAAGACCATTTCAGGGTTTTATCATACTCAAGCTGGTCAAGCAGCCAGTCATGCAGCCAAAGGGCTTTTGCATACTCTGAGCCATCAGTTTTGCTGTTGCACTCAGCTACTGCAGACCGGACAATCGAGTCAACGCTCGGATATTTACTATCAGATACGCCTATATTGAAGCTCAAACGCAGATAATATACATTTGTTGCTTCATCCATAACATAAAACCTAAAGTTATAGGTACCGGTAGCAGTCATGGTAAATGTATAATCGTTTGAAGCACACTCTGATGTATAATTCATCCACTCACCGCGGCTTGGATCCGCTACTGATTCGAATGCCCATTGATTTGGGCTCGAATAGCTCGGTGCATCCATTCTAAATTTATAGTTTCCTGAGCCGCCTGTTGCAGAAATATGGAATGTGGTCGGCTGTCCCAGTACAGGATCATTCCATTCTGCTTTTAGTGTCACAGCACCTAACGTGGTCTCCTCGCTATGCGCATATTTAGTCGACTCATCCCAGGATTTTTCAGTCATAGGATACTGCGCGTTAAACTCAGCAGATGTATAATCCAGATAACGACTGCCTGCCACCTTCCACGATTCACGGGTATGATCTCTAAAATCAGCTTCTGATTTCAACAGAAACTCATTATATGTGGCCACATCCTGTCCATCCCAGGTACAATCCACATTATAGTATTTGCTGCCGAGTCGCACTATATTCCACGCATGTGGTCCTCCATTTCCGGTACCACTGATAATTCTGACCGACAGCCCTGCTTCCTTGCACAGTCTGTAGAAAAGCACAGCATATCCCTGACAGACAGCTTTTCCGGTGCATAGAGCTCCATAAGCTGTATATATCTGCTCCTCTTTTGAATTGTATGCATAATCGACATGATTGCAGATATAATCATGAATCTTTGTAATCTTTTTGGCTTCGCTCAGACCATTAAGCTGCAATGTTGTCATTGCCTCAGCCACAGCCTCTGTCAGCTTCGCTTCCTGCTCTGCATCAGAATGATATGACATGGTATATTGTATATATCCTGCATTACTGTATGAAAGACGACAGCCTCCAAACCCATATATGAGGGCATCCCCCTCCTGTCCGGTAGAGCTATCGTCGCACTTCATTGCATCATATAATAAATCATAATATAGCCCATCTTTGTGAGAATCAAACCAGGATGCAGGGAAATTCAAGGTTATTTCCGTTTCTCTGCTAACCATCTGCTTTCTGAGATATGAAACGGCACTGTCATAATCCGAAAAATACTGTCCTGTGGATGCACCAAATAGCTGCTCATCGTTTGAGGAGTCAAGCTTTTTCTTTAAATCATCAATACTTATAACATCCTCATACAGCGGATTTACCATGTAGATAATATTTTCATCCGATTTATCAACCTCAGACCGGTTGCTTTCAGATTGGTTGCTCGAAGCTTCAACACCTTCCATTGTCGTTACTTCACTTGCTTCTACAATAGTTGATGGAACCATTGTAATCAACATTATAAGAGTTAAAATAAGACTAATTATTCTTTTGTGCATACATAATCCTCCCGGCATGTTCTATTGTTAATAAATACTCTATCCCACAATGTAAAACTATATGGTAACCTATTAATTAATCTATCGGTATAATCGGAAGCTCTATCACTCCGTTATCTGATTTATTATCATCATCGCTGCCGGTTCCTGAATTGTCACTGTTTGAGTCACTGTTTCCGGAACCATTAGTGTCTGTATTGTCTGTTACAGAATTATTATCTTTGTTACTATCAGATTTAGTACTATTTTTATTATCGGATTTAGTATCGGTTTTATTTACATCATCTGTAGCCGTCGATTCATCGTTTTTCATGATATCTGTCTCATATGTATCTTTTGAAGAATTATCCTTGTTTACATCTGATAAACTCTTTGAATCTGTCGAGCTGCTGTCAGATTTCTTTTTATCGCTAGTTTTATCTTTTTTTGAATCTGCTGCCTTCTTAGACGCATCATCAGTATCTGCCGCCTCTGTATCAGATTCTGTACCCGTAGCTGACACTGCCTCTGTGGCTGTTAACGAGCCGATTTTCTTTTTTTCATCGGCTCCCAAATTCTTTGTAGATAGCGCTGCTACCGTAATTACTGCTCCAAACATTAAAATAACTACCGTGTTTATTATATGTTTTTTCATTTCATTTCTCCTTAAATACAAAGCACTGCTATCCCAGATTTCCTTGTTTAATTGATATCACAGCGTTTTTATAGTTCTATATTACTATCTCTCTTTTAATTATGCAATACAAAAAAATAAACATGTTCTCTTATTTTTCTACAAAAAATCCGCTAACCACAGCGTCACAGCCATAGTTAACGGATTCTTATTGAACTGCATTTATTTAATTGACTGATTCAACTGACTATCGTCCCAAATACTCCAATGCGGCTCTATTGTACAGGTACATTGCCTTGCATAAATTCTGTTGCTTTGTATCTGAGCTCTGAACTCCCTTTCTGACATATGCCATCGGGCAGATGTCGCCGGAAATCGTACCATTGGCTCCATTAATCACTATTGTATACTTAGCAGACAGGTTTCCAGGATAAACATTGTTTATTCTGATGCACAGCATGCCCTCATCAAGTGTGATGTCGTACGCATCAAGTGCATATTTGATTTTGAGCTGCTCAAGTGTAAGATTGTTCTTATTCTTGAAATAAAGCTTCATGTCTGTTCCACTCTTACATACCAAAGCTGAGCCGATGTACTCTATATCCTCATTATTTAATGCTGCTGCATCATCTGCAGGCGCGTTCTTAAGCACTGTATCTACACTGAGTGCAGCAACTGCATTGTCTGTGAGCTTCTTATTAGCCAGGTCAGATGAATTTATGCCAAAATACAGCTGTGCATATGCACCATAGTTGAGTAATGCCTTGGCCAGGTTAGCTTCCGGCAGCTTCTGCTCTATACACTTGTACAGATAATCTGTCGGTGCAAATGAGAAGCTATTGCTTGTTGCTCCGTTGCTTCTGACTGCGCAGATGCTTATGCGTGATGTCAGCTCTGCCGGAACTGTCTCATATGTAATCTTCTTTACATCTTCATTATTATATTTTACTGTGCTGTAATCACTTACAAGCTTCTCCTTAGAAGAACCATCAGGATATGTGATTCTAAGCTTTGCGCCTGTATCTGCCATGATATCTGATGACAGTGATACATAGATATTAGCCTTGATATTCTCTGCAAGTGTCAATGAATAGCTCTTTGCAGTAAGCACATTATTATATACTACTGTACCACCCTCACCTGTGAACTGCTTGCTGACAGTTACCTGATGCCCTTGTGAATCGGTTACAACTACCTGCAGTGTGTGGGCGCCTTTGGCTGCCTTCCATGAGTATGTAGCACTTGAACCACTCTGTACCTCTGTGTTATCAATCTTAAACTGATACTTGTAGCTTCCAACTCCGCCGTCAGCAACAGCCTTAAGTGTCAGTGCTGTTCCTGTAGCCTGTGGTGCACTTCGGTCTGCCCCAAAATTGACTGTCATACGGTTGTCAGGCTGTGGGTCAGGATCATCGCCGCCCTCTGCTCCAAGTCTTGCAAGAGGAGCAGTGATTATATCAGTATCCTCTTTTTCCTTAGATGTAGATACATCAGTACTGTATTCCTCTGTTGCATTATCAACCATTGACATATCCATAGGAGTAGAAGCAATACCACTCTCTCCAAATGTAGAGATATGCATTACACCAATACCGTTCTTCTCAAGCTTTGCCTTTGTCAGGTTGAGCGCTGACATAGGAATTGTCATTGTGTAGAAGGTATCCATTGATGTCTTGTGACCAAGGCTTAGGAAATCTACCCAGTTTGACGATGTGCTTGTAAGCTGGTCAACTGTCAGTCCTGTATATCCATTGGCATTGATACCAATCAGTGATTTTCCAAAGAATCCATCCTCTGCCTTGAATGAGATACCTGCCTTTTTAAAGCCTGTGCAGTATGGTGCATCATAACTGAACTCTCCTGATGTATTTGTAGTGAACAAAGCCGGAGTTCCAACGCCACTCTTACTTGAGAAGCAGAGCATTGCATCAATCGGTGTATCATATTTAACCTTTAAGCCCCATATATTGCCACCATTGTCAAGTGTACCGTCTCCGGTCTTTCCGGTTCCCAGGTTAAGTGCAATAACCTGTGGTATATCGCCATTGGTTGGCTTGCCGTTATCTGAATTAGGATATGTCTGCTCTGGCGATGTAATATCAGCCACGTTTACAAACTGCCATCCGAGATAAATATTCTCATCATCCCATGCTCCGTAAAGTGCATAGCTATCGTATACAGGTCCCTCATGTGGTCCTCTGAAATTACGTGCGTCATCATTTGCTACACCCTGTGCAATAATCATCGAATCATCAAAATCCGCTGCACTCTTGATAGTCTTATTCTTTCCAAGCTGCTTGTCAGGGTTTGTCGCATATTTGCCTCCAACTGCCTGTCTTGCTGTGCCTGAAGCCTTTGCGAGTGTCTCACCCTCATAATCAACATAGCCACCATTCTTTTCTGCATCAAATTTCTTCTTGAAGGTGAATGTCTCCGTCTTTGAATCCTTGTCGTTAGACGCTGTCACCTTAAGTGTTACATCGCTGTCTGCAATCTTTCCTGTTCCAAGAGTAACTGTTGCACTGCCTGTAAATTGCTTCACAGGGCCATTGTCCACACTGTAGCTTCCCTTTGTTGCATTCTTTAAGGTGATGGTTGTTGTTGTACTGTCAGTATTGAAGCTGCTTCCATTAGCAAGAGAAGAAGTAATCTTGATATCATTAGTCTGCTTCTCTACCTTTGTCCAGCTGCCATTGATATATGCCATTGACTGACCCTTTGTAAACTCGAGTCCCGCCTGCTGTGCTGCCGGATACTGTGAAGCACCATCATTGAAAATAATACTTGCATTCTTGAAATCATCCGGTAAATTGTATGCATATACGCCCTCGCCCAGATATTTCATCTCTACGCCAGGCCATTCTCCGTTGTTTGTCTTCTCGTCAACGTATGCATAGCAGTTTATCTTGTCTCCCCATCCGTCAGGCTTCTTGATGTATACATCATAGCTTCCATCAATATACTTAAGATATGGGTCTTTCTCTGTCTTTTTGAACTCAGCGCTGTCAGTGACCTCACCCTTTGTTCCTGTACCCTTTACTGTTACAGTGATTGTATCACCAATCTGACTCTTTGCACCAACTGCGATAATGTCTCCGTCTGTATAGCTTCCTGAAGCTCCCTCAGATGTGGTATATGTAGCGTTCTGCACATTTTTAGCCGAAAGCTTTACATCAAGTGTATCTGTTGAAAAGCTGTTTGAGCCTGTTGTAGAAGAAATACCAACGCTTTCCTGATCCTTGTTGTAAATAACAGCAACCTTTCTCTTGTCAAGAGTACCTGAAATCTTGCCGTTTGATACTGTAAAGGTTCTGCCTGAGACCTGATCCTTGTAGGTTCCGTTCTTCATCTTGGTATCGGAATTGATATTTACACTTTCTCCTTTTAAGTTAATGATAACAGTTCCCTCGTTACCACGGTCAATCTGAAGAATCTGTGAATCGTCACCAGGATTGCGTAAATACTCAGACTTGCCGGCCATGGCATTACGGAAGAGATTTACTTCCCTTACTTCAGTAGATTTAAACTCATTATTTCCCTTGGCACCGAGTACATTGTTGCCCCAACGGTTGCCGCTGGCTCCATTTGATCCATCCGGACGGCTGTAGAATAACGGAGTTCCATCTTTTCTTGCTGCAATGACAGCCCATGCCAGACGAAGCTGCTCATCTGTCATCCTTGATGAAACACCTGCATTACAGTATGTGTCATGAGACTCTACCCATGTAACCAGTCTGCCCGGTGAAGCATGTCTCCAGTTTGAAATATTATCTACTTTGAAGGAATTACCGGTAACGGCTCCTCTTAAGGTCTCACCGTAGCTGCTGGCTGTCATACGCATATACTTGGCATACTCTGACTCAGGTACATTGTCACCCTGTAATACCTCACCGTATGTAAACACATTCTTATCGCTCAGTGTAACACCATTTGCTGACTCCTCGCCTGTCACAACAGGCCAGAAATTGTTTCTGGTGCTCTTTGCATCAAGAGGATCTGATGGCACACCGATATGCTTGGCTGTATCATAACGGAAGCCGTCAGCACCACATGCAATCAGGTCATTTAAATACTTAAGGAAATATGCCTGAAAATCCGGATTCTCTGTATTTACATCCGGAAGTCCACCCATCTCTCCTGTGGTACACTCATAACGGTTGCCCCACTGTGTAATCTTCTTAAAACCATTTGCATGATACAGATTGTCCTTGCCACCCACTGCATTGTAAAGATTATCAGACACCTTTGGCAGATCAGGTGTGGTATGGTTTGGAATTACGTCAACAATAACCTTGATTCCATACTTGTCAGCCTCGGCACACATTGCCTTAAAATCATCTCTTGTGCCCAGCTGATAGTTGCCAATCTTCCAGTCAGTCGGCTGATACTGCCACCACCAGCAGCCGTCTGTACCATTTATCTCATCATTTCCCATAAGCTTCATATTTGAATAAGTGTCCTTGCACTCATTCGCCGGAGAGGTCTGGACAGTTGTAAAGCCTGCCGCTGCTATGTCCTTCATATTCTCCTTGATTGTGTTGAAGCTCCAACACCAGGCGTGCAGAATAGCACCATCCTGAATGTCATCTGCCAGTCCATACTTCGCAGCCTGTGAAGCTGTAGCTAAAGTACTTTCTGACGCTGTTTCTGCTGCCTGCACCTGTGTAATCTGGTACAGACTGCTTGCCGGTGTACCTGTAAAAGCGACTCCGAAGGCCAGACATGCGGCTGCCAATCGCTTAAGCAGATATGTTGTACGTTTTTTCATACTTCTTTTTCCTTTCCCTTTGATTTTTCTTTAAACTAACATTTTATATATTCATTATAACGACTTTAAAGCGATTTACAATATCATTATTTTTAGATTCATGTTGTATTTTTATATTTTTCGCACTCTTTCGATAATTTTATGTTAAAGAAACGCCAAAACCGACATTTGCCGGATTTGGCGTTTCTTAATTAATCACTGCTTAACAATACTCTAATTTTCTATGTTGTTGTTTTGTATATTAATTATCTAATTATGTTATTTCCATCCTACACATTCATTAATCCTCTTTGCAATTCTTCCAGTTGCAATAGAATTCTTTTCAATTTCTCCAACAACCACTGATTCAGCACCAATAACACAGTTGTCATTTATTAAACTCCCTTTTAAAACAGTTGTATTTAAACCAATTAATACTTTATTGCCAATTTTTATTTCTTTGCTCCTTAACTCTCCATTTATTTCATGAAAATTACTATCTATTATAGTAACGTTATTTGATATTGCACATTGTTTTCCTATCTCGCACTTATCCGCTATTGAGATAAGTGAATTCTCATTAATAAACGTCCCATCTTCAATTCTTAACACGCCTCCTTTGCCAATGTGTATATTAAATCCTGTATAGAGAGAAACTGTACCATTAATTATCAGTACCCCCCCATCATCAATTCTCAATTTTGATGATTCTTTTCTATTAACTGCATTCGGATTCAACAACAAAACCCCCTCACCTTGAATGGAATTTTTACAAATCCTGATATATGTAGTTGCACTATCTCTTATTTTAACATTCGATATTCCATTAGCTCTTGATATTTTATATCCATTTAGAAATCTTATTATTTTGCTTATAATCATATTCTCTTCCTTGGACTACTTCTATTTAACATAATTTTTGAAATGGGTATCGAAACTATTTCTATATAGCATCGATACCCATTTCATTCATTGTTCTATTGTAACAATACTACATAATAGGAAGTTCCCAATCTTCCTGTTGTATAGTCACATTACAATTCACTGCACTGCTTCGCACTATTTTCCCTGTACTGTCTTTTACCTCTACAAAAAACTCTCTGTTTCCAACACTTCCTGCTGTCCATGTGTAGCTTGCACTATTTACAAACTGTGGTGTAAGACGTGACCAGCTGTCTGTATCCTTATTATGTAACAGATAGCTGTATGTATATGGTGCAGTTCCTCCTGCTGCTGTTCCTGTTACAGTCACCTTGTCTCCAACATTCACTTTGTTTGAACCTGCTTTTGCACTGATTGTCAGATCCTGAGCCTTTACTGCCGATACTGCTACTGCACTGCTTCGCACTACTTTTCCTGTACTATCCTTTACCTCTACAAAAAACTCTCTGTTTCCAACACTTCCTGCTGTCCATGTGTAGCTTGCACTATTTACAAACTGTGGTGTAAGACGTGACCAGCTGTCTGTATCCTTATTATGTAACAGATAGCTGTATGTATATGGTGCAGTTCCTCCTGCTGCTGTTCCTGTTACAGTCACCTTGTCTCCAACATTCACTTTGTTTGAACCTGCTTTTGCACTGATTGTCAGATCCTGGGCCTTTACTGCCGATACTGCTACTGCACTGCTTCGCATTACTTTTCCTGTACTGTCCTTTACCTCTACAAAAAACTCTCTGTTTCCAACACTTCCCGCTGTCCATGTGTAGCTTGCGCTATTTATAAACTGTGGCGTGAGACGTGACCAGCTGTCCGTATCTTTATTATGTAACAGATAGCTGTATGTATATGGTGCGGTTCCTCCTGCTGCTGTTCCCGTTACAGTCACCTTGTCCCCAACATTCACTTTGTTTGAACCTGCTTTTGCAGAGATATTTAAATTTTGTCTAGCTTCATAACAAACAGCATTTTGTTCAGAAGCATATACCCCAGTTATACTAGTTTGAATAACAAAAACTCCACATATAACCCCTGCAATCAATAATTTACATTTTTTCATAATACATCCTTTCCTGCATATCGTAAATATGCATTTAAATTAATATATTCTAGAGCCTACAGTCCTAGAATTGCTAATACTTTTCTCCCGCATTATAGCACATTAATTACTAATAGGGCAAGTATTTACACACTTTAAACAATGAATACACTTTTTTTCATCAATATTTGGATATTCAAATCCCATCTCATCTATCTGCATTACTATTGCACTGACCGGACAAATCGAATAGCAAGCCACACATCCACAACACTCTTCTTTGTTCCATATGTCAGAAAGGTAGTCTTGTCTTCCGTGATTACTGTAGCCGCATTATAAGATACGAGGACGGAGCACATGAATGGCTCAGAATTCCAAGGCATCAGTGTAGCAATGATAAGTGCCGCAGGATCCACCGGATGCTGCCTGACATACTTACAATCCTTTAACTTTTTGAATTGTCTTCTCAAATAAATACGAAAAAATAACTACAACAACTACTGTAATTATTGGAAAACACCATGAAAATAAGGTTGATTGAATATTCACTTTAAATATCTTACTACCCCTTCCTGCATTACATATTTTTACCAATAATTGACTAGTAACACTTTCTCCCTCCATTTAATTTTTAGTACTTTTTTCTCTAATGCTATAGCACATTTATCTTAATAGGACAAGTCTTAATGCAAATTGAACAACATACACACCTTGTCTTATCAATAACCGGATATTCAAATCCCATTTCATCTTCACTCATTGTTATTGCCCGTTGTGGACAAATAGAATAACATGCTGCGCAACCACAACAATCATCTTTATTATTAAAAAGTACTGGTATATCTCGCATAATTTCATTCTCGCTTTTCATATTATTTTTTTAATATATATCTAGCTAATTTTTTTATTTTTCTTGTATCTTCTTCTAATCCTCCAAAAATATCAAGTTCTTCATCAAGTTTTCCTTTTAGTTCTTTTTGTTCTGCTTTTAAAGTTTTTAGATATTTATCTAATTCTTTTGGTTCTAATGAATTTGTTTTTACTTTATTTAATGGCTCTATTTGTTCTGTACTAGCAATATATATTGCATCTAATTCTTCTTTATTAAACTTTTTTCTTTGAATTTGATCCATAGTTGTTCCGAATTCTTCAAAATCTTCTTCAAAATCAAATATTTTTGCATGTGGTTTTACATTAACTACTTCAGCTTCCCCTTCTGCCAATGTTTTCACTTCATCTTTATTACTATATTTCCAAAATTCAAATATACTTTTTTTATGACTATCTATTTCTGCTATAAATGCTGATGCATTTTCTATTTTTTTGGTTAAATTTACTTTTTTTAGTTTCATTGCATTTATGTCCATTTTTGTATTATTAAATTCTTTTTCTCTACTAGCCGCACTTTTACCTTTTTCTAATAAATCATCCAATGTATATTGTCTTTTTATTTTTTCATCATCATCATTTACTATTTCTTCTGTTTCAACTATATTTGTACTTTCAATATTTTGTTCTTTCTTTTCTTCTTTTTCTCCTTTTTTCTTCTTTTTTATCGTTTGGGAGCTGTCTGCCGCGGACAACGCCGCTGCAACTTGTTACCCCCTATAACAAGTAGTCTACACCTCCGCGCCCCGCATGTCAACGGTTTTGGGGGATTCCGCGCCGTGCTGGCAATTCAACTTTTGAATGCAACAGCAACATCGTTGAATTGCATATCGCAGAGATGCCGTTTTGATGTTGCGCTAATTTCTTGACTTGCGATCGAAATGAAGTCCGCTAAAAAAACAACCTCCCTTCTGACACTGTGATCGTCGGAAAGGAGGTTGCCTTTTAAGGAGAATGGTATGATGAAGAAAAAAGAAGAAAGAAAATAGCAAGTAGATTTTAGTGGCAGATTATCCCATCAGTGCAGTCCATGCGCTTGAGATCAGGAAAATCAGGATAAGCGCAGGCAGCAGGTTCAGAACCTTCAGATCCTTTTTGATACCGGCCAGGCTGAGACCGGCACAAAGGGTAATGATACCGCCCGTTGCGGAAAAGTCTGCAAT
>OMBL01000397.1_pt1 | contig 19606 bp, 25 predicted proteins | sample 1644871 | NCBI WGS metagenome assembly OMBL01 (sample SAMEA103958115, study PRJEB25191) | human gut metagenome | biome: human-associated habitat [ENVO:00009003]; feature: intestine environment [ENVO:2100002]; material: feces | place: Germany | collected 2013/2015
ATATCATCGTCCCGGAACTGTTTAATCCATACGTAGTGCAGAAAACCATGGAGAAATCTGCATTTTTCAATTCCGGTATTATTACTAGAAGCCCGGCATTCGATGCCCTGGCGAGCGAAGCAGCACGTACTCACAACATGCCATTCTTCGAAGATCTGCAGGGAGACGCTGACAACATCGTAGAAGGGCAGACCATCGAAGCACAGAAAATCACATCCAAGAAAGATGTATCCACTACCATCATGCGTAGACAGAAATGGAGTGCTTCCAATCTGTCTGCCGCACTGGCTGGTAAGGACCCGATGGCCGCTATTGGCGACTTGGTAGCAGGCTATTGGGCTAGACAGTACCAGAAGGAACTCATCAATATCCTTGCTGGCGTATTCGCTTCTACTTCCATGAAAGACCATATTCTGGATATTTCTGCACTGGAAGGGGAAGCTGCCAACATTTCTGCCTCTGCAGTCATCGATACCCTCCAGCTCATGGGCGATGCACAGGATCAGCTTTCCGCTGTGGTGATGCATTCTGCTACCAAAGCATATCTGAAGAAAAAGAACCTCATTGCTACAGAAAGAGATTCTACCAATGTGGAATTTGATACATACCAGGGCCGCCGCGTCATTGTAGATGATGGATGCCCAGTATCTGCTGGCGTATACACCACCTATTTCTTTGGTACCGGTGCTATTGCTTACGGCGAAGGTTCTCCGGTTCGTTTCGTGCAGACCGAAACCAAACGTGACCCGGATGACGGCGCTGGCGTAGACATGCTCTATAACCGCCGTTGCTTTATCATGCATCCACGGGGAGTAGCATGGACCAACAAGAAGAGGACCAACCCGGAATCCCCAACTCGCGCAGAACTGGCGGATGCCACCAATTGGAATCGTGTATATGAATCCAAAGCTATCCGCATGGTAGCCCTGAAGCATAAGGTTGGCTAATGATGGATAAGCAGTCAGAGAATGAAGCATACTGGGCGGCTAGAGCCACTGCTTACGAGAAAGCGTGGCACAATCGTTGCCAGACTACCGTAGAGCGCGATCTGGCGGCGTATTATGAGCAGGCTCTGGCTGACATCCAAAGGGACATCGCTGCTCTGTATGGGCGCTTCGCGAAAGATAACAAACTATCTATGGCAGAAGCGCACAGACTGTTGACGGGCGATGAATATCGCGTCTGGCGGATGAGCATGGAAGAATACCTGCAGGGGATCGAGAACGGCAGCGTTCTGTCGGAGGAACTGGACACCCTCGCTATGCGAAGCCGCATTTCGCGTCTGGATAAGCTCTATGCAGAAACGTTGAAGGTTCTTGACCGGCTGGGACGCAAGACAGAAGACCGCATGACGGACTTTCTGATGGATGCCTATAAGGATCGTTTCTACCACGGCATTTATGACGTGGCAGAACGGACGGGAATCATGAAGGCGAATGTCGCCATTGAAAGTCCTATAGCCAGCGCATCTGGAAGAATGACCAGCAGCTCGGCGCGGTCCTTCGCACAGTCGTGTCGAATGGGCTGCACCGCGGGCTGTCCGTCCCTCAAATGGCAAAAATGGTAGAAGACAAAATGCATGCCGGTCTCTCCAATGCGAGAAGGCTGGTACGGACGGAAATGAACTATGTTCAGAATCGTGCAGCCGCTGACAGTATCAAAGAGTCCGGCATGAAATACTACCGTTTCATTGCTACATTAGACAGGCGTACATCTGCTATATGCCGGTCACATGACAGTCACGTCTATTCCATTGATGAATACCGCCCTGGTGAAAATGCACCACCGTTGCATCCGAATTGTCGTAGCACTATCGCTGGTAGTTTGCGAGACGTCTATAACGAAGATGGAACTCGAACAGCTAGGAATTACGAAAAGAAAACCATTCATGTTCCAAAGAATATGACCTATGAGTCGTGGTATAATACTTATATAGAACCTAGACTCGTGCCAACTGGCAAAGGGAAATGGCCTACTCGAAAAGATGGGACGATTATTGCTACCAAATATGCACAAAGTGCTCATCAGCAGACTCCAAGTAGAGGATTACCTAATAGCGTAGTAATGCACCAATCTAACAGAAATGACTTACAATACGATTTTGATTTTTATGATAGCAATGGTTTTATGGCAGTACAGATTCATTGCGGGCCACATGGAAATTCCAAAAAACATCCCTTTGGAGAAGTCGGAGAGCATATGCATATTTGGCAATGGAAGAAGAAGCCTTCCGGTAAATGGGCGGGAAGCCCTGATAAAGGGAAAGAGCTTGGCGATAGGGAAAGAGAGTGGATGAAAAATGAGATTGAAGCTGCAGTTAAGCGAAAAGCAACTACGTGATGGGATGGAAAATTGGACACTGTATAATAATTCATTTTGGTATAAAGGAATTAGATATTCTGTTGAGCACGATCCGGGTGATTTAAGATACTATATTTGCGTATATGATACATTGAAAGATGAGGAATGTTGGGATTTTCCTGATTTTGAGGCCTTTATGAATGCTACATTCCTTGATGGACAGCCATTTAGAAGTCTTTTACCAGATTTGGATTGGGATGCGATGTAACCCTAAAAAACACTTGTTGAAAAGTGCTGGCGAACATGCTGGTCTGATATTAATGGCATAAACGGGGGGGGGATTAATATGCCTGCAGACGCATTCGGGACTAATCTTGATATAGCAATGGCGGATTTAACTCGTGCAAAGACGGAATACTTAAAAGTATTCGGACAGCATTCTCTTGAGCGTGTTACGTTATTGGATCCTGTACACCCTGTTGCAAGTGAGTATAAATTAGCAGCGAAGAAACTTTGGCGTGCGATAAAAACGAAGCAAGCAATTCCTCAATTTGATAAGGAAATTTGGGATACAGTGATATTTTAAACAAAAAGCACTTGCGAGCTGCAGGTGCTTTTTTGATACCCTAGAAAGTAGGTGATGCGATGAAATATATTTCCCAAGAGGAAGCCAATGCGGCCATTTATGACAAAATCATGGAGGTTAAAGGGGATTATAACGGCATGGTAGAGGAATCGCCTATCATCAACGATACAAAGCTCCGGATGTACGTGGAGAAGTTTGTAGTGGATGTGATGGACTACTGCCACCGAGAGGATTTCCCTGATAGCCTGATTTATACGGCGGTGGAGCTTATTTCTAAATGGATGGATGCGGAGGCTTCAGGAGAAAAAGCACCACTGAAATCTTTGAAGCAGAATGATACAGAATTTACCTTTGCGGTATCTGATGTATCTTCTACTGGAAATCCCCATGAAGCAGATTTTGAAAGCCTGAAGCCAAAGCTGAACCGTTTCCGCAAGGTGGGAGGTAGGCAGCCATGGAATTCGTAGGAATGAAGCGGTTGCTGAGACAGTTTATGTACAATGACCGCATGACTGTGTCCAGACAAGTCGCTTCTTTGGATGCAGAGGGAGCTGACAACTATAGGATTGATGAAATCTATCACGAGATTCCCTGTCATTTGGGCATCTACGAAATCAGCTTGACCGGGAAACAGTCCGATCGTGGCGATGTGTTGACACAAAAGCTCCGCATTGATTGTGACCCCCAGTATGATATACGGCCTAATGACATTCTGACCATTCAGACGGTAGCGGAGCAGCAGTTTCTGCTTCGTGCCGGTAAGGCTTTGAACTATCCTACTCACAAGGAAATTAACGCAGAACGGGAAGGGGAGGAGGCCTGATGGGCGAAGAAATCACCGGCTTCGACCAGCTGGATGCCAAGTTGCAAAGCATTTTGGATCAATCACTGGCTAAGAGAAACAAGTTCGTCGCGCAGCAGGCGGAGCTTCTGAACGGTCGTGTCAAGGACAACACCCCGGTGGATACCGGTACGCTTCGAAACGGCTGGCATAGGAGCCGCGCCGCCAATGGGGCTGCTACAGTTTACAACAATACGCATTATGCGGGGCATGTAGAATTCGGACACCGCATACGAAAGCGCGGAGGCGGGTGGGCGAAGGATAGGAAGGGCCGCACGCGGTTCGTTCCCGGTGCGAAGATGCTTCATGAAGGATTGGCGGAAACGGAAAGGCAATTCAAGGCGGATGCAGAAACCATCATGGAGGATTTGCTCTCATGATTACCTATAGAAGTCTCAAGAAAACGCTTACGGCGTTACTAAAAAACAAATTTCCAGATTGTAAGGTGCACTTTGACAACGTTGAAAAGTCGGATGCGCCTTATTTTTATGTCGAAATGCAGCCCTACACATCAACGGTGGATGGGGAAGGCGTATATCATGACCGCAATATCGAGATTGACATCCAGTATATTCCTAATGAGGACTTATTCGGACGGATTGATCGGATGAAGATTTATGATATTGGTCAGATTCTCGATTTGGCGATTCGCCCTGTCTTTTATGTAGAAGATAGAGCCATCACCATTTCGGAAGCCGAAACCACTGTCCATGATGAAGTACTGCATTATATTTTCCGGTTACAGTTCACGGACGCTGACATGAGTCAGAAAGAATTTGAACTGATGGAAGAGCTGACGCTCAATTTAAGGAAGGAGTAACAATATGGCAAATGAAGCTGAAGTTTTTGGCCTGCCACAGGTACTGATTGATTTTAAAACCAAGGGAACTACGGCCATCAAGCGCAGCGCTCGAGGCATTGTGGCGATGATCCTCAAAAATGAGGAGACTGATGTCAGCAAGTACTACAAGATCAACGATGTTTCTGACATTCCAGATGAAGGACTGACCGCGGAAAACGTAGATCTGATTAAAAAGTGCTTGCTGGGGACACCGCTTCGCATCCTGGTATATACTCTGCCAAAAGCAGACATCTCTGAACCAACTCAGAAACTGGCCGGTATCTTTGCAAAACTGGAAAGCGTAAAATGGAATTATCTCTGCTATCCGAACAGTACTGAACAGGAGCAGCAGGATATCGTTTCTTGGATCAAGTCTGAACGCGGAAACAAGAGAAAGACTTTCAAGGCTGTGGTAGCTAATCAGGCAGCGGACCACGAAGGCATCATCAATTTCTGCACCGGCGGCATCAAGGTAAAGACTGATACCGATTCCAAGGGAAATCCGGTATATACCACCTACACTGCTCTCCAGTACACCGCTCGTATCACCGGTATTCTGGCCGGTCTTGCGCTTGACCGTTCTGCTACCTATTTCAAGCTGACCGAAGTCGAAGAGGTAGAACAGTATGAAGATATCGATTCTCTTATTGATAAAGGCCAGCTGCTTCTCTTTGATGAACAGGATGGGGATGGAGTCAAGATTGCCCGTGCATGCAATTCTCTGACTACCTTCACTACAGATAAAGGCGAAGATTTCCGATACATCAAGATTATGGAAGCGGTCGATATGATTATCGATGATATCCGTGATACGTTCAAGAAGTACTATGTGGGCAAAGTCATCAATGACTATGACCATAAAATGCTCTTCATCACCGCTATTCTGGTATACTTTGATGAAATCAAAGGCAATGTTATTGACCGTGACGGCAATAACACGGTAGACATCGATGAACAGTATCAGGCGAATTATGCTAAGCTCCACGGAGAAGATACGTCCACTATGACGGCTATGCAGATTCGCCAGTATAACACCGGTACCAATGTGGTACTGGCTGGCAGTGTAAAGCCGGTCAATGCCATGGAAGATCTGAAAATTGTATTTGCTATGTAATGTAGGAGGCAATGAATAATGGCTAGAGCTGCAGAAGATGTGAAATACAGAGGCCGCCGTCGCTGGAACGGCTCTCATGGCAAAGTATGGTGGGATGGGGAACTTCTCTTTGAAATTGAATCCTTTGAATGTAAGGTCACGGCAGACCGCGAGGATGTGCTGATCGGCAATTCCAAAGACTCCAAAATCGTATCCCTCACCGGTTCGGGTACGCTGACAATCAAGTCTGTCATCAACCGCAACATCAACGCCTATCTGGAGGAATGGAAAAATGGCCATGATCCGAGAGCTACGCTTGTGGGGCTGCTGGATGATCCGGATGCCGTAGATGGACAGAAGGAACGCGTGTCCATTGATAACGTATTCTTTAATGAGCTTGCCCTAATGAATTTCAAGAAGGGTGAAGTGGTCGAGAAGGAATTTCCCTTTGGATTCACTCCTGAGGATGCGAAATTTATTGAAACAGTAGAATAGCGAGGTATGAGAATGGCTGTAAGTATTGAAGAACTGATCGAAATGAAAGAAGCCGTAGCGGCGGCGAAAAAAGAAACGTATGACCTGGAAACATCCATCGGCGTCATCACGGTAAAGAAACCGACGGCAGCGATGGTGCTCGAATCCAAAGCTACGGAGGGGGATGGAGATGCGTATCTCGTGCTGAACTGCGTAGTATCCCCGAATCTGAAGGATGCCAAGCTGCAGGAGGCCTATGGGTGCGTGGAACCGACGGATATTGTGCGTAAACTGTTTGATGCAGGCGAAATGACTCGGATCGCCGTGGCTATTCTTGATTGTGCAGGTTATAACAAAAACATCGTGCGAAAGGTTCACGACGACGCAAAAAACTGATTGAAGGGAACTGGGAGGCTGCCACGGCGGCCTTTTTAGTTTCCCATGGTCATTCTCTCTCTTATTTCTTCTCACTGTCGCCGGTCGAGAAGATCTTCTGCCATGCGGCTATGGAGGCAGAGGATGAGAGGGCGGCTAAACTGGCCGCAGTAGGCATGACAAGGCAGGTGATAGGATGAGCCAGTATGTATTGAGCGCTACGCTCGAGATGCGGGATAAGATGACGGCTGCCATCAAGACCGCGAAGAAAAACGTCTCCGGGTTTAAAACTTCTGTAGTGGGTTCGCTGTCGGCGGTCGACCGGCTGACGACGGCCAATGGCAGACTGGCGGCATCTGCTGTCAAGTCTGCGGCCGAAATCAAGAAGACCGCCAGCGCACTTTCTGGGATCAAGGAAAATCATCGGGCGGCAGTATCCGTGACGGATAAGGCAACGCCTGCGATTACCCGGATCAGGAACCAGATGAACAGCATCCGTTCGAAAGAGGTAGCTATTAACCTGGTGCAGAAGGGCGGCAAGCTGAAAAACAGTCTTGATGGGCTTGCTTCTGGCATGCTTATGAATACTTCGCTGCAGATGCTTGGCGGTGCGGGAGTCGGCTTTGGTATTTATAATACTGTGAAAAGCTACATGGACTTCGAGCAGACCATGTCCGGCGTCAAGGCGATTTCCGGTGCTACAGACGAAGAATTTCAGAAGCTCACGGCGTCTGCTTTGGAGATGGGGGCGAAAACGAAATTCACCACGACGGAGGCGGCGCAGGCGCTCACTTATATGGGCATGGCGGGCTGGAAGACTGAGGAAATGATCGGCGGTCTTCCTGGCATCATGAATCTGGCTGCCGCCTCTGGCGAAGACCTGGCTTCGGTATCAGACATCGTAACGGACGCTATGACGTCTTTTAAAATGGGGGCTGATGAAGCGGGGAAATTCGCTGACGTGCTCGCTGCAGCGGCTGCCAATTCTAATACCAATGTCGGAAAGATGGGTTACACATTCAAGTATGTAGCACCGCTTGCGGGGGCTCTTGGCTATAACATTCAGGACACGGCGCTCGCTATTGGCGCAATGGCAGACAGCGGCGTCAAAGGGGAGCAGGCCGGCACGTCGCTTCGTGCATTGATGACTCGCCTGGTATCGCCGACAAAAGACGTGAAAGAAGCGATGGCGACCCTGAGCCAGCACATCGACGGCGGGTTCTCTGCTATCGACACGACAACAGGGAAGATGAAACCGCTCCGGAAGATTCTGCTGGATTTGCGAAAAGGGTTCAAAGGCCTCGACGAAGCCACGCAGGGTAAAGTTGCCTCTGATCTTGCCGGACAGGAAGCCATGTCCGGTTTACTGGCTATCGTCAACGAATCGGATGACAAGTTCGAACGGCTGACGAAAGCCATCGACGGTTCACGCGGTGCCGCGGATAAGATGGCAAAGACTCGCCTGGATAATTTGGCGGGCGATCTGACCTATCTTTCCAGCGCATGGGACGGGCTGACGAAAAACCTTCTGAGTGGCCACGTATCTAGCGGCCTTCGCGATTTGGCGCAGGAGGGTACGAAGCTCTTAAATCGGTTCAACGAAAATATCAAGGACGGGCTGGATTTTGGTGACGTATTTGATATCGTCGGGACGCTTGTCGTCGATCTGAAGAACAAGTTTCTGCAGCTTGATGGCGTAGGATCCGTTCTAGCCGGCGGGGCGCTGGCCGGGGCGCTCTATAAGATCGCAAAGTTGACGAAGAACGGCGTCGATGCTGTCTCCAGTGTGCTGCATCCTAAGACTGGCGGCATTGCCGGTGGCAGGAACGGTGCATTAAATGACATGGTGGTGTCTGCCAACACAGTTATCGTCAATGGTACGGTAAGCTCTGGCGGCACAGGCATTGGCGGGGCTGGCTCTATTCCCGGTACAAAAGCGGATGGGAAGATGGATGCAGGGAAAGCCGCCCGGTACGGAAAAATCTTCGGACGCGTCATGATGGGCGCTGCTCTTGCCACTTCTGCTTACGAGGTCTACCGTGCAGCGCCGGAAGAACGTGGCGCTGCAGCCCTAAAGGCGGGCGGCTCACTTGCCGGCATGTATGCCGGTTCCAAAGCTGGCGCGCTGGCCGGCGGGGCCATCGGAGGTGCTTTCGGCGGCATAGGGGCCGTTCCCGGCGCACTGATAGGCTCGATTATCGGTGGACTGGGTGGCAGCGTTTTCGGCAACTATATCGGGAACGGTCTTGCTAATGGAACTTTTGGTGCAGGCCGTCTGCAGTCTATGAAGGAAGCGACTATGTATCGGGATAATGCGTCCCGCGGTATGACCTACGAGGACTATGACGACATCACTAAAACCATGGAGCAGGCAACGGAAGAACGCTCGAAGGTGATCGGAGACTTGTGGAATAACGTCTGGGACGGACTCAAGGCGCACGGACAGGAAGCCGTCGAGTCCATCAAAGGACAGTGGAGTGATGCAGCGGGCTGGTATGACGCTTCCGTCTGGGGTCCTATTGACACCAGCGCAGGGACTACGGGAGCTGACATCGGCTCCGCGTTTACGGATGCGTGGAGCACAGTGCAGGGTGCATGGAGCGGTGCAGCAGCATGGTTTGAAGCAAACGTCATGGCACCGATTTCCTCTAAAATTTCGCAGATTTCTGCCAGTGCTATGAGTCATTACTCTTTTGGAAGCGATGGCGCTGTGCGTGTCGATGACAGCGTACCGATGGACGCCGTAGGGGATATGCATTTCTCTGGTGGTTTGGCACAAATCAATGAACACGGTGGCGAACTCATCGACCTGCCGCAGGGCAGCCGGATCTATCCGGCGGGGAAAACAGCGCAGATCATTTCCCGTGAAGTACAGAATTCGACCGCATCTGGGAACTCTGTCATGGTTACGGGAAATACGTTCGTTGTGAGAAACGAAGCCGATATGGACAAAATCGCTTATACCATCATGAGAGCCCTCGAACAGGGCTATGCAAACTACGGAGGTGCGTAATGAAAGCATGGGGAGCACTTGGTACCGCGTTAAATATCGCCTCCGCAATCTTAGGTGGAGGCAACTCGAAGCGTCAGATCATTCTTTCTTGCGAAACAGAAAAAGTCACGCTGCCTGTTACGCCGCGTGTATACGAGGTATCTACCGGGCAGGGGAATAAGGTTGTCAACGTCGAGCAGGTAGGCGAGGCACTCGTCTTTGGGCTGCCTCAGGCGCAACGGATTTCTTTCCAGTGTTTTTTTCCAGCTTCGGTACATGACTACCCCTTCGTAGTTGGGGATGCACTCGAACCGTCTTTTTTCGTCGAAAAACTAAGGAAGTGGAAGGAAAGCAGAAAGCCTGTCAGAATCATTATCACTGATTCACCGGTCAACCTTATGACCGGTATCATGAAATTCGATTACAAAGAACAGGATGGAAGTCGGGATATTTACTACGCTTTGACTCTCACCGAGTACAAGGATCTGAATACGCCACTTGCCAACAACAATAAGCAGGTAGATAAGACCACTGGCTTGAAAGACAGACCATCGCCAGACAAAAAAGCAGATTCGGCAGCTAAACTGAAAAAGGCGAAGGATGTGGTGGATGTGGCCAAGAAATGCTACGGGCAGGCCAATAAATGGCGTCGTATTGCCCAAAGCAATGGTCTGAAAGATTTGGCTATCAATAACGCCGATAAGATTGGCAGGTTGATCATCAAATGATTGTCAAACACGAATACATAACGACTGATAGTGATGGGAAAGAGACTCAGCATGTAGATGACATCACGCAGCTAATCAGCCGCATCGAGTGGTCCGGGTCCCGTTTGCAGGCTGCACGGCGCCTTGCCTTTGATGTGGTACAGGACTATCGAGATCCTAACCTACCTAATCATCCATTGGATAATGGCGATACGGTATATGGGTACGATGAGGACGGCACGCTTCGATTCCATGGGCATATATTTCATCTGGAGCGGGACGTGCAGGCGTCTAAAGTCTCTGTCACTGCCTATGACAATTTGTTTATCCTAAATAAAAGCAAAACTACACGTAAATTTACAGACATGACTCCTGAAAGTATCACAGAGTCGGTTTGTAATGAACTGGGAATTGAAACGGGCAATATCCTTGCTACAGGGACGCCCGTTTCTTTCATTGCTGTCAGGAAATCTGGCTATCAGATTATTCTCATGGCGTATACCGAGGCGGCGAAGCAAACAAAGAAGAAATATGCCCTGCTGATGAATGGCAGTAAGCTGGATGTAGTCGAAAAGGGAACTCTCATCGAGGACTACGAAGCCAATGGGTATACCAATGTATTGAATGAACGGTTTGCCGAAAGCATTGAAAACATGGTGAATCAGGTCGTGATCACTGATGCAGAGGGGAATGCCACCGGCTATCAATCCGAAGATGACCAAATCAAAAAATATGGCTTGATACAGGATGTATATAAGACCAATCCAAAAGCCAATGCGCAGCAGGAAATCGAATCGTTGCTAAAAGGCCCTGATAGAACCGGCACCTTAGATATGCTGGGCGATTATCGGGTGGTAGCCCCCTATTCCATTGCCGTGCAGGAGCAATATTTCAAAGGCCAGTTTTGGATCAAGAGTGATAGCCATATCTTTGAGAATGGTATGCACAGCATGAAGCTGGAACTGGAATTTGAAAACATTATGACCAAAGAGGAGGCGGGAGCCAATGGCGGATAAAATTCCAACTATCGAGCAGTCGGCCAATCGCATGATCGGGTTGATGCACCAGGCAGGGAAAGACGAGCAGGTGCAAATGGCTCAGATGGGCATCGTGCGATCGCCGCCTCCCGATATCGCTATTGATGTCAACACTATCCAGCTCCACAAGGAAGATGTTTATATTTCCAGATACCTCATGCCCGGTTATACCAGGCACATGGTAGGCGAGACGTCCTATCGTGGCGGTGGTGGTGGTTATGCGGAATACGCCAGCCACAATCATCCTATTGATAACGATGAGACATGGACGGATACGCTAAAGCCGGGAACTATCGTCCTAGTGATACCTTTGGAAGGTTCAAAGAATCTAGAAGGAAATCAGCTATATTGGATAGCAGACAGCGGGGTGAAACTATGAGTGAAGCGTTTCCTTTTGTCGGGGCCAGCGAGGCTTTGATTCAGGCTTCCTCTGATACGCAGGATCTACCGTTATTTAAAGAATTCGCATGGGATTTTGAGAAGAATTGTTTTCTGTATGACAAATCGGGGAAGCATATCCTGCTAGAAGGCACCGAGGCTATCAAGATATGGGTATATAAAGCATTGGCCACAGAACGCTATACATACCTTGCTTATTCGTGGCAGTACGGTATTGAAATCAAGCAATTTATAGGATTGGTGATGGGAGTACAGGAACGAATCAGCGAGCTGAAACGAATGATTACGGAATGCCTTATGGTAAATCCCTACATTCTATCCATCAATGATATTTCATTTTCACAGGAAGGGCGAAAGGCGACAGTAACGATTGACCTGACAACGGTCTATGGGGAGGTGAGTGCGTAATGTATATAGCTAGAGATCAGAACGAAATCCTGCAGGAATTACAAAGACAAAGCAGGATTGAAGCGTTGAAAATCGAAGGAACCTTTGAAAATGATGTGTTGGCATCCAATAGCTTTGAGTTTGCGAAGAGCGAAGTCGAAATTGAGCAGCTCTATAAGGCTGCCTTTGCGGATACATCATGGGGTGAATACTTGACACTTCGCGCCGCGGAGTTCGGCATTGATAGGAAGCCGGCCGTTAAAGCCATCGGGGCGCTGACTATCACCGGCACCAAAGGTATCATCGTCCCGCAGGGCTCCGTATTTTCAACCGACAATAATGTATATTTTACGACTGATGCAGCATGTACCATCGCTGATAACGGGACCGTGGATGTAAAAATCACGGCGCAGATCGCCGGCACTTCGGGTAATGTGGGGACCAACACCATCGACAAGATCCCTATGAGTATTCCGGGGGTGTCGAAAGTCACCAATAAGGATGCTACTCACGACGGATTTGAAGAGGAAACGGACGAATCTCTCTTAAAACGGTACCTGGTACATGTCAGAACGCCTGCCACGTCAGGGAATGCGATGCATTATAAGGAATGGGCCCTCTCCGTAGCTGGTGTGGGGGATGTGAAAGTCATTCCCCTATGGAACGGCAATGGCACGGTCAAGGTGTTGGTTACCGACGTCAATAAAAATGCAGCCAGTCAGGAAATGCAGAAAAAGGTGGCTGATTATATCGAGACGGTACGGCCCATCGGTGCCACAGTGACCGTGACAACACCTGAATATCTCGGCATCAATATCACTGCCAATGTAAGTGTGAATGCCGCATACTCGCAAAATTATGCCGACATACTAAAAGATGCACTGAATGCTTATTTAGTAAATCTGGGATTTGATAGTGATTATGTATCCATTGCCCAAGTCGGCAAGGTACTGCTTAATAGTGGTGCTATTTCAGACTATGACTCACTAAAAATCAATGGTGGTATCAGCAATGTAAGGATCCCACCAGGATATCTACCCAGAGCTGGAGATATAGAGGTGACCAAGGTTGAATAGTCTATTGAGAATACCGGATAAGATAGATATCACTCGATATCTCCCTCCTTTTCTAAAAAAGGATCCTAATTTCCGTGCGGTGTGTGATTCTTGCTCATGGGAGCATGAAAATATCCGAAAAGCTATCCTTGATGCTTTGGACCAATTCTTTGTGGAACGAGCAACATGGGGATTGGAGATGTGGGAAAGGGTATTAGGAATACCCACAAATCCCCTTGAAAGTACTGAGATGCGTAGAAAGACCATACGGCTCAAGTTGCGGCAGCCAGGAAGCGTAACCGATGAATTCATGACAAAACTGGTAAACCAGTACATATCCGACGCGCAAGGATTTGTTCTGTCATTCCCTAGTGAATACAGAATTGAAATACTCTATCATGGTGGAACAATTCTGGATTATTCCAAATTGCGAGACGCAATCAATCTTTATATACCAGCCCATATCGGATATAAGCTTATAACGCATACCGTAGATACGCTTTGCCTTTACGGAGCTGGCACTGTTCAATCTTACCAAAAGACCACTATAGATATGACGACCAATTCCCACCAGCAGGTAGATGATACAAATCTTCACATTGCTGGCGCAGTCGTTCATAATTACAAGCTCATTAAAATTTCGGGGGGGCAATAGACCATGGCTAAATTTCCAAATCTAACCTTTACATCTCAGGGCACGCAAATGCTTGTCCAGGCTCAAAATTCTCATACGTTAACTTTTACTTGCGGGAAACTCGGTTCCGGTGTTCTTGTAGATTCGGATGATATCTCCAAATTCACGGATTTGAAATCTCCGAAAATGACACTGCCGATTGTCAGTGCGGATGACAGCAACCCTGAAAAAATCGTCCTGACTTTTGATACATCGAATTCGGCGCTGGAACAGGGATTTGTTTCCAGGGAAATCGGCATCTTTGCTAAACTCGATAACGGATCCGAAACTCTGTATGCCTACTCTAATGCTGGCAACAACTACGATTATATTCCGAGCAAGGATACTCCATCCGATGAAAACCGTCTGGTCGTCAATCTGGTAGTCAGCTCTTCTGCAAATATCTCTGTGCTGATTGACAAATCTATCGTCTACACGCATAAGAGCGATGTGGAAGAGATGATTGCCACTCACGATGCGTCCGACACGGCTCATGAAACCCGGTTCAAGCTGTTCGAGAAGATTGCTGATTTTGGCAATGACATCATCAAGAAGCTGGCACTCACCACGGCCATCACAGCAATTACAGCGCTTGAAACAGGTAGCTGGTTCGGGCAGCTTCTCAAGATGGTGCTGACGGCATCCGGAGTGAAGTACAATATTGCACAAAATGGGTATGTCTGCTTCGGCTCGTACTTCGGCGGATTAATTATACAGTGGGGAACCTTCACAACTGCAGCACCAGTTAGTTCATTTGCTAAATACACTTTACCGATTAGTGTTGATACCTTTTTTACAGGATGGACAGATACACTTGCAGACCAACAAATAAGCGTCACTCTAATAAATAAAAGTGAAATTGCAATTCAAAAAGGGAACATGGACAATAATTCACGTAGTGGATTTTGGGGAATCATATGCAAGTAAAGTATCTTTAACGTCCGATTGCTATATAGAAAGCTTTGTTTGCTCCTCACTCCACCCTGTTTACCATCCTATAGCGATATACCAGCCATCGTACGCTGTCCACTCATTGCCATTGTCCGCACCAGTAGCATAAAAGCCATGTTCATCTTTTTTTGTTACATTTATAGCGTCAACGTAGTGATGTGTTGAAAGAGGGCGAGGGAACGGAAAGCCTACTACCGTAAACGAAATGGGATACGATGTTAGTTCAGCGTCGCTTCCGGATACGTGGCAGTATCCCCACTGTCTAAACAGAACCGATAACAATAACGTAAGTGTTGGCGTCTCCTGATACAGTTATAAGGCTAATTGTATTTGCAGATAACTCGTAACAAGATGGAATGGGTCTAACATCGTGGCTTCTTGAACCGTTCTGCCAGCTCGTTAATGCTGTAAAAGCTTTGTTCATTGAAATAGGCAGGCTATACGAAGATACAGTTTCATGCACATTGTACATTCCCCACTGTCTACTTGCCGATAGCTATCCATGTAAATAGCCCCAATTCTTTATAGCCAGCACTCGACGTGTTTGCCAAAAACCTGATTTTTGAGGTTGTTGATGCGCCGAGGTTCCATGCCACTACCTCCGTAGATGCAGCTGTTGTGCTATCCCCTACCGCATCGGAGCATAGTGCACACAAAACAAAATTTCCGAAGGATATTGGTAATGTAACATCCTTATACTTATCGTTAACATTAAATGATGGACTTCCCCACTGTATACTGGTTGCTTTGGGAGGAGATAACCATGGAGAACATGCACGGCCCCTGAAAGGATTTGCTTTTATTGCAATTCAATATTTACGCTGGTTGTGGGCATTTCTGGTAATCAGTAATTCTGGAATCACCGTATTTTTATCAGCTTTGCTGGAAACAGTAGTAACAACCACGAAATCACAAAATATAACGTGAAATCGTGGTTGCCGTCTGATTTACAGTATCGTACTAGTAACAAATTACTTGAGGAGTTCAATGCATTTCCGGAGCTGCCGCAAGCCCTTGTGGGTATAGACACGTTCTGTGACATCACCGCCAGCGTGCCCTAAGATGCGCCGCTTTGACGTCTCATTCGCTCCTGCATTATCAAGCAGCGTCGCCACAGTGTGACGGCAGTCATGAGTAGTGTGCCCGTCAGCATTGATGGAGTGCATTACTGCACGCCAGAGCAAACAATACCGGCTGTAATCGTATGGTTTGCCTTCAGTATCCGCAATCAGATACACGCCGGCGGATTTTATACGGCTTGCGATAAGCGGAGAAATCCGATGATGGATAGGGATGGTTCTAATGCCGGATACAGTCTTGCTTTTGGTAATCCGGACGTATCCCTGCCGGAGGTTTACATCTGCCTTTTGGAGATGCAGCATTTCACCCACACGCATTCCGGTATAAAGCAGGATAAGCACCGTATCAACGCCGGATTCATCGCAGTGTGCCCAGAGCCGGTTAATTTTCTGCCTTGAAAATGGGTGGTGCGGACGTACAGCCTTATTCTTGCCAATGGAGAGCAAGGGAGCATAACATTTATTTATCAACTCAATTTTCACAGCGTATTTTTCAAGCAACGAAATCAAAGAGCGGACTTTTTTACACGAACTGTAAGACAGCCCGCTCTTTCGCATGCCATCAATAACTCGCTGGTAGTCCATATATTTTAGATTCTGGAATGGTTCGTACTGGAGGCACGACAGATGCTTAAACGAATTGGCATAGCTGGCAATAGCAGAATCAGATGGATCTGTATCTGCTATATGTGCTGGTAGCCATCTATGATATAGCTCTGCTAATGTGACCTGATGACCTGGAAGGACGTGATGAAGATGGACCTTGTTATAATCAGCCTGAAAGATTTGAGCGTCTGCTTGGTTAGTAAAGTACTCTATAATTCTTTGCTTACCATTCTCAGACACTACAAATGCAAAGGGCCTCCGGCGCTGACCGGATAATTTTTTGATACAACCGTATCCATTAGGATTACGCATATTTAATCACCTCGATTTTATTGTAGGAGGCAAAAACATGAGTGCAACCAATGTAGATTATTATTGCGCCGGCTTTGATGACGCCGGCAAGCGTGTGGGATCCGTCATCTGTGACTTCAATCCAACAAAAGACAAAAACACTGAAAGAGTCCAGAAGCTGCTGGAAGAAGGGAAGAAGCTCTTTAGCGATGCGGCTGTTGTAGAAATCATTACGGCAGAAGACTATGACAAATATGTAAGTGGTGAATATATACGAGGCGAAGACGGAAAACCTGCAGCATATGTAGCACCGGGACAAACTGCTGCAGAAAAGAAAGCATCTGCTATTGCTACCATCAAAGCTAAATACCAGCCACAGCTTGATAGCCTTGTAGACGCTAGGGTAAAAGCTGAAATGCTTGGTTCTGATACCTCGAAAATCGATACGCAGTATAAAACATTGCTGACATCCATGAGTACAGAAATTAAAAATGCGTAAAGGAGGACAAGAAAATGGAATTTTGCGAATTTTGCGGAAATATCTTAGACGACGACCGCTGTCCGTGGGACGAATGCCCGCACAACGCAATTATCGATGCGATGGCAGAAGCTGAAAAAGAAGACGAAGAAAAGCAGAGTGAAGAAAAAGGAGCCTGAATATGTCAGCTCTAGATAGCATTGCGGCCGTGTTAGCCATTGCCACCACTCTAAGTGGAGCGTTTAGCTACATTGTCATTCGGCCGTTGCAGAAAGCGATTGACGTCAACAGCAATGTGCTGACAGAGCTAAAGAAAGAGCTCGAACGGAGTGCTGCAGATCGCCGCTCTCTTGACGTTCGGGTTTCTAAGCTAGAAGAAGCACATCAAATCAATAAAGACCGTATCAGTCATATTTTGGACCGCCTTGACCATATAAGGGAGTGATAGCGATGAAAAGAATTAGAGAATGGGCAAGAATGCTGTTTTACGAGAATGGAGAACTGTCTTATACCCGCCTGATTTCCGCCATCTTTGTCATCGCGTTCCTTGCGGTCAGTGTTTACTTAGTACTGACTCACACTTATTGGCAGAATTATGACACCTTTGCAAGTCTGACAGGTGGTGGAGGTGGAGCTACGCAGCTTGTAAATAAATTTATCAATAGCAAGTACAACAGTGTGCAGGGCGGGTATGATAGCAAGAGATAGGAGGTACATACATGACGCCAGATGAATTTATTAATTCCATTGGAAATGCAGCCGGTAAAATTTGTGCCGACTACAACCTTCCTGCTTCGGTATGCATCGCGCAGGCAGCATTAGAAAGCGGCTGGGGAAGGTATTGCATCGGAAATTACAATTATTTCGGCCGCAAGTACAACGGCTGGGGTGATTACGTAGTTAAAACAACCCGGGAATATATCAATTGCGAATGGACTACCATCTATGCCAAATTCCAATCCTACGATTCATTGGAGGATGCAATCCGTGATTGGTGTATTCTGATGACCGAAGAACCAGCCTACAGTGGCGCACTTCAGGTATGGCATGATACTTGGGAAATTGACGAATTTGTGAGAGCACTTGCGCCGATCTATGCGACCGATCCAGATTATGCATCCAAAGTACTCAGTACCATCAACGCAAATGATCTCATGCGCTTTGATGGATGGAACGATTAGGAGGCACAATGTGGAGATTACGGAAAAGGAGAAAGTCGCTCTTTGTGTTGGCGCTGGGTTGCTTGTTGTGGTTAGCTGCTGGTACATCTTCGCAAGCAGAAACGATGTATCAGATATCGGAAAGCGAGCTGACGAGACTCGAAGCGAACTTGAATCAGCTCGAGAAGAACAACGAGAGCAAGCAGCAGCTCTTGACCGAGCAGAAAATGCAGCTGACAGAAGCCAATCAGCAATTAGAGACAGTGAAGAAAGAACTTATCGCGTCCAAGAACTTGAACGAAGCGACGCAGAAATCATTACTGAGAGCCAATCAATCCTTGACCGAGTTAGAGAAAGAGGCCCGGCACAAGGTACAGGTGAAGGCTAGACAGCGTAACCTCTGGATTGCAATCTCGGGTGGTCTGCTGTATGCATTGAATAAAAAGTAGGTGGGCGCAAAGTCGGGCGCAGTTGGCGTCCCGAAAGTCTCCTAAATGAGAATGGGACGGCATAGAAACGGCAGGAAATGCGATGGTATCTGATTCGCTGAATTTCATATAATTTATCATTCTCATTTGAAGGTCTCCGGAACCAGGTGTCGAGAGTTCGAATCCCTCTAGACGCACCAGAATTTCTCCGATCATATCGGATAAAAATATAATTCGTCCAGTTACACCCATGAAGGTGGGGTAATACATGGGGGAAAATCGACCTTTGAGGAGGTCAGAAAGCCGAGGCGGTATGCCCCGGCTTTTTATCATGCCTTTTTCTTTGTTTTGGCAGCAAATCCCTGATCACAGTCCGATGGCTCGTCGTCGTATATTTCCTTGGCTATGGTGGTTCCAAACCGTCTCTTTCTACTGTATTCTCCATGGTAAACATGCTATAATAATAAGACGTTTCATTTGAATACATCGGACAGAGACAGGGGCTGCGCTTCAGGATGCGCCGCGGATTTTCGCTGTATCTCACAGGTCTTTGACCGTGGGGAGCTCTGTACCGGCCTTTATATATCGTGAGGGTTTACCATGAAAATGTTTCGAGGACTATCGAACTGGATCGGTATGGACATGGGCTCGTCCCAAGTCCGTATCTACCGGGAAAATAAAGTGATCCTTGCCGAAGCGAGTACGGTCGCGGTGGATAACATCGACGGCCATGTACTGGGCTTTGGCACGGAGGCGCTCATTCATTACCACAAGGCGCCGGAGAATATTTCTCTGGAGTGGCCGGTACAGAATGGCGTCATCGCTGATTATGATATGACGAAGGCGATGCTT
>OMBL01000403.1_pt1 | contig 19406 bp, 9 predicted proteins | sample 1644871 | NCBI WGS metagenome assembly OMBL01 (sample SAMEA103958115, study PRJEB25191) | human gut metagenome | biome: human-associated habitat [ENVO:00009003]; feature: intestine environment [ENVO:2100002]; material: feces | place: Germany | collected 2013/2015
CAACATCAGCGGTAAACTCGGGAGAGTCGAAGCTCACCTGCACATGGCTCTGGGCAGCGAGGTTGTAAACCTCTGTGGGCTTAACCTTGTTCATGACCTGAATGAGACTCATCGAGTCGCCGAGGTCAGCATAGTGGAGGTGAAAATTGGGCTGGCCTTCAAGATGAGCAATACGCTCACGATAGTCTACTGATGAGCGACGAATGGTGCCATGCACATCATAACCTTTCTCCAGCAAGAGTTCTGCAAGATACGAGCCGTCCTGACCCGTAATGCCCGTGATGAGGGCTACGTTTCTTTTTTCCATAGATATGTCTTTACTTTATAATCAAATTAAAAATCGTTTCAAACATATAGAATCTGATTCACAAAAATTCATAAAAGTTTTTTAGAGCGTTACAGGCTCTTTGTCTTGTGCTCATAGGCGTTAAACATTGACATTACGGCAGATTGGCATCGTGCCGGCCATCTACAATAGGCAGTTGGGGAAACAATTGTTCCACATCTATGCAAACGTTTAGTTTTGTCTTTTTGAACAAATGCAAAATTAGCTAAAATCGGACACATTACAAAACAAATCAAACGTTTTCCTATTCCAAGAGATTAAAATCGTGATTCTCGAATAAAAAAAAGCGAGATAAGTCAAGACAATTTGTTAATAAAACAAAACCCAAAGCACTATTTTTGCGCCACACGATAAAATTGCATATCTTTGCATAAGATAAGCTGCACCTCGGCATAGCTTGCAAGCAAGCTTGCATCTATGCTCTCGGTTTGCATTATCTTTGCAAAAGATACAAACCTACACAATTTTATTATTCACCTTAAAAACATAATAACTTATGGCAATTGAAAAAACATTGGTTTTGCTGAAGCCATGCACCTTACAGCGCAGTCTGGTAGGTGAGATTATCAGCGTGTTCGAGAAGAAAGGCCTGCAGATCTGCGGCATGAAGATGATACAGCTCGACGACAAGATCTTGAGCGAGCACTATGCGCACCTCAGCGGCAAGCCGTTCTTCCAGCGTGTGAAGGACGCCATGATGACAGCTCCCGTCATCGCCATGTGTCTGTCGGGCGTTGACGCCATTGCTGCCGTTCGTGCTTTGGCTGGCCCCACCAACGGCCGCAACGCTGCTCCGGGAACGATAAGAGGAAGCTACTGCATGAGCTTCCAAGAGAACATTGTCCATGCTTCCGACTCGCCCGAGACGGCTGCTGCCGAGCTGAAGCGTTTCTTCCGCGACGAAGAGATCCTGGAATGGAAGCAGAGCATCTTCGATAACCTCTACGCCAACGACGAGTTCTAAAACCCGATTGGAACGCAAGCAAAAAAATTAATCTCTGACTTTTGCAAAGATTAATATTCACATCGCGCTTCGCGCTCGTGTTTTTTTAAACATTAATTTCCATTAATTGAACATTAATGAAACATTAATTTTTTTTGCGCGAAGCGCTTATTAATGATAATTAATGGGTCATTAATGAAAATTAATGTTAAAAAAAAGCGCGAAGCGCAAAAATATGGAATATTTGGACAGATTGCTTGTGTTCGCCCTCTTCTTGCTCAAGCAAGAAACGCAGGCAAAAACAACAAATAAGGAATTTATCCATTGTCTTTAAACCTTTCCGGCCAAAAGCATCTTTGTCTTTATAACCGGCAAAGCGTTACCTCGTGAGAGAGAACTTGAGGCTAAGGCCAAAGTCGCGAGTGGTCGTCGGATAGCTACTTGACGTAAGCAGCGGCGTGTTCGTCTGTCGGTCATAATAGAAGCTCATGGTGAGCAGACGCGAGAACGAATAGTCGGCAGAGAACGACAGCTTGAAGGCTGTGTTGCCACTGCTTGCCGCCGACGTCATGGATGCGATGTCACGGCTTATGGCTGCCTGCTTGCGATAGCTGAGGTCAAGACGAAGCTTCAGGTCACTGTTATAGCCCGATGAGCTACGGTTGTTTCGCGATGAGCTGTTCTGCTTCTGCTGCGCATCGTTCTGTCCGTTACCGCTTTTCCTGCCCGCTTTCACCTTACGCACCTTCGGTCCGAAGGGATTGAAGTTGCTGATGGTGTAGCCCATGCCCAGCACCCAGTCGTGTGATGACGACTCGTTGATCTGCACACTCGTCATGCTGAGGTTCAGCGTGCGTATGGTCTTATACTCGAGCTTGCACGTCAGGTTGTTCTGTAACGTGACGTCGATGCCAAGCAGCGGCGAGAACGACTCGTTGATGCTCACGGTCGAGACGTTATACATTGACGACGGAACAGGCATGCCCGTGGTGGCGTCTGAGATGAAGCCAAGGCCGGGACCCATAAGCTCCATGAAGGTGCTGTACGACTGGTATGCACCCACGGCATAGATGCTCTTGTAAGAGTGGTTGATGTTTACGCTCTTGAACACATCGCGGAACCAAGGCAACTTTGACAGTCCGCTGTAACGCACCGTCCAGTTGGGCAGCATGCGCGACAATGTGGGGAAGATGTTCAGACTGTTGCCTCCCGACGAGGTGTAGGCTGCGAGGAAGGCAGGCACCATGACATCGGCCGAATATAAGCCCACGCCACCGTTGGCAGCATCGAAGGGCTGTCCTGCGAGCGCCGAGCCTTGCGGATAGGTAGCGCCGACATAACGTTGCTCCACGCGCTGACGGAAGCTTTCCAAGCTGTTGCAGAAGCGTTCGAACGATGCCGAATGGTAGCCGTGTTCGGCGTCGCCCATGCCCTCAAAGGCGCTGCGCAGCGAGAGGGTGGTCATGGAGAACGTGCCGCTCTGCGTTGTGGGCGACCCTTCATACATATATTGCACGCTGCGCGCCGTTGTCTGTGTGCGGGCGGCATTGAGGTCTATCTTCAGGTTGCGCACAGGCTCAAGGGTCATGCGCACCTGCAGGTCCTCTGTCTTGTTGGTAGAGGCAGGGGTGGCGATAGAGTCGCTGAGCAACAGCCATCCGCGGTCACGCGCCTTGTCCACATACGAGTCGCCTGTAAGGCCAAAGGCAAAGTCGAGGCCTGGCGCCCACGTTCCTTGGTTGCGCTTCTGTCCGAAGGCATCGCCCACGCTGGGCATGAATCCGGGCAGCGACATTGAATATTGGTTCGAATAAGACAGACTCACGTTGCGCACCATCATCAGCGTGCGCGCAATGGTCTGCATGGTCTTGTACCAGCCCTTGTTGTCGAGCGGCTCCTTGGGCGTCACCGTGATCTTCAGTTTCAGCGCCGAGTCGAGACGGCTCTTTATGCCTATGGTGTTGTTGTCGATCTTACGATATTTCAGCTGGAACGGCTTGCCGTCTTCGGTCTTTGCAGAAACGATAAGACGCTTGCTGTTCTTGCCGTGTTTGATCTTCATAAGGGTGTCGGGCAACAGCGTGATCTCCTTCTCAAAGCCCTTCTTGTTCTTTGGAAGCTTAGCCTTCTGCTTGTCAAGGTCTGCACCCTGCCGTCCGTTGCGTTTAGACAACGAGTTCTTGTCCTTGGCATCTTTGGCATCTTTCTTGTTCTTCGCATTCTTCTTGTTGCTGGTGCTCGACGGCTCTTTCTTGAACCTGTCGTTTGCCTTCTTCAGGAACGGCACATGGTTATAGAGCTTCTCCATGTTGAAGGTGCCGTTAAGACGGATCTGACGGTTGTTGCTGATGGTGTTGCCCAGCGATGTGCCGTCTTCAAGGTCGGAGCCACGCATCCAGTTGTAGGTGGCGGTGTATTGAGCGTCGGCGTTCACCCAGTCGAAGACGGGTATGAGGTTGAGCGGCAGCTGGTAGGAAGCCGTGAACGTCTGGTTATAGTCGAGCGGCGTTCCGAAATGCTTGATGCTCGTCCACACCGAGTCTTTCCATGCCTTATACTGGTCGGCATAGAGGTCCTTGTTCACCGGCGTATAGGGTTCCTCTATTTCCGCGTGCGTGGCGCTCTGGAAGTTCATGTGCAGGTTCTTCGTGAGGTCCCAGCGTAACGAGAACTCACGGTTCCACAGAAACTGCTGACTGAACGTGAGCGGCAGTTGTGAGCCGCCGAGGTCTTGCATGTCGCGCTCCTGTAGCTCATAGTAGCTGCGTGAGATCTCTGAGTTGAAGCCCACGTTCTGCGGCAGCCAGTTGAAGCCGAAGCGTCGCGGCAGATCGAGCCACTTGCTCTTGTTCTTAATCTTCTTGAAAGGCTCAAGAGGCTTGTAGACAGGCACCCACGAATAGTTGAGCGAGCCCTGCCAGTTGTCTTCCTTCTCATAGACCGTGGTCTCGCCAGACGAGTAGCGATGGCTGTGGCTGTAGCTGAACGAGAAGTTGGCGGGGTCATAAGGCATGGGGTGACGCTTCGTGGCTATGCCCACACGCACACCCGACAGCGAGAAGTTGGTGTTGGTGGTCTTCGTCACGGCGATGCTCTTTATCGAGTCGCGCTCATGCTTGTCGCTTGCTGCATCGAGGGCGTCCTTGAGCAGCATGTCGGTGTCGAGCGGGTTGTAGCGTGGAGAAGTTTCTTCTTTCGTCACACTATAATAAAGAGGTATAGAGACCTTCGCCTTGTCGGGGAAGAACTTGCCCAGCTCGAAGTTGGTCGTCAGACTATAGGTCTTGTAGTCGTCGGTGGAGCGTGCTGCCACACCGTCCTCCAAGCCGCCAAAGCCGTCGCTCACATACTTGCCTGTGAGATTGACCGTACCGAAGTCGGAGAGCTGCATGTTGAGGTTGCCCGATGCAGCCCAACCGCCCGAGTTGTTATAGTCTCTCAGGCGCAGCTCGTTCACCCACACCTCACCGCTCTTGGCGTCGGAAGACAGGTTGCGCACACCAACGACCATGGTCTTGACCTCGCCGAGCGTGGGGTTACCCATGACCGTCACCTTGTTGTTGGGTTTATCTTCATCGTAGGCCGAATAGGGGCGGCTGTAAGAGGCTGTGCCGGCGGCCTTGGCCTTGTTGCGGGCCTTCTTCACAGCCGTGAAGAGCGACAGGGGCACGTCGAGCATGTTCTCCTCGGGCCACACCAAGCGACGGTCGGTGGGCGAGTTCATGCCATAGTTCGACTTCCACGGCGTGAGCGACAGCGGAATTTCATACTCATAATAGTTGCTCTTATAGTCGGAGCCGAGGCGTATGAACACCGCCAGCTGGTTGTCTTGCAGATTGGTGGTGTTGGGGTCGAGCGAGTTGGCATGCACAAACATCTGCATGCGCTTATACTGCCGGAGGTCGAGGGTGGTGTTCTTGTACACAGCCTTCGACTCGCCGTGACCGAGGTTTTCGACGTTCATAGACAACGCCTGCTCGTTGCTCTCTACAAGCTGGGGCTGCGAGGGGTCCTGTGCTCTGCTGATGCCGGGAGGCAACACATAATTGACGGGCGACTTGTCGTTGTTCTCCTCAATGTTGACAGCACCCATCGTCATCTTGCCCTGCTGTGGAGCCGTGGCATCGAGCGTCTGGTTATACATGCGCCACTTGCCATAGACGAGGTCGAGGTTGCCAAAGCGCAGAACGATGGGCTTCTTGAAGCCTGCGAGGAACATACGCATGAAACGTATGGATGTGAAATCGCTGATGCCGCCCACACGCTGCTCATAGTCGCTCAGGGGGATGCGGAACTGGTACCATGTGACATGGTCGGTCTCGCCGTTTCTCAACTTTGGCGACACCTCGCGCTTGTCGACGATGTAGTTTTGACCCACAACGAGGTCCTCGGGACGAATGGAGATGCGATACTGATAGTATTTCTCATATTCGTTGAGCGTGTAGTCTTGGTTTATGTCCTCCACATCGGGGGTGGTCTTGTAAGAGGTGTCGTAGCCCTCGGTGCGACTGTCGTTGTCGGGCGAGTTGCCTTGCGGGTTATTGATATACTTGTAACGCAGCAAGATGGGGGCCTCCATGCGGTCGAGGTCGGAGCCACGGAAATAGTGGTAGTTGTCGCCAGCGGGGTCTGCCCATATTGAGTCGTAGGCGGCCTTGCTGATCTTGCCCTCAATGGTCTTCAGGAAGGTCTGATAGGTCTCGAAGGTCTGCTCCTCCTGGTCGTTCAGTCCGTTGAAGCCCACATCTTGCAAGGCACGCGCTCCCTTGGCCGACGCGAACGAATAGGTCACGGTGGCCTGTGTGGGGATCTTGCCCCATTGTGTCTTTACGAAACTGTTGGAGCCGTCGACGGGCATTCCGCTCTCATAGAATTTCTTTCCGTCGCGCAGAATGTCTTCGCTCACCTCGCCGAGGTTAAGATAGAAATCGCCGCCAAAGTCGCTGGCGTTGCCGTCGCGCCGACTGTAGATGAAGGGGTCAAGCATCCAAAACTCCACATATTCTATATTGGCTGCCTCAAAGTCGTTGGTGTCGAGCTTGCGCATCATGCCGCCCCAATGGTTCTCGGGGTTGTTGAGCGTTCCGTCATAGGCAAGATCCGTGCTGAAGTTGTAAGGACCGCGCTCTGACGGATAGAAAGCGAGGTTGAGCACGCTGAGCATCGATGTTGCTCCGCTGTAGCTGTTCTGGTTGCGTTTCGGGAACAGCTCACGCACAGGCACCTCACGCACATAATGGTTTGACAGCTGGTTAAGGTCACTCTTTATGTGGGATGGGGTGAGCGATGAGGAACGACGCGTGAAGAGCGGGTCGATGGTGTACCAAGCCAGGCGGGCACGGTTGTAGCCGCTGGCGAGAGAGGTCTTGTCCTTGCTCTCGGGGAACATGGTCGGCACGCTTGAGATGATCCATGATGTGGGGGTGCTCACGTCGATGGTGTTCTTTGTGTCTTCAAAGTCGTCAATGTAAGAGGCGTTGTCTTGCGTGCCGTGGCTCTGTCCTGCCAAGAGCTGCGCAAACTCGCCCGAGAACGAGATGTTTGAGGGTTGCGTGAGATGGAGGAACGGTATCTTGTCGAGCAGGTTGGTGACCCACTGGCTCTCCTTCTTCCAGTTCATGTTAACGCCCCACAACGTGTTGTTGAGCGGCTCGCTGCCCATGTTCACCTTTGTGGTGAGGGCTTGCTCCGAGAGGTGCTGTATGGTTCCCGACATCTGGAAGTTTTTCGAGAAGTCGTACTCCCAGTTCATTCCGAACATGGTCTTGCGCTGCTGACCGTAGTCGCTGTTGCTCTCCAACGACACGTTGACAGACGTGCCCGCATCGATGATGCTCTGGTTGAGGATGGTCACCTCGCCAGCGCTATAGTCGACAGAATAGTCGGAGTTTTCGGTGAGCTTCACGCCACCTGCCGTAACGACCACCGAGCCTTGCGGCACATTGTATGCGCCGAGCGAGATGATGTTGGCTGCCGTGCCTTTAAACTGTCCCGACAGCATGTACTTGTCTTTCTCAGCTATCTGCTTGGCAACGGTCTTGGTCGAGTCGTAAAGCTCGGTGAACGCATATTTCTCTGCCTTGTCGGCAGGCACGCCACGGCTCACGAGAAAACTGTATATTCCTTTTCCGAACGGCTCTGCCTGCGGGAAGAACACGCGACCGTTGGACACGGTGTAGCCCTCGACAAAGTCGAAATAGCCGTTAGGGTGAGGTTTGTTGTTGTTGTCGAGACGGTCGGCACCGAGGGCTCTGATGATCGGCTGGTCCTTGGTCTGTGGCTCAGGCAGGTAAGAGAGGTACACGCCTGCCGTGTCGCTCTGAAACTTGACGTCGAGACGGAACTTCTCTTTCTCCACCTGTGAAGAGAGATAGTAGACGTTCTTCATCATCAGTCGCCAGTTGCCCTGAGAAGGGTTGTTGCTGGTGTTCTTCAACGCCTTGACGAAGAGAGCCTGTGACACGTCCGTCACGTCGCTCGCAAACTCGCCCACCTGGAAGGTCTGTCCGCCATAAGTGTACTCGTAAGCCACGGCAAGCACCTGATCGGTCTGCAACGAGGTCTTCAACGAGATGTAGCCGAGGGCGGTGTTGACGCTATACTCGGAAGAGTTGAGCAGACGGGCGCTCGACAGCTTCTCATAGTCGCTGCCGCCAGCAAAGGAGCCGATACCGTCGAGCACGGTCGATGTCTGGTCGATGTCGCGGGCAGCACCATACTGCTCCACCATGGTCTGATATTCGGTGTTGGCGGCGTTGGCAGGCACCTGCAAGCCTGTGGTCTGCCACATGTGGTTATGTACAAGCGTGTTCTCGCCCAGGTCGGTAAGGGCTATGATGGAACGTGTGTTGCTGGTTGTGGCTGTCTTGTTCGTGACCCACACCTCCACGCGGTTAATCTTTATGCCTGTGGTGAGGTTTGGGAGCGACCGCATGCCAGCATCATATTTCTCACGGAAATAATGTGAGAGGAAGAAGTGGCGGTTTTCTTCATAGTTGGCAGCGTCGATCTCGAAGGGCGTGAACTGTGTGCCGCCCTTTGTCGACACGCTCTTGGTTGTCGACTTCTTCTGCGAGGCAACGAGCTGGAGCTTCAGCTTGCCAAACTGCAGGTCGGTGCGCAAGCCAAAGAGTGAGGACGCGCCCTTGACCAACGACGAGTTGCTGGGAAACGACACGTTGCCGGCCTCAACGAGCTTTATGATCTCGTCTTCCTTGCCGTCATACTTTAGCTTGAGGTTCTGCGAGTCGAAGTCGAAGGTGGCGTCGGTGTTGTAGTTAAGGTTCATGTTGACCTTGTCGCCCACCTTTCCGTTGACGTTGAGGTTTATCTTCTCGTCAAAGTCGATATTGGTTGTCTTGCGGTTTCTGATGGGCAGCGACGGGTTGTCGATATTCTTCATCGTGGCGCCAAACTTCAGTTCTGCTGTTCCCTGGGTCTTTATGCGCACGCCGCCGGGGCCGAAGATCTTTTCGGCGGGACCGAGGTCGAAATGCATGTCGGTAAAGTCGAATTTCTCCTTGCCCTTGGCCTTGTAAATCTCATCGTTCTTTGAACGGAAATAGCTCTGCATGGCCTTGCGCTCGCTCCATTTTCTATACTCCTCGGGCGTCATCATGACAGGGGCGTTGATGTAAGAGTCGCCTATCTTGGAACCAATGATGTAGCGGTTGATGGTGTCGTTATAGACCACCTCCTGCTTAAGGTTGTCGGGACGGCGCAGGTCGGCAGCGCCCTGGTTGAGGTCGCTGAGGGTGATGGGCATGGTGCGTTGTATTTTCCAACGCGGATGGAGCAACGAGTCGGGAATGGTGTCTTCGTTCTCTATGATGGGCTGTGTCAAGATGCTGTCCTTGGAAGGAAGGATCTTCTGTGCCCCACCCTGTCGCTGCGCTTCACCCTGTCGCTGGTTTACGCCATTGCGCTGCACACCCTGCTGGCGTTGAGCGCGGCGTGTGCGGTCGTCCTGACGAAAAGGCACAGCAAAGGCATAGCTCGCCACGATGGCAACGAGCAGACATGTTATTATTGAAAGAAAAAGATTCCTTTGCTTCATTCAGTTTCTTATATTTCTTTATGCGCTACTTTATGCGCTTCAACGCTTCCTTGACAACCTGCTCCACGGGCATGGCGGCGTTCTCTTCAAGCAACGCCTTGACAACCTTGGCTGAGGGTGCTGGCGAGAAACCAAGCATGGTGAGAGCAGACACAGCCTCATCCATGACCTCGTTGTTAACAGCCACGGTGCTGCCACCCTCGCCCACGGTAACCTCTTGAGCGATGCCGAGAACCACAACTTTGTCCTTAAGGTCGACAATAATGCGCTGGGCGGTCTTCAGACCGATGCCTTTAACACCCTTAAGTAGCCGTTCGTTGCCAGAGGCAATGGCGTTGCTGAGGTCAGCGGGCGATGCTGCCGAAAGGATCATGCGGGCTGTGTTGGCACCCACGCCCGACACGCTGATAAGCAGACGGTAGAGGTCGCGTTCCTGCTTGGAGGCAAAGCCAAAGAAGGTGTAGCTGTCGTCGCGGCCACCTGTAACAAGCGACTCATGGACAAAGAGTTTCACATCTTTCTTGCCTTGTATGGCGGTGTAGGTGTTAAGCGATATGTTGAGGGCGTAACCCACGCCTGCCGCCTCGATAACGGCCTGTGCCGGTGTCAGTTCGGCAAGTTCGCCTTTGATATAATCAATCATGCTTTTGTTCTGTAATCAATGTTCAACATGTTAAGCGGCAATTTCTTCTTCAGGTCTTTCTCTTGCCTGAAGACATGCGGTTTCTTGACATCTGTTTTTGAAGAAACCGCAATATACCTTTAAAATAACGCTCAACGCCCTTGTTTTAGTATATTTCAGATATAAAAAAATATGCTTCAATGCATCACGCACTAAAGCATAAAGAAACGAATTTGCTTGTGTCTTCATGGTATACACACTGCCTAAAATATGTAGGATAGATAATTTAAATAAATTTTTTATTGTAAAAAACCACCCAGACTATGCAAAAACTGAGAAAACATAGCCATGGGTGGTCTGTTATAAACGTCTTGTGTAAAAACTTTACTCTATTTTTTTAATAGCCACAAAACTACGAATTGAAAGGATATATCTCTTTTAAAGCTGTTTACTTCTTAAGAACCTTGATTGCCTTGCCATTCTTAACGACGATGTTAACGCCCTGCTTCATCTGGTCTGTGCGCACACCGTTGAGCTGATATACAGCGTCAGCACCAAGCTCGTCGGCTGTTACACCGTTGATGCCTGTAACTTCGCCCTTGGTCAACTTGATGGCAAAATCTTCTGCATAATACTCGTCAAAACCACCTTGTGCCCATGTCTTGAAATTTTTAAACTTAATTTCTGAACCTGCAACGAAGGTCTCGTCGGCCTTGATGTTGAAGGTGCAAAGCTCACCCTCGTTGGCGCTGAAAGCGTCACTCACACTAAAGTCGAGGAAGTTGATAGTGAAGAGGCCGTTCTTAAGGTTGATCTTGTGGTTTGCGCCAAGAGCACCTACCTTAGCCGAATTTTCAACGATTGTGACGCCAGCAGGAAGCTCTACGTTGAAAGCACAACCACGCATGATGGCCTTGGGGAAGCTCAGGGTGAGAGCAACTGTCTGCTCTTCGTCAACCTTGACGGGCTGAGCTGTGCCAGCAACGATAACCTTGTTCTCAGAGTCGACAACCTTAGACGCAACGTTCTTCTCGCCATAGATAACGTCCTGACCGGGAACGGCAATCTGTGTATCGCTCAAAACCAGCTCCTTAGAACCAGAATAGTCGGCTGCAACGTTGACTTCGAAAGTGAAGACATCGCCTTCGCCAGCAGCAATCGGTGTGGTTGAGCTGAAACATACCATTGCAGCGGTCTTCTCGTTTACCTTTTTCAAAGCAATAGTCATGCCCTGTGATCGCTCAGTCTTGCTGATGTTGAAACGCGTAGCGTTGCTGGCATTCTCTACAAAGGTAAGACCCTCAGGCAGAGAGATGCGGGCTTGAAGAGCGTTCACATCGGTGCTGTTTTTCAAGCCTACGGCAACAGTGGCCTTTTCGCCAGGCTTAAGGAAGGTTACTGCCTTGAGAGTAAACTCCTGTGCCATGGCGCTTGCGCTTGCCATGAGAAGCATGGCCAACACAAAAAGGCAATTATAAAGTTTTGTTTGTTTCATAATTGTTGAATAGTAAATGTTTATCATCTTACTTTTTTAACCATTCATCATTTTTCCTTTTAAAGGAAGGCTTCCCTCAACGGGAAACCTTTCCTTCAAAAGAATATGTGATGTTTGATTGTTTTATTTTGAGAGAGACTCAAGATAAGCATCGAAGAACTTGTAGAAGGTGAAGCCGTCACCAGAATTCTGGAATTCGGCATCAGCATCAAGCAGGTCCTGAACGTTAACCTTGCCATCACCGTTGTAGTCGAGATCGGCTTCCTTGGCAGCCTGAGCAGCCCATGCAAGAGCGTCCTTAATCTCCTGTGAAGCGTTGGTAAGACCCTGCTTAAGGTTCTGACCCTCGGTGTAATTGTCGGCAAGTGTAAGCTTATTGCTTGCATCCTCAATGGCAGCCTTTGCTGTCTTAAGAGCGCTCTCAGCACCGTTAAGCAGCTGTGTAGCACCAGCCTGAACAGTCTCGTTGTAAGCCTTTATTGCCTCGCGAGCATTGACAAGTTCTGCCTCAACAGCCTTGATATCGGCATCAGCTGTAGTCATAGCTGCATTGTTCTTCAGAATATCAGGATAGTGGCATATCTCATAAAGACCAGCCTTGAAATCTTCAATCTTCTTGTTGATAGAAGCTTGCAGCTCAGCGTTTGAAGCGTTTACGGGGTTGGTGTCCTTCTCAAGCGTTGTGGATGCGCCATCCTCGGTGCAACCATCCTCGTCCTTAACACCGTCAAACAGCATGTTAAGCTCCTTCAAGCGCGCTGTAACATCGAATCCTGTGGTGCCATACGTCTTGGCAGCATCATCGATGGCCTTCTGGTACTTGGCTGTCTCGGCCTTCACCACGTTCCATTCAATCTTCTGCGCATAAATGGCACCGTAAAGCTTCTTATAATCTACCTTCACTTCGTTGAGTGAATCAACGGCAGGCTTAACCTTTGCGAAGATTGCCTCAACGTCAGCCACCTGATCGGCAAGTTTCTGCTTGTCAATATCAACATTTGCTTTATCTGTAACATGGCCGTCATCAATGATCTTTTGAGCCTCGTCAAGGTATCCAGCGCCCTGTTTGTCAGCATTCTTGTGAGCTATCTTATCAAACTCCTTCTGGAAAAGAGTAACAGCATGATCACTCATAAGCTCATGCTCGTTACCAGGCCAAAGGTTTTTATCTTTGCTAGCGTCCTGTGCATTTTTAACATAACTATCAGCGATTGACTTGGGAACGTCGTTCAAGTAGTTGGCAGCACGCAGGTTGGCGGTAAACACGGCCCACTCAATCTGTGCCATGATAGCCTTCTCAACTGTTTCGAGGTTCTTTGTAAACTCACCAACCTCGCCGCTAAGCAGACGATACTGGTTGTCGTTGGCATTGAACTCAACGTCAGGAGTCTCGTTTATAAGCTTGGTGTAACGCAAGGTATCGGCAACGATGTCTTCCTTCATCTTGTCAACACCACCTGCCACGCTGAACAACTCCTTCAAGTTGGCGTTCAGCTTAACTTTGGTATCGTTGTCAGTCCAAGTTGCGTCTACCCATTTATTTATGCGCAGAACATTAGTGTTATAATCCTCACGAACCTTCTCTACTTTGCCGAGCAACGTAACTGCTTCATTATGGTTGTTACGAAGAACTTCTTGCTTCTGCTCTGACAGAGTTTCCTGCCACTTGCTGTCGATATCCTTGTTAATGGTGTCGAAATCGCCGTTATACGTGTTGTATGTATTAACGATATCCTTGAAATCGGCTAAAGCAGCAACTTTCGTCTTGAGGTCATCAAGCCTCTTCTGTATCTTTGCGAACTCAAGCTCAAACTTCTCCTGTGTCTCTTTCTCGTTCACATATTTTGCAGAAATCTTGTAGCTTGTCTCGTTGAGCGACTTCTGTGTCGGTTCAATGCGTGCCTCAAGAGCATCCTTAGCCTGCTTTACGAGAGCTGCCTTGATGTCGGCAATCTCCTTGGCACGTTCGTCATACGATCCCTTAAAATCAGCACCGTTAAGGTCTTCTTTTGTCAAGCTGCGATGAGCGTCAGTAGGCTGTGCGAGGAGGCGGTCAAGCTGTGTTACCTGATCTGTGAGTCGAGAGAAAGAAGGAGTCTGAACAGAGAAAGGAGTGCCGGCCTTTACAACCTCGTTAATTGCCTGGATATCCTCCATGGCAGCCTTAATCTTATCAGCATAATCGCGCTCAAAGATGGCACGGTTAACAACATTCTTAGCCTCTGTCTGGAGTTTTGCGTACTTAGCCTTAAAATCAGCCTCAGTAAAACCGGTCTGGAAACTACCTGATGCAACATCAGGCAGCTTAACATTAGCGAACTTGCCAAGCTCAGCAAGAGCCTCGTTCTTTATTGCCTCAATATCCGTATAGAAACTGTTCCAAGCCTCCTCTGCCCAAGCGGTTTTCCACTTATCGAATGTTGCAAGTTTGCCTGAATCGCTAGGTTTTTCGCTTGACTTCTTCCAGTCCTTAATATACTCCTCGCTGTTGTTGTCTACTTCAGAATTTTTAGGTGTGCTTGTACCTTTTTCCAACAGTTCCTTCAAACCTTTTGCATCATCTCCGATTATTCTGTCATATGTTTCCTTGTCTTCTTTTGCTAAAACTACATATTTCTTTATTTTGTGAATGGCAGCATTAAGACGGATCTTTAACTCTGCAGCATGCTCATTAACAGAATTGTTAGCCTGATAGTTCTCAAGCAAAGCGCGCACTTGCTGATTGATTGCGCCCTGTTTATTGATTTGAGCGCGCACAGCAGTAAAGAACGGCTCCAGATCAGACTCTGTAGCCCAAACAGCGGTCTCCTGATTGGCCTTCTGCACCTGAGCCTTTACAGCTTCGAACAGACCTTCTATCTTCATTGACGACTCACCTACCACTTTAATTTTCTCAATGGTAGAGTTAGTGCCGAGAGTCACAGTAACCTGACCTGTACTTGTAGCTCCAGGAGTGTAGAGCAAACCTGTACCTTCCATATCGAACGTAACCTCTTTGCCAGTGAGATTTACTCCACCGAACGAAACAGTAACATTTGAGCCTTTTACCCAAACTTTTTCACCACTGTTAACCGTAAACGTAAACTTGTTGTTGGCGAAGGCAATGTCACCCTTCACCTCTGCGGTAATGTTGCCTGTGGCATCCACATTCCACACATAGTCATCAGCCATTGCAGGACCTGCTACAGCCGACATTGCTGCCATCAAAGTCAAGATTTTCTTCATAATCTTTTGTTTTTTTGTTATTGTTATGTTTTGTTTTTTCAGATTTCAAGAGCCAACTAACAGCCCGTAGTTTTCGTTACAGTCATATATCCACATCAATTCGCTCTTTCTATCCTTCACTCTGCAAATTTCGATATTTTTTCACAACCGCAAACACTTGTTAAATGCCTATTTCCCGAACGCTCGGGTTTTTTGCACGAGTTGTCGCGACGTTTGCACCGAGTGGTTTAACGCCCTAACTATCAGTTAACAAAGGCAAAAAGAGCACATTTTAACCTTACATCAAGCCGTTTTGCCGCTCATTCGTGTAAAAATCCCTATGGTTCGTGAAAATTAACAGTCGCATTGTTTGCAAATTCTAAAAAAATATTAAATTTACACCTTGTTAAGACTTTCATGGGATGGTTCAAGACTTTTTATAGCAAGCTAAGGGTTACAACGGGTAAGAAAAACCTATAAACAATAAAAAACCGAATTCAAAACAAAAAAAATAGTAGAACAGAAGAATAGAAAAAGTGGAAAGAACCACTCTATAAATTATTAACGAGACTTTTTCTCTTCGCAATCAACGGCGCGTCACAGCGACGAGGCTCTTGAAACGGAGAGGTTATCAACCCAAAAAAAACAAAACTTATGATGCTAAAACTATTTAAACGTGACGAATCGTTCGGAGCTATGCTTGAGGACGTACTTTATTTTAAGGCAGAAGGCCATTACACCAACGTGTTTTTCACACGAGACAGTAAGATGCTTCTGCCTTACGGACTGTCACAGCTAGACAACGAAATATGGAAACTTGACAACGGAACCTGCTTTGTGAAGGTGGGACGTAGCCACATCGTCAACCTGAAGAAGGTTGTGTATGCGTGTATTACGAAAGAAAGCTTCACCTTAATGGACCAGAACGGCAACTTTACCAATATCGTGGTGTCGCGAGCTGCGATAAAACAGCTAATCAAAGCTCTGAAAGACGGAAAAGCAAGCAAAGAGGAAAAAAGCGACAGCGACAATAACGACAACGGACCGAAACGGAAGGAAGGCTCGGAAACCGCCAATATTAATGTAGGCACACAGAACAATGAAAGCAAAAACATAGAAGACCCTGACGAGGACAAAAAGGACGAGAATCTTTGCCCCAAGAAGAATCGTGGGGGGGGGAAAAATGACCTTTTCTTCTAAGAAAACGAATAACAAGCTTCTGTAAAAGAAGTTTCGTATATTTATAAGGTACACGAAATTTCTTTTTTACTTTTACTAAACTTTCGCATATATATAACGGATATTAATCTCAAACAAGCGTCGCCGCGCTCGACTTTGTCGCTTGCCAGAGCGGCGCCGAAGGCGACGCTTGCTTGAGATAATAAGTGACATAGATAGCAATCGTAAATGCCTATGTTACGGGGCGTAAGTGACGTAGATAGGCTTCGTTTCTTTGATAGATAGCCGAAGAAGAGCCACATACGAAAAAAAAATAAAAGTTTTTTAAGCACTATTTTCAACCGTTTAAGCACGAAATAGCGACGTTTAAGCACAAATAAACGCAAAAAGCGGGTAAACGGCGTTTGCACAGGTTTGCACAACAAAAATATTTTTTGTAATTTTGAAGCATTAAAGCTGCGTTAATCATAAAACGCGACACAACTAAACATAACCACCTGTTAAGGCAAAGCAAAAAAACAAATGGCAAACATAGACACCACACAAAGCGCTCTTCCAGCAGGCACCGTTCTGAAGGGAGGCAACGCCAGCTACACGCTGCTGAAGACTCTGGGACAAGGGTCGTTCGGCATAACCTACCTTGCCAAAAACATTGTGGGCGAGGACGAGGTGGAGCAGCTGTTCTGCATAAAGGAGTTTTTTATGCGCGACATCAATGGACGCGAAAACACATCCGTGACAAGCAGTAACCGCGAGGGCATGTTCGACTATTACAAGCGTAAGTTTGAACAGGAGAGCGATCACCTCAGCAAGCTGCGCCACAAGAACATTGTGATGGTCGTTGACGCCTTCCGCGCCAACAGCACATCCTATTATGTCATGCAATATATTGACGGACAGAGCCTTGACAGCCTCATCGCCGCAAAAGGACGGCTGTCTACTGACGAGACGGTGGGCATAACAAGACAGGTTGGCTCTGCTCTAAGCTGCATGCACTCGATGGGCATGCTTCACCTCGATGTGAAGCCTGCAAACGTGATGATGGCAGACGAGAAGACCGCCATTCTTATCGACTTCGGCCTGTCGAAGCAGTATGACCAAAACGGACAGCCTGAGAGCAGCACAACCGTTGGGTCTGGAACGCCTGGCTATGCGCCTATAGAACAGGCCAACCACCGCGAAGGCAAAGATTTTCCGGTGCAGATGGACGTCTACGCCCTCGGTGCCACGATGCTGAAAATGCTTACAGGGCAAAGACCACCAGAGGCTTCCGACATTCTGAACTTCGGGTTTCCGAAGAAGGAATTGCTTGCCGTTGGTGTGACCTCATCCGTTGCAATGGTTGTGGAAAAGGCGATGGCTCCGCAACAAAACAAACGCTATAAGACGGTTAACGACTTTCTCAAGGCCCTCGACATAGCCACAAACGAGGAGACCGATGTCAAGCAAGACAGCACCGTTGTGGACAGACCAGCACAAGACGACGAAGAAAAAAGTGGGGATGGATCATTAGGGATGACCGTCGTGAAATGGTTTGCAGGGTTGTGCGTGCTGATAACAGTTACGTCAATACCCGATTACGTCCTGTGCAACAATCTTGGACGCCACGGCAGACAAGAACTTATGGAAACATTTTTCTACTTTATGTTTAAAGGAGAGACTTCTTATGATTGGATGGTTAATGTCATCACAGGACGGTGCGACTCTTTCGGATATCTGTTAGGTCTCATCTTGTCCACCATCGGAGTGTCTATTGCTGGCTTTGTAATGAACAAGCGTTGGAACCGCACATTTGGCGAAACGCTGTGGCACGACCGTATATGGATTGTTGCCATAAGCCTCGGCATAAACACCATTGCATCATTGGTTGTTTCACGAAATCAAGAATTTGCGATCATGTGGGCCGTCTTCTTACAAACTTCGTTCTGTGCCCTCGGCACACTCGCATTCATGAAAAAGAAGGACATTTAACAGTTGCAAGAGACAAAACATAACTTAAATGGCCCATTTCATACAATATCCAAACAATCAATGCTGTAGGAGACGTTTTTTTCTTAATTTTGTAGATGCTAAAGCGAATTGAATAAGTAAAAGCAAATTAACAAAAAACAAGAAGATTATGAGATATTGTCCAAACTGCGGAAACCCCATACCCGACGACGCACGCTTCTGCGGACGTTGCGGAAGCGACCTGCAGCCGTTACAAGGCGGCCAACGCACACAACGAAGCAACAACAACGGCAACCATGCCCAAGGCAGAGGCCAGAGCGCTGCCAGCTCGTTTGTGGACCATCTTAACGAGTATGTGGGCAACGACAGGCCTGCCGACCTCAACTGGCGCATGCTCTTCACCGATGTGTTTAAGAGCCACACCGTGGAGGAGGCCGAAGACATATTTATATGCGGCACACACGCCACCACGCCACCACCGCAACTGGTGTCGAAAGAGTGGCCGAGACCATGGCTCTACAGCCGCGTGTTCCTCATGTTCACAGCAGCCTTTGCCCTCTTGTGGCTCTGCTGCAACCTCTTCGGCAACCCTAACGCCCTACCCGGCATGATTGTGGTTGGCTCGTTCACCGTGCCTCTCTCAACGATGATCATGTTCATGGAAGTCAACGCATGGCGCAACATCAGCCTGTATAAGGTCATACAGACCTTCCTTGTGGGAGGATGTGCCTCGCTGGTGGCAACGCTGATGCTCTTCTCCATAGTGGGCAGCCACGAGCTAAACCTCATAGGTGCCATCGTGACGGGCATTGTGGAGGAAGCAGGCAAGGCCGTCATCGTGTTCTGGTTCCTCAGCAAGATGAAACGTCTGAGCATTCTCGTCGGACTGCTCATAGGCGCAAGCGTGGGAGCGGGCTTCGCCGCTTTCGAGTCGGCAGGCTATGCCTTGCAACCTGTGCTCGCCTTCTTCCAAAACTCGGGCTATTATGCTGCCTATGGCAGACAGCTCGATGCCTCAATGATGATGGATGCGATAAACCAAAGCATCATCATTCGCGGTTTCCTCGCGCCCGGCGGACATGTCACCTGGGCAGCAATATCGGGAGCAGCCTTGGTCATAGCAGGCAAGGCCTTGCGACGTTTCGACACGTCGCTCTTAACCGACAAGAGGTTCCTGCGTCTGTTCATCATACCTGTCATTCTTCATGCCGCATGGGACTCACCAATGTCTAACATCGGCAGCAGCATATATCTCGTTCCGATAGCTCTCACCGTCATCGTGTGGATTGTGGTGATGATTCTCATTAACATGGGATTGGCTGAGGTTGAACGGGTGACAAAAAGACAATAGGACATTGCCTTGTCTATAGTAAAAAAAAATGAAAACCAATTATGAAGGAACAGCCTTTTCATAGTTTACCGATTATGAAGAATAAGAACAAAAAAAAGAAGAATTGAGCAACAAACAGATTAATCTGCTACGAGGAAAGAATATGAAGAAAATCTACTTGTTGCTACACAAAAACAATATAAAAAGATTGGCGTTCAAACATTTTTGCGTAAATTTGTAACATACAAACAATTAAATCAAGAAAGGACATTTCATTATGG
>OMBL01000416.1_pt1 | contig 19103 bp, 17 predicted proteins | sample 1644871 | NCBI WGS metagenome assembly OMBL01 (sample SAMEA103958115, study PRJEB25191) | human gut metagenome | biome: human-associated habitat [ENVO:00009003]; feature: intestine environment [ENVO:2100002]; material: feces | place: Germany | collected 2013/2015
GCTTATCTTTGCCTTGCCTATGCTTTGGAAAAAGTTGGAAACGACCATCTGATAACCCACTACCGGGAAGGCTACCATGATGTAACGTATGCCTTTGGCAGATAGATCTATAAGGGTGGGGTCGGTTGTGAACAGACGGGCGCATGTGCCAGGTATAGTCATGGCTATGATGAAGCCTGTTGTCATGATTGCTGTTGCGGCAATGATTGAATATTTCACGACCTTCATCAGGCGGTCGTAGCGCATTGCTCCATAATTGTAACCAGCTATTGGCTGCATGCCTTGGTTTACGCCCATGTTTATCATGACGAAGATGAATGCCACCTTGTTTGCGATGCCGTAAGCTCCAACGGCAAGGTCGCTACCATAGTGGACCATGCTGTTGTTGATGAGAATGACAACGATGCAAGCACAAACGTTCATGGAGAACGGCGAGAGACCAATGGCTATGATGTTGCGAATGATGCTTGACTGTAGGCGGAAGGTGCCTCGCTTGAAATGAAGCAGCTCCTTGGGGCGTGAAAAGGTATAAAGCTGCCAAATGAGAGCCAGACTCTGTGCGAGCACGGTGGCGTAGGCAGCTCCTTTTATTCCAAGCCCGAAGGTGTAGATAAAGAGCGGGTCAAGCAGAGTGTTGAGAACCACGGTAAAGATAGTGGCGCTCATAGCATGCTTTGGCTTGCCTGCCGCTCGTAACACGGCGTTCAGACCAAAATACATGTGGGTTATGACGTTGCCAAGCAATATTATCACCATATAGTCGCGTGCATAGGGTATTGTTTGGTCGCTTGCCCCAAAGAATCTTAAGATGGGATCTAAAAAAAGAAGACACACCAAACCTACGCCTAAACCCATGATGAGGTTTAGCGTCATGGTGTTGCCAAGAATGTGCTTGGCTGTGTCATAATCTTTCTGTCCCAGTTTCACGCTTATGAATGTGGACGCTCCCACGCCCACGGCTGCTCCAAATGCCGCCGACAGGTTCATAAGAGGAAAGGTGATGGCAAGGCCAGAGATGGCTAATGGACCCACACCTTGACCTATAAAGATGCTGTCTACCATGTTGTAAAGCGATGATGCTGTCATCGCAATAATGGCAGGAATGGCATACTGCATCAGCAGTTTGCCTACAGGTTTGGTGCCAAGTTCAAGGGCCGCTTTCTTGTTATCGCTCATAAATGTTGTGCCGCATTAAGGTTGCGGAATTATTGCTTAAAGCAACGTTTCAATTGCTTTTTTGCAAAGTTAATGATTTTTTTGAATATAGCCGCAAAGCCTTTCGTTGTTTTTTAGGTCCAACCTATATTCGATTGTAAATAATTACAGACGTGTTAACAAAAAACAAACAAGGCCATGACATATTGTCACAGCCTTGATGCTTATGCTTTTATATTGGCTTATTGTCATTTGTTAAGCTTACAGTCTCTCTCTTAGCTTACTCAATAACAACCGTGGTCCAACCGTGCTTGTCTTCTTCTGTGCCATACTGGATGCCACGCAGATGGTTGTAGAGCTTGGTTGACATCGGACCGGGTTTGCCGTCCTCGCTGAAGGTGTAACGCACACCTGTGTCGAGGTCGTCAATATAAGAGATCGGACTAATTACGGCAGCTGTGCCGCAAGCGCCAGCCTCCTCGAAAGTGGCAAGCTCTTCCTCAGGAATCTGTCGACGCTCAACCTTCATTCCGTAATCTTCTGCAAGCTGCATGAGGCTCTTGTTGGTGATGCTGGGTAAGATACTTGTCGACTTAGGTGTGACGTAGGTATTGTTCTTTATGCCGAAGAAATTGGCAGCACCACATTCGTCCATATATTTCTTCTCCTTGGCGTCGAGATAAAACTCGCAAGCGTAGCCTTTCTCGTGAGCAATAGAGTTGGCCTTGAGCGAAGCAGCATAGTTGCCGCCAACCTTATAGATACCTGTTCCGAGAGGAGCAGAGCGGTCGAAATCGCGAATGATGACGTAGGGGTTTGTAGAGAAACCGCCCTTGAAGTAAGGACCGACAGGTGTGACGAAGATGAGGAACATATACTCTGTAGCAGGGTGTACGCCCACCTGAGCGCTTGTGCCGATAAGGAGCGGACGGATGTAGAGAGTGGCTCCGCTCTCGTAGGTAGGAATGTACTCTTGGTTCAGACGCACCACCTTCTTTACCATCTCCTCAAACAGCTCTGTGGGTACCTCCGGCATGAGGATTCCGCGACAAGTGCTCTGCAGACGTGCTGCGTTCTCGTCCATGCGGAACACGCGCACCTTGCCGTCGGGACAACGGTAAGCTTTCAGACCTTCAAAGGCCTCCTGCCCGTAGTGGAGACAGGTAGCTGCCATGTGGAGTTTGATGTATTCGTCGGAGCAAACCTCTATTTCGCCCCATTTGCCGTTGCGATAGCAGCAACGCACATTGTAGTCGGTCGGCATGTAGCCGAAAGACAAATTAGACCAATCTAAGTCTTTCATAACATATATTTTTAGCTGGGACGTGACCAGATGTTGAATCTGTTCACACCCTTGTTCGTTAATTTTTCTTTTAACTTGTTGCAGAAGCCTTTTTTACATTGTAATCTAAGAGTTTTTACAGCTCGTCGATAACGCTTTGATAAATGTTTTGCAAAAATAGTAATAATATCTATTATTGGCAACAATTTGTCGCTTTTTTTAGTTTTTTGCTTGATAATTGTATCAAAAAGGCTTGTCGCATGCCACAACCAAGCAATTGTCAGTCGGCTTCGTCAAGAATTTTCTTGACTTCTTCTTCTGTCTTTGTAAGCTTGTCCTTGCACATCTTTATCAGCTTCTGTGCCTTTTTCAGTTCGGGCCCCAGCGTGTCGATGTCAATGTCATCGTTCTCTAGACGATCAACAATTTCTTCTATCTGTCTAATTGCCTCCTCATATTTTATGTTTGCCATGTTCTGTAGGTTTTGTTTTTTATGTTAATGTTGTTTTGTCCTTCTTGCGGAGGTCGTGGTAATGTCCGAAGGCACGTCCTGAGCCACAACCGATATTATAGTTCCTTGTTCCACTTGCGTCATTATAACCTCGCCGTTGATGAGCGTTTTGGGATCTCTTACAATCTTTCCTTCTTTCGTTGTTGTTATGCTGTAGCCACGTTTTAGGAGCTGGGTGGGGTCAAGCATTTCGGCTCGTTTGGTAAGCATTTCGAGCTTGTGGCGTTGTGCCTGCGTGTTTAGAGGTGCTTTTATCCTCAGCAACGTATGTAACTGTTCAAGATGGTGTTTGTTGTTGATGAGCGATTGCTTAGACGCAAATGTGGCTCTGTCTGCCAAAGCTTTTAGCCGGTTACCTTGCTTAACCGTGAAGAGCGATGCTAACGACGTGAAGGTCGCTGTCGTGTGTTTAAGTCGTTGTTGTTCCGCTGTCAGCAAGTCTTTGACGTGTTTGCTGATGCTGTTGCTCGCGTTTTCGACCACAGCAAGCGTGCGGCAGAGGTTGTCTACGAGTAATGTAGCTGCTGCTGTCGGCGTCTTTACGCTTGTGTTTGCAATAATGTCGAGCACGCTCTCGTCGCGGTTGTGACCTATGCCTGTTATTATTGGTAACGGAAAGTTTGCCACGTTTTCTGCCAATCTTAAGGTGTCGAAGCCCGAAAGGTCGCTTGTGGCTCCTCCGCCACGAATGACCACGACCACGTCAAACTGTTGCTCTTCCATCATTATGCGGTCAAGGGCGCTTACCACGCTGTCTTCAACGCCGTCGCCTTGCATGATCGCAGGAAATAGAGTGACGTTAAACTGCAGCCCCATGTCGTTCTGTAACAGTTGGTGGCAGAAATCGTCATAGCCAGCTGCTCCGCTACTTGATATTACAGCAATGTTTTGTGCAAACATAGGTATGGTAAGTTCTTTCTGAAGGTCGATAACACCTTCCTTTTGCAACTCTTCAATAATCTCCTTGCGTCGGCGTGCCATGTCGCCCATGGTGTATTCGGGGTTGATGTCTGCCACGATCCATGCAAAGCCGTAGGCTTCATGAAAGTTGGGTCGCACACACAGCATGACCTTCATTCCCTTGTGCAACTGTTGGCCTGTGATGCGTTCAAACCGTGGTCTTATAATGCTCCATGTGTTTGCCCAACACTTGGCTGAAGCACGGGCCACAGGGGTGTTGTTGAGAGGTTCCTTCTGCACCAGTTCCATGTAGCAATGACCACGCACCTCGCGCACTTCTGATAGCTCCGCTTCAACCCAATAAGTACCGGGCATGTCTATGGCGATGACCTGTGACACAAGGGCGTTGAGCTCATATAGTGTGAGCGCTTTTGTGTGTAAAGGCGATGTGCTCATAACGAATTTTTTTTTCCATAAGGTTTAGTCCTGACCCCTTAATGTAAGCCTCCCAAAAGTCGGGAATGCCATATCCAAAGATGTTGTCAGGATACTCGTAACGGTCGGCCGACTCGTGTACAATTTTTATTATCTGCTTTGCTGTGCAATGGGGTAGAGCTTGCCACAGACAAGCTACCATGCCGCATGTTATAGGCGATGCGAACGAAGTGCCGTTGCCGCGTGTTATCTGTCCGTTGCCTTTTATTAAGGCACACTCGTGGCCCAAGGCCATGACATCAGGTTTTATACGTCCGTCGACCGTGTTGCCCACGGAGCTGAAAAGGGCATTCATGCTGTCGCGCTGAAGGGCCCCCACGGTCAGTATGTTGTCGGCATCGGCAGGAACCGTTATTTTCTTCCAATGGTTTTCTCCATCGTTTCCGGCGCTGTTTGTAAGCACAATGCCTTTGTCTGCCAACATGGAAGCTGTGCGTGAGATAAGTGCCGTGTGTCCGTTGAGTTGGCGATAGGTATGGCTTGTAGCTTTATAATCAAAATCATGATAACCCAAAGACGAGTTTATGATGTCTACGCCCACAGAGTCGGCAAATTCGGCAGCAGCTGCCCAATAGTCTTCTTCTGCTTCGCTTTCCGTTGGTCCGAACTCGCTTCTTAGGAGCCAGAAAGACGCTTCGGGAGCCGTGCCGATCATTCGGCCCGGTTGGTTTGTTGCCATGCATGAGAGCACGGCTGTGCCATGGTCGAGTTCTCTGTAGACGTTGTCGGTGGCAGGAAATGTGAAATTGCGTGCGCCTAAGATATTTACATTCTTGAGCAAAGGCATTCGGTCTACATTCATAAATCCTCCGTCAATAATGGCAATGGTCATTCCTTTGCCCCTGTAGCCAGCCTCATGTAGTTTCACGCCGTTGAGCATTTTTATCTGCACGAGAGCATCGCCATACGCGTTTCCTCTGTTTATAGCTGTTGTGTCTTTTTCTATCTTGAGACAGGTGTCAGTCTCTATAGAATCGGGCACGACATAGACTCTTCGCACGCTTTTGACAAAGGGCAACAGTTCTATGTTTCTAACCTTCTTCTCTATGTTTCCAACCTTCTGTTCTATCTTTCCGTCGTTTGAGTCGTTTCCCACTCTTATGAGCAATGTGTTGTTCCATTTGCTCTTGCTTATTGTTGTAACTCCCTGTTTCTGCACTTCCTCAATGTAGTAAGGATTTATTGGAAGGTCGGTAGAATCGAGTTCAATTTTTTGTTTAGCGCGACGCTGAAGAGCTTTCTCTGACAGATAAATATCGGGATGAGAAAGCGAGTAGGGCGTTCCTTTTTTGTCTTTTAGTGTCACACGGAACAGCGTGCAATTGCCACCGGGGAACGCTATTTTTTTCGCGGCTCCAGCGTTTGCGCATACGAGTGTCATGAGGACACTTATGAGTAGAGTTCTTATTGTCATAAATCTTGATTTTTTATTAATGTAACGCCTGCTTCAAGGTTTTATCTTAATGTATAGAACTTCTTTTTCAAATAGAAGCTTTGTCCTTCAAGTAAGTGAGGAGATCAGCCACAACATAGCTGCTGCCCCCTATAAACACAAAATCGTCTGTCTCAGCATCATTCATAGCCTTTTCGTAAGCCTCGCCAACCGATTGGAAGGTTAGGCCTTTAAGATTGTGATGCATGGCTTTCTCTGCAACTGTAGCTACAGGTGTTGCTCTTTTGCATTGTGCCTGTGTGAAATAGAATGAAGCGTTTCTTGGCAACATGTCCATCACGGCATCTATATCCTTGTCGTCGACCATCCCGAACACAATGCGGCATGTGTTGCATGATTGACATTTTATCTGGTGGCTAAGATACTGCCATCCGCCTGCGTTATGGCCTGTGTCACAAACCACGAGCGGCGAGGTCTGGAGTTTCTGCCAGCGTCCCTGCAGTCCTGTCGTCTCGCAAACATCTGCAAGTCCTTGACGCACGCTCTCCTTGTTTTTTATCACGCCCATCTTCATCAACTGATCCACGGCACACAGGATGGTGTTTGTGTTGCACTTTTGATATTCGCCGCCAAGTTCGCCATGTAAGGTGCCAAAATGGCGCGTGTCATAGTTTATGCCACCTCCATCAAGAGGTTTACAGTTTAGCACCTCTCTGTTGTCTTTATCTTCCGCAAACGTTATTGGCGCGTTCTTGTCTTTTGCCTTTTGTTCAAAAACGGGACGTGTCTCTTCTGTCGTTTCACCTATTACCACAGGCACGTTGTTCTTTATTATGCCTGCCTTCTCGTTGGCTATTGCTGCTAAGGTATTGCCCAAGAACTGTGTGTGGTCAAAGCTTATGTTCGTTATTATGCCAAGAATGGGGGTTATGATATTAGTGCAGTCGAGTCGACCGCCGAGCCCCACCTCTATAATGGCAATGTCTACCCTTTGTTCTTCAAAATATTTGAAGGCGAGAGCTGTCGTGAGCTCAAAAAACGAGGGATGTAGAGGTTCAAAGAACGGTCGCTCCTCTTCAACAAACTTTATTACTCGCTCCTCGCTTATGGACAGTCCGTTAACGCGTATGCGCTCCCGAAAGTCGATGAGGTGAGGCGAGGTGTAAAGCCCCACCTTGTAGCCTTCCTTCTGCAGAATGGCAGCCAGCGAGTGAGAGCATGAACCCTTTCCGTTGGTTCCTGCCACATGAATGGTCTTGTAGCTCTGGTGTGGGTTGTTGAAGTGGTTGTCAAGGGCTATGGTGTTGTAAAGCCCTTCTTTATATGCCGCCGCCCCTATGTGCTCAAATACAGGTGTCGCGTTAAAGAGATAATTTGTCGTTTCGGCGTAAGTCATTGTCTTGTCGTCAATTGTCAATTATAATTCAATGTAATGTACAAACAAAGGGGAATTGGTTCCATTGTCTGTCGTTTGTCTTATAGCGAGATGACAGACATGAGAACAAATTCCCCTTTCTATGGCTAATGTTAATTGAAATAGTTCTTGAACTTGTCAAAAATCGACTTCTTCGTCTCTTTATCGCCCTTGAAATTATCGTTGTCGCGCAAGCCCTCAATGGCCTTGTGCTCTTCCTTGGTGAGCGTCTTCGGTATGAACACGCTTATGTTGACAACGAGATCGCCCGTGCCACGTCCGTAACCTTGAACGGCGGGCAGGCCTTTGCCGCGCAGACGAAGCGTTTTGCCTGGCTGTGTGCCAGCTTCAATCTTTATCTTTACGTTGGTTCCGTCGATGGTAGGAATTTCTACTGTGCCGCCAAGAATGGCTGTCGGAATGTCAAGCAAGAGGTTGTAGATGACGTCGTTGCCGTCGCGCACGAAAATGTCGTTTGGTTCCTCGGCAATGTAAACCTGAATGTCTCCGTTGATGCCGTTGTGAGGACCTGCGTTTCCTTTGCCGGGAACGTTTACGATCATGCCTTCAGCAACGCCTGCAGGAATTTTTACCTCAACAACTTCATCGCCTTTGACAACGCCTGAACCGCCACACTTGTGACACTTGTTCTTTATAACCTTGCCTTCACCATGACATTCGGGACACTCTGTTTGAGTCTGCATGATGCCAAGCATGGTTCTAACGGTCTTTGTCACAACGCCTGAGCCGCCACATTTGGGGCAGGTCTCAGCTGCGCTACCTGCCTCGACTCCAGAACCGTGACAGTCGGGACAAGCCACGTCTTTCTTGACCTTAAACTTCTTGGTCGTGCCAGAGGCAATTTCCTGCAATGTGAGAGTAACCTTTATGCGCAGGTCTGAACCTCTATATTGTGGAGCCTGACGCTGACCGCCACCACCGCCGAAGCCGCCGAACCCTCCGAAGCCGCCGTGGCCTCCAAAGATGTCGCCAAACATAGAGAAGATGTCTTCGTTAGAGAATCCGCCGCCGCCGAATCCGCCGAATCCACCGCCTGGAGCATCAAATCCAAACTGGTCATATTGCTGACGCTTTTGCGGATCATGCAACACGTCATAGGCTTCTGCTGCCTCCTTGAATTTTTCTTCAGCTTCTTTGTTGCCAGGGTTGCGGTCGGGGTGATATTTGATAGCAATCTTTCTATATGCTTTCTTTATCTCATCGTCTGTGGCACTTTTGCTTATGCCAAGCACCTCATAGTAGTCTCTCTTCGCCATTATTCTCTACGATAAATTAAAATAGGGTTTTGACAATTATCTATCTGCTGTGGATCTGTTCTCTTTTTACCCACGTCGTTATTGACCCACGGCAACCTTGGCGTGGCGAATAACTTTGTCGTTAAGCTTATAACCTGTTTGCACACAGTCAATAACCTTGCCTTTCTTGTCGTCGCCCATTCCTGGAACCATAGCAACGGCTTCGTGAAAGTCGACATCAAACTCTTTGTCGGCTGTATCAATCTTCTCGACACCCAGCCCCTTTAATGTCTTTACAAACTTGTTGAAGATAAGCTGCATGCCTTCCTTTATGGCTTTGGCGTCTTCTGTCTTGTCTGCAACTGCACGTTCAAAGTCGTCGAGGATGGGAAGAATGGCCTTTACTGTCGATTCTGCTCCATTAAGTATAAGATCGCTCTTCTCCTTGATCGTGCGCTTGCGATAGTTTTCAAACTCAGCAGCTTTGCGCAGATACTGGTCTTTCAGTTCGGCCAATTGTTTCTGTGCCTCAGCCAGCTGTTCCTCTACGCTAAGCTCCTTCTTGTTTTCAGCATGTTCCTGCTTTGTTTCTTCTGCGTTTGCGTTGTTGGTGTTTGTATCAGCTACGTTTTGCTCGTTTGCCTCCTGTGAGGCATTTTTATTTTTGTTTTCTTCTTTCATGATTTCTTTTTTCTATGATTGTTTTTATATATAAAGACATATAGCAAAAAGCTTGCCATCGTCAGTTTTTGTCTTTATTTCGCAATCATATAGTGGGTTTATGCAAGAGGATGTGCCAAAACTGACACATCCTCCTCTATTTCCTTTAGTAGGTAAGAAACCTGCTTATTCTCTACGTTTTGTCTTATGCTTTTTCTCTACGTTTGTCTTACGGCGCAAGCATGTTGCCGTCATAAAACGTAAAGGGCTGTGTGTTGAAGCCAGGCACACAATTAGTTCTTTGCATACATCTTCTCCTTCAGCTCCTTGATCTGAGGGTCGTAGATGTAGTCGTCATAATCCATGAGCTTGTCGATGGTGCCGTTGGGTGTAAGCTCTATAATGCGGTTAGAGACGGTCTGTATGAACTCATGGTCATGGCTTGAGAACAAGATGTTGCCTTTAAACTGTACCAGATTGTTGTTGAAAGCCTGAATGCTCTCAAGGTCAAGGTGGTTGGTCGGTGTGTCGAGAATCAGGCAGTTGGCGTTCTTCAGCTGCATGCGTGCAATCATACAACGCATCTTCTCGCCACCCGAGAGAACGTTAACCTTCTTCTGTACTTCCTCACCAGAGAACAACATGCGTCCGAGGTAACCCTTCATGGCAACCTCGTTGCCTACACCATACTGGCTAAGCCACTCCACGAGGTCTTTGTCGCTGTTGAAGAACTCGGTGTTGTCGAGCGGCAGGTAAGCTGTTGTTATGGTGACGCCCCACTTGTATGTGCCTGCATCGGCCTCGCGGTTGCCGTTGATGATCTCAAACAGGGCTGTCATGGCCTTGGGGTTATGGCTCAGGAACACCACCTTCTCGCCCTTCTCTATGTTGAAGCTCACGTTGTCGAACAGCACGGTGCCGTCGCTGTCGGTAGCCTTAAGGCCTTCAACCTCAAGAATCTGGTTGCCTGGCTCACGCTCCATCTGGAAGATGATGCCGGGATATTTGCGGCTTGACGGACGGATTTCCTCCACGTTAAGCTTCTCAAGCATCTTCTTGCGGCTTGTTGTCTGCTTGCTTTTTGCCACGTTGGCAGAGAAACGGCGGATAAACTCCTCCAGCTCCTTACGCTTCTCTTCTGCTTTCTGGCGTTGGTTCTGAGCCTGGCGCAGGGCAAGCTGTGAGCTCTCATACCAGAACGAGTAGTTGCCTGCAAACACGGTAACCTTGCCAAAGTCGATATCAACGGTCTGTGTGCTTACAGAGTCGAGGAAGTGACGGTCGTGGCTCACCACGAGAACGGTCTGCTCCACGTTGCTCAGATACTCCTCGAGCCATTGCACGGTGTCGAGGTCAAGGTCGTTGGTAGGCTCGTCGAGCAACAGGTTGTCGGGGTTGCCAAAGAGAGCTTTGGCAAGCATCACGCGCACCTTCTCGTTGTTTGAAAGCTCCGACATCATCTTGTAGTGCATGTCTTCCTTGATGCCAAGGTTCGACAGCATCTGTGCGGCGTTGCTTTCAGCTTCCCAGCCGTCCATCTCGGCAAATTTCTCTTCGAGCTCAGCAGCACGGTTGCCGTCGGCTTCTGTCATCTCTGTTTTCGAATAGAGGGCTTCGCGCTCTTTCATGTTCTCCCAGAGAGGGGCGTGGCCCATGAGCACGGTGTCGAGCACGCTATAGGCGTCATATTTGAAGTGGTCCTGCTCCAACACGGAGAGGCGCTCGCCGGGACCAAGCTCTATGGAACCCTTGTTGGGCTCAAGGTCGCCGCTGATGGCACGGAGAAGGGTCGACTTGCCCGCTCCGTTAGCACCAATGACACCATAAATGTTTCCGGGAGTGAATTTGATGTTTACATCCTTGTACAGAACTCGTTTGCCAAACTGAATGGCCAAGTTGGTAACTGTAATCATTACTGAAAATCCTTTATCTTAATGTTTAAACAATTATCTTTTTGTGTCGTCTTGAAAACATTTCAAGAAGCTTGCCAAAAATCGGATGCAAAGTTACAAAAATTAAGTGAGAAAAGAAAATTATTTTGTGAAATATCAGCTAATTAGTGACGGTAAAAAAATAAATTGGTATGATTTGAGCCATCTATATATGATACATATTTCTCTCAAATCGTACCAAGTTGTTTTTTTAGCGTCACTACAAAAAAAGAAGACGTTAGCATCTTCCTTGTTGACAAAGGTTGCTAACGTCTTCCTCCTTTAAATTTACGGTAAAGCTTCCATCCGAGAATCAGCCCGTCTAAAACTCCCGACCCAATGTTTACCATGTTTATCATTCTCTGAACAGGTGTCTTGGGGGTGTGTCTGTCTTCCTTATGGAACAGGTCGCTCCATAATTTGCCGATACGCTTCTCGTCGTCGTGTATGCTTTGCCGCAGCTCGTCCTTGTAGCTTTCAATCTCTTCGAGCGTGCAGAAGGTGCGTTGCTGTGTGCTGTCGTTAGTTGCTTTCAGTTCCATTTTTCTTGTTCTTTAAAGCGTTTCAAAATCGTGGGTCTCTATCTGTTGGAAACCGCCTTGTTCCTGGACACTCTCTGTCAGCCGTTAAGCAATATGGACGCAAGGAAACGCACCAAAGGTTTCTCTATCCATCGCTTTCTGAAACAGATAAACATAAACAGCAGGAAGAGATAGAAGGCGGCCACAGCACAGAAGGCGAGGGCGTTGCCCCAAACTGTTCCCAGGGCAAAAGCGGCAGCAAACGACAGGTAGATGAGCGCGAGCATGAGCAACACGCTAAGCAGCAAAGCCATCGTGGCAACTGTCAGCAAGCGCACAATCTTAACCATTACATCGAGCTTGGCATAGCGTGTCTGAAGCCCGATGTAATGTTTCGTTACCTCAACCAGTTGGCCGATGGTTTCAATATTTTTGTCGTTAGAGAACATGCCTTTGTGTTATGCGTTCTCTGGCTCAGCGGCATCCTTGATGTCGTCAACGAGGTCGTCCATTTCCTTTCTGCTTACCTTTATATTATGTTTCTTGCAGAAATCGTCGACAGCGTCGCTAATCTTGGTGCGTGTCTCACTTCCTTTCTCTGGTGCGCACAGCAGACCTAAGGCTGCTCCTGCAATAGCTCCACCTAAAAATGCTCCGATGTAACCTAATGTTTTCATTGTCTGTTCGTTTTTAGTTTAACAATATGTGTGTTGGGGTGTTCTTATGTTGCAAAAATAGTAAAAACAAATGCTATTTACAAGTTTTTTGCTGTGAATTTTCTTTAAAAAGCCAATGAAAAGCCCATTTAACAAACTTTATAGCCCCTTTCTTTCGCTATTAATATATAATTTTGTAATTTCGCACAAATAAAAAGAACTTATATAAATTTCTAATAACTTGACATGAATATGAAAAAGACAATCATTCTGTGCGCAGGCTTGTGCCTTGCAATGGCTTTCGCAAGCTGCGGAGGCTCAAAAGAAAGTGCATACAAGAAGGCTTATGAGAAAGCAAAGGCACAGGAGGCTCAGCAGACAACCCCCGTTGAAGAGGCTCCCGTTGTTACTCCTCTGGTAGAGAAACCTGCCACACAGACCACAGTAGTGGACAACTCAGATAATGTAGGTGTAAAGTCGGAGGCCGTGACCGTTGTCGATGGTGGTGGCTTGAAGGCTTTCAGCGTTGTGGTCGGTTCGTTTGGCTCAAAGGCCAACGCTCTCGGTCTTCAGCAGCGTCTTAAGAATCAGGGCCATGCTGCACAGGTGGCTTACAACCCTTCGATCAACTTCTACCGTGTTATCGTGTCTACTTTCGACAACAAGGCAGCGGCTGTAAGCTCACGCAACAGCTTCCGTGCGCAGTATCCCGACGCTTGGTTGCTGCTGAAGAAATAAGCATTTGAAGACGCATAAACATAATCAAACAACAAACACATACTGAGTGGCAAGAATACTCTCTATAGATTATGGTAAAAAGCGCACAGGCTTAGCCGTGACCGATCCGCTTCAGATCATTGCCGGCGGATTGGCCACCGTGCCTACATCAACGCTCCTCACGTTTCTTAAAGACTATTTCTCTCATGAAAACGTGGAGAGCGTTGTCATAGGCGAGCCCAAACAGATGAACGGTGAGGCAAGCGAAAACTTGGCCCGCGTGCGACAGTTTGTTGCCCTGTTCAAGAAAACATTCCCTGCCATCCCCATCTCTTATTATGATGAACGTTTTACCTCTGTCTTGGCTCACCGTACCATCTTGGACAGCGGCATAAACAAGAAAGCGCGACGCAACAAAGCTCTTGTCGATGAGATTAGTGCAACCATAATTTTGCAAGATTACTTGCAGATGCGACAAAACGTATAATGATTTTACCTATTTATATTTACGGACAGCCTGTGCTTCGCAAAACAGCTGTCGACATTGACAAAGACTATGAAGGTCTTGACACCTTGCTTGAAAACATGTTTGAGACGCTTACCGACAGCGATGGCGTGGGATTGGCGGCTCCTCAGATCGGCAAGGACATTCGTGTGGTGGTCATAGACCTCGACGTGTTGAGTGACGACCTTCCAGAATACAAAGGTTTTAAGAAGGCATTTATCAATGCCCACATCATCGAATATGATGACAACTCTAAGAAGGAGTCGATGGAGGAGGGTTGTCTCTCCTTGCCAGGCATTCACGAGAGCGTGACACGTCCCACGCGCATCCATGTAAGATATATGGATACCGATTTCAACGAGCACGACGAATGGGTGGAGGGTTATCTTGCCCGTGTCATGCAGCACGAGTTTGACCACCTTGACGGCACAATGTTCATAGACCGCATTTCGCCCTTGCGCAAGCAGCTCATACGCAACAAGCTCAAGCAGTTTCTTCTCGGACGCTACCGTTGTTCTTACAGAACAAAACCTGTGCGACGCTAAGGTGCCTTACAGAATGACCCTTGTGCTCACACCTTAGGGGTCGATTTAGTTTGAACATTTATTATTTTTTTAATTATAATTATTGTCGGGGTGTGTCAAATGTGAATTAACCGGAACAGCGTTCCAATTCCATTTTGACACACCCTCATATCTTTTCTTCCTCGTCTTTCTATTTTGTTATGAAAAAAGCATTGGTCTTCATTTTCTTTTCATTCTTGTCGTTGTCCATAAATGCCCAGTTTAATACAGACAGGCTAATGATAACGGGCCGTAGCGCGCTTTATTATGAAGACTATGTTCTTTCAATACAATATTTCAACCAGGTGCTCAACGCCAAACCATATCTCTACGAGCCGTGGTACCTGCGGGGCGTGGCCAAGTTTTACCTCGACGACTATGTGGGCGCAGAAAACGACGTCACACATGCCATAGGCCTGAACCCGTACATGTCGAACATGTATGAGCTAAGAGGTTTGTGCCGCATAAGGCAGAACAACTATGACGGCGCCATAACCGACTATACAAAGCTCATCAGCCTTGATCCGCAAAACAAAGGAGCATGGTTCAACCGCGCGTTGTGTAACGTTGAAAGCAAGCAGTATGAGCTGGCTCAACAGCAGCTCGACACCATGATCGTGAAATGGAAGAAATATGCCAATGCCTATTCGCTCAAAGCTGAGGTCTACCTCATGCAGAAAGACACGACAGAGGCAGGACGATGGCTCGACAAGAGTTTGGAGATCGACCCTTATGACGGCTCGGCATGGACAACAAGGGCCATGATCGCTCTTTCCAAACGCCAGTGGAAAGATGCCGACACGTTCCTCGGAAAGGCAATACACCTTAAGCCCAAGTCGGTGAACAACTATATAAACCGTGCGCTGGCAAGATACAACGTCAACAACCTGCGAGGAGCAATGGCCGACTATGATACGGCCCTTGACCTCGATCCCAACAATTTTCTTGCCCATTATAACCGCGGACTGCTCCGAATGCAGCTGGGCGACGACAATCGTGCCATTACCGATTTCGACTATGTCGTGAAGATGGAACCTCATAACGTCATGGCCTTGTTCAACCGTGCCATCTTGCTCGACAAGACAGGAAACCTCCACGCCGCCATACGCGACTATTCGACCGTCATTTCACAGTTTCCAAACTTCTGGATTGGTCTCTCACGCCGCGCTAACTGCTATCGTCGTCTCGGCCTCACCGCCAAGGCGGAGCTCGACGAGTTTCGTATCATGAAGGCGCAGATGAACAAGCACCTGGGCATCCAGCCGCGCTGGAGCAAGAACAAGAGCAAGCAGATGCGCAAACGTAGCGAGGTGGACCCCGACAAATATAACCAGATTGTGGTGGAAGACAAGCAAGAGGTGGACCACGACTATAAGAGCAGCTATAGAGGCAAGGTGCAGAACCGCAATGTGGAGCTGACCCTCAAGCCCATGTACGCCCTCTCTCTCTTCATGTACGACAATGGTGTCAAGAGCTATCATGCTTTCTCGGCTGAGGTGGAAGCCTTCAACGCGCAAAACGCCAACGCATCGCAACCCATCTATGTCAATTGTGCTTCACGCCATCTTGACGAGCTGTCGTCAAAAGCCTTGCTCACACGCATAGACACGCTCTCGCAACGCATAGACAACGCCCGTGGAGACCTGACGCTCAAGCACCTGCTCATGGAACGAGCCGTGACCTATACGGCTGTGCAGAACCTTGATGCTGCCATTTCAGACCTTACTGCCTATCTGCAGCTCGACTCGGCTTCGGCTCTTGCTTATTGGCAACGTGCTGTGTGTCATGCCCTTATGGGCGAATTCCAGTTGTCACAAGGTGCCGCAAACGTCATTACAGAAGGCAAAGCTTTCGACGACATAAGGAAAGCAATTGAACTGTCGCCGCAAAACGCATACCTCTATTATGACGAGGCCAACATGTGTGCCGCACGCAAAGACTATGAGAAGGCTTTGCGCCTCTACGACAAAGCCATACAGCTCAACGCCAACATGGCGGAAGCCTATTATAACAGCGGCCTTGTTCTTCAGAAGTGTGGACGTAAGGCAGAAGCCGTTACGCGTCTGAGCAAGGCTGGCGAGCTTGGTCTCTATAACGCTTATAGTGTCATTAAACAGATCGGTGTAGAAAACAAACAAGATGGAAAAGATACAAAGAAAAAATAACCGGGAAAGCATGGCTAAAGCCAACCGCGCTTCTGTCTTTGGCAAGGGCTGTTCTTTTGCTTCAAGCAAGGGCTGTTCTTCTGCTTCAAGCAATGGCTGCTCTTCTGTCTTTGGCAAGGGTCGTTCCTTTGCTTCAAGCAATGGCTGCTCTTCTGCTTCAAGCAAGGGCTGTTCTTCTGCTTCAAGCAAGGGCTGCTCATTTGTTTCAAGCAAGGGCCGTTCTTCTGTTTCAAGCAAGGGCTGTTCTTCTGTTTCAAGCAATGGCTGTTCTTCTGTTTCAAGCAAGGGCTGCTCTTCTGTTTCAAGCAAGGGCTGCTCCTTTGCATTTGGCAAGAACCTCTTTTCGTCTCTTGGCATCTGTTGGTTGTTCTTTATCAGCTTCTTGTCCATAGCCGTCTCCTTGTCATCGTGTGGAAACAAAAGTGGGGTAGGAGTCTCGTCTTCTGGCGACACCATACGTTACCGGTATGCGACGCTCCTTACGCGCATAGCTCATGACCGTTATGATGAGATCATAATAAACGACCCATGGAAGAAGGGACACGTCTTGCATAAATATTGTCTGGTAAAACGTGCCGACTCAGCACAGGTGGTGGGAAACCTCCCCGTCGGTTCCGATGTTGTGTATCTTCCTGTCAACCGTGCTGTTGTGGCCACAGCTCCTTTGTGCCAACTCATGCTTTGGCTCCAAGCCCCAACGGTCATAAAGGGCGTGTGCGATGCTGAGTATGTAAACATAGCGGAGCTGCAGAAGCTCATCGCACAAGGCACCATAACCAGTTGTGGTAGCAGCATGGCACCCTCTTTGGAGCAGATGGCTGTTCTTCACCCTCAGGCCCTTTTCATGTCGTCCTATGAGAATGGTTCTTTCAGCATGCTCAAACGCTTGAAGACGCCTGTTATAGAGTGTGTCGAATATATGGAACCCAACGCCTTGGCAAGAGCCGAGTGGATGAGGTTTTATGGTTTGCTCATAGGCAAGGAGCGTCAGGCCGACAGCCTCTTTACGCAGGTCGAGAAAAGCTACAAGAACCTTGTTGCCTTGGCAGCCAAGGCCAAGCAACGGCCAATGGTCTTGACGGAGCGTGTCACCAGCGGCACATGGTATTGTCCTGGCGGGGCAAGCTCCATGGCAACGCTTCTTTCAGATGCAAACGCCCGCTATGTCTTTGCACACGACACCCACAGCGGCTCTCTTTCCCTTGCCCCCGAGGCTGTTGTGGCTGCAGCACACGATGCCGACGTGTGGCTGTTCACCTACTTAGGTCCGCGCCCCCTCAGCAAGCAGCAGTTGCTTGCCGAGTATCATGGCTATGCTAACATCAAAGCGTTCATAAACGCAAAAATCTACCAATGCAGCAGCGAGAGAAGCACCTATTTCAATGAGGTGTCTTTTCATCCCGATTTTCTTCTTGCCGACATGATAAAGATTTTCCATCCCGACATCATTTCTCATCCCGACATCATTTCTCATCCCGACATAATTAAGATTTCACATCTCAATCTTGGCCGAAAGGGTAATTTCTCGCGTTATTATGATGTGTTTACGGCCTCGGATAAAGAAAAATGAGTTAATAGATGCAAAAAAGTAAAGTAATGTTTGGCAGAAACGAAATTTATTCGTACTTTTGCACTCGCTAAAAACATGGTGCCATAGCTCAGTTGGTAGAGCAAAGGACTGAAAATCCTTGTGTCCCCGGTTCGATTCCTGGTGGTACCACTTTTTTTACACACACACTTTTACACACTTTAATGAAGAGAGTCATTCGTGCGAATGGCTCTTTTTTGTTTGTCCCAATCCGCCGTCCTTTTAACCCCAATCGTTCATTAATATTCCTAAATTGCTCTCTGTATAAATATATATAGAACGCTTTTTCATTCCCAGAAACGAAAATGACTAATGACTAATGACCATAATGACTGAAACAGCTGATCTCTATGTTTCATGCTTGCGGCCTCTATGTTTCACGTTTGCGGCCTCTATGTTTCATGCTTGCGGCCTCTATGTTTCATGCTTGCGGTCTCTATGTTTCATTCTTGCGGCCTCTATGTTTCATGCTTGCGGCCTCTATCTACGACACATGGCTACGATAAGGGGAGGATTGCGTTCTGGGGCGCAAGGAAGCAATTAGGGGCGCTTGCTGTGCTTTGTGGCTTTGATAGGCGGGCTTGCAAACACCGGGGCTGTGAGGCGGGCTTGAAACATTGGGGCTGGGTTTGTGCTTTTTGGCTCGTGCTTTTCGGTCGTGCTTTTAGTGGTTCGTTCTTCTGGGTTCGTTCTTTTGGTCGTTCTTTTCGTGGTTCGTTCTTTGGGTTCGTTCTTTTGGTCGTTCTTTTCGTGGTTCGTTTTTGGGTTCGTGCTTTTGGTCGTTCTTTTCGTGGTTCGTGCTTTGGGTTCGTTCTTTGGGTTCGTTCTTTTGGTCGTTCTTTTTGTGGTTCGTTCTTCTGTTCGTGCTTTTGGTCGTTCTTTTCGTGGTTCGTGCTTTTGGTCGTTCTTTGGGTTCGTGCTTCTGGTCGTTCTTTTTGTGGTTCGTTCTTCTGGTTCGTTCTTTTGGGGGCTCGTATGTTTTTTTTGTTCGATGCTTTAAAAGTCTTAGAGGCGTGTGTGACAAGGTCAGAGGTTTCTTAATGCAAAGATAGCAAAAAGTTTGCAGCAATGCAAATTTTTACCTTGAAAATTTCTTGTTCACCCTTCGGGTTTTCTGTAATGCAAGGTCGTAATAGCAATAGCCACAAGAGGTTACGGGCGTTTGTGGGGCGTCAGGAAAATGCTTTTCATTTTTTGAGTTTTATATTTAATCTGCAATACGTTTACGGCATGTTCCATTGTGGGCTCCACAAAATGTTCTGCTTTATTCAGGAAATGACACAGCTTTCTGTGTCAATGTAGTCATTAAGGTCATTAGTCATTAGTCATTTTCGAAAAAAAAAATGTCCCAAATTGCTCTCTATATAGTTATATATAAATTTATATATAAC
>OMBL01000430.1_pt1 | contig 18730 bp, 16 predicted proteins | sample 1644871 | NCBI WGS metagenome assembly OMBL01 (sample SAMEA103958115, study PRJEB25191) | human gut metagenome | biome: human-associated habitat [ENVO:00009003]; feature: intestine environment [ENVO:2100002]; material: feces | place: Germany | collected 2013/2015
TTGGTATGTTATAATGCTACAGCCGCATCGACCGTGTCGTGCTGCGCTGTAGTTCCCGGTTATTACTTGGTATGTTATAATGAAAACAATAGTATCCACGGCCATCAGTGCGCTGTAGTTCCCGGTTATTACTTGGTATGTTATAATTCAACATGACCGCACAGGATATTTCCCGTAGCTGTAGTTCCCGGTTATTACTTGGTATGTTATAATGCATTGACAAAATCAATATAATGAGCTAAAGCTGTAGTTCCCGGTTATTACTTGGTATGTTATAATAGGGAACGGTAAACCCTGCATAATCCCAGTGATTATGCAGGGTTTTATCTTTCAAAAAACAAGTAAAAAGTGATTATAATAGATGAAAAAAATCATTTTAAGTTTTTGCATCGTAAAAGAAGCCTGCTCATTCGTGAATCACTTCTTTACGCTGCAAAGCAGCAAGTGTTTTACTGCCGAATGAACAATAACTTACTTTACGTAATATCTATAAAAATATCTGCCCAATAAAGTTATTTATATCATATCATGGATACTATAAATAAATTCTATTTGATGCATATTCATAGTTTTCAGTCAAATGAAGTAATTAATACAGGTGGTATATATTTGCACATAAGAAAGATGAGCAAATAGCATAAAAAATTCTGATCGGACAGAAGAAGATTTAAGTGAAGCAGGACAATGGATCAAAGCATACTTCAAAAATAATAGTTACATTAAGGAAAACAACAAGAGAAGTTGCCAACGATTACTTGACACAAACTACTGGAAGAAAATTACAGACAGTAAAAAAGTCAATTAAAATTATAAAATAGCAAAAACAATAAAAAACCTTTATTTTCCAAAGCAGATCACGGATGCAAAAAACATCTGATCCTTCCAGTCAAAGCGGCAGGTACCGTGATATTTTGAAGCAATTGTCCGGACGGAAACAGTACCTAATCCCTTGCCGGCATGCTTGGAGGATAAGAAAGTTCCATCCGGATCCTGCATAATTTTACCATCAAAAGTATTGTCGATCGCAATACAAAGAGAACCTTTTTCATAAACTGCCCGGACAAAGATGCTTCGGGCAGTTGTCTTAGAAGCCACACAGGCATCCACTGCATTTTCAAGCAGATTTCCAAAAAGAACAGAAAGATCATGGTCCTCAACCGGACAGGATGCCGGAATATTTGCGACCACAGAATAAGCAATGCCAAAACGCTCTGCTTCCTGTGCATAATGGGACAGAACGATATTTGCATCGATATTTTCACAGAACATGATCAGGGAATGATCCGGTAACTGCTTACAATACTGTTCCAGATAGGAAGCTAAGGATTCATAATCTTTTTTCTCCAGATAAGCCTGCATAACAGACAGATGATGATGCAGATCATGTTTTGCACGGCGGGCATCCTCAATTCTTTCCTGAAGCTTTTCATACTGGACAGTCTGTAATTCCAGTTGATGATTTTGCTGCTGCAGCTTTAAGATCTGTTCCTGATTTACGATCAATCTGGCAACGATGGAGTAGATAAGAAGTGCTCCGGCATTGACAAAGACAGATACAATGATGTTTTGGGGGTTCAGTGCAATCTCAAGCCCGGATAAAGTCGAATTGCCATAGACCATATAATACCAGATCAGATAAAAGGTTGCAGGGATCAGCCAGAGATAGTGCCACTCATGAAAAGACTGTGAGCAGGAAATCGCAGGAGTGATCACTTTTTTCAGAAAAATAAAGACCGGTATTAAAATAAAAATTTCAACGATCACCATAAACAAAGACATTGAATAACGGTAAGGCAAAAGAGCAAAATCCGGGAAGAACTGCCCTTCCAGACACTTTGCGGTAATGACGACCAGATTGGCAATATTAGAAATCATAAGCAGTACGAATAAAAGCTGGCCTGGGGATTTCCTGATGACAGTAAAGTAAAAAAATGCATAAGAAAGCGTACTGATCAAAGACAATACGGCAGAGATATTCCCGGTTGAAAAACAGGCGAGAAGTCCGAACAGAATCTGAAGAAACGTGAGGACTACAATCAACAGTCCGGTTTTCGTGCGTGAAAAACGGAGATCATCCCGGAACGGATATAATGCAAATATCAAAAATGGAAAAAAGTTCAGCAGGGAATACAGGCAGATTTCAAAAACGCGGGAAAGCGGTGGAAGCATTATGACATCTCCTTTCTGATCTTATCAAAGCAAAACGATGAGTAAGCACACAGTACATCAGCGGACTTCCGGCGGCTGATCGGGATCAGTGAGCCATCAGACATGGAAAATACCGTACCGGACTGACCGCACACTTCATAAAAATTAACGATGATCCCTTTGCATGGACTATAGAAATAGGAATAGTGGCACAGAAGCTGTTCAATCTCCTGAAAGGGTACACGCAGAGTGATCGTTTCATCCTTTTTGCAATGCAAAGTTACCCGGTGAGAGGCGTAATCTGCGTAAATAATGCTGCGTAAAAGTACTTTTTCCCATTCGGAAGAAGGACGGTACGTGAAACTTCAAGATTTTGCTGACCGATCCGGTCAAGCATTGCAAGAACCTGTTGCTTCAAAAAAGGTTTGCAAAGATAATAACAGGCATTCACCTCATAACTTTCACTTGCGAATTCATTGCTTGTAGTGGCAAATACAAGGCAGACATTCGGATCCGTTTCCCGTATGACCCGTGCGATCTCGATCCCTGTTAACTGTTCCATATAAATATCAAGAACGATCAGATCGAAAGTATCTGCACTCCAGTGCTGTAAAAAATCTTCTCCGTTATGAAATTCTGTAATGACAGAGTCCGTATCTAATGCCTCTGCAAGAAACTGATGCATAATACTTAAATCATTAGGACAGTCGTCAACCAATGCAATCCTCATGGCAAATTCCTCTTTCGTAAAAATAATCTGACTTCATAATAGATGAATTCCGGATAAAAAACAAGAAACAGCAGCAAAAAAAACCACTTGAGCCAAAAATCAACCGCTTGAGCCGGACGGATTGAAGAAAGCTGTTTTTGCAGATAAAATAGGATTATATGAATATTTTTACGAAGATATTCAAATAAATTACAGTAAAGGAAAGGATTGGGTATGAAAGAGAAAATTAAGTATGCTGGAGCAATGCTCATCTGTTTTATCGCAGTGTTATTCATACGGATGCCGGTTATGGCAGATGACGGAGTTCCGGAGACAGCATGGCGGGACAATGCGGCAGGAGGAAGCGGTACGGAAGCAGATCCATATCAGATCACAGACGGAGCACAGCTTGCTAAAATTGCAAAAGATGTGGAAAATGGAACAGTATATAAGGATGCGTATTTCAGATTGGAAAATGATATCGATCTGTCTGCACACAGATGGAATCCAATCGGCGTATATAAGTGGTATGAGGGCGGAGCAACCGAGAATAAAACGTTTGCAGGTTTTCTGGATGGAAACGGAAAGACGATCAAAGGTCTTATTGTAGACGAACGTACAGAAAAAAACAGTGCGGGACTTTTTGGGAATATAAGAGATAATGCAGGAGCTGCAACGAATGTTGGAGTGAAAGATCTCAACATTGTGGATGCCAGAATTTATGCAATGGATGAAGGAATGGAACAAAGTAGTTCTGCCATTTTAGCCGGATTTGTAATGGCAAATTCTGGTCATACGATCCGTTTTGATGATATTTCCGTATCTGGAACAATTATAAATACAAGAGTAGGAAAGGCAATGATATCAGGCGGACTAATTGGACAGGCATGTCGTGTAACGGCAGATAACTGCAGGGCAGATGTTACAATCGAAGGCGGTGATAATATAGGTGGTTTTGTGGGAATGGATGCCAGTTCCACTTATACGAATTGCAAAGTAACCGGAAAAGTCACAGGATTATGGGCAATCGGAGGCTTTGTGGGATATGCAGGGGAAGCTGATTCAGCCACAATGAGTACTTTCGATAATTGCATTGCAAAAGTTGATGTTGTCGCAAATGAATGGCGCGCCGGAGGATTTGCGGGATACATGCAGAAGGGAAAGTCTTCTTCCTGTGCCGCACTCGGTGATGTGACAAGTTCAGTAACCGGATTCAATCCGAATTTGCAGGAGAAATCGGAGACAAAAATGTGACAGGTGGTGCGATACTGGAGAAATGCTATGCTGCCGGAAAAGTGACAGCAGCCAGTCCTGACTATAAAGCCGGAGGATTTGTTGGAACACATACAGAAGGCACTTATACAGACTGTTCCTTTGACAGCGAGAAAAATCCTGGCCTGGCAGCATACGGTGAGGGTGACGAAGCTACTGTTCCGGTAGTAGCAGGAACAACGATTGAAGTTTCTGGAAATCTGTGTAAGAATATTTATGGTGGTCATACACTGTCTAAGGTTGATGCGAAAGAGGCAACTCAGACGACAGATGGAAATATAGAGTATTGGATTTGTACAAAGTGTGGCAGTTATTTCAGTGATGCAGGTGGAACGACTGCGATTAAAGCGGCGGATGTTGTGATACCAAAAAAAGCAGCAGAGACTCCGGAGGGAGAAATCAAAACTCCTTATGCAATCACGGAAGGAACAGGAAGCAGCTATGCCCTGCAGAGCGGTAACAGCCTCACAGTCCGGGGAAATGGCGACTTTTCTAAATTTACCGGAATTAAGGTAGATGGTGTGCAGATTGGAGCAGAGCATTATGAAGCTAAGTCCGGATCCACAATTGTTACGTTGAAGTCCTCTTATCTGGACACTCTGACAGCAGGAACACACAGTCTGGAAATTCTGTGGACAGATGGTTCGGCAAGTACTGCGTTTGCAATTCAGCAGAGTGAAAGCCAGAAGCCGGATGATGATGTTAAGGAATTGAATACAAATCAAAATCCTGCAAATCAAAATCCTGCAAATCAAAATCCGCAGTCCGTGCCTCAAAATAATACGGAACAGACAGATTCAATGAAAAATGAATCTCCTAAGACAGGCGAAGACGATAATCTTTTGGTATTGGCAGCATGGTTGTTTTTATTAGGATCCGGTTTTGCCTGTGTTACATACTATCGAAAAAGGAAACATTTATATTAAATTTTATGTAGATGTCAAAAGTAACCCTACATAAAATTCAGATTTTTAACTCCCTTGCCCCTTATTCATGAGGGGCAAGGGAGTTTATCTTTAAAAAACAAGTAAAAAGTGATTCTAATAGATGAAAAAAATTCATTTTAAGTTTTTGCATTGTAAAAGGAGCCTGTTCATTCGTGAATCACTTCATTCAGCAGCAAAGCAGCAAGTGTTTTACTGCTGAATGAAAATAACTTACTTTCTGTAATATCTATAAAAAATATCTGCCCAATAAAGTTATTTATATGATATCATGGATACTATAAAGAAAACCTATTTGATACTTTTTCATAGTTTTCAGTCAAATGAAGTAATTAATTAGAGGCGGTACATATTTGCAAATAAGAAAGACGAGCAAATAGCACAAAAATTTCATAAAAACACAATACAAAAAGGAGTCCCTCCATGCAATCGACCTACAATCACAATTAAAAACAATAGACCATAAAAGTTACCCATTATACAAATCCCTGCGCGGAAGTTACCAGTTCCCCAAATACATATTGTCAATTGACCATGTGCAGGGCGATCCGTTTGCGGCACCGTCGGATGTGAGGGTGACAGTGGATGCGAAGTCAGCCGGATTCCCAGCATTTGCGATGAAAGATAAGCTGACAAGAACCGCGTTGGCGGATGAGCTGCTTCGCAATTTTGCGGCAAAAGTGAATCAGTTTAACTTTAAAGCGAAGGGTTCCGGGAAAAGCGGGCTGATCTCAGTGACACACTGCGGACAGGAAGTGCTGCAGAGGACAGCATGTGAAATCAGTGAAAAAGAGATTACCGCCAGATTTGCAGTTGGGTTTCCTGCAAATGGAAGAACGATTAATGCAAAAGAACTCGAAAAAATCTTATTTGAATATCTGCCACAGTGCGTGGAGCAGTCTTTTTATTATAAAAATCTGAATGCGCAAAAAGTAAAAGAGGCTGTGGAACTGGCAGAAGATCAGCAGGCAATCCGTGAGAAGCTGCTAGAACTTGGGCTGGCTGCGTTTGTGGCGGATGACTCTGTGCTGCCAAGGGAGAGCGGTATCTCTTCCAAGCCAATGAAGCAGTCTGTAAAATTTGTTTCTCCGGAAACAATGCGTGTGACATTAGAACTGCCGCACCGGGGGAAGATTACAGGAATGGGAGTTCCCAAAGGGATCACCATGATCGTAGGCGGCGGTTATCATGGAAAATCTACACTTTTAAATGCGTTGGAATTAGGCGTATACAATCATATTGCCGGAGATGGCAGGGAATATGTGATCGCAGATGAAACGGCACAAAAGCTCCGCTCTGAGGACGGAAGATTTATCAAAAATGTAGATATTTCCATGTTTATCAATGATCTTCCAAACGGCAGGGATACGAAGGATTTTTCGACTGCTGATGCGAGTGGAAGCACGTCCCAGGCGGCTGGCATCGTGGAAGCGGTTGAGGCTGGCAGCAGACTGCTTTTGCTGGATGAGGATACTTCTGCAACCAATTTTATGGTGCGGGATGCGTTTATGCAGAAAGTGGTAAGCCCGGACAAAGAGCCGATCACACCGTTTTTATCCAGAGCAGAGGATCTGTATGAAAAAGCAGGAATTTCTACCATTCTGGTTGCGGGAAGTTCGGGAGCATTTTTCCACATTGCAGACACTGTGATCCAGATGGATCAGTATGAACCTGTGGATATCACAGAGAAAGCAAAGAACCTGTGTGGACAATTTCCAATCATGCAGGAGACAGCAAAACCATTTGTTTTACCGGATAGCCACCGTGTCATGGAAAAAGACAGGAATGGAGCGGTAAAACGCAGGGACTACCGGAGCGGAGAAGTGAAAAAAGGTGAGCCGGAGCGCTTGAAGGTAAAGACGCTTGGTGTGGATGGTTTTATGCTTGGAAAACAGAATGTCGACCTGCGCTATATCGAGCAGTTGATCGACAGCGAGCAGACGGCGGCACTGGGACTGCTTTTGAAATATACTGTGGAACATCTGGTGGATGGAAAGCGTACCATTTCAGAAACGGCACAGTGGTTAGAACAAAAGTTAGAGCAGGAAGGAATGGTATTTGCCGCAGAGCATGGCGTTATCTCCGGTGGATACGCAATCCCAAGAATTCAGGAGATTTATTCCTGCCTGAACCGCTATCGGGTGTAAATTATTGTAAAAATGAAACAGAGTATATTTTTATAAAATTCCTGAATATAGAACAATGTAAAGTATTGTGTAAAGGAGTTTCGCAATCATCGGTTAAGGAAGGAAGTTTATTATGCGTCCCAAAATCAAAAAACAGAATATAAAAACTCTATTGGAAACAAAGTTTATCAAAGTATTTGATCTTCAGTATGCCGAGGGCAGACATTACTATAATGCAACAAGACGGAGCGCAGATGATCTTGTGGCAGTGAAGTCTACGGAAGAATTTCAAAATATGCTTCCGGATGCGGTGAGCTGCATCACGATCTGGAATCCATCCAACGGTGAGCCAAAGCTATTATTGAACCGTGAATTCCGTTACCCGGCAGGACAATTTCTGTTAAGTGTCCCGGCGGGACTGATCGATCCGGCAGATAAAGAGGAAGACGAACCATTGCTTGTGACTGCGAAAAGAGAACTGAAAGAAGAAACCGGAATTGAGGTTTTGGATACAGATGAACTGGAAGTGATCAATCCATGTCTTTTCAGCACACCGGGAATGACGGATGAGAGCAACGCACTTGTGAAAATCGTGTTGAACCGGGATACTCTGACAGGTATGTCACAGGACGGTGCAGAGGGAAGTGAATGTTTTGACGGCTTTTCTTTTCTGACAAAAGAGCAGGCACAGAAAATTTTAAAGGACGGCGTTGATGAGTACGGCATTTTCTATTCCGTGTATACATGGACAGCATTGACCTATTTTGTGGCAGATATGTGGAATCGAAACCCTATTTACAAATGCATAAAAAAATAGGATAATAGCTGTGAAAATAACAACATATTCTTTATAAGAAGAAACAGCATTCCAAGAATGCAAAGCCATTCGAAAGGTATAAAGTATTTTTGGATTGCAAAGCATCGGAAAGATGTTTTAGAAGGTAATACATATGGAAATTGAGAGATTAGGTGAAAATAAGATCAGATGTGCACTGTCTGAAGAAGAAATCCGTGAAATGGGATACAATATTGATGAGATTATTGGAAATACCGAGGTGACGCAGGAGTTTATGCGTGCGGTGGTGGAACTGGTAGAGGAGCAGGGCAATATCAGTATGCAGAATATTTCACCGGTAGTGAAGGCAGAACTTTTGCAGGATCACAGCATGGCGATCACGTTTGGCGGAGATTCCGAGATGAGTTTTAAGAATCTTGTGGATACGGTCGGACAGCTGATGAACCAGCTCGCACCGGAAAAATTATCAGAATTTCGGCAGATGAATAAAGAGGAAAAACAGAGTGCTATCGATGATTTCCTCGAAAAATATAAGGCAAAGCACAGCCAGGATGCAAAAAAGACAGAGACAGAAGATGCAAATGGTACTGAGCAGAAAGAGGACAATGAAATTTTTGAGACATCGGTTCCGTTTAGTCTGGAGTTTTCCAGTCTGGATGAAATGCTGCGATTGATCCGTCTGGCACCATTTACAGAAAAAATGCCTACAAGCAGTCTTTATAAATTCCAGCAAAAATACTATCTTGTGATGGATCTGATCCATTTTTCAAGGGAAGAATTACGGCCATTTGCGTTTACAATTGTAGAATATAACAATTGCCGTTATGCTGAGGTCGGACAAATTGCATTTATAAAAGAACACGGAAAATGTATTGTAGAAAATGAGGCACTGCAAACGCTGATGCAATTGTAAAAAGTGATGAAAATTTTTCAGGCAATAGACAAATGTGCCAAATGTCAGAAAAAATATTGTTACTTTTGCCGATGAATTTCATGCGCTAAAATCTACCATATATGCTATTATAGTTGAGGCGCACGTACGAGATATAGTGCACTGCAAATGAAAATATGTTATATGGGAGATTGGTTATGAGCAGAGAGCAGCTTTTAGAACTTGAAGATGTGAAGAGAAGTTTACTGGTACAGGCATACCGTATGAAACAGGAGCATCCGCATATGTCGCCGGTTGGAATCGAGATGGAGATGTATTCTGCTTTGATGGCTGAAGTAAAAGAGATCACAACGAGAATCCAGATGAGCGCAGAGGCATAGGTGACAACCAATAAGTTTTTCGGGCAGGCTTTTTCAGAGATGAAAGAACCTGCCTTTATTATGACAGAAAATACGATTTGAGTTTCTGTCAATAGATGATTGAAAAAAGAGGAGAACAACCATGAATTTTGCAGAGAGAAGAAAACAGGTTTTTGAGAAAATGGAGAGACAGTCAGCGTTGATCTTATTTTCCGGGATTGAGAGCCATGTGAGTGCAGATGAATATGCACCATTTGAGGCAGACAGAAACTTTTTTTATCTGACAGGATTAAGAAGAGACCATATGATTCTTTTGATGAAAAAGACATTGAAAGAGGAGCAGGTGATTTTATTTATCGAAGAAGCAGACCCGACACAGGAGCGCTGGTACGGAAGAAAAGTGACAGTGGATGAGGCAAAAGAGATTTCCGGTATCGATAATGTGATGTTTTTAGATTCTTTTGAGGGCGCTGTTGACCGCATGATGGCAAGGGAAGATATCGACAGCCTGTATTTTGACTGTTACAGATATCAGTTTGAGGACATGCCGGATTACAATATGATCAAAGCAAAAGAATTTGCAGAAAAATATCCGGGACATGCAGTGAAAAATATTTCGCAGGTGATCGCAGAACTGCGTATGCAAAAAGACGGGGATGAAGTAGCACTTGTGCGGGAGGCGATCGGCATTACCGATAAAGCATTGCAGTATGTGATGAAACATTTAGAGCCGGGAATGGCAGAATATCAGGCACAGGCTGATTTTGAATACATGATCCGCTATAACGGAGCGGAGGGAACTGCATTCCCTACCATCGCAGGAAGCGGTGCGAACGGAACCATGCTTCACTACGACACAAACCTTGACATTTGTGAGGATGGTTCTTTACTGCTGATGGATCTCGGGGCAAAATACCGCGGATACTGCGCAGATATCACAAGAACTTATCCGGTAAACGGAACATACACAGAGCGCCAGAGACAGGTTTACGACATTGTTTTAGCTGCAAACCGTGAGGTTGCAAAGACTGCAAAACCGGGCATGACGTTAAAAGAGTTAAATGAGATTGCAAAGAAAGTGCTTGCAGCAGGCTGCATGAAACTCGGTCTGATCGAAAAAGAGGACGAGATTGATACTTATTATATGCATGGCGTATCCCATCATCTTGGAATCGATGTGCATGATGTCACAGCGGCTTGCAATGAAACATTACAACCGGGTGCCATCATTACTGATGAACCGGGACTCTACATTGACGAATGGGAGATTGGAATCCGTATCGAGGATGATCTTCTGATCACAGAGAACGGCTGTGAGTGTCTCTCAGAGGCAATTATCCGTGATCCGGACGAGATTGAGGCATTTATGAAAGACAGATAGAAATGAGGCAGAAATGAGTTGACCATTTCCGGTCACGATTATATAATAGCAATGGAAATTTTTTAGGAGGTGACATTCATGGACAGTTGTGATAGTGCGGGGCGAAAGAACAAAACCGATGGATTTTCTGAATGCTTTGGCACAGGGCAGATGTCTGTGGGCGTCTGACCTCTGTGATAATAGAATATGCCTTCTGAAACCACCGGTTTACAAGCCTATACAATAGAGTGCACGCTTCGCGGACAATCTATTGTCATGAACTATAACAGCAGGAACTTACACATGCTGCTTGGAAGTAAAGCGGTGGTTTTTTATGCCCTTTTTTCAGGGAGAACAGGAGGCAGAAATGCAAAAAGAAGTATTAAAAGAACCGACTTATGTAGAAGAATTATTAACATTATTCCGAAGCAATCTTGGAAAAGAAGAATTGCTCGAAAAAATCTCCGATTATCATGAGAGCGACATTGCGGATGCAATGGAGCAGATGACACCGGAGGAAAGAAAAAAACTCTATCCGTTGCTTGGAGAGGAGTATATTGCGGAAATCCTTTCCTATACCGAGGATGCGGCAGAGTATTTGCAGGAGATCAACCTGGAAAATGCTGCCAGAGTCATTTCGGAGATGGATTCCGATGATGCGGTCGATGTTCTGGAGAATCTGGATGCGGACACTAAGACCAGGATTGTCGATCTGCTGGATGATGATGCGGAAAAAGATGTAAAACTGATTTTATCTTATGAAGATGATGAGATCGGTAGCAAAATGACAACGAATTTTATCGTCATAGGAAAGAATCTGAACATCCGTCAGGCTACGCATGAGCTGATCCGTCAGGCGGGAGAGAACGATAATATCTCAACGATCTATGTAGTAGATGAAAATGAGCAGTATTATGGAGCAATCGATTTAAAAGACCTGATCGTGGCAAGAGATTATCAGGATCTGGACAATCTGATCTCGACTTCCTATCCGTATGTGGGAGCACATGAGAAAATCAGTGAGTGTATCGAACGGTTAAAAGACTACGCAGAGGATTCCATTCCGGTATTGTCAGAGGAAGGAAAAATCTTAGGAGTCATCACAGCTTACGACATCGTGGAAGCCGTTGATGAAGAAATGGGAGAAGACTATGCAAAGTTAGCCGGTCTTACTGCAGAAGAAGATTTGGAGGAGACAACGTTTCAGAGTATGAAAAAACGTCTCCCGTGGCTGATTATCCTGCTGTTTTTGGGAATGGTGGTATCTTCGGTTGTCGGAATTTTTGAGACGGTCGTTGCAGTGATCCCGATTGTGATGTGTTTCCAGTCATTGATTTTAGATATGGCAGGAAATGTCGGAACCCAGTCGCTGGCGGTGACGATCCGTGTGCTGATGGATGAGAATTTAAACCGGAAAGATAAGTTTGGACTGATTTTGAAAGAGATGCGCATTGGTTTTGCAAATGGACTGTTTCTTGGAATTATGGCATTTGTATTTATCGGACTCTATGTGTGTTTCATAAAAGGAAATGCGCTTTCCTATTCGTTTTTGATCTCAGGCTGTGTGGGAGTTTCCTTAATGCTTGCGATGGTGATCTCGAGCCTTGTCGGAACAACGATCCCACTGCTTTTCCATAAGATCAAAGTCGATCCGGCGGTCGCGTCAGGACCACTTATCACAACCGTGAATGATCTGGTAGCAGTGGTCACTTATTATGGACTGGTCTGGCTGTTTATGATCGAATTATTGAAGATTTAACATTTTGTATAGGTAATCTTTACCTTTTCTTTAGAATAATCCATGTGTATTTTAAGAATGAACCGTTATACTCGTTAACAGTAAAAATGTTACAGAGTATAGCGGAGGTCATTCCAAATGAAATATATCACATTTACAATCCCATGTTACAATTCAGAAAATTATATGCGAAGATGTGTGGATTCACTTTTGGTGGGCGGCGAGGATGTCGAGATCCTCATTATTGACGATGGTTCTTCCGACCGGACAGGTGCGATCGCAGATGAATACGAAATGCTTTATCCAAACATTGTAAAAGCGGTGCATAAGCCAAACGGCGGTCATGGTTCCGGTGTGAACAAAGGGCTGGAGCTGGCGCATGGACTTTATTATAAAGTCGTGGATTCTGACGACTGGTTCGACCGTGATGCTTATCTGAAAATGTTAGATAAAATAAAAAGTTTTGAAGTCGCACAGTTCCCGGATCTGATCATCTGTAATTATGTGTACGATCATCTGGATGAGGGAATCCAGAAACCGATGAATTACAGAAATGTATTTCCAACTGAAAAAATGTGCAACTGGAACACAATCGGACATTTTCATCCATCGCAGTATTTGATTATGCATGCACTTATGTTTCAGACGAAAGTATTGAGACAGTCGGGGGTAAAACTGCCGGAGCACACGTTTTATGTGGATAACCTGTTTTCCTATCAGCCGCTTCCGTATGCGAAGAATCTCTACTACATGGATATTGACCTGTATCATTACTACCTTGGAAGGGAAGATCAGTCGGTCAACGAGAAAGTCCTGATGAAGCGTATCGACCAGCAGATCCGCGTGACAGAGCTTGTTGCAAAAAGTGTGGATTTAAGAGAAGTGAAAAAAATGTATCCAAAACTGGCCGTTTACATGATGCGCAATATTTCGATCATGTTGTCCATTTCTTCAATCCATCTTCTTCTGATCAAAACAGAGGAGGCGTTCCAGAAACGTAAAAGGATGTGGGAGCAGGTGAAGGATTATGACAGGATACTTTATTACCGGTTAAGATGTTCTACCTTAAGCGGTCTTACTTATCTGCCGGGAAGATTAGGTGGAAAAATCACAGTCGGCGGCTACCGCATGGCAAGAAAAATTTATCAGTTCCAGTGATAAGAAAAAAGTACAGAGGAATAAAGATATGGCACAGATTTATATTGCATTTGTAGATACACCGGGATTTTTTGCCGGAATGATACGGCAGGTCATCAAACAGAAGTACATTCATGTGGTTCTTTCGATGGATGCGGAACTTGAGGAGGCATACAGTGTGGGACGCAGAAATCCTGCGGTTCCGCTGTTTGCCGGATTTGAAAAAGAGGATAAAAGAAAAATCTTAACGGTGTTTCCAACGGCTGATTATATGGTGTGTAGTATTGAGTGTTCGCTTGCACAAAAGGAGGCAATCCGTCAGGAACTGCGTCTGGCTATGCAGGAAAGATTTCATTATCATTATGCAGTTGCAGGATTACCATTTATTTTGTGGAACATTCCATTTTACCAGGAAAACCATTACACCTGTTCTTCCTACGTGGCACGGGTATTAGAGGAGTACGGCGTCTGTCATTGGGAAAAACATTTTTCCCTTGTGACACCAAAGGATTTCATGGAAAAATTTGGACGGAAACGGATTTTTGAAGGAAGTTTGAGAGAATTAGTGGAAATGTCTGTGCAGGAAGAAACGGTTTGTGCTGTTGAAAAAATTGCGTAACAGTTCTGTCCAAAAAAGAGGAAAGGTGGCTACGTGGATATGAAAAAGAAAATCTTGCAGACAGTCTTATTTCTTGGGATTATGTTTTTGACTTTTTATACGTTACTCCATGGACAGAATCTGTCAGAAATTTATCAGGCAGTAAAAAATATGTCAGTTCCGTACCTGATTGCAGCGGCAGGACTGGCGTTATTTTTTGTCTGCGCAGAGGGCAGCATGATCTGGTATCTGCTCACATCCATGCGGAAAAAAACAGACAGCCAGACAACAGTTCTCTGTGTTGTTGGAAAAGAAAAGGTATGTTCTCTGTGGCGTTGTATCCAATATTCGTTTATTGGATTTTTTTATTCGGGCATCACACCATCCGCAACAGGTGGGCAGCCGGTGCAGCTTTATTATATGAACAAAGATGGAAACAAAGGTTCTGACAGTACCATAGTGCTTATGACGGTGGCAGTAATTTATAAAATTGTGTTGGTAGTTTTAGGTGTCGGAATGTTACTTTTTTGCGGCGGCGCATTGAAAACAGAGCTGCAGTCCTTTTTTCCATTATATTTGCTGGGGCTTGCGCTGAACACGGTTGCCGTTGCAGTTGTACTTGCCGCAATGCTTTTTCCACAGTGGATGATTGTCGTTTGGGCGTGGGTGGAAAAGCAGTTTATCCGGCTCGACATCTGGAAAGCAAATCCACAGCGCATGGATAAGGTGCAGACATTTACGGGAAACTATAGAAATGCCGTGGATTGGCTGAAGCAGCATCCGGGAAAATTAATAGTGGTCATCGCCGTGACGTTTTTGCAGAGGTGTAGTGTATTTCTGCTTACTTATATGGTATATCTCGGACTTGGACAGGCGGGGACTTCCATACAGGAGGTAGTTCTATTACAGGCATCGGTCTATATTGCGGTGGATATGCTTCCGCTGCCGGGAGCGCAGGGAATCACCGAACTGATGTATCGGTCAGTCTTTGCACCGGTATTTTCTAAGGGCAGTCTGATCCCATCCATGCTGATCAGCAGGGGACTGAACTTCTATTTTCTTTTGTTGGCAGGAGCCGGGGTTACGGCTGCAAACCATTTTCTTGTAAAAAAGAAGATTTAAACTCTATTTGTAGGACACGGAGCAGCTCTTATGGCGGAAAAATAAAGATTTGGTAAAGAAAGTATAAAAGATTCGGGAATATATTTTTTTCAAAAAAATAAAAGAATGAATGAAAAGGCTGATTATCCGCGAGCAGGCAAGTGGTTTTCTGCAAACAGTTACCTAAGTTTTATATTCCGGCTGGCGGAATGTATATTCCACGGGCTGGAATATACGTTCCACGGCGTGGAATGTACGTTCCAGCCCATGGAATATAAAACTTTTGTAACTGCCGCAGGGAAACAAATGCCATATGCGGCGTAAATATGTTTATCCGCTGCGTGTTTTATTGGAAATTAAATGTTATCTTTGTCTGCAGGAAACAAAATGTGAAAATGATTATTGAATATCCGCAAACATCCCATGTAGGGACGTATTGGGAAAAGGCGGACATTCAAATTGAAGAATATGGAAAAGTTACAGAGATTGCCTTTTAAGGCACGTAAAGCTGTCTTCGAGAAACTGGAGCAGATAGTGGACATTGCCGCCATGAGCAAGGAAGATCGCATGAAATACGACGAAAGCATCAAGGTGTACCGCGACCAGCTGGTTACGATGGAATATGAGCGGCAAAAGGGTAAGGCGGAAGGTTTTGCGGAAGGTGAAGCGAAGGAACGCCTTAAAAATGCTCGTGGTATGAAAGCCGCAGGCATTGCTCCCGACCTGATAGCACAAATTACGGGGCTTCCCCTTGAAACGGTTGAGGGGCTGTAGACAGACCAATCATATCCTGCTTAATTCCGCAAACAGCTTCTTAATTACATGCCCTGGAAGATTTGATGATCAGATAGATACCAAATATCGCATCCGTTGTGTGCGCGATGTTCCGGCTGGTTATTTCGATTGATTATTAATTGTCTCTGAGATTATGAATATATACGGATTACTGATAGTCCTTTCGCTACTCCTTGTCTCCTGCCATGTCAAACCGGGCACGGCAGAAGTAAAGGAACGTACACATACGGATGCCACTATAGTACAGTCGCAAAAACAATTCCCATTCCCAGAAATCCCCACCACATTGACAGAGCCTGAAGCCCGAAAAGCCTACCTGCTCATCCATTACTGGGATCAGTTCGACTTTGCCGACACCACGCTGGTGAACAACCGCGACGTGACGGAGCAGGGCTTTGTGAACTTCATCGCTCTGCTGGCGGATGGTGCGACACCGGAGGATCTGATGCGTGAAAGTCTGGAAAACTGGTGTATGGCCTTTGTCGGGCAGGAACATGCCCGCAAAGTGTTGACCCAAACGGCGGATGACTACCTCTTCAACCCCAACTCACCTTTCTACAACGAAGGGCTTTACGGAATGTATCTGGAGGCGTTGCTCGGCAAGTTGCCGCAGACGGATGCGATGCGTTCCGCTTACCGCTTCAAGCTGGAGCTGGTAAGGCGCAATAACGTAGGGGATAAGGCGACGGATTTTGTTTATTATTTATCCGACGGTACCCGACATACATTAGCTGCCACACCTGTGAAGAACGACCGTCTGCTGCTGATGTTCTACGACCCGGAGTGCGAGTCGTGTCACGAGGTACTGCTACAAATGGCGGCCGACACGGCACTGGCTGAAGCCGTACGGATCGGCAAGCTGAGTGTGCTGGCCGTCTATACCGAAGGCAACGACGAGGCGTGGCGCAAGGCTCTGCCCGACATGCCCGAAGGCTGGACGGTGGGTACCGACCGCGAGGCGGTGAAGACCGGGGCACTGTACGACCTGAAGGCAATGCCGTCGCTCTACCTGCTGGACGGAAAGAAAACGGTGCTGCTGAAAGACGCGGCCTACGAAAAAATACGTGCGGCGCTGCAGGAACGCTGAAGCCGTCGCAAAAAGAAATCGTCGTGAGGCGAGCCTCCTGTCCGGGCTTGGAGAAGCGGGACGGGAATAGCTTATTAATCGTAATAAGCAATTGTTTGTTTTGTTTGTCAAGCCATATCGTCAAGAGCGGTATGGCTTGTTTTTTCCCAGTCAGACAATCTTTTTTCTCCAGTTAAGGAAATCTTTTTTTCCAGTCAGGGAAAAATATCTGTGATTTAAGGAGAGGAACTTCCCTTCAAATTCTTTACTTTTGTAGCCGAACATTTCAAGAAATATGCCATGCAACTACCCGCTCCTTTTGTAGACTATGCCCGTGCCCTGCTGGGCGAAGCAGAATACAATCGTTTTTCCGCCGCCCTGCTGGAGGACGAACAACCCGTCAGCATCCGCCTGAACCCTCAGAAGTGGGATAATTCTTCATTCTTCATTCTTCATTCTTCATTAAAAGAGGTTCCCTGGGCTACCGGTGCCTGCTACCTGGACCAGCGTCTGACGTTTACCTTCGACCCCCTGTTCCACGCCGGGGGCTACTACGTGCAGGAAGCGTCGTCCATGTTTGTGGAGCAGGCAGTGAGGCGGTATCTGCCGGAGCGGGCAGTGGCGGTGCTTGATCTCTGTGCGGCTCCGGGCGGCAAGTCGACCCACCTGCGCAGCCTGTTGCCTGCGGGCAGCCTGCTGGTGGCCAACGAGGTGATGCGCAACCGGGTGCAGGTGCTGGCGGAGAACCTGACGAAGTGGGGACATCCCGATGTGGTGGTGACAAACAGCGATCCGGCGGAGTTTACTCCGCTGGAACATCTGTTCGACTGCATCCTGACCGATGTGCCCTGCTCGGGCGAAGGCATGTTCCGCAAGGACGAGACGGCCATCGAGGAATGGAGTCCGGAGAATGTGGAAATCTGCTGGCAACGCCAGCGGCGCATCCTGACGGACATCTGGCCCTGCCTGAAGCCGGGCGGACTGTTGGTGTACAGCACGTGTACCTATAACACGAAGGAGAACGAGGAGAATGTACGCTGGATTCGCGACGAGCTGGGAGCAGAGGTGTTGCCGCTCGATGTGCCTGCCGGATGGGGAATCACCGGCAACCTGCTGGCGGGGGAAGATTTTCCCGTGTATCGTTTCCTGCCACACAAGACGCAGGGTGAAGGATTCTTCCTGGCCGTGCTGCGCAAGGCGGGCGATGAAGAAGAGGCGGATGGCATGTGGACGGCGCAGATGGGGCGGCCGAATGCGGATAAGCTAATCTCGGGCAAACAGAAAGGGAAGAAGGGGAACGGCGGTAAAGCTGCCTCTTCGTCGGCTTTCGGCAAGGAGCAGCTGGCAGCGGTACAAGGCTGGCTGCGCGGGGCGGAAGGATACAGCCTGATGCCCGAGGGACAGGCGCTGACTGCTTTCGCAACGTCGTGGCTTCCTGTGTTGTCGGCCTTGAAGCAGCATGTCCGTGTGTTGCAGGCCGGCGTGACGCTGGCCGAGGCGAAAGGGAAGGATTGCGTTCCTGCCCATGCATTGGCCATGAGCAGCCTGCTTCGCCGTGAAGCTTTCGCCTGCGAAGAGGTGGACTATCCGACGGCCATTGCTTATCTACGCAAAGAGGCCGTCACCCTTTCAGGCGCGGCCCCTCGCGGTTTTGTATTGCTTACTTATCGGGATTTCCCTCTTGGCTTT